>Ga0207665_10002396_pt1 | contig 12667 bp, 8 predicted proteins | sample LARL112metaG_FD_184351 | JGI IMG/M metagenome (GOLD analysis project Ga0207665, IMG submission 184351) | Corn, switchgrass and miscanthus rhizosphere microbial communities from Kellogg Biological Station, Michigan, USA - LAR L11-2 metaG... | ecosystem: Host-associated > Plants > Roots >...
GCAGCGTCGTGAGCACCTCACCCATCGTCCAGGCCCGTCGCTCGATCCCGGCGTCGACGTCGGCGGCACGGTCGGGGTTGGCGGACCGGAACCGCACGTAGTCGGGTTCGAGCTCCGCGTCGCTCGCGACGTAGTCGGCGACGATCTCCTCGTCGGGGACGTCCAGCGCCGCCAGCACGACGGCGACGACGATCCCCGTCCGATCGCGGCCGGCGAGACAGTGGAGCAGGACGCCCGGCTCAGCGGCGGCGATCGCGCGCACCGGCCCGCCGATGCCACCCTCGGCGACCGCGAGGCGCCGAAGCTCGTCCGACATGGTCCCCTCGTCCGCCGCGCGGTGCAGTCCCATGGTGCGTGCAACGGTGAATGGCACGTTGCGGTACGTCACGCCCTCGCGGTACGGGCTCGGTGCCTCCGCAAGCTCGTCCTCGGTGCGCACGTCGATGACCGTCCGGATGCCGTGCGCGCGCATCGCCTCACGGCCGCCGGGCGTGAGCGTGCCGAGCATCGATGCCCGCACCAGGCGTCCGCGCGTGAGCGTCGCGCCGCCGCAGCTCAGGCCGCCGAGGTCGCGCACGTTGAGGCAGGCGTCCCAGGCGAGACGCCGGTCGGCCGCGGCTATGCGTTCCAGCGCGGCGGGCCGGGCGGCCGGATCTCGGGCGGACGGATCGAATCGCGCTTCGACTCATCGCCGAGCGGAATGTGCTCGGACGGCTTCCACGTCCGCGCCGACGCGAGCTCCTCCTTGGCGAGGACCGTGACCCCGAAGCGCTGGTACGTCGACAGCTCGAAGTTCGGGGTCTCGCCGAGCGCGCCGTGCGGGCACACCTCGACGCAGTCACCGCAGTAGATGCAGCGCACGACGTCGAGCTCGTAGGTCTGCAGATCGCGCTCGCGCATCATCAGCGCGCCGGTCGGGCAGGTCTCGGCGCACGCGCCGCACGACACGCAGTCGGTGTAGCTCAGCGAGACGTTCCACGGCGTCGTGACGATCGAGTCGTAGCCGGCGCCCATGAGGCCGTAGCAGTTCGCGCCGATCACGTCGCGGCAGATCCGCACGCACTGCGTGCAGTTGATGCACTTGTTCAGGTCGCGAAGGATGAAGTCGTGGCTGAAGTCGTACTCGTAGTCGTGGAAATCGGTCGGTTCGGCGCGGTGGAATTTGTTCTCGGTGAGCCCGTGCTCGAGCGAGAGCCGCTGGAGGTGGCAGCGCCCGACGTCCGGGCACACGCACTGGAGGCACCGGGCGGCCTCCTTCTCGGCGGCGGCCTTGTCGTAACCCTTCTCGATCAGCTCGAAGCTCTTCACGCGTTCCGCGAACGGGAGGAACGGCATCCTGACCTGCGGCTCCTCCGGCTTGTACGGGACGATGTCGATGAGCTCGGGCACCCGCTCCTCTTCGCGGATCTCCTCGGCCACCCGGGCCATGTCGTCGCCGGCCAGGTACCGGTCGATGGCCTTCGCCGCGAGCTTGCCCTGCGCGACGCACTGGATCACGGTCACCGGGCCCATCTGGGCGTCGCCGCCGGCGAAGACGCCCGGGCGGTCGGTCATGAGCGCGCCGTTGGCGACGACCGTCTCGCGGCGGGTCTTCTTGATGCCCGGCGTGGTCTCCATCCAATCGAGCACCGGGGACTGCCCGATGGCCGGGATGACCGTGTCGCACTCGATGATGAACTCCGATCCCTCGACCGGGACCGGCCGGCGCCGGCCCGACGCGTCGGGCTCGCCAAGGGCCATCCGCTGGAACTCGACCCCTGCGGCGCGACCGTTCTTCTCGACGATCCGGACCGGCGCGGCGAAGAACTCGAGCTTGATACCTTCGTGCTCCGCGTCGTCGACCTCGGTGTAGTGCGCGCCCATCTCCTTGCGTCCGCGGCGGTAGACGACCGTGACCTCGGCGCCCAGGCGCCGCGAGGTCCGCGCGCAGTCGAATGTGGTGAACCCGCCGCCGAGGACGACCACCTTGTTCCCCTGCCCGACCGGTACCGGATCACCCGAGGCGTTCTGGCGGAGGTAGTTGATCGCCTCGATGACGCCGGGAAGGTCCTCGCCCGGGATGCGCAGCTCGTTGCTCGTCCACGCACCGATGCCCAGGAAGACCGCGTCGTAGCCCTGGGCGAAGAGGTCGTCGATCGTGAAGTCCCGGCCGAGCTTCATGCCGCCCTTGAACTCGGCATCGCGGAGCTGCCACACCGAGTCGAGCTCCTTGTCGAGCTTCACCTTCGGCAAGCGGTACTCCGGGATGCCGTAGCGGAGCATGCCGCCCTGCTTCTCCATCATGTCGAACACCGTGACCGCGTGACCTTTGAGCGCGGTGTAGTACGCGGCCGTGAGTCCGGCGGGGCCGGCGCCGATGACCGCGACGCGCTTGCCCGTCGCGACCTCCTGCGGGAACGGCGTCGGGGCCTCCTCCATCTCCAGAGACAGCTCGCCGCCGTAGCCGTGGCACTGCCGGATGGCGATCTCCTCTTCGACGAGGCCGCGGCGGCAGACCTCCTGGCACGGCGCCGGGCAGACCAGGCCGAGCGCGTACGGGAACGGCAGCACTTCCTTCACGAGTCGCGCGGCCTCGACGTGCTGGCCCTTCGCCATGAGCTCGAGGTAGCCCGGGATGTCGATGTGCGTGGGGCAGCCGACCTGGCACGGCGGCATGCAGTACGCGTTGTGGTCGGAGAGGATGTACTCGAGGTTCTGCTTGCGCATCGAGAACAGACCGTCGCTGGTCGCGGTGACCTTCATCCCCGGCTCGACCGCGAGATGGCAGCTTGGCTGCGGGCGGTCGAAGCCCTCGATGTCCACGAGGCACATCCGGCAGGCCGCGGCCGGCGCGAGCTTCTCGTCGTCGCACAGCGTCGGGACATTGAAGCCGGCCCGCTGCGCGGCGCGGAGGATCGACTCGCCGACCACCGCGGTGACGTCCTGCCCATCGATGGTGATCTGGCAGACCGGCTGGCCCGACGGGATCTCGCCGTGATGCGAGACCGTCGGGATCTGGGACTCGCTCGGCCCGTAGTTCTGAATGAGGCTCATGGCTGGGCCATCGTCTCGTAGCGACGCGACCGAGCGGGGGCGCATGTGCCCGTCGGGCAGGCGTGGCCGTCGATGTGCGAGCGGTAATCGTCGGCGAACTCGGTCATCGTGGTCTTCAGGATCGACGCGCTGGTGATCCCGAAGCCGCAGAGCGAGAACTGCTCGAGATGGTCCGCGAGCTGCCGGAGCCACGGCAGGTCTTCAGTGCGGCCAAGGTCGGAGTAGATCCCCTCGAGGATGCCTTCGACCCGCTTCGTGCCGACCCGGCACGGGACGCAGATGCCGCAGGTCTCCTTCGCCAGATAGTCGAACAGCTTCGCGGCCTCGTTCACGATGCACACGCCGGGGCCGATGACCCGGATCTGCGCCGAGCCGAGGTGCGTGCCCGTGGCTTTCAGCGTGTCGTAGTCAAGGGCCACGCCGGTCCGCGTCGAATTGAGGATGCCGCCGGTCGGACCGCCGACGTGCAGGCCTTTGAGCTTCCCGCCGGTCGCGCCGCCGGCCTTCGACACGATGTCGCCGAGGGTCTCGCCGAACGCCACCTCATAGACGCCCGGCGACGCGACGGCACCGGTGACCGACACGAGCTTCGTCCCCGGCGACGACTCCGTCCCGACCCTGCGGAAGGCGTCGGCGCCGTCGCGCACGATGAGCGGCAGCGCCGCGAGCGTCTCCGCGCTCGAGACGACCGTTGGACGGAGCAGCAATCCCTGGCGCGCCGGGTACGGCGGCCGCTGCCGGGCCATCGCCCGGCGCGATTCGAGCACCGCGAGCAGCGCGGACTCCTCGCCGCCCATGAATCCACCGGGGCCGAGCGCGACCTCGATCTCGAGATCGCCGAGCGCGGGCCGAGCCGCCTCGAGCGCCCGATCCGCCGCGCGCTTCGCGCTCTCGGCATCCGGACGGAGGTACAGATAGCCGCTCGTGGCGCCCACGGCCGCGGCCGCGATCGCGAGGCCCTCGATCACGAGCTCGGGCTTCTTCAGGAGGATCGTGCGCGCGAGCGGGCTGCCCGGATCGGCGTCGTACGCGTTCGCCACGACGTACGCGCTGCCACCGGCCGCGGCGGCGCGCGCGGTCGCGAGCTTGCGCGCGAGCGGGAACCCCGCCCCGCCGCGGCCGCGCAGGCCGCTCGCCTCGATGAGGCCGATGAGCTGCTCGGGACCCATCGACCGGGCGCGCTCGCGCTCGTGGGCCGCGTTCACGTCGGTGTCGAGGATCCGGTACGCGGTGCTAGTCGGCAAAGGCGGGCTCCATCGGGTGCGTCACCTCGTGCTCGTGCAGATGGTCGTGCGATGGCGCGGGGCTCTGGTCCGGCCAGAGGCCGGCGATCGCGACGTTGCCGGTGTAGCGGCGCCCGCCGCGCGGGATCGCGGTGCCCTGGCCATCGGGCGCGCCGCGGAAGTTCGAGAGGAGCGACGCGGCCGTGTACAGGTGCGTCATCTGCACGCCGAAGGCTCCCGCGATCCGCTCGGCCGCGCTCCAGGGCAGATATCCGTACGCCTTGTTGGCGGCGTAGAGCACGCGGGTCATCCGGTCCGCGCCGGCGGGCGTCTCCTTGAGGATCCGGTCGACGATGCCGAGGTCGAGACCGCGCTCGGCCTCCGCGGGGACCGTGAGCACCGCGTTCGACAGCGGACGGCGGTCGCCGTAGGGAGCCGTCTGGACCATCCGGATGCGGTAGTACGACGCGCGCGGCGCGATCGGCGGTCGCTTGCGGAAGGCGTTGCGGAATGTGTACGAGATCGAGATGGCTCGCGGCGGGCAGGCCTTCTCGCACATGAGGCACGACTCGCACTTGAAGATGCTCGTCTCGGGCTCGAGCAGCAGCGCGATGAGCCCGCGGCTGCGCTCCGGCAGCTCGCGCTTCTCGTACGGGTACTTGCGCGTGACGCTCTGGCGCATGAACACGTGGCTGAGCGTCCGCTTCATGCCGTTGAGGATCCCGAGCATCTAGACGTTCACCGTCATCTGTCCACATCCCCGAGCACGATGTCGATGGAGCCGAGGATCGCCACGACGTCGGCGACGAGCCGGCCCTGCAACAGCCACGGGAGGATCTGCAGGTTGTTGAACGACGGGCCGCGCATCTTCGCCCGGAACGGATTCGTCGCCGAGCCGCCCGAGCTGATCATGTAGATGCCGACCTCGCCCTTGGCACCCTCGACCGTGTAGTACGCCTCGCCCTTCGGGCACTTCCACACGTGCCCGAGCCGCGCGCGCACCGCTCCGCCGGGGATGTTCGCGATGCATTCGCGGACGATCTCGATCGACCGGCGCATCTCGCCGAGCCGGACCTTGTACCGCGCATACGCATCGCCCTCGACCGAGGTCACCGACTGGAAGCTGGTGAGCTCGGGATAGATGGAATACGGGCGGTCCTTCCGGAGATCCCAATCGACGCCGGAGGCGCGGAGGATCGGGCCGGTGAGCCCGTACTGCGTCGCCACGACGCCGGGGATGCCGCCGACGCCGATGGTCCGCTCGAGGAAGATCTCGTTCGTCTCGAAGAGCTCGACGTAGTCCCGCTCGATGTGCCCGGCGAACCGGTCCAGGAACCGCTCGAGCTTGGACAGCATCCCCGGCGGGAAGTCGTAGAGCACGCCGCCCGGCCGGAAGTAGTTGAAGTTCATGCGGGATCCGCAGAGCTCCTCGAACAGGTCGAGGATCTCCTCGCGATCGCGGAAGCAGTAGAGCATCGGCGTCGTCGCGCCGACGTCCAGGCCGTAGGTGCCGAGCCACACGAGGTGCGAGGCGCAGCGCGACAGCTCGTCGACGATGACCCGGATGTACTCGGCCCGCCGCGGGACGTCGATCCCGCCGATGGCCTCCATGGCCCCGGCGTAGCAGTGCTCCTGGAGCATGTTGGAGACGTAGTCGGCCTGGTCGGCGTACCGGATGCCCTGGTGGAAGGTCCGCCACTCGAAGATCTTCTCGATCCCGCGGTGCAGGTAGCCCATGACCGGGATGCACTCGATGACCTTCTCACCCTGGAGCTTGAGCACGAGCCGGAGGACGCCGTGGGTCGACGGGTGCTGCGGCCCGAGGTTGAGGATGAGCTCCTCGGTCTCGAGGCCCTCGTCGCTCTCGATGACCGGGAGCTTCACCGAGGCGGCTTCCTCGATCGCCGCACGCTCGCGGTCGATGGTGGTCAGCGCTCAGCCACCTTTGAAGATCTTCTCGCGCAGCCGGAGCACGCCCTCGGTCAGCGCCTCGGGGCGCGGTGGGCAGCCCGGCACGTACACGTCGACCGGGACCACGGTGTCGACGCCCTGAAGCGTCGCGTAGCTGTCCCAGAACTCGCCGCCGGAGCTCGCGCAGTTGCCCATCGCGATGACCCACTTCGGCTCGGGCATCTGCTCATAGAGCCGCCGCAAGCGCGGGGCCATCTTGTGGGTGACCGTGCCCGCGACGATCATCACGTCGGCCTGGCGGGGGCTCGACCGGAACACCTCGGCGCCGAAGCGCGCGAGGTCGTGGTGCGACGCGGCGCTGGCCATCATCTCGATCGCGCAACACGCGAGGCCGTAGCCGAGCGGCCAGGGGCTCCGCGAACGCGCCCAGTTCACGAGCATGTTCACGGTCGTGAACACGATGTTGTCGTCGCTGGCGGTGACGCCGGAGATCATCCGCGGCTCGTGGCCGCCCATCCCCGTCTGGGTGGTCAGCGGCCGGCGCTGGATCACGTCCTCTTCGAAATCGATGGGCTGGGAGCCGGTCGGGGTCTTCTGGTCGATGGCCATCTTTGACCTCAGTCTAGCGGTCGTTTTGGTGACTTGCGCGCAGGAGCGCGACGAGCCGCGCGTGCAACGGACGGCCCGAGGCGACGATCTCGGTGTGGTCGGTCCATGTCACGTCGCCGCCCGCTTCGCGGACCAGCAGCGCGCCCGCGGCGGTGTCCCATGCCGACCGCGAGACCTCGAAGTACGCATCGAGGCGGCCGGCCGCGACCCACGCGAGATCGAGCGCGGCGGATCCCGCGCGGCGGATGTCGCCGACCGAGCCGGCGACCTTCGCGACGATCGCGGCCTGCGCCGCCCGTTCGCTGGCGTCGTAGCTGAATCCGGTCGCGACGAGGGCCCCGGCCAGCTCGGCGACGGAGCTCGTGCCGATCGCGCGCCCGCCGAGCTGCGTGCCCGCGTCACGCGCCGCCGTGAAGAGCTCGCCGCGGATCGGATCGAATACGGCGCCGGCGATCGCGCCGCCGGCGTCGGCGCACGCGACGCTCACGCACCAATGCGGGATGCCGTAGAGGTAATTGATCGTGCCGTCGAGCGGATCGACCAGCCAGCGGAAACCGGTGCTGCTCTCGCTGGCGGAGCCCTCCTCGGCGACCAGGCCGTCGTGCGGCCGGCGCGCGCGAAGGTAAGCGACGACCGCCTGCTCGGCGCGCTCGTCCGCCTCGGAGACCAGATCCGTCGATGTGGACTTGGTCCGCACGCCGACGGCCGGACCGCGGAACCGCTCGACCAGGATGTCCGCGGCCGCGCGAGCGGCTCCGACGGCGAGGTCGAGCGCGTCGGTCGCGGTCAGGAGCGCGGGCTCAGGCGCGATGTGCGCCGGGCTTTCCGTCGTCGACGACGAAGGTCGCGAGCGTGCTCACCGTGGCCGTGGGCGCGGTCACGGTCGAGACCGCGCGGAACTCGGCGGTCAGCCGGTCCCGCTCGACCGTGCAGCGGACGTAGCCGCGATGGTTGTCGAAGAAGTGCAGCTGCGGATTCTTCGCGGAGCCGTCGAATTGTGTCGCCGGGACGAACGGATCGCCCTCGGAGCTGATCGATGTGCCGAGGAGCTCCGTCGCGACCGTCGGGGATCTCGGATCGGAGAAGTCCGTCTTGACGTCGTAGACGAAGTTGACGTGGCTGTCGCCCGAGAGCACGACCGCGTTCTTCGTCCGCGCGAACTGCTCGACGAGCGTCTGGCGATCGGCCACGTAGCCCATCCAGTTGTCGACGCCGTCGAAGTGGTGCGTGGCCGGGTCCGGGCTCGAGTCCTGCTGGGCGAAGCGCACCGACTGCGCGACGAGGTTCCACGCCGCGTGTGACGACCTGAGGCCGCTGACGAGCCAGTCCCGTTGCTCCGAGCCGAGCATCGTGCGCTTCGGGTCGAGGCTCGGCGCGCAGTATCCGGACGGCGTCTCGGCGGTATCCGCGCAGAGCGCGACCTCGGGCGAGCGGTACTGACGGGTGTCGAGGACGTGGAACGTCGCGAGGTCGCCGAACGACAGCGCCCGGTAGAGCTTCAGCGCCGGTCCGGAGGGCCGCGCAACGCGGATCGGCAGGTGTTCGTAGTACGCCTGATACGCGTTGGTCCGCTCGAACACCGCCTGCTTGTTCTTCGGGTCGTTCACGTCGATGCCGCCGGCGTAATTGTTCTCGACCTCGTGGTCGTCCCACGTGGCGATCCACGGGAAGGCCGCGTGCGACGCCCGCAGGTTCGGGTCCGTCTTGTACTGCGCGTAGCGGTCGCGATAGTCGGCCAGGGTGAACGCCCACCCGCGTTTCGCGTAGTCGCGTACCCGGTCGCCGCGCGCGTCGCCCTCATAGATGTAGTCGCCGAGGAACACCACGGCGTGCAGATCCTCCTGGGCGAGCGCGGCGTGGGCGGTGTAGTAGCCCTGGGTGTAGTTCTGGCACGACGCGAACGCGAACTTCAACACCGTCGGACTGGTACTCGCGGCCGGCGCCGTTCTCGTGCGGCCGACGGGGCTGTCGAACCCTCCCGCGCGGAAGCGATACCAGTACCGGCGATCCGGGTCGAGGCCGGTCGCGTCGACGTGCACCGAATGCGCGAGCTCGGGCACCGCGTTCGCGGTCCCGGTCCTCGCGACATCCGTCATCGCCTCGTCGCGGGCGATCGTCCACCCCACGTCGATCGGGACGGCCGGCATGCCCCCGCCGTGCAGCGGGTCCATGGCGAGCCGGGTCCAGAGGATCACGGCGTCGGGCAGCGGGTCGCCGGACGCGACGCCGAGGGTGAACGGGTCCTTGTCGAGCTTGACCGGCGCGGAGGTCTGGGCGCACGCGGCCAGCGGCGCGAGCGCGGCCAGCGCGGCGATCCGGACGGAGGCGGCGAGGAACGCGCGACGGTCCAGCTGATGTGGGACCGCGCTAGGCCGAAGCACCCTCGTGAGCGCGGTATTGGAGCTCGTACAGCCGATGGTAGACGCCGTGCTGCCCGAGCAGCTCCTTGTGCGAGCCCATCTCGGCGACCCGTCCCTTGTGCAGCACGATGATCCGGTCGACGTTCTGGATCGTCGAGAGGCGGTGGGCGATGATGATCGACGTCCGTCCGACCATGAGCTTCTTCAGCGCGTCCTGGATGAGGTGCTCGGTCTCGGTGTCGACGGACGAGGTCGCCTCGTCGAGCACGAGCATGATCTCGGGGTTGAACGCGATCGCCCGCGCGAACGCGAGCAGCTGCTTCTGCCCGACCGACATCGTGGAACCACGCTCGGTGACGACGGTCTCATACGCGTCGGGCAGGCGCTCGATGAACTTGTCCGCGTTCACGAAACGCGCCGCCGACCGGACCTGCTCGTCGGTGATACCCGTCTCGTTCAGCCGGATATTCGACGCGATGGTCCCCGCGAAGATGAACGGGTCCTGGAGCACGACCCCGACGTGGCGGCGGACCTCGCGCTGCGCGAGGTCACGCAGGTCCACGCCGTCCAGGAGGATGCGGCCCTTCTGCACGTCGTAGAACCGCGAGATGAGGCTGATGATCGACGTCTTCCCCGCGCCGGTGGCGCCCACGATGGCCACGCTCTCGCCGGCGGAGATCCTGAAGTCCACGTCGCGCAGGACCCAGTCGCCCTCGTTGTACGCGAACGAGACGTTGTCCATCGTGATCTCGCCGCGCACGCTCGGGAGGGCGACCGGGTGCGGCGGGTCCACGATCGTCGCCTCCGTGTCGAGGAGCCGGAACACGCGCTCGGACGACGCCATCGCCGACTGGAGGATGTTGTATTTCTCCGAGAGGTCCTGGATCGGGCGGAAGAACTGGTCGAGGAGCTGCCAGAACGCGAGCAGCGTGCCGATGGTCAGCTGACCACCCATGGCCCAGTAGCCGCCGGCGATGAAGATCGCCGACGCCGCGCCGGCGCGGGTGAACGTGACCGCGGGGAAGAACAGGCTCATCGCCTTGATCGCGCCCTGATTCGCGTTCAGCAGGTCGGTGTTCAGCTCGTCGAACTGCCGGTACGCCCGCGGCTCCCGCGTGAACAGCTGGACGATGGACATCCCGCTGATGTTCTCGTTCAGGTACGCGTTGATCCGCGCGAGCCGGATGCGGATGCTGCGGAAGGACTCGCGCATCGTCTTCCGGAAGTAGAACGTGAGCGCGACGATGATCGGCAGCGTCGCGTACGTGAGGAGCGCGAGCCGCCAGTCCAGGAACAGCAGGACGACCGCGATGCCGATCAGCATGAGGAAGTCACCGAAGATCGACACGACTCCCTGGGTCACCATGTCGGTGAGGGCGTCGATGTCGTTGGTGATCCGGGTCATGAGCCGGCCAACGGGATTGCGGTCGAAGAACGAGAGTGACAGCGACTGGAGATGGCCGAACAGCTGGACGCGCAGGTCGTACATGGCGCGCTGGCCGACGTACGTGGTGAGGATGTTCTGCCCGTACCGCAGCGCAGCCGACGCGAGCAGCACCCCGAGGTACGCCGCGCCGAGCGGCACGAGGAGCCGGAGGCCCTCGGCCGCCGGGATGTCGCCGTTCACCGCCGGCGCGATCGCCGAGTCGATGAGGAACTTCGTGATGATCGGGGGCGCGATGTCCGCGAACGAGAGGAACACCAACAGGACGAAGGCGAGGGCGACGAGGCCCTTGTACGGCCGCAGGTACGAGAGCAGCCGCCGCATCAGCCGGCCGTCGTAGGCCTTGCCGAGGATCTCATCTTCCTGGAAGAAGCCGGCCATCTAAGCGCTCTCCCCCATCCCGCCGCTGCCCATGCGCGTCCGGAACTCGGTCGGACCGGCGTCCTGCGCGGCCCGCACCCGCCGCTCGTGCTCGTCCCGCTCCGTGTCGACGTCGAGCTCCTCCTCGAGGAGCTGGCGGCGGTACATCTGGGCGTAGATGCCGTTGCGCTCCAGGAGCTCGCGGTGCGAGCCGCGCTCGGCGACGCGACCTTCATCCAGGACGAGGATCTCGTCGGCGTCCTTCACGGTCGAGATGCGGTGGGCGACGATGATGCTCGTGCGCTCCTGCAGGACGCCGCGCAGGCGTCGCAGGATCTCGGACTCGGTGTACGTGTCCACCGCGCTCATCGCGTCATCGAGGATGACGATGCGCGGATCCTTGGCGACCGCGCGCGCGATCGCGGTCCGCTGCTTCTGGCCGCCCGAGAGGGTGACGCCGCGCTCGCCGATCATCGTGTCGTACCGCGCCGGGAAGTCCTCGACGTCCTTGTTCAGCTGCGACACGTCCCCGGCCCAGTCGAGCTTGGGATCGTCGAGCGCGGCCTCCAGGCCGAAGCTGACGTTCTCGCGGAGCGGGACGCTGAACAGGAACGTCTCCTGCGGGACGTAGCCGACCGCGCGGCGGAGTATGGAGAGCGGGTAGCGCTTCACGTCGATCCCGTCGATGAGCACGTCACCGGATGTCGCGTCGAAGAGCCGCGGGATGAGATTGACGAGGCTGGACTTGCCCGCGCCGGTGTGGCCGACGATCGCGAGAGACCCGCCGGCCGGCACCCTGAAGCTCACATCGTGGAGGACCTCGGTCGGGCCGTACGCGAAGGACACGTTGCGGAACTCCACGTCGCCGCGGATCGCGTGCGTGGCGGGGTCGGCCGGGTCGAAGATGTCGGGCCTTGCGTCCCAGATCTCCTGCAGCCGCTGCAGCGACGCCCAGCCCTGCTGGAAGAGGTTCGACACCCACCCGAGGGCGATCATCGGCCAGGCCAGCAGGTTCAGGTAGGCCACGAACTGCACGAGCTGGCCCAGCGTCATCCGCCCCTCGATCGCGTCCTGACCGCCGATGTACAGCGTCGCGAGCACCGCGAGCCCGAGGATGAACGACATCGTCGGCCAGATGAGGCCGTCCATCCGCCGGAGATTGATGGCCCGGCGGACGTACTCCTCGTTCACCGCGGCGAAGCGCGCGATCTCGGCCTGTTCCTGCGAGAACGCCTTCACCACGCGGATCCCGGAGAAGTTCTCCTGCGCGGTCGTCGACATCTCGGAGAACTGCGCCTGCAGCCGCTCGAACTTCACGTGCACCCGGCGGCCGATGATCCAGAACGTCAGCGACACGAGCGGCATGAGTACGACCGAGATGAGCGTGAGCTTCACCGACACACCGAGCATCGAGACGATCGTGAACGTGAAGGTCATCGTCGTGGACGCGACGTTCATGACCCCGGGCCCCTGCATCTGGCGCACGGCCGAGAGGTCGTTGGTCATGCGGGCCATCAGGTCGCCGATGCGCTGGTGCTGGAAGTATCCAAGGTGCATCCGCTGGAGGTGCGCGAAGAGGTCGTTGCGCATGTCGTACTCGACGTACCGGGACGTGTTCATGACGAAGTAGCGCCCAGTGGCCAGGCAGATCGCGACGATGCTGGAGAAGAGGAGCGCGAGCAGGGCCAGCCGCACGATGGCGTCGAGGGTGGTGCCGCGGTTGAGCC
>Ga0207665_10002397_pt1 | contig 12667 bp, 13 predicted proteins | sample LARL112metaG_FD_184351 | JGI IMG/M metagenome (GOLD analysis project Ga0207665, IMG submission 184351) | Corn, switchgrass and miscanthus rhizosphere microbial communities from Kellogg Biological Station, Michigan, USA - LAR L11-2 metaG... | ecosystem: Host-associated > Plants > Roots >...
CGCCGACGTGCTGGGCGTGGCGGATTACTCGCTGATCCCCAAGCTGATGTTCACCGCCAACGCGACCTGGTATCTGGGGTTTGTCTCCAACCAGATCACTTTCGCTTATACCAGCCACAGCAAGGGCGCCAGCGGGCTCACCCCCGCCAACTGGTACAAGGTGCTGGCCCAGCCGGGCGTGCATATCGGCCGGTCCAACCCGGCTGCCGACCCATCGGGCTATCAGACCCTGCAGATGCTCAAGCTGGCCAACGCCTACTACCACCAGCCGGGATTGTCGGCGTCGGTGCTGAAGAACTCCCCCGATTCCAGCGTCGCCGAGACCGAGACCTCGCTGATTTCCGCGCTGCAATCGGGGCAGATCGACTACCTGGCGATTTACAAGTCCACCGCGCAGGAGCAGCACCTGAAATACATCGCGCTGCCGCCGCAGATCAACCTGTCCGACCCGGCGATGGCCGCCGCCTACGGCAAGGTCTCCATCCACGCCGGGTCGCTGGGCACGCTGAGTGCCAAGCCGATCATCTACGGGCTGACCATCCCTGCCAGCGCACCGGCCGCGGCGCTGGGTGAGAAGTTCATCAGCTTCGTGATCGGCCCGCAGGGCCAGGCGATCATGCGCAGCAACGGGTTCGTGGTCATCTCACCCGCCCTGGCCAACCCCCAGAACAAGGTTCCCGCGTCGATCAAGCCGCTTACCACCCAGTGGCCAGCCTCCGGCGGGTAAGACCGGCAGGTAGGCGGTCCGGCGGCAGAATGACCACGTGACAACGACACAAGCGCGGCGCCCCGCGCGCAACTGGCCGATGGGCTGGTTCGGGGTGGTCACCTGGCTGCTCAGCGGCCTGCTGCTGGCGTTCATCGTGCTGCCGATCATCCGGCTGGTGACCACCTCGTCGGTGGCCAGCCTGCACCAGGCCGCCAGCACCGCGGCGATCCGGGACGCCACACTGCTCAGCCTGCAAGCGGCGGCGATCACCGCCGGGATCGCGACCCTGTTCGGGGTGCCGCTCGCCTACTTGCTGGCCAGGGGCAGCTTCCGGGGCCGCGGGGTGATCCAGGCCATTGTCGATCTCCCGCTGGTCGTGCCGCACACGGTCGCCGGGATCGCGCTGCTGTTCCTGCTGGGCCGGACCGGCTGGGTCGGTGCCCCGGCCAGCCACCTGGGGGTCTCGTTCTACGGATCGCAGTGGGGCATCGTGGCCGCGATGCTGTTTGTCAGCGTCCCGTTCGCGGTCAACAGCGCCCGGGTCGGGTTCGAGGCGATCGACCCCCGGCTGGAACGGGCCGCCCGGAGCCTGGGCGCCACCCCCTGGCACACGTTCCGGCGGATCACGCTGCCGCTGGGGCTGCGCGGGGTGCTGACCGGCGCGGTGCTGGTGTACGCGCGGTCGATCAGCGAGTTCGGCGCCGTGGTGATCCTCGCCTACTACCCAGCCACCGCCCCGGTCGAGATCTACAACCTGTTCCTGCAGTCCGGCCTCACCCAGTCCGCGTCGGCTGCGGTGGTGCTCATGATCGTCGCACTGGCCACGTTCCTGGTCTTGCGGACCCTGGCCTCCGGGCGGCTGCTGGCCCGGGTGAATCGTGCCTACAGCTGACCGCGGGCTCAGCATCAGCGGGCTCACCGCCCAGGCCGGGTCCTTCACCCTCGGGCCTGTCAGCCTCGACATCCCGCCCGACCGGGTACTAGTCGTGCTCGGGCCCTCCGGCGCCGGGAAAACCGTGCTGCTGGAAACCATCGCCGGGCTCCGCCCCCAGCAGTCCGGGCAGATCAGCCTCGCCGGGGCCGACATCACCGGCTTGCCGCCCGAACGGCGCCGCATCGGCCTGGTCTTCCAAGACGCCGCGCTCTTCCCGCACATGACCGTCAAAGAGAACATCAGGTTCGGCCCGCGCGCCAGCGGCACAGCCTCCCCGGACGGCGCTAACCGCCTGCTGGACCAGCTCGGGATCGGTCACCTCGCAGACCGGTCACCCCGCTCCCTCAGCGGCGGCGAACGCCAGCGAGCAGCCCTGGCCCGCGCGCTAGCGACCCAGCCCGGCCTGCTGCTGCTCGACGAACCACTGTCGGCCCTCGACCAGCCCACCCGCGAAGACATGCGCGCCCTGCTCCAGCGGCTCCTGACCGACCTGGAGATCCCCGCCGCGCACGTCACCCACGACCGAGACGAAGCACTCAGCATCGGCGACGACCTGGCCGTCATCGTCGGCGGGCAACTCCGCCAGACCGGGCCAACCGGCCAAGTCAGCACCGAACCCGCCGACCCCGACGTCGCCCGCCTGCTCGGCTGGTCCGAACTCGGACACGGCACGACCGCCAACGGCACAACCCACATCGGACAGCTCGCGCTCTGCGATCCAGCGGCCACCGGGCTGGACGGCCCAGTGCACGCCTTCTACCGGCCCGAGGACGTCCAACTCCACCCCGCCGCCCCGGATACCCCAGGCAACGGTAACCTCCTCGCGCAAGTCGAGCGGATTGTCCGCACCCGGCCGCTTGCCCGCGTCACCCTTACCTCCGACCCACCCATCGCGGCGCTGATGCTGCACCGAGACATCGACCGTCTCCAACTCACCGTCGGCGAAGCGATAGCGGTCAACCTGCCGCCAGGAAGCCTTCGCATCTTCCAGGCCCGTTGACACCCGTCCGTCAGCACGGACAATAGCCCTCCTGTTAAGGAGTGCCGACGATCACCGAGCACGCCGCCCCCTGTGGGAGTTCGGCCAGGTTGCATTAGATTCGCAGGATGCCGACGTTCCGGATCAAGGAAGCTGCCGACCTCCTGGGAATCAGCACCGACACCTTGCGCCGCTGGGCGGACGGCGGACGCATCGCAACAACCACCGACGCCACCGGGCGGATGGCCGTCGACGGGGTAGCGCTCGCCACCCTTGCGCAACAACTGGCCGAATCGGCCGACCACGGAGAAACCAGAATGGTGGTAGCCCACTCGGTGCGGAACAGATTCAGCGGACTGGTCAGCCGTGTCGTCCGCGACACCGTGATGGCCCAGGTAGAAATCCAGGCCGGGCCACACCGGTTCGTGTCATTGCTCAGCCGCGAAGCCGCAGACGAACTCGGCCTAGAACCGGGAATGCTCGCCGTCGCCGCCGTCAAGGCCACCAACGTCTCCATCGAAATCCCCAAAACTTGCTGACCCAAGCCAGGCCGCCACATAAGCGGTCCGTGCCACCTTCGTGCCAGAACAGGCAGGAAGCCAAAACCTTTGCAAGCGTCCGTCGTCCGGATCCGCTTCGCGGCCCGGGTACCCGTCCGCGTCCACCTCCACGACCCGCTCACCATCGCGGGCTAGCCACGTGGGGCCTGCCGCCGCCTGCTTGGAACGTTCCGCAGCCCCGCGGTCAGCGCCGGCCGGTCCTGTGATCTCCCGTACGGTGTCGCGCCATTCCCCGGAGGCCTCGCGGCCGTGTTCGTCCGGCGCTCTGACCGCACCGGCGGTGATACGAAGACGCCGAAGTCCAGGAGGAATGCTCCGCCATGCGGTGGCGAATGCGCTGAGGTCATCTTCGCCGCCGCCGCAGCCAATGATGATGGCTTTCACTACGTCGAATTTGGGTACTACCTCGCCGTTCATCGCGCAGTCAGGACGGTCCGAATGTGGCGGGTGGTCAGGTCCCTGAGCGCGACATGGCCGATGCTGCGAACGACGGGCTGAAGGACGTCCCGGTTGAGCCTGACGGTCTTCGCGACTCGGCCGTCCAGGCCTTCACGTAGCCAGTCCTCTACCGCCTGGCCTACGGTGTAGCGGCCGGCGGGCCGCTGGATCCCGGCCTGGATGTCGCTGTGAAGCTGAGCGAGCTTGTCCCTGACTTCTTGCTTCGTACGGCCAGCCACCTTTCGCCGCAGGCGCTTGCCGTCTGGGCCGTAACCTAGCGACACCGCACCCCGCCACCGGCCAGAGCATCCCTTATGCCGCATGTCACGGCAATCCCCGGAGTGGTCGAAGTAGATCGCGTCCTCGCGGAAACCGCGCCTGCCCATGCCAGGGGCTTAACACTTTGGCTCCCAGCTGATCTTCACAAGATCGCAATGAGCCTCTGACCTGTGGAGCTAAGGAGATTCGAACTCCTGACCTCTTGCATGCCATGCAAGCGCTCTACCAACTGAGCTATAGCCCCTCAACGACCGCCAGATCCACCTGCGGCGCCCCGATAGTGTACAAGACCGGGACCAGTCAGCGATCCACCCTCACCGCACCCGCCGCCGTACACCCCCACACGCCAGGCCCACTCACCGGTCGTCACTCAGCACCGGCTCAGGCAGCGTCCCCGCGTTGTGCTCGATCAGCCGCCACCGCCGGCTGCGCCGGGACACCACCGACCAGGCGCAGTTGGCCAGCGGCCCGATCACGCCCCACAACTCCTCCGGCAAGCCGAGCAGCCGGGCCGCGCCAAGACGGATCGCCGCCCCGTGGCTCACCACCACGGCCAGGGAGCCAGGCGCCAGGCCGTCGGCGATCCGGTCCAGCGCCGATCCCGCCCGGTCGGCCACGGTCGCCGTGGATTCGCCCTCCGGCGGCCGCCACTGGGCGTACTCCACCGGGTAGCGGGTGCGGATCTGCACGTCGGTCAGGCCCTCCCAGGCACCGCCGTGGCGCTCTCGCAGGTCCTTGTCGACAGACACGGTCAGCCCGGTCAGCCGGCCCAGCGGCGCCGCGGTGGCCATGGCCCGGCCCAGATCGGACGAGATGATGACGTCCGGCCGGAGCGCCGCGAGCAGCCGGGCCGCCCGTTCCGCCTGCTGCTCGCCGACCTCGTCCAGCGGGATGTCGCTCTGCCCCTGGAACCGGCCCTGCACGTTCCATTCGGTCTGGCCGTGCCGCCACAGCACGAGCCGGACCCGGGAATCCGGGCCTGCCACCGGGTCCGCGGCCGACGGCCGCTGCTCCCCCGGGCCCGGCTCACCCCGCCCCGGAACGACACCGCCTGCACCGCCAGGACTACCCGTCACCGGACCGCCTTCCCCACCGCCGATTCCCAGCCATCATCCCGGGCCCGGCCGGCCGTTTCCCGCCGGTCAGCGCGGATCTCCGCCGGCCGACCCGCCAGAACGTGCCCCGACCGGCTCGGGCAGCTGGATCTGCGGGCAGTCCTTCCACAACCGCTCAAGGGCGTAGAACGCCCGCTCATCGGCGTGCTGCACGTGGATGACGATGTCCAGGTAGTCGAGCAGCACCCAGCGGCCTTCCCGTTCGCCCTCACGGCGCACCGGTTTGGCCCCGGCCTTGCGCATGCTCTCCTCGATGGCATCGACGATCGCCCGCACCTGGCGGTCGTTGGCAGCAGAACAGAGCAGGAACACGTCGGTGATGACGAGCTGCTCACTCACGTCGTAAGCGATGATGTCGCTGGCGAGCTTGTCGGCCGCGGCCGCTGCGGCAATCTCCGCGAGCTCGACGGCCCGGGTGGTGGCAGTCACGTGTGGTATTCGTCCTCCTAAGCTGGGAACCCCTCCCCTAAGCCTCTCACAACCCGGCCGGGCCGGGCAGCAGGGCAATTCAGGGTAACCCGGGGAACCACCTAGCCGAACGCAACCCGCGCACCAGCCGCCACCTGCCCCACAAGACACGCAACGTCACCAGAACCGGGCGTCATCCGCCGGGGGTGAGGCCTTCCGGGGCGCCGACCGGCGGGCCGCCGTCGCGGTACAGCCCGCGCTTGGCGATGTACTGCACCACCCCGTCCGGGACCAGGTACCAGACCGGCTCGCTCGCGCCGACCCGCTGCCGGCACTCGGTCGACGAGATCGACAGCGCCGGTATCTCGACCAGGCTGATCTCATCACTGGGCAGGCCCTGACTGCTCAGCCGGTGCCCGGGCCGGGTGCAGCCGACGAAGTGGGCCATCTTGAACAGCTCGGCCGCGTCCTGCCAGGACATCATCTTCGATAGCGCGTCCGCGCCGGTGATGAAGTAGAACTCGACCTGCTCACCGCGCAGTGTCCGCAGGTCACGCAGCGTGTCGATGGTGTACGTGGGCCCGGGCCGCTCGATGTCCACCCGGCTGACCGAGAACCGCGGGTTCGACGCGGTGGCGATCACCGTCATCAGGTAGCGGTCCTCGGACGGGGACACCTTCCGTCCCTCTTTCTGCCACGGCTGGCCGGTGGGCACGAACACCACCTCATCCAGCGCGAAGAAGTGCGCCACCTCGCTCGCGGCCACCAGGTGGCCGTGGTGGATCGGGTCGAACGTGCCGCCCATGATCCCCAGCCGCGGCGCCCGGCCCGGTTTCCGCGGCGCCGCCGCACCATCAGTCATGACGTGACTCTAGGCCACCACGGCCGGCCCGCATGGACTCAGCCCAGCCCGGGTACCGGCGGCTCGCCGCTGGCCCACCGGACCACCCGGACCGCCTTGCCGACCTCGGTGCGCGGCACCGCCCCCGCGGGCAGCACCCGGACCTGGACGCGGACCCCGAGCTCGGCCCGCAGCCGCGTCTCCAGCTCCTCCTGCCCGGCCGGCTCCGCCACCGCGGTGCGGTACTCGCACAGCACCACCAGCTCCGGCGCATCTCCCCGCTCGTCCACCACCAGCAGGTAGTCGGGGCTGACCGACGGGTGCCCGAGCAGGACCCGCTCCACCTCGCTGGGGTAGACGTTCACCCCACGGATCACCAGCATGTCGTCCCGGCGGCCGGTGATCTGGCTCATCCGCACCAGCGTGCGGCCGCACGGGCACGGGTCGCGGCGCAGCGCGGCAATGTCCCCGGTCCGGTAGCGCAGCAGCGGCATGGCCTCCCGGGTCAGGCTGGAGAACACCAGCTCTCCAGGAGTGCCGTCGGGCACCGGCGCGGCGGTCACCGGGTCGATGGCCTCGACCAGGAAGTGGTCCTCGTTGACGTGCAGCCCGTCCGCGGCCTGATAGCACTCGGCGGCCACGCCCGGGCCGATGATCTCGGACAGCCCGTAGATGTCCAGCGCGCGCAGCCCGAGCAGCTCCTCGATGCGCACCCGCAGCTGGGCCGACCACGGCTCGGCGCCGAACACCCCGGCGCGCAGCGACAATCCATTACCCGGGCCCAGCCCGGCCTCGGCCAGCGCCTCCCCCAGCCGGATCGCATACGACGGGGTGCAGGTCAGGATGTCCGGGGCCAGGTCCCGGATCAGCGTGACCTGCCGCGCCGTCATCCCGCCGGAGGCCGGCACGACCGCGGCGCCCAGCGCGACCGCGCCCTGGTGAATGCCCAGCCCGCCGGTGAACAGCCCGTACCCGTACGCGTTGTGGATCAGGCTGCCCGCGTCCGCGCCCGCCGCGGCCAGCGCCCGCGCGCACATCCGCGCCCACAGGTCCAGGTCGCAGCGGGTATACCCGACCAGCGTCGGCCGCCCGCCGGTACCGCTCGACCCGTGGAACACGACCACTTCCGTCCGGTCCACGCCCAGCAGGCCAAACGGATACGCTCCCCACAGATCCTTCTTCTCGGCCAGCGGCAGCCGGGGCAGATCGTCTAGACCTATATCCCTTCCGCGGTCCACGCCCGCCAGCCGGAGCCTGCCGCCCAGCACGCCATCCGCCGCCAGCAGCCGGTCCACCAGGCCCCGCAGGCGGTATTCCTGCAGCTCAGCGAGCTGACCAGCGGGCATCGACTCGGCCTCAGGCTCGAACATCATCGTTCCTCCCGGCGCTTTCCCCGACACCTTCCAGGGACCTGACCAGCTTCGCATAACCGGCCCGGCCCGATTGGTGGAGCTAGGCCGGCCGGCGTAGCTCCAGACACCGCCTAGCATGGCTGCATGACCTCTGTGCCGGATCGTGCCCGCGTCCGCCTGCCGGGGATTAGCTCGCGTGCCTACGAGCATCCCGCAGACCGCTCGGCGCTGGTAGCTTTGCGCAAACTCACCGGCTTTGACGTGCTGCTGCGCCGTCTGGCCGGGCTGTTCAGCGACCGGAGCCTGCGGTTGCTGTTCCTGGCCAGCTCAGTGCGGGCGTCCAACGAGCAGTTCCCGGACCTGTACCAGCTGTTGCTGGACGGGTCGGCCATCCTCGACCTGCCTGAGGTTCCCGAGCTCTACATCTCCCAGGACCCGCTGCCCAACGCGATGACGCTCGGGTCCGACAAGCCGTTCATCGTGATCACCACCGGCCTGCTCGACCTGCTGGACGCCGAGGAGCACCGGTACGTGATCGGGCACGAGCTCGGGCATGTGCTGTCCGGGCACGCGGTGTACCGGACCATGCTGTACCACCTGACCCAGCTGGCCACCCGGCTGGCCTGGTTCGCCATCGGCTACATCGGCCTGCGGGTGATCATCGCCGGGCTGGAGGAGTGGTACCGCAAGTCCGAGCTGTCCTGCGACCGGGCGGGCGTGCTGGCCAGCCAGGATCCCGCGGCCGGGCGCCGGGCGCTGATGAAGATCGCCGGCGGCTCGCGGATGTCCGAGCTGAGCCCGGACGAGTTCCTGAAGCAGGCCCGCGAGTACGACGCCGTCCCGGATGTGCGCGAGGGCCTGCTGAAGCTGCTGCAGATGCAGGGCACCACGCACCCGTTCGCGGTAGTGCGGTTCGCCGAGCTGGACCGCTGGGTGGCCGACGGCGAGTACGAGAACATCCTGGCCGGCAACTACCCGCGCCGGGATGACGACAGCAACGCCAAGGTGGGTGACGAGTTCCTGGCCGCGGCCAGGTCCTACCAGGAGTCCTGGAACCGGTCGGAAGACCCGTTCATCGGCCTGGTCAAGGGCGTCGCGGAGACCGCGGCGGGAGCCGGGGAGCGGCTGTTCGAGGGCATCTTCGGCCGGCGCGGCGGCGGCGGGACCGGCGGCAGCGGCGGCGGGAGCAGTGACAACTAGGCCGGCGGGCGGCGGCTGCTGGCCGGCCGGGCTCCGGCCCGGTGGCTGCTGGCCGGCTGTCCCCCGGCCGGGTGGCTGCTGGCCGGCCGGCGGGGGGAGCCGCCGCGGCGGCGTGGGCCGCCCAGCAGCACCAGGCCGTCCCGGTGCACGATCTCCCGCTCGTACTCCGGCCCGCGTTCCGCGGCCAGGTCGCGGGTAGACCGGCCCATCATCGCCGGGATCTCCGTGGCGTCGTAGTTGACCAGGCCGCGGGCGATCACCTGGCCCTCCGGGTCGCACAGGTCGACCGGGTCGCCCGCCTCGAAACCACCGTCCACGCCGGTGATCCCCGCAGGCAGCAGGGAGGCGCGGCCCGACTCGATCGCCGCCGCCGCCCCGTCGTCGAGCCGCAGGCTGCCCCGGGCGACGGCCGCGTGGGCCAGCCACAGCTGCCGCGCCCCGGGCCGCCGCCCGCCCGGCGCGAAGTAGGTCCCGGCCGGCTGCCCGTCCAGGGCTGACCGCGCCGCGGCGGCGCTCGCCACCACGGTCGGGATGCCCGCCTCGGTGGCGATCAGGGCCGCGTCCACCTTGGTCACCATGCCGCCGGTGCCCACCGCGATGGCCCCGGTGGCGCTGGTCCGGCCCAGGGTGACCCCGGCCAGCTCGGCCTGGCTGCGCACCTCGGGGATGAGCCGCGCGCCGGGCCGCCGCGGGTCGGCATCGTACAGGCCGTCCACGTCGGACAGCAGGACCAGCGCGCCGGCCCGGACCACGTGCGCGACCAGCGCGGCCAGCCGGTCGTTGTCGCCGAACCTGATCTCGTCGGTGGCCACCGTGTCGTTCTCGTTGACGATTGGCAGCACACCCAGTTCCAGCAGCCGGCTCAGCGTCCGCTGGGCGTTGCGGTAATGCGCCCGGCGCATCAGGTCGTCGGCGCTGAGCAGCACCTGCCCGGTGCGCACGCCGTGCCGGGCGAACGCCGCGGTGTACCGGGCGACCAGCAGCCCCTGCCCGACACTGGCCGCCGCCTGCTGGGTGGCCAGGTCGCGCGGCCGGCGGGGCAGCCCGAGCGGGGCCAGCCCGGCCGCGATCGCCCCGGACGAGACCAGCACCACCTGGCGGCCACTGGCCACCCGGGCGGCCAGTGTGTCGGCCAGCGCCGCGATCCGCCCCTCGTCGATCCCGCCCTCGTCCGTGGTCAGCGACGACGACCCAACTTTGACCACCACCCGGTCCGCGGACGCAATATCACCCCGCCCGCGCGCACTCCCCGCCCCGGTATCGCTCGTGGCCCCCTTCGTGATCATGACTTAGGGGCCACGCTTTTAGCCCCAATCTCATGATCACGAAGGGGGGGCCTGGCTGGTGGGGCTGGTGTGCTAAATGGGGTTGCGGGGTGGGTGACAGGGGTGGGGCGGGGTGGGTGGCACCACCAAGCGGGGGTCATTGGGCTGGCTGGGGGTGGGGCCGGGGCGGGTGACACCGGGAGGTGGGGGTCATCGGGGCAGGCGGCGGTCGGTGCCGCGCGGGCCCAGGCCCTGCCGCTCCCCGGAGGGGATGTCGGGGGCCCAGTCGAACACGACCGCGTCCTCCCCGTTGCCGATCAGCACCTCGGCTCCGTCGTCCGCGCCCGCCCCGGCCAGCGCCTCTTCCACGCCGAGCTTGGCCAGCCGGTCGGCCAGGTAGCCGACGGCCTCCTCGTTGGCGAAGTCGGTCTGCTGCACCCAGCGCCACGGCTTGGCCCCGCGCACCAGGAAAGCGTTGGGCCCGGTCTGCTCGATCTCGAACTCGGGGCCACTGGTGGGCTGCGGCCGGATGATCCGCCGGGTGGGCCCGGCCGCCGGGGCGGCCGAGCGGACCTCGGCCACCACCGCGGCGATGGCGAAGGCCAGCTCACGCAGGCCCTCCCGGGTTGCCGCGGACACCTGGCACACGGTCAGCCCACGCCGGGCGAGGACCCCGGCCGCCTGGCCGGCCACGGCCCGCGCGTCGGGCAGGTCGACCTTGTTGAGCGCGACGATCCGCGGCCGGCCGCGCAGGTCCGCGCCGGTGACATCCTCATAGGCGGCGAGTTCCGCCTCGATCACGTCGAAGTCGGCGACCGGGTTACGGCCCGGATCGCCGCTCATCTCGGGGGCGGCGCAGTCGAGCACGTGGACCAGCACCGCGCACCGTTCGACGTGCCGCAGGAAGTCCAGGCCCAGCCCCTTGCCCTGGCTGGCGCCGGGGATGAGGCCGGGCACGTCGGCGGCGACGAACTGGACGTCCCCGGCCTCCACCACGCCCAGGTGCGGGGTGAGCGTGGTGAACGGATAGTCGCCGACCTTGGGCCGGGCCGCGGACATCGCACCGATCAGCGAGGACTTGCCCGCGTTAGGGAAGCCCACCAGCCCGGCGTCAGCCACCGTCTTCAGCTCGAGCACCAGGGACAGTCCGGCGCCGGGCTCGCCGCGCAGGGCGAACCCGGGGGCCTTGCGCCGCGCGGAGGCGAGCGCGGCGTTGCCCAGCCCGCCCCGGCCGCCTTCGGCCGCGACGAACCGGGTGCCGGCGCCGACCAGGTCAGCCAGGACTTCCCCGTCCTCGGTGGTGACCGCGGTCCCGTCCGGGACCTGGATCACCAGGTCGGCTCCGGCCGCCCCGTTCCGGTTGGACCCGGAGCCCTGCTTGCCGTTGCCGGCCCGGCGCACCGGGCGGCGGTGGAAGTCCAGCAGGGTGGCCACGCTCGGGTGCACTTCGAGGACCACGTCCCCGCCACGCCCGCCGTTCCCCCCATCCGGGCCGCCGAGCGGCTTGAACTTCTCCCGGTGCACGGAGGCACAGCCGTGCCCACCGTCGCCCGCTTTGATGCGCAGGAGTGCCCGGTCCGCGAACTCCGCCATGACACTCCTTCCTGCTGCGTCCTGGGCCGGCCAGTGCCGGTCCGTCCGGTACATGCGTCAGGGGTGGACCGGGCCCCGGTCCACCCCTGACCAAAATCGCTGCTGGGCGGGCCTAATGCGCCGCCGGGCTGCCGTCCCGGGGCCCGGGCCCGGCCACGATGCTTATCGCCCGGCGGCGGCGCACGCTGCCAAACTCGACGGTACCGCTGACCAGCGCGAACAGCGTGTCATCACTCCCCCGGCCGACACCGGGCCCGGGGTGGAAGTGCGTGCCACGCTGGCGCACGATGATCTCGCCCGCATTGACCCGCTGGCCGCCGAAGCGCTTGACGCCAAGGCGCTGCGCCGCGGAGTCGCGGCCGTTCCGGCTGGACGATGCACCTTTCTTGTGGGCCACGTCAGCTCTCCTTCTTCGCGGCGCGGGACTTGGCCGCACCGGCCTTCGCGGTCTTCGCGGAACCGATGCCGGTGATCTTCAGCTGGGTGTAGTGCTGCCGGTGACCCAGCCGCCGCCGGTAACCAGTCTTGTTCCGGTAGTGGATCATGTTGATCTTGGGGCCGGCCACCGGGCCCAGGATCTCCGCGGTGACCTGAAAGCCACCGAGCTCGGCCGGGTCGCTGATGACCTTGCCGTCATCGACAACGAGCAACGCCGGCAGGGTAACGCTGGAGCCGATGTCACCGGCCACCGTGTCGACGGTCAGAACGTCGTCTACCGCCGCCTTCTCCTGCCTGCCACCGCAGCGCACGATCGCGTACACCGAGAACTCGCTCTCTGCCTTATGCGGCTAAGCCGCGGCCTGTCTCCTCAGGGCGGCCGGGCCGCCTGGCCTCTCGTCCGGGTTATGCCTGCGCGGGCCCACCGCGCCGCCCGCGCGAGCGGGATGGCATAACGACGAGGGCCTGCCTGCGTTGCACACGTCACCCTTGGGGCCGAGATGGCCCCGGATTCACGCTGTGCGCCGACCACTCAGGTTATCAGAAAAGCAGTACC
>Ga0207665_10002398_pt1 | contig 12667 bp, 10 predicted proteins | sample LARL112metaG_FD_184351 | JGI IMG/M metagenome (GOLD analysis project Ga0207665, IMG submission 184351) | Corn, switchgrass and miscanthus rhizosphere microbial communities from Kellogg Biological Station, Michigan, USA - LAR L11-2 metaG... | ecosystem: Host-associated > Plants > Roots >...
AGGGCTTTCGGAGAACAGTAAGTAGGTTTTCAATCCGAGGAGGGAGGAGAAGGATTAACTTCCTGAGTGGGCTTCGCCGTTTGTTTTTGGAGTCTTTTTGAAGGCAACCCTATTTCTCGAATCTCATAGAGAAGCGTTCGGTAACTTATTTTGAGGTCCCTCGCAGCTCTTCTGCGATTCCAGTGGTTTGCCCGCAAGGCCTTTAGAATCAACTCCCGGCTCATCGCTCGACCCGCCTGTCGCGCGATTCGTTTTAGCGGAATGCTACCCTCTGGGAGCTCGTATGGTTTCCCGGAGTATTGATGCCTAACTCCAACCAGTTCCTGCAATAGCTCATCTTCTCCAAGCAGAACGTAGCGCGAAATCCAGTTCTCCAATTCCCGTATGTTTCCGCGCCATTCGTGGTCTTGCAACAGGCGGAGCTTACTCGCTTCAAGCGTCGAGGCCTCGCGTTGAAAGCGCGCGCTCAGCCGTCTCAGTAAGTAAGTTACAATTGTTGGAATGTCTTCTCGACGCGCGGAAAGGGAAGGCAGGACAACTTCGAAAACATTGATACGGTAATAGAGATCCTGACGAAAGTGACCCTTCATGACCGCTTCATCAACTCTGCGAGTGCTGGCGCAGATAATCCGCGCCTCGAGTCTTCTCTCTTCCTGATCGCCCAAGCGAGTGAAAATCCCATCCTGAAGCAGCTGCAACAGCTTCGCTTGGAACGTGGGATCTAAGTCGGTGATCTGATCCAGGAAAAGCGTGCCGCCTTGAGCCATCTCAACAAGGCCAATTCGAGTGGTGTTAGCGCCGGTAAAAGCACCCGCCTTGTAACCAAACAATTCACTCTCGAGCAGGCCACCGGGAATCGCTGCAAAGTTGACTTTGACAAATGGCCCTGAGTTCCAGGGCGACTGAAGGTGCACCCACCTGGCTAGAGTCTCCTTGCCGGTGCCGCCATCACCCTGAACAAGCATGGGGATGTTAGTGCTGCACACCTTTTTAAGCTGTTGACGGATCGCCAGCATCCCAGGAGTGCAGCCAAAAACAATGTCGTCAGGCGGTACAACGAACTGAGCCCCCGCCGGACTCATCTCAGGTGAACCGTTCCTAGCCATTTCAGTGGCCCTTTAATCATCCTCAGGGCCTAATGATGTTGCATACGAGTCTCCAAAGGAACAGAACCTCAGAATTACAAGGAATCGGAAGCCAAATCGAAAAAAGATATACTAAGGCTCTTTTTTCTCCGTCACTTACGATAGCCCTGCCCACTCCTTGCCCGTCGAAGACCCACGAGTGCAGACTCCGCCTTCTCAACGTCTCGGAGGAGGAGGCATGTGAAGTTAGCTGTGCCGCAAGGGAAATGAATTACCCAGATTTGCCAACGCAAATGCTGTCAATAAATTGTTGATGTAGCAGGAAGAATAGCTCCTGGAGTTCGGTTCGCTACCGTTACGGTTCCAAGCGAAGATACCGTGGAATCGTGGCACAACTTTGAAGACAATCCTTGCCTGAAAAAACCGACGGTGCCGCAGAAGCAAGTTTCCTATCTCGAGGGAAAAATAAAGGACTCCAACAGGTCCGCGCGGGCCTTTTCGTCCGATGCCACCACCCGTAATATGTCGCTGACAGAGAGCATGCCCAGAAATCTTTGTTGCTCATCCAGCACGATGAGATGAAAAATCGTGTTCTGCTCCATCAAGCGCAGGCAGTCTTCTACGGTCATTTCCGGCGTTACAGTCACAAGCTCGCGCGTCATGATATCCGACGCCTTCATCCAGGCCGGGCACTTGTTTTCCGCGGCAACTTTGTCCGAAACATCGCTGTGCGAAATGACTCCCGTAAGTTTGCCGTTCGCGTTCATCACGCCGACCGACCGTACCTGCTTCTCGCGCAGATACTGCGCGGCTTGATGCACACTCGTGTCCTCAATGATGGAAAAAACTTCCTTACGGGAGCCGATGAGATCCGAAACCTTCATTGGACCCTCCGAGCGGGGATTCTGGCCGGATAGTAGGCCTAACTTAGTCTTTATTGCAAGATGAATTCCAATTCGTTCGGGCCAGAACGGGCGAGCAGGAAAAAGAAGGGACTCTCGCCAAACCACGATATGTCTGGGACCTGAGCCACCCAATGTAACCCGCGTCAAGCCCGGGCGGCTTCTCCGCGAATAATATCGTACCGCTCGATGACCGCGGCAACACCCATGCGCGCGCTGCCGTCCTCCATTCGCCGCTCCACCCGTATCACTCTGCCAAGTGCGCGCACAAAAACCTCTGAACCACGAGTTACCTCGGAGGGAAGCGTCAGCGTCATGTCCAGTTGTGAACCGGATTCCATTTTCTGATCGACCACAAAATAGAGGCCGCGCGTCGAGATGTCACGGGTCTTGCCCTGTTGCGGGTCCAACGCCCGATGCGCGGGCCCTCGGATGATGATTGGCAAGGATAAATCGTAGCGCCGAGTTGTGCGCCTTTCCGTCATTTCCCCCGTCCTTCCTGCCACGCGAGGATAGCTTGGCTTTCTCGCGTCCCCTTAAATAGTCTTGTTGCTAGAGCTGCGCCGGGAAGGCTAGTCGTGTTAATCGCGGCGCGTTCCTACTGCCGAAGTGGCTTCCTCAACTGTCGCTGGGGAAGCCGGTTTCCTCGCTCGTGGCGTATCCAAATTGAATTGCCGCATTTTGTAAAGCAGCGCCTTGTAACTGATCCCCAACATCTTTGCGGCGTCTTTTCGGCACCAGCGCGTCTTTTCCAGAGCGTCTGCGATCGCTTCCATCTCCGCCTCGTCCTTCAAGCCGCGCACCAAGGCCTTCAGTCCCTGCTCCTTGGGTGGTGCCGGTTCTTCCCGGGGCGAAGTGCGCTGGCGCGTAGCGGACATCTCCACCAACTCGCGCAAGCTGCCTTCATCGTCTTCCAGAATCACATAGCGCTTTACGAAATTTTCTAGTTCACGCAAGTTGCCCGGCCAGGGATAGTTTACCGCCGCATCCAAAAGATACTTGGAAGGTCCCGGCGGCGTCTTGCCGAATTTCTCGCTGTATTTCGTAAGGAAATGGCGGAACAGCAGCGGAATCTCGGCAGTCCGCTCGCGGAGCGGCGGCACGTTGATGGACAAGACATTCAGTCGGTAATAGAGATCCTCCCGGAAGCGTCCCGTCTTCATTGCTTCGTGAACATCGACGTTCGTCGCCGCCAGCACGCGCACATCGGTCTCCACCAGATGCCGCCCGCCCAGCCGCGAATACTGATGATCCTGCAGCACGTGCAGCAGTTTTGCCTGCAAATGGGTGCTCATCTCCGCGATTTCATCCAGGAAGATCGTGCCCTTGTTGGCCATTTCAAATTTGCCCGGCTTGCTGCGCACTGCTCCCGTGAATGCGCCCTGCTCAAACCCGAAAAGTTCCGATTCCAGTAATTCTCCCGGCAAAGCAGCACAATTCACTTTTACGAACGGCTGGTTTCGCCGCTTCGAACGCAGGTGAATCATGCGTGAAACAACTTCTTTTCCTACGCCGCTTTCGCCGCAGATGAAAACAGGAACGTCTACCGGCGCGATCTGCAGAATCTGCTGCCGGATTCGCACCATCTGCGGACTGGCGGCCAGAAAGCTCAAATCCTCGGTCACCTGGTCGCAATAATCGCGCAGCGCCTGGTTCTCGGTGGCCAGTTGCTTCTTTTGACGAGACTTCAGCATCGCCGCGTCCAGTTCTGTCTTCTCGAAGGGCTTGGTCAAATAATCATGCGCCCCGATCCGGATGGCTTCGACAACGGTACCAACTTCGTTCGAGCACGAAAGCATGATCACGTTCAGGCTGCGGTCCACCTGCATCAATTCCTTCAACGTCTCGATCCCGTTCATTTCCGGCATCAATACATCCAGAATGATGAAGTCCGGCCGTTCTCCCTTACTCACTTTCGCGAGCGCCTCTTTTCCGGAACTGACCGCCTCCACCTCGAATCCGTCAACTTCCAGAAGCGTCTGCAAATATTTTCGAATGCTCGGTTCGTCATCCACCACCAGGATTCTTTCTTTCACGGCCATCGACTTTTCCCTTTCCATCAACAGACTTTCGCGCACCTCAGCCCTGATCCATTGGTAATAAGAACGTAAATCTGCTCCCTGTGCGAGACTTGCTCTCCACCCATATTTTCCCGCGGTGCGCCTGAATGAGCCTTTTCGCGATTGCCAGCCCTAGACCCATTCCAGAGGTGTTCCTGTCCACGCGCACAAAATCCTCAAAAATCTCCTGGTGATGTTCCGCCGCGATGCCTGGCCCGGAATCCGTAACGCTTACTTCCACGCTGTTCGGCCGCGGCAACCGGAACCTCCGGCGCTCTTCCACAGGGGCCAGAGTCGCTACGCGCCGTTCCCAGAAATGCGGTGCCGCCCGCAGCGTGACGCTTCCTCCGCTCGGCGTATGCTTCAACGCATTATCAAGTAGGTTCGCCGCGGCTTGCTGCACCTTCTGATAATCAAACCGAAATGTCGGGATTGACGGGTCGAAGCTTGCATCCAGTTTGACGTTCTTGCGTTGAAACGCTTCCGTCCATCGTTTCGAAAGCTCATCGAGACAGTCTCGCAGATCATTCTCCCGGAGCTGCAACACCAATTTCCCGCTCTCCAGCGCCGAGTAGTTCAAGAACATGGACACGAGTCGCACGAGGCGCTCGCAACTATCCTTTGATTCTTCCAGAATGTCCCGCTGCTTGTCCGTCAGCCGCCCGAGAGAACCAGCCAGTAGAAGATCGTAATAACCCTTGATCACCGCGAGTGGCGTTTTCAATTCGTGCGCTGCCGACGCCAGGAACACCGTCTTTTGCCGGTTCACTTCCTGCAATTTCAGGTAGGCGGCCAGCAGGTTGCGGTAGGTGATTTCGCGTTCCTGCAGAAGCTCTTGCACCGTGAGTTGCGTCGCAGGATCCGGCCTCGGTTGTGTGTCTGCTTTACTCTTGATTTCCACCACCAGCCAGTCCGGCTCGGGCATCCACTGCATCTGCACGGTGGATTTCACCCCACCGATTTGCATGTGATGCTCTAACTTGTGTTCTCCCTTTTCCAACTCGTCGAAGATTTTCCGCGCGTCCACTTTCAGGAGATCTTTAAACAGATTTAAGCCCGGAGTTGTCGCATATCCCTGAGATTCCACGAATTGCTCTGCCCGCGTATTGATAAGCAGCAAATTGCCACTTCGCTCAGTCACAATCAGCGGCTTTTCTATGGAGTCGAGTAGCCCACGAACGAAGCCAAGCGGAAGGAACGTCCGGCTACCCTCTTCCGTTATCGGCGGCACAGCAATTCGTCCAGCCATCAGCCCCGCTCGCTCATCGTAGAAGTGGTAAAAATTTTCCCTAGTTGGCATCCTTACAGAGGGGCACCTGGGAGTCAATGGTAAAAGCGTTCCATTTGCACATTTGAGGAAAGGAAGTGGATTTCTGCGGCACGCCTAACACGCCAACAAATTGTTTGCTTGTCCGGACTCTCATAATCGGCTCATAACAAATAACTTCTGCCAACTCTTGGTTTCTTCTTCTGGCAAGCCAGATGCATATACCCGTACTAGTTCGTTGGTACCAAGGCGCAGACTTGAAGATCGGCATCCTCAAGAAGGGCCAGTCCGTGGAATCCTCGTCAACTCGACGGTCGCCACGCATTCGTCTTCAGGTACCCGTCTTCGTGAGAGGAACAGATGCCTCCGGCGCTGAATTCATTGAACTCACCAAGACTCTCAATATCAGCGCCACTGGCGCTTGTATCACCTCAGCCCACATTCTGAGGCCCGATCAAACTGTTCATTTAACGATCCCTGCTCCGTCTCCAGCGTCTTCCAGCCTGGTTCCCAGCGAGACTCCACCAATCGTAGCGAAGGTCTTGCGCCAGGAGTCAGCAGGGGAGATGCGCCTCTTTGGCCTGGAATTCCTTCGACCACTTGAGTAAGTCCAGATAGCCTTCATCCTGCCGTTCCGAATGGGTCGTTTTGTTACACAATTCGTCCCATGCCCACCTAAGGCTTTCGCGTGCTTTATGCCTTGCTTTTGTAATAGGATACGCCCGCAGTTTCGGAGGTTCGGTTTCCCAGGTGAACCGGCCTAGGTCCAGTACGAATGGACTCTTGCTTGCTCCATTTAGATAGCGGAAGCTATAATCGCTTTCCCCAAACCCCGCGGGGATAGGCAGAGGTTAGGTCCATACCTGAAATGCCCAGCCCCGGCGTCTCTGCGCCCTCGCGTTTGCCGATTGAGGATTCCTATTTCGAGCTGTTAGCAGACACGCTCGAGAGCCTCGACCTGCCCGCGCGCGGCCAGTTTCTTCAGCGATATTTCCGCGCGATCGCGCATCTTGATCTCCGCGAATCCCAGAGTATACAAATTTGGGACGAGATGCTTTCGCGTCGCCGCGAACTCACCGGCCTCGTGGGTCGTCAGGTTTCCCTAAAAACTGCTCTCACTGACGTCCTGTCGTCCTCTGGCTTTCTTCGCGTTCCCATTCTCATTGAGTATGACGATCTCAAAAGGCTCGAACTCAATGCCGTAACCGATCCCTTGACGGGACTTTACAACCGCCGCCTCTTTGCGGAAACATTCGAAAAAGAACTCAATCGCGCGCGGCGTTATACGCAGCCTCTTGGTCTGGTCACTCTTGACTTGCATCGGTTCAAGGAAGTGAATGACAAGCACGGCCATCCGCGCGGTGATGAGGTATTGCGCGCGGCTGCAGCTACCCTCAAGAAGGCACTTCGCACATCGGACTCGGCTTTTCGCATCGGGGGCGATGAGTTCGCTTTGCTGCTCCCGCAAACGGATTCCGCGCAGGGGCTCGCGTTGAGCCGTCGCGTCGAAACGGTTTTTGCCGAGATGCTCCAACCGTTGCAGCTTTCGGTAACCGTCGCGATGGACCACGGCATCGCGATTTTCCCTCAGGATGCTGAACAGGCTGATCAGTTGATTCGTATCGCTGATGAACGCCTCTATCGTCTGAAACACGCGAACCACACTAAAACAGCCAACGGCTCCGCGCGAATCGAGGCTCCGCCCGCTGCTGAGTTGCCGGCTTCACCCGCACCTGAACGCTCTGCTCCCGTCGCGCCACCCGTTTCGATCGAAACCGGCCGGGCAAATGAAAAAGCAGAATCGACCATTGCTGAATCTGCCCCTGCACCGTCCGCCACGGAAATCGTCCCGCCCCCCGCGCGCGTCTTTGCTGTCCAGCGTAAAGCCGAGCGCGTTTCCATGACCGGTACCAATGCCTACGCTGTTCTTGGTGAACAGGGCGCCCGGCGCGCCCGAGTCCTCGATCTAGGTTTTGGCGGTGTCGCTATTGAGATGGATTCCCCCGAGGATCTTCCTGAGAATCTCCTTGCGGTTTTGCACGTGCCGATTCTCCCGCCAGTCCGCGTGAATCTCAAGCCCGTCTGGAAGCAACAGACCAGTGAGGGCAGTTTCCGCGTCGGATGCTCCTTCGTTTCCTGAGCTATCTGTAAACTCCGCTCATTGCTTCCACGGTTCCGCAAAAAATCACATTTCATCGGTTCCATCCTTGTCCTCTTGCTACAATTCCGCCGAATCTCCCCGCTCGGAAAGGACTCGCCATGCTCGAACCAAGGGTCAGCCGCCCTCATTGGCCTGATGCTCTGCAGAATCCCTCAAAAGACATGAGCGGACTCAAACCCTGGCACTGGGCTCTCGAGCGCCTCGAAAAATCACACAACTATTGGATTGCTACAACGCGTCCCGATGGCCGTCCTCATCTCATGGTCGTTTGGGGTATCTGGTGGCAGGATGCCTTCTGGTTCAGCACTGGCCCGCGCACCCGAAAAGCAAAAAACATCGCCGTCGATCCGCACGTTATTATCGGCACCGAAAAGGCGGACGAAGCCGTCATCCTCGAAGGCACGGCCGAGGAAGTCAAGGACCGTGCCGTCTGGAAGCAACTCTCGCAAATCTATAACGCGAAATACGGCGGCGACGTCGAACCGATTCTCATGGCTTCCGATGGCTGCGTCTTTCGCGTCATCCCGCAGACGGCTTTCGGCCAGGACGAGCATGCCGAAAATTTCGCGGACGCCGTCACCCGCTGGCAATTCTGAGCCGCGAGGGTCGTTTCATGAATTCGAGCCGGCTGTCGACAAGTCAAAATTGTCATTCTGACCCCCAGATTCGCCCATTTGGTGGAATTGGACACTTCGCGTATGATTAAGAATTGCCTCGCGACCAAGCGACGCGGCTGTAGTCCCCCGACCTTGTCGAGGTGCCGTGCAGACCGGACGCGACAGAATGGAGCTTCATGAAACCCGGTATTCATCCCGACTATCACCCTGTTACAGTGCACTGCGCCTGCGGGCACACCTTCCAAACTCGCTCGACCATCAAGGGCGACATGCTGCGCGTCGAAATCTGCTCGAATTGCCATCCCTTCTTCACCGGCAAGCAGAAGCTGGTTGATACCGCCGGCCGCGTCGAGCGCTTCACCAAGAAGTACGCCGACGCCGCAGCCAAGTCGACCGCCGCCAAAAAGTAAAGCAATTCAGCCCAAGCTTTCCTGGGACAGCCACTCCTGGCTGTCCTTCTTCTTTTTTTCCATCCTTTAACCTTCGACTTTCAACTTTCTTCCACTCCCCGCCCGTGTACAATGAACTTCCATCGTGGCTACACAATCCCGCATGTTTGATGGTGCGCGCCCCGGCGAACTCGTCGAATCCGGCCCGCCCCGCGTCACCCTCCGCAACACCTTCGCTCATCCCTTCGATTCCGCCATCGCTGCCGCGCGCACTTGCTACGCGCCCCGCCTCATCGGCCCCGAGGAAATCACCGACAAGCAGCGCCTCAACATCGGCGCCGCCACCTTCTACAGCGGCCATCACACTGTCTACCAGCACGCTCATTTCGAATTCGGCCTTGAAAACGTCAGCCGCCAATTCGTCTGGTCTTTCCTCCACGCCCATCCCTTTTACAATTCCGAGCAGCAAAGCCAGCGCTACGTCCGCCTGGACCGCGCGCAAGCTTACGTTCCGCCCGCCTCGCTCTTCTTCGACGAAAAGTCCAAAGAACTCTACGAAGCCGCCATCGCCCGCGCTTGGAATTACTACCGCGAACTCTCTTCTCTTCTGATCGCCGACGCACGCGCCATTCTCAACGACATCTGGCACGTTGGCCCGATGTCCCACCCCAAGCGCCTCCAAAAGATCGAACGCTCCGCCGAAAAACGCGCCATCGAAATCGCCCGCTACGTCCTGCCCGTCGCGGCTTTCACCACCATGGTGCACACCATTTCCGGCATCGTCCTCCACCGCCTCTGGCGCATGAGCGCCGCCTCGGACACGCCAAGCGAAGCTCGTGCCGTCATCGGCGCCATGGTCGCTCACGTCAAGGAAATCGACGCCCAATTCTTTGATCGTTTCGGAACCGAACCGCTTGAAGAATTGCCGGAATGGAAGAACACGCAGTTGAATGTGAACGCCGGCGAAGCCTTCGCCCGCGAATTCGACGCCAAACTCAACGGTAAAACCTCTCGCCTCGTGGACTATTCGCCCAACGCCGTCCGCGTCATCGCCGAATCCTATCGCGCCGTCACTGGCCTCGCCGAATCCCACTGCAACGATCTCGAAGCCATCGACCGCCTGCTCAATCCCGCCCGCAATCTCTACCGCCTCGAAACTCTAAACGTCGGCGTCCACGCACCGGTCATGCGCGCCCTCCAGCACGCCAACTACACCTTCGCCAAAAAGATCAGCCACACCGCCGACAGCCAGGACCAGCGCCATCGCATGGTCCCCGGCTCGCGCCCTCTGCTCACTCTCGCCGACACACGTGAGCCCGACTACATAACGCCCACGCTCCTCAAAGCCAATCCTCGCGCCAAAGAAGTTTACGACCGCGCCATGCACGACGCCTGGCGCGCGAAAAACGAACTCCTCGATCGCGGCGTCCCTCCCGAAATCGCTCTCTATCTCCTCCCCAACGCCAAGTCCATACGCCTCTACGAATCCGGCTCGCTTCTTCATCTCATCCACAAATGGACCATGCGCACCTGCTTCAACGCCCAGGAAGAAATCTATCAATCCTCCATGGACGAACTCGCGCAACTGCGCGAAGTCCATCCCGAACTCTCGCGCTACATCGGTCCGCCTTGCCACATTCGCGCCGGCATCACCACTCCCATCTGCACCGAAGGCTCCCACTTCTGCGGCATTAAAGTTTGGCTCGATTTTCCCAACATCACCCGCCGCATCTGAAACGCCGCCACCCGTTTAGGCATCCTATTCCTTAGCTGGAGGCCAACCATGTTTCGAAGTTCCGCCCGCCCCATCGCCGCAGTCCTCGTCGGCCTCATAGTCTCAGCACCTCCTTCTTTTGCTTTCGACACGCCTCTCTCCGACCAAGCGGTCCGCGAAGCCTATTTCCTCGGCCAGCGCCATGACGACGCCATGGCCGCTTTCCTCAATAAATATTCAAAGTATTTGGAGGCGCCGAAAACCGGTCCGCACATCGCCTCTATCACTTTCTTCACTCCCTTCGCTCTTCTCGTCCAGCAATCGAGCCAGCACACCTCCGGTTATAGCGCCCAGCAAGCGGCTCTCGCTCATCGCGATCAACCCGAATTCGTAAGGATCATCGTGCAAATCCAGCTCACCGATTCCTATGGCGCTTACATCATTCGCCCCACAAGTTCCCGTTCCGGTTCGTCCGCCGGCTTTGTCCCCCGCCCTTATGATTTCTGGAAAGACTTTGACGTTCAGGTTTCCAGCAAAGACCAAAGCCTCCGGCCGTTCTCTTCTTCCGGCCAACCCAACGTCCTTTGTTCCTATGAAGGTGGCTGCGAACTCACCGGCGCCACTCTCCAGTTCGATTTCAACGCCGAAGACTTTGCCTCCGGCTCCGCCGTCATTGATGTGATTCCCCCGGAGGGCGATCCCCTCTCCGTCGACTTCGATCTCGATCATCTCCGCTGACGCGTCCTCGACTGCGCCCTTTCACTGCACCAACGGCAAACAGCATTTCTGCATTCTGCTGTAGCTGCCATGCGCTTCAGCGTTATACTTCCCTATAGGAAAGCCTTAATGCGTCAACTCGCTCGTCTTTTCACTTGCCTGCTCTTGGTTTTTTGTGTGCCTCTCCCTGCCTCTCCCTTTGACACTCCTCTTTCCGACGAAGCCGTCCGTGAAGCGTATTTCCTCGGCCAGCGCCACGACGCTTCCTTCCTGGGCAATTACATCAAATCTCTCCCGCGGCCAAAGACCGGCCCGCACATCTCCTCCATTACTCTTCTCACTCCCTTCGCGCAGCTCGCCCAGATCTCCAGCAGCTACGTCGGGAACTATAGTGCGCAGCAAGCCCTGCTTGACCACCGCGGCCAGCAGGAGTCCGTCAAGATTACTGTCGAAATCTATCTCACCAATTCTTACGGCGCCATGATTCCTAATCCAGACGCCTCACGATCCGCCTCTTCGCCCCCTTTCATCCCGCGCCACTATGATTTCTGGAGGGACTTTCGTGTCCAGGTTTCGGACAGCCATCAGGTTCTTTCGCCCTCAGATATAGGAGGCCGCCCGCTCTATCGTTGCGGCCGCTATGGTCCTTGCCGTCCGAGGGGCGCTGCCATCGATTTGGAATTTCCCGGCGCCGCGTTCGTCTCCGACTCTGTCACTGTCAGAGTCATTCCCCCTGAAGGCGACCCCGTCTCCGTCGACTTCGATCTCACTCGCCTCCGCTAGGTAAGACTCCAGCCAGTTCCTCGCCCAATCAGCTTCAGCCATGCGAAATTTCCAGCAAAGTTTTCCTTGGTCGTCAGTTTGAATTTTCTTAATTGTGACAGTAGGAGTCAAAATTTAAGCTGACCCAACACAAAGTTCCTCTTGACTTTTCTCTAACCTGTGCTATACTTAACCTTGTATAAAACTCCGTCCGGACTGCGGAAGCTTGCTCCCCCTTTCTTTTTTCAGTCGGCCATTTCGGCGTTTGCCAGTCCAAAGCAACAAAAATCGCACCCTTTAGAATCAATCACTTACGAATTGCAAATTTTGTAAGCCCTTTCCTTTGATATTCATACAAGGCGATTATATACTTGACACAGAAACAGCTTTAGCGTAGAATTCTTTCCATGAAGTTACGCCGACCACGCATCAACCTTTGGGTAGTTCTGGCGGTACTTCTGCTCATTCTGTTTCTCGTCACTTGGAGCTATTCATGAAGCTCATAGATGTCACAAAACAGTTTACCACCGATGACAAGTGCCTCGATTACATCGAGAAAATGCGCTGGCCGAACGGTGTGTGTTGCGTCCACTGTGGCGTGTTGAACGTCTCCAAGATTACCCGCGAGAAAAAGGGCAAGAATCAGCGCACCCGAATCTACCAGTGCCTAGAGAAAGAATGCGGCAAGCAATTCAGCGCGACCAGCGGCACGATCTTCAACGATACGCACCTGCCTCTCACCAAATGGTTTCTTGCTATTGCGATGATCTGTGAGGCCAAGAAAGGCATGTCTGCCTGCCAGCTACAGCGGCATCTTGGCGTGAATTACAGAACAGCGTGGTATCTGGCTCACAGAATCCGCGAGGCCATGCAGGAAAGCGGATTTGAGTTTCTGACTGGCACTGTCGAAGTAGACGAAACCTATATGACGCCGCGCAAACCTCGCAAGGGTCATCCCAAAGTCAAAAGGCAAGAGGAAATGGTTGTGCTTGG
>Ga0207665_10002400_pt1 | contig 12665 bp, 5 predicted proteins | sample LARL112metaG_FD_184351 | JGI IMG/M metagenome (GOLD analysis project Ga0207665, IMG submission 184351) | Corn, switchgrass and miscanthus rhizosphere microbial communities from Kellogg Biological Station, Michigan, USA - LAR L11-2 metaG... | ecosystem: Host-associated > Plants > Roots >...
GGACTGAACCACATGTCCGGCAATGACATTCGGCAGGACCTCCTGCAGGATGTCGTTCGGCTTGTTCCGGCCCAGCAGGTTGCCGTGGTACATCGTCTGCATCGATGTCATGCCGCCCATGCCGGTGCCCTGCGTACTGGCCACCAGGCTGGGGTGCACCCAGCGCATCAGCTCGGCCGGGGTGAAGCCCGCGGATAGGAAGGCGTCGACCGTGGTGACGAGGTTCCACAGTGCCAATCGGTCGATCGAGGACACCATGTCCGGGGTGACGCCGTACACCATCGGGTCGAAGCCGGTCGGGATCTGTGCACCGACGGTGCGCGACAGCTTCGTCTTGCGCGGCACGCGGATCTCCGTGCCCGCCTTTCGGGTGACCTGCCAATCACCGCTGTCCGGCACCGGCGCGATGACCGTGTGCTCAGGATCGAAGTCGACGAACGGCCGGGCCTCGGCCTCCGACGACACCACGAACGTGAAGTCCTTGTCGAGGAACACCGAAACCAGGAGTGGCGAGGCGTGATCCGGATCTATCGCGCCGTCATCGACGAGCTCGCGGATGCCGACCCGCTCGATGACCGTGTCGTGGTATCGCTCCACCAGCTCGCCCTCGTCGACCAAGTCGCCGGTCTCCGTGTCGTACCAGCCCGGCGTCGGGTCGTCTTCCCACTTGACCAGGCCAGTGGTCCACGCCAGCTCGAGCACACCGGCCGCCGACAGCTCGTTGTCGACCTCCACCTCGAACCGGGTCCGCGATGAGCCGTACGGGCCGAGTTCGGCGCCACCGACGATCACCACCAGGTCAGCGGGGTCGACGTCGAGGTCATCCCACGCAGGCGGCGGAGCAGATTTGTAACCGCGCGGCGGCGATGGCAGAGCGCGGATGGTTCCGTGCTCTTCGCTTTCCTCGACGTCGGCGGGCGGCATCTCCTCGCGCGCCTTGGCAGCCAGCTCGGACATGTCGAGGTCGACGTCGGCCAATCCCCCGGTCAGGTCGGCCCGCAGCGGTTCACGCGCCGCCGCGACCTTGGACTCAATGTCACAGAGGCCGAGCAGCATGGTCGCCATCTCATCGGTCGTGTACGTCGTCACGCCCGCCTCTTCGACCGCACCGACGATCGCATCGTTGTGGCCCATCAGCCCGGTGCCCTTGGTCCAGCCGATCAGCGCGTGCGCCAACGAAACTCGCTGTGCCCACGACGACTCGGCCTTCCACCTCGACACCACCGCGTCAAGCGCGGACTTCGCTTCGCCGTAGGCGCCGTCGCCGCCGAACATGCCGCGGTTCGGCGAGCCGGGCAGCACGACGTGCAGACGTGCGGCGATGTCACGATCCGCTCCGATGTGCGACAGTCCGCCGATCAGCCTCTGTACGGCCCACAGCAGCACCTTCATCTCCATTTCGGAGCGCGCACCGGCGTCGGACAGATCACCGGCCACCCGCGGCGCCGCGAACGGGAACAGCAGCGTCGGCGTCTGGGCGTCCTTGATGTGGATGGATTGCGGCCCAAGGCTTTCGGTTTGTTCACTGCCGACCCACGAAACGAGCGCGTCAATGTCGTTGTAAGACGCCATGTTCGCGGGCACCACCCAAAGCTTGGCACCGAAGCGGGCGCTGTCGCGATAGAGGGTGCGATAGAACGCCAACCGGTCGTCGTCGAGCTTGGACGTCGTCGCGATCACCGTCGCACCGCCGTTGAGCAACTGGGTCACCACCGATGCCGCGATGGATCCCTTCGACGCCCCGGTGACGACCGCGACCTCGTCGGCGTAGCGACCCTTACCAGGGTTCTCCGCGCCTGCCGCGGCCCGCCCGTACAGCGAGGCGTGGACGTTGCGGCCCGCGGCCAGGGCCTTGCCCTGCCACCAGGTGGCCTGCGTGCCGACGACGCTGCCCGCGCCCTCGAACCGCTCCGAGAGGCGCGGCCAATCGGCGTCGATCTCGCTCTCGTCGAGCACCCACAGCTTGGCCAGGTCCTCGCGGGCGCTGGCCCAGCGGTCGTCGAACACCACCGCCTTGCGGCCGTCGAAGACCGGAGCCACCAAACGCGGCCAGTCCGAACCGAGTTCGGCGGTGACCAGCTCGATGAGCTCTGAGTCGGTGGCCTCGGGCACGCTCACCGGAGTGTCGTGGCCGAGCTGGCCGAGGATCAAGCGGGCCGCCGAGGCCAGCACGCCGTTCCGGCCGGTGACCTGTTCGGCGAACTCACCCAGCGCGGCGGAGTCCACCACGCCGCCCCCACCGCCGGCAGCCGACGGCAGCGAAACAGGCACACCCTGGCGCGCGCCCACCGCCGCGACAGCCGCGTCGATGACCTTGTCGACGGTCGCAGCATCGGCGAGCGCACCGTCGTGCAGACCGCCAAGGCCGCCACCGCGGACACTGGAGCCCTCGCGGGTGCCCAGCGCCACCTCGACCGTCACATGCTTGGCCCAGCCGTCGCCGAGTTCCCAGGTCTTCTTGACCCGCTCGCCGATGTAGGCCGGACGCTTGCCGGACGGGCCGAGCACTGTGCGCAGCTGATCGTTGATCGCGTCGGAAAGCACTGGGCCGTAAGGCTTGTAGGTGCGGGCCAGCTTGGTGACCTGTCCCTTCAGTCCGGCCAGATCGGCCTCGGCCGCGCCGTCGATAGCCCCGAGATTGAGCTCGGAGCCCAGGTCGACGAGCAGCTGGTTGCGTCGAGACGATGCACCGTCGGTGATCGACTCGATCGAATCCAGCGGTTCGATCTGGTCGATGCGCATCTTGGCCGACAACGCGATCAAAGCCGTCGTCGCGTCGGCCGCGTCGTAGCTGATGTCGTCTGGGCGTGGCCCACCACTCGGAGCGGCGGGCGCGGACGGTGCCGCCGGTGCAGCGGCCTCGACGGGCGCCGCCTCTGCGGCGGGGGCCGGCGTTTCCTCGACGTCATCCTCCGGCTCCGGATCGGTGTCGGTCGCGAATAGCACCGCCGCGTCACGTTCGGAGTTCAGCACTTCCGTTGTGTTGTGCGAATACTCGGGCAGCTTGAGCGTGTTAGTCGCCAGGCCCGCAACGGTCGGCGCGGACTTGACGCCGATCTCGACGAACCGCTCGATGCCAAGACCGCCGGCGGCCTCCTCGATGAACAGCAGGTCCAGCGTCTCGATCCACCGCACCGGGCTGGCGAACTGCCAGGCCAACAGCTCGATGACGATCTTGCGGCACAGCTCGGCCGGCTTCTCGTTCCGCCACGTGTCGTAGTCGGCGAGGATCTCGTCGAGCGGCTCGGCCGGCACCAGATCCCGGATCTCCTGGATGAAGTCGCGGTCCAGCGTGAACGGCCGCGGCACCAGGTTGGGGATGTACTTGCCGATGATGAGGTCAGGATCCTTATCGCGCGGCATGACCCGCTCCAGCGAGCGCCGGAAGTCGGCAACGCCGACCCGCAGCACAGAGGAGTGGAACGGCACGTCGATGCCCGGCACCAGGATGAACGAGCGCTTGCCGCCGGTGATCTCGCGGCGCCGCTCGACCTCTTCCTCGAGCGCTTCGAGCCCGCGCACAGTGCCCGCGATGGCGTACTGCGAGCCACGCAGGTTGAAGTTGACGATTTCCAGAAACTCTCCAGAACTCACCGCGATGTCAGCGACAAACGCCTTCACGTCGGCGTCGTCGAGATCGATCTGCGACGGCCGGATCGCGGCCAGCCGGTAGTTGGACCGGCCGAGGTGATCGCGCGGCACGATGTCGTGCATCTTGCTGCCGCGGTGGAACACGACCTCCAGCAGCGCCTCCAGTTCGTAGACACCGCTGACGCAGGCCAGCGCGGTGTACTCACCGACGGAGTGGCCGCAGGCGATCGCACCCTCGACGAACGCGCCCTGCTCGCGCATCTCGGCCACCTGCGCGGCGGCCACAGTCGCCATCGCGACCTGGGTGAACTGCGTCAGGAACAGCACGCCATCGGGATGGTGGTAGTGCACACCGGAGGCGATCAGGCTGGTCGGGTTGTCGCGCACCACGTGCAGCACCGAGAAGCCCAACGTGTCGCGGGTGAACTTGTCGGCGGTGTCCCACACCTTGCGGGCGGCCTTGGACCGGGCACGCACCTCCATGCCCATGCCCTTGTGCTGGATGCCTTGCCCGGGGAACGCGTAGACCGTCTTGGGCGCTTCCAACTGCGCGGTCGCCGACATCACCAGCTCTGAGCCGACGCGAGCGGCCACCTCGATGATCTCTGCGCCGCGGTCGATTCCGACGCGGTCGACGCGGAAATCGATCTCGTCGCCTGGCAGCACCATGCCGAGGAACCGCGAAGTCCAACCCACGATGCGCGCAGGCGGGGCGGGCTTGCCGTCGGTCGCGGTGACGACGTGCTGTGCGGCCGCCGACAGCCACATGCCGTGCACGATGCGCGATTTCAGCCCGGCGAGCAGCGCGGCGGCGCGGTCGGTGTGGATCGGGTTGTGATCCCCTGAGACCACCGCGAACGCGCTCATGTCCGTCGGCGCGGTAACAGTGACGTCCCGGCGACGGCGACGCGGCGTGTCGGTCGCATTGTCGGTGATCGCCCCGCCCGCACGCGGCGGATCGGCGAGCTCGGCCGCGCCGGTGCGGCCGCGGATCGCGAAGCGCTCCTCCAGCGTGGCCAACACCGTGCCCTCGGCATCGGCGATGGCCACCGCGACCGGGATGACGCGCCCGTACTCGGTGTCGGTCGCCGCCGAAGTTGTTGCGGTGACGGTCAACTCGGCCTTGGTCTTGGGCATCGCCATCAGTAGGTGCGCGGCGTGGTCCAGATGCACCAGGCTCAGCAGGCCCTCGACGACAGGGAAGCCGTCGTCGGTGGCCGCCGAACCGATGGCGGCGAACACCGCCGGCCAGCAGCGGCCGACAAGGGCATCGGGCACGAGGGTCATTCCAGGCGCCAGCGGCGCGCCGAACGTAGCCGTGACACCGGTGTGGTCGGCGACCTGCTCGGGATCCCAGTCGACCGTGACCTTGGCGGTGTTGTCATGCACCGGCGGTAGCGCATCGGGTCCGTCGACGCCTGCGGCGATCGCAAGCACGGAGCGCATCGCGGTCGATGCGTCCTCCACGGTGACGACCGGCATGCCGCCGTCGACCGTGCAGGACGGCAGCGTGAATCGGATGTCGATCCAGATGCCGGACAGCGGAACACTCAGTGTCACCACGTCATCCGACCGCTCCAGCCGAGCACCGGTGGACGGGTGTGTGGCACTGCGGTTTTCGTTGACCTGCCACTCATCGGGAGCACCGATGCGGTGCACCGGGTTGATGGCGGTACGTCCGGCCCAGAGCACGTCCGGCGAATCGAGCACCACGGCCAAGGGACCGGTCACATCCGCGCGCGCGTGACGGCGCGACACCACCGGCGTCGGCTGCACGCCCGATGCCAGCACCTTGTCGATGGAGGCCTGCTCGAAGCGGTCCAGCAGCTCGCCGACGGGTTCGTCGACGCGGGTAATGCCGGTCACCGATTGGGTGCCCGGGATGATGCAGACCTGGTCGGCGGTGTAGCGCGCGTCGTGGGCCTGCCACAGCGAGTCACTGCGCCACCAGCGTCGCACGTCCTTATCGATGACGGGGACGAAGTTGACCGGCTTGCCCAGCTTCTTGCACAGCGTGACGAACCACGGCACGTCGGCAGGGTGCAGCTTGAGGCTCTCGGCCTCCGGATAGCGATCCAGCAGCATGTCGATCGCTGCCTGAGGGTTGTCCAGCAGCGCAACATCATTGAAGAGCGTGTCGATCGGACCCGAGTCCTGCGGGTGGAGTCGGGCCTCGGCTCGCTTGAGCATCTCGTCGAACCGCTCACGCCAGGTGTCGGCCAACCACGGGCTGTCCGGCAGCTTGGTGTCGGCGGTGCTGTCGCCGTCGCCGATCGCCAGCTCGACGTAACGCTGCAGCCACTGCAGGTAGGTCATGTCACCGATGTCGCCGAAGTACGGCTTCGCGGTGTCGGCCATCGCGGCGATGAGTTCGTCGCGGCGGGCCGCAACCGCCTCTGCGTCACCGGCGACCTCGTCGAGCAGCCGGCCGCAGCGCGAGGCGGCGTTGTCGATCTCGTGGATGTCTGCACCGAGCTGGCTGCGGCTGGACGCCATACCGCCAGTGGCTTTTCCGGCGCTGATCCAGTGGTCGGTACCGGCGGTTTCGACCAGCATCTGTTTGACTGCCGGCGACGTGGTCGACTCCTTGGTCGCCATGGCCGCGGTGCCGACCAGGATGCCGTCCACGGGCATGGCCGGGAACCCGTAGGCCTCGGCCCAGCTACCGGACATGTACTCGGCGGCCCGCTCCGGGGTGCCGACGCCGCCGCCGACACAGAGGGTGATGTTGGGCAGCTTGCGAAGTTCGCCGTAGGTGGACAGCAGCAGATCGTCGAGGTCCTCCCACGAGTGGTGACCACCGGCGCGGCCGCCCTCGACGTGGACGATCACCTCCTTGCCGGGAACCTCGGCCGCGATCTTGATGACCGACTTGATCTGGTCGATGGTGCCCGGCTTGAACACCACGTGGCTGATGCCGACGCTGTTGAGCTCGTCGATCAACTCGACGGCTTCCTCGAGGTCGGGGATGCCGGCGCTGACGACGACCCCATCGATCGGGGCGCCGGACTGACGGGCCCTCTGCACCAACCGCTTTCCGCCCACCTGAAGCTTCCACAGGTAAGGATCGAGGAACAACGAGTTGAACTGGACGGCCCGACCTGGCTCGAGCAAGCCGGTGAGTTCGGCAATGCGGTCGTCGAAGACCTCCTCGGTGACCTGACCGCCGCCGGCCAGTTCGGCCCAGTGGCCGGCGTTGGCGGCCGCGGCGACGATCTTGGCATCGACGGTCGTCGGGGTCATCCCCGCGAGCAGAATCGGTGAGCGCCCGGTGAGCCGGGTGAACTTGGTCGAAAGCTTGACCGAGCCGTCGGGCAGCGTCACCGCCGTCGGCGCATAACTCGACCACGCGGGAGGGACCTCGGGCTCGGCGCCGACGGTGAACAGGTTGCGCTGTCCCGCGCGGGTGGCCGCGGCAACGATGCCGATGCCCAGGCCCCGGATGACTGGAGCGGTCAGGCGGGTCACGGTGTCGCTCGGGCCCAGGTCGATGATCCACTTCGCACCGGAGTCGTGCAGGCGCTCGACCTCGGCCACCCAGTCGATCGGGCGCACGAAGATGGCCTCGGCCATCTCATGCGCCAGTTGGGCGTCGATGCCGCACTTTTCGGCCCAGCGGTCGACGAGCTCGACGGCATCGGCCAGCCGTGGGGTGTGGAAGCCGACCTCGACCTGCACGCCGTGGAACACGGGTGAGAACACCGCACCGCCGCGGATCTTGTTCTTGCGCTCGGCCTCTTCCTTCTCGGTGATCTTGCTGCAATAGAGCTCGAAGCGGCCAAGCTGTTCCGGGGTGCCGGTGATGACGACCGAGCGCCTGCCGTTGCGGATCGACAGCACGGGCGGCAGCACGGTGCGCACGTCCTGAGAGAACTCCTCGAGAAGCTCGGCGATGCGTTCCGGGTCGACATTGGTGACCGAGACCATCGGCGATTTGTCACCACGGCCGACCATGCCGCGGCGCCGGGAGACCAGCGACCCGGCCGCGCCGATGAGCTGCAGCAGCGCCAGTAGTTCGGGATCCTTGGCGCCCTTGGCCCGCAGCGATTCGGCGGCCATGATGCCCTGTGAGTGGCCGGCCATCGCAACCGGCGGGGTTCCGTACAGGTCGAGGCCCTGCCTCGTCAGCGCGCGAATCGCGGCCATCTGGGCGAGCAGAATGCCGGGGCCGGAGATCGCGGCGGTGATCAGCTGCGTGGTGGCGGGCAGCGGCTCTTCGGCGGCCAACGCCCGGACCCATTGCAGAGGCTCGAAGCCGATCGGCCGCACGACGACGAGCTCGCGCGCAACGGGCTCGAGAATCAGCGCCGCCTCACCGACGACCTCACTCAGCTCGGATTCGATGCCCGCCGAGCTGACCAGCTCCTCCAGGTTCTCCAACCAGGAGCCGCCCTGGCCGCCAAACGCGACCGCATACGGCTCTCCGGCGTTCAACCGATCGACGAGGGCGTATGCAGAGGAAAATCCTCCTGCGTTCTCGATGGGCTCGTTCTCGCGGCCGGTGGTCACCCTGCTCTGTTCGTTGATCGTCACGTCGTGTTATCTCCCTCGGTACTATCTCGCGCGGTACTGTCTCGCGCGTATCGCTCGTGGTCTGTGGCTGTCGTATCTGGAGCTGTTGATGGCCTGCGCTCCCCTGCGGAGGCCATGCGATTCGGCGTCGAATCCCGACTGGTTCAGGCGCGTCCGGCACACGGGCCATCCGACAGTCTTGTAGACGGCCCGGCGGACACTCCAGCCGTACTAAGAGTGTCATAAGACGCAGCACCATTTTCTCGCCCCAAATGGTTACTGGCGAGTTCTACGCATGGGTAACCACAAGTTCGATAACACCCGCCTGCGCGAGGGCCGAACGTATGTGGGACAAACGTCCTGCATGCAGGTGGTTACGGCCGAGTAGGCATAACAGTGCAGATCAAGGCAGTATTGTTATGTAATCGTTATGTAAAAATTTGGGCTCTTCCCGCCAGGGACAATGACACGCCCGGAGTCGACAACTCGGCCCGATTTGTCTTCTATCGGCGGCCGGCTACTGGAAAAGGTTTGCTGACTCTACTTACTGATCAGTACGGTTTAGTCCCACTGCCCGAACCGGGGCTTCAGAATCTGGTTGATGTCAACCCCGATGCCCCCGACATTGCGCTTGTCGATCTCGACCTGGTGCAGGTGTGCGGCGGGATGCGTGAACCCCTGCGGCGAGCCCCAGTTGTGCTGCCAGAAGTAGGAACCCAGCCCATCCTGCAGCGCCCAGTCGATGGTCCTGGCGTTGGCGTACACCCCGACGCGCTGATGGCCGAGCACTGCTTCCCAGCCGCGCAGATACGGCGCCACCTGGCTCTTGTACTGGTCGTAGCTGGGGTTGTCGTCGATCGACGCGTAGATCGGTGCGCCGTTCGAGCCACCGGCCGCGACGTGTAGCTGCCAGCCCCGCTTGGCGTGCGCGACGCCCGCGTTCTGACCGCCCAGCCAGTCCGCGGTGTCCTGCTTGCCGTATTGGTAGCAGGATACGATTTTCAGCCCGTTCTGATAGAGATCGCGGGCCTCGGGCAGCTGGATCGGCTTGCCCAGCATCCAGGCACCCCCGGGCCGCCGATCAGACACGTACCGGATCGCGCCCAACGCGCCAGATGCCCGCAGATCGCCTGCCCCGATCACGCCGGCTGCATAGTCGAGCAGGATCCCGAGGGGCGCCGCATCCGCCCGCGGGGGCGCCAGCGCCAGCAGGCCGGTGCCGAGACCAAGGCCCGCGGGCGCGGCGGCGGCGTATTTGAGCACGTCGCGCCGGGATATTGACACGTGCCACAGGGTACGACAGCAACATCACTTTTCACGCCAACGCCACTGATCACATCTGTATCAAGATTGCCAACGGAATTTCTGGATGATGTCGAGCGGCGGTGCCTGCTGATGAATCGAGGGCTCCGCGGCTCGACAACAGAGGTCGCGCCCGACGAGCTCGGCTTGCGCCATGCCGATGAGTACCACGTCCGCGATTTGTGGACGCACACCTCCACGGTCAGGTCGGGCGACGTCGAGGCATGGGTGCCACCACACGCGGCCAGGATGTTCCTGGCGTCACCGGGCTAACCTGCCAGATGTGCGAAACCAGTGGTCGCACGCGGCCAAGATCACGAAATCCGCGATGAAGCTGCGCCAACACCGTGGAATTCCTACGATGAGCCATGCCCTCGGGGACGGTCAGCTCGCAGCCGGATGCGAATACCGCTGCCGCCGTTGACGATCCACAGATCGAGCTGATCGGTGTCCGCAAGGTTTTCGGTGACGTGGTGGCCGTGGAGGGCGCAGACCTGACCGTGGGCGACGGCGAGCTCTTCGCGATCCTCGGGCCGTCGGGTTCGGGTAAGACGACGGTGCTGCGGATGGTGGCGGGGTTCGAGCAACCCACCGCCGGCGTGATCAAACTCGGCGGTGTCGACGTCACCGCACTGCCTGCACGCCACCGCGACGTCAACACCGTCTTCCAGGAGTACGCCCTGTTCCCGCACATGACGGTCGCACAGAACGTCGAATACGGGCTGAAGGTCAAGGGCGTGCCCAAGGCCGAGCGCAGGCGCCGCACCGCCGACGCGCTCGACATGGTGCGGCTGACCGACCACGCGCCGCGCCGCCCCGCGCAACTATCGGGAGGACAACGGCAACGCGTCGCGCTAGCCAGGGCGTTGGTCGGACGGCCGCGGGTGTTGCTGCTCGACGAGCCCCTCGGCGCACTGGATCTCAAACTGCGCGAACAGATGCAGATCGAATTGAAGGCGATCCAGCGCGAGGTCGGCATCACGTTCGTCATCGTCACCCACGACCAGGACGAGGCGCTGACCCTGTGCGACCGGCTGGCCGTCTTCAACGACGGACGCATCGAACAGGTCGGCAACGCCCGCGACGTCTACGAAAACCCCGCCAACCGCTTCGTCGCCGATTTCGTCGGCACCTCCAATGTCCTCGACGGCGCCGCGGCCGAGGCACTGATGGGCCGGCCGGGGACGTTCGTCATCCGGCCGGAACGCGTCGGCGTGGTCCGGCCTGGCACCGATCCCGTGCCCGAGGTGCGCACGGTCGACGCCACGGTGTCCGAGGTCATCTACGCCGGCCCCACCACCCGCATCGCCGCCACCGCGCCGCCCGGCGTCACGCTCACCGCGACGGTTCTCACGGCCAACACGTGGCTGCCGCCCGACCTGCAGCACGGAACGCCGATCACGTTGGCCTGGCCCGAAAAGGCCGTCCATCAATTGAAATTCGAGGAGTAGCCATGACATCCACGCCCGTGCGAATCGGTCTTGCGCTGGTCGCCTGCGCCGCCCTGGTTCTGCCGTTCTCCACTGCCTGTTCGAAATCGGAACAATCCGGCGGCGGCAACGGCCAGTCACCGCCGAAGATGGAACCGCTGTCGGCGGTCGGCAACGGCGAAGGCCAGCTGAACCTCATCGCCTGGGCGGGCTATGCCGAAAACGGTTCGAACGACAAGAGCGTCGACTGGGTGACGCCGTTCGAACAGCAGACCGGCTGCAAGGTCAACGTGAAGATCGGCAACACCTCCGACGAGATGGTGCAGCTCATGCGCAGCGGTCAGTACGACGGGGTGTCCGCTTCCGGCGACGCGACATTGCGACTGGTCTACGCCGGTGACGTTGCCCCGGTCAACACCGACCTGGTGCCCAACTACGCGTCGATTTCGTCGTTCCTCAAAGACAAGTCATGGAATTCGGTGAACGGCCAGATGTACGGGATTCCGCACGGCTGGGGCGCCAACCTACTGATGTACAACATCGACGTGGTGCGCGACGCCCCGAACTCCTGGAGCGCGGTGTTCGACGATGCAGGCAAGTACAAGGGCAAGGTCACCGCCTACGACTCCCCCATCTACATCGCCGACGCCGCGCTGTACCTGTCCAAGACCAAACCGGACCTTGGCATCAAGGACCCCTACTCGCTGACATCCGAACAACTCGACGCCGCAGTCGAATTGCTCAAGAAGCAGCGCGAGAACGTCAGCGAGTACTGGTCGGACTACACCAAAGAGGTGCAGGCCTTCGAGTCCGGAACGTCGGTCATTGGCACCACGTGGCAGGTGATCGCGAACACGATCGGCACCGACAACAAGGTCCAGGTCAACACGGTGCTGCCGAAGGAAGGGGCCACGGGCTGGTCGGACACCTGGATGCTCTCGTCGAAGGCCGCCCATCCGAATTGCATGTACAAGTGGATGGACTGGATTACCTCACCGGCGGTGAACGCTCAGGTGGCCGAGTATTTCGGCGAAGCGCCTGCACAGACGAAGGCATGTGACCACATCAGCCAGAAAGACTTCTGCGACATCTATCACGCGACCGACGACAAGTTCGCCGCCGAGGTCCACTACTGGACCACGCCGCAGAAGCAGTGCGTCGACGGCAGCGGCGACAACTGCACGGCCTACAACGAGTGGGTCGACAAGTGGCAACAGATCAGGGGCTGACGCAGCGCGGCGCAGGACGACCGACAGTTTCAGCATCACTGGGCCGTCGCATCAGTCTTGCGTTCCTGCTCGTGCCGCCGATGGCCTGGCTGGTGCTGGCATATCTGGGTTCGCTTGCCGTACTGCTGGTTTCGGCCTTCTGGTCCACCAACACATTCACCGGCGCGGTGGTTCACACGTTCACCACCGACAACATCATCAGGGTGGCCACCGACGCGGTGTTCCGAACGGCCACCGTACGCACTGTGTTGATAGCGCTGACCGTGACTGTCCTTTGTGCGGTCCTCGCGGTGCCGCTGGCGTTCTACATGGCCAAGGTCGCCTCGCCGCGGGTGCGCCTGGCGATGGTGGTCGCGGTGACCACACCGCTGTGGGCGAGCTACCTGGTCAAGGCCTACGCATGGCGGATACTGCTCTCGCCGGAGGGTCCGATGTCATGGGCGACGGGTTACAGCCCTGGCTACGGGCTGACCGCCACCGTCGTCGCGCTGACATATCTGTGGTTGCCCTACATGGTCATTCCGGTCTTCGCGGCGTTCGAACGCGTCCCGGATTAGCTCATCGATGCCAGTTCGGATTTGGGCGCGTCCGATTCCGCGAC
>Ga0207665_10002401_pt1 | contig 12664 bp, 9 predicted proteins | sample LARL112metaG_FD_184351 | JGI IMG/M metagenome (GOLD analysis project Ga0207665, IMG submission 184351) | Corn, switchgrass and miscanthus rhizosphere microbial communities from Kellogg Biological Station, Michigan, USA - LAR L11-2 metaG... | ecosystem: Host-associated > Plants > Roots >...
GTGCTGGGACCCGATGGCCGGGTGATCGGCAAGTACCGGAAGTCGAGCATTCCCTTCATGGACGCGGCGCAGAGCTCGGAGCCGCGCGGCAACGAGAAGTTCTACTTCACCCCGGGAGATCTCGGCTTCCCCACCTTCGACACGCCATTCGCCCGCATCGGCATCCTCATCTGCTACGACCGCCACTTCCCCGAGGCGGCGCGGGTGCTGGGCCTCGGCGGAGCGGAGATCCTGTTCGTGCCCACCGCCACCACGCGCATGACCCGATACCTCTGGGACGTGGAGCTCCGGGCCCACGCCATCGCCAACGTCTTCTACGTCTGCGGGGTCAACAAGGTCGGCGTCGACGTCGGCGGCTCCCGGCGCGATCACCACGGCAACAGCATGATCCTGAGCCCGAAGGGCGAGGTGATGGCCGAGGCCAGCGCCACCGAGGACGACATCGCGCTGGCCGATCTGGACCTGACGGCGCTGCCGTCGCTGCGCAAGCTCTGGGGCTACTATCGGGATCGCCGGCCTGACAAGTACGCCCCCGTCGTCGAGGAGCCGTCGGGCACCATCCATCCCGCCGCGGCGCAGACCGAGCGCCCCCTGTCGACCGTCTGAGCGGTCCGGGGCGGCGGCGCGTCAGCCGGCCTCCACGACTCGACCGTTCCGGGCCACCACGCGCCCGTCGTGAATGACGGCGAGGCGCGGGGGCTGGGTCCGATACGCCTCCTGCACCGACGGGGCGTCCACGACCACGAGGTCGGCGGGCGCGCCCACCTCGAGGCCGTAGTCGGGGCGCCGCATGATCCGCGCGCCATTCACCGTCGCCATGTCGTAGAGCGTCTCGATGCTGGCCCGCGAGGAGAACTGCGCGCCGAAGGCCAGCAGGAAGCCGACCTGGAGCGGATCGCCGGTGCCGAAGACGGGGAGGAACCCGTCCTGGATCACGTCCTGCCCGTAGGCGACGTTGACCCCCGCGGCGAGCAGCTCGCGCACGCGTGTGAGGCCCCGGCGGCGCGGCTCCTTGTCGCGGACGCCCCCGCGCATCAGCTTGGTGGGGAGCACCACCATGCTCATCCGGGCGCGGGCCACCAGCGCGATCACCTTCGCCGCGTAGCTGTCGTCGTAGGCGGCGAGCGCCGTCGCGTGGTCGGCGGTCACGCGCCCGTGCCAGCCCGCCTGGATGGCCTTGACGGCATAGGCGTGCAGGGTGCGTGCCCCGGGGTCGTCGGTCTCGTCGACGTGCATCTGCACGTCGCGATCGAAGCGACGGGCCAGCTCGAAAGCGAAATCGATGTGGCGATCGGAGTCTCGCTCGATCATCTCCGCGTAGGGCATGCCACCCACGACGTCCGCCCCGCGCTCGACGGCGCTCCGCATCAGCTCGTCGGTGCCCGGGTCGCACCAGATGCCCTCCTGGGGGAAGGCGATCAGCTCGATCCGGGCGAGATGTCGGCAGCGCTCCCGGGCGGCCAGAACCCCGTCGAGCGCCCGAAGCCCGACGATGGTGTCGACGTCGACGTACGAGCGGATCAGCGTCACCCCGTACCCCACCAGCCCGTGGATCACCCGCGTGGCCCGGTCGGCCACGTCCTCCACGGTGTAGGCACGCTTTACCTCGCGCATGATGGCGATGGACTCTTCGAAGACGTTGGTCGGATTCTCCCGCGCGCGCTCCGCGGTGAGCGCCTTGTCGAGGTGGATGTGGGGCTCGACGAACGACGGCGTGGTCAGGCGGCCGGCGGCGTCGAGCTCCTTGGCGGCCCCGTCGGTCATGCGGGGGGCGATCGCGGCGATGCGGCCGCCGGCGATGCCGATGTCGGCGAGGTCGTCGCGGTGGCGAAGCCGCGCGTTCCGGATGATCAGGTCCATCGGGTCACCTCGGCGACTCAGCGGCGGGTCTGGGGGCTCAGCAGGGGATAGAGGAGATCGACGGCCATGTTGATGGTGACGTACACCGCCGTCGTGATGAGCGTGAAGGCCAGGAGCGCCGGGTAGTCCTGGTTCTCCACCGCGGTCACCGCGTAGAGGCCGAGCCCCGGCCAGGAGAAGATCGTCTCGGTCACCACCACGCCGCCGATGAGCTGGCCGAGCTGGAGCCCGACGATGGTCAGGATGGGGACGGAGGCGTTGCGCAGGGCGTGCTTCAGGAGGATGCGGACCTCGCCGAGGCCCTTGGCGCGCGCGGTGCGCAGGTAGTCCTCGTGGAGCACGTCGAGGAGGGATGCCCTGGTCACGCGCGTGATCATGGCCAGCGAGATCACGCTGAGAATCACCGAGGGGAGGATCAGGTGGCGCAGGGCGTCGGCGAACACGCGCCACTGGCCCGCGATGGCCGCGTCCGCGACGAGCATGCCGGTGGTCACGGGCGGCGGCGTCAGCCCGACGGTGAGACGTCCGCCGGCGGGCAGGAGGTCGAGCTGCCGGTAGAAGACGAACACGGCCATCAGCCCGAGCCAGAAGACCGGCATGGAGCCGAGGAACACCGAGGCGGGCGTGATGAGCCGGTCGGGCCAGCGGCCGGACCATGCCGCCGAGACGACGCCGAGCGGGATGCCGACGAGGGCGCTGATCGCGATGGCGGCCAGCGCCAGCTCCATCGACGCCGGCCAGAACTTCTTGAGGTCGTCGATGACGGGCCGCCGGTTGACGATGGAGTTGCCGAAGTCGCCGCCGGCGACGTTGCGCATGTAGTAGAGGTAGCGGACCCACAGCGGCCGGTCGAGGCCGAGGCGCGCGCGGGCGGCGGCCACCATCTCGGGGGTCGCGTCGCCGCCCCCGGCGGCCACGAACGCCGGGTCGCCGGGCAGATACTGGGTGAGCGCGAACACCGCGGCGGAGATGGCGGCGAGCAGCGCCACCAGGAGCGGCAGGCGTCGGAGGACGAGCAGCACGTCAGGGCCCCGCGCCCGCGCGGCTCTGCGGATCGAGGACGTCGCGCACCCGCTCGCCCAGCACGTTGAAGGCGAGCACGGTGATGAAGATGGCGAGACCGGGGAACGTCGCGTACCAGGGATAGTCGAGCAGGTACTTGCGGCCGATCGTCACCATGGCGCCCCACTCGGGCAGCGGCGGCTGCGCGCCCACTCCCAGGAAGGACAGCGCGGCGAGGAGCAGGATGGCGAGGCTCACGTCGATGGTGGCCTTGACGAGCACCGGCGACAGGCAGTTCGGCAGCAGGTGGAAGAGGAGGATGCGCCACTGCCGCTGGCCCAGCGCCCGGGCGGTGAGGATGAACTCCTTCTCGCGCTGCACGAGGACCTGGCCGCGCATGAGCCGCGCGTACTGCGCCCACCAGGTGATGACGAGGGCGATCGCGCAGTTGACCATCCCGCGGCCCATCACGGTGGCGAAGGCCAGCGCCCAGATGATCTGGGGGAACGCCAGGAAGAACTCGGTCACGCGCATCAGCCACTCGTCGGCGCGCCGGCCCGAGGCGCCGATCACGAGCCCCGCGAGGCCTCCCACCGCGGCCGCGACGGCCACGAGCAGGACCGCGGCGGCCAGGGTGGGGCGCGCGCCGTGGACCACCCGCGCCCAGAGGTCACGCCCGTTCTCGTCGGTGCCGAAGGGGTGGGCGAGGCTCGGGGGCTGGAGCCGCGCGAGAAAGTCGATGGCGTTGGGATCTCGTCGGGTGAACGCGCTCGGCACGGCCATCATGGCCGCGAGGACGAGCAGGACGGCGACCGATCCGGCGGCGAACGGGCCGCCGCGAAGGACGCGAAGCAGGCGCATGGCGCGACGGGCCGCTAGCTGAGCTGTTCGGCCAGCGCGACGATGATGCCGGCGGGGCCGCGGAGGTAGCACAGCCGGTAGCTGTCCTGGTACTGCGCCAGCTCGCCGAGCAGTTCGGCGCCGTGGGGGCGCAGGCGGGCGACGGTGTCGTCGATGTCGTCGACGGCGAACATGACGCGATGCAGGCCCAGCGTGTTGGGCGACGGGTTCTGCGGTCTGGCGCCGATCGCCGCGGGGCGGTGGTATTTCATCAGCTCCAGCTTGCTGTGGCCGTCCGGGGTCCGCATCAGCACGATGTCGCTGCGGATGCCGTCGAGCCCGACGGCGCGGTCCGCCCAGAGTCCCTCGATCTGCGCTTCGCCTTCCCACTCCATGCCAAGCTCGGTGAAGAAGGCGATGGCGGCATCCAGGTCGTCGACGACAATGCCGACGTTGTCCATGCGCCGGATCGTCATGAGCGGGGCGGGCTGATGGTCAGGCCCTGGGCCGCAGGGTGTGATGCTTCAGCGGCATCGACCGCACGCGCTGGCCGGTCGCGGCAAATATGGCATTCACCAGCGCGGGCGCCAGTGGCGGAACGCCCGTTTCGCCCACCGCGCCCCAGGGCTGGCGGGCATCGGCCCCGCTCGCCACGATGTAGGTGTCGATGCGCGGCGCTTCGTGGATGCGCGGCAGCGGGTAGTCGTGGAAATTGCTTTGCTCGGTCCGCCCGGCCTTGAAGGTGATCTCGCCCGTCAGCGCCGCGCCCAGTGCCTGGATGATGCAGCCTTCCATCTGCGCCACGATGGTGTTCGGATGCACGGCGAAGACCGGATCGACGACGCACACCACGCGGTGCACCTTGACGCCGCCGTCCTTGTCGACCGAAAGGTCCACCACCTGTGCGCACACCGCGTCGTCGAACTCGACGACCGCGATGCCTTGATGAACGCCGGCCGGGGCCTTGCCCCAGCTGGCGCGCCGCGCGGCCTCGTCCAGCACGGCCAGTGTGCGTGGCGCTTGCGCCAGCAGCGGACGGCGGAACTGGTAAGGGTCCTGCTTGCCGGCGTGCGCGACTTCATCGAGAAACGTCTCGCGGAAGAAGCCGTTCTGCGAGTAGTTGACGGCGCGCCAGAAGCCGACCGGGATGGCGGTGTTGCGCATCACGTAGCCAGCCTCGAAGGCGGGAAGGGCATAGCCCATGTCGGCCTGGAGCAGGCTGTTCATCATCGAGAGATCCTGGCCGTTGCGCATGAAGTGCGGCGCCAGGCTGGCGAAGATCGACGAGCCGCACAGGCGTATCTTCCAGCCAACCAGGCGGCCGTCGCTGTCGAGGCCGGCCGTCTGCCGGGCCACGACCATCGGCCGGTAGAAGTCGTGCCGCATGTCCTCTTCGCGCGTCCAGATCATCTTGACCGGCCGGCCCACGGCCTTGGCGATCAGCACCGCCTGGCGCGCCCAGTCCTGCGACAGACCGCGCCGGCCGAAGCCGCCGCCCAGGTGGCACTTGTGGACGACGACCTTGGAGATATCCACGCCCAATGTCTGCGCCACGACCTGGGCCGTGCCTTCGCCATTTTGTGTCGGTGCCCAGACTTCGGCCCGCCCGTCGACGACATGGGCGGTGCAGGTCTGCGGCTCCATCGTCGCGTGGGCGAGGTAGGGCACCTGGTAGTCGGCCGTGACTCGCGTGGCGGCGGAGGCCAGCGCCGCGTCCACATCGCCGATGCGATGGCCGACCACGACGTCGGTGGCATCGAGGCCCTGCTGCAGTGTCTTCAGGATGGCATCGGTGGACAGGTCGGCGCTGGCGGCCTCGTCCCAGACGACAGGCAGCGCATCGAGCGCCTTCTTCGCCTGCCACCAGCTGGACGCCACGACGGCCACCGCAGTGTCGCCTACCTGCACCACCTGGCGCACGCCCGGCATGGTCATCACCTTGGCCGCGTCGAAACTCTGGAGCCTGCCGCCGTAGGCCGGGCAAGCGCTGATCGCGGCGTGAAGCATGCTCGGAACGCGCACGTCGATCGCATAGACCAGCTGGCCGGTGACTTTGGCCTTCAGGTCGAACTGGCGGGTCGAGGTGCCGATCAGCCGCCAGTCCTGCGGCCGCTTGAGGGAAACGTTCTCGGGCACGGGACGGGCCGACGCGGCGTGGGCCAGTGCGCCGTAGCGCAGCGTGCGCCCGCTGGCGCCATGCCTCACCACGCTGTTGCGGGCCGTGCATTCCTCGGCCGGGCAGTTCCAGCGCGCGGCGGCTTCGGCGATCAGCATCATGCGGGCCTGGGCCCCGGCCTTGCGCAGGTAGTCGTGCGAGCGGCGCACCGACACGCTGTCGGTAGTGACCATGTTGCCCCAGACCCGCTTGCGGGCGAGGTGCTCGGCCACCGGCGCGTATTCGGGCTTCACGCGGGCCCAGTCGCACTCGAGTTCCTCCGCCACGAGCATTGGCAGCGAGGTGAAGATGCCCTGTCCCATCTCCGACCGCGCGATGCGGATCAGCACAGTGTCGTCGGGCTGGATGACCACCCATGCCGTCAGTTCCGGCCGGCCGGGCTTGGCCGTCGCGGGCGCCTGGGCCTTGCCTTGCGCGAACGCGGCCGGCGTGCCCAGCACGAGCCCGCCGGCCAGTGCGCTGATGCCGAATGCGAAGCTGCGGCGCGAGAGGGCGGCTCGCAGCGGGTCGGCGTTCATGAGCGGTCCTGCGTCCCGGCGCCACAGCCGAAGCGCGCACTCATCCCGAGGCGGCTCAGCGCTCGCGGGACATGTCCCAGTAGCGGTAGGAGATGCGGTCGCCCTCGTAGATGAAGCCCTTGACGTCCTTCCGGGTGACGATCTTGTCGACGATGCGGCCGTTGACCACCACCGCGGCGTCCTTCCAGAGGAGCTCCGCGGCCTGGCGCAGCTGGCGCTGCTCGCGGGCCGCGTCGAGGGTCACCATCGACTCGTTGACGAGCCGGTCGTACTCGGGGTTCGTGTAGTAGGTGAAGTTGCGGCCGCCCTTCGTGGGATACGCGTCGGAGTGGTACATGGAGAACAGGAAGTCGTAGGGCGTCGGGATGAACATCGGCCGGAAATACCCGAACATGTGCACCGCGGTGCCGGCGTCGCGCGTCGCGCCCCAGTCGGTGGCGCGCTTGACCAGCGCCGGCCAGGTGTCGTCGAAGAGCTCGAGCCCGATGTTGAGCTTGGACAGCTCCGCCTGGAAGATCTCGAAGATCGCCCGCTTGTCGGCGTCGCCCTTCTGCGACTGGTACCGGAGCTGGAAGCCCCCGTTCGGGTAGCCCGCCTCGGCGAGGAGCTGCTTGGCCCGCGCTGGATCGTACGGATAGGGGTTCGCCATCTTCCAGTCCCGTCCGAGCAGCGGCGCGTAGAGCGGACCGGGGTTGGCCGCGTTGCCGGTGATGGCGTTGAACGCCTCCTGGTTCCAGAGGTGGTTCAAGGCCTGACGCACGCGGATATCCTTGGTGGGGCCGCCCTGGGTGTTGAGGAACGTCACCATCAGCGTCGTGCCCGCCTTCTCGTACACGGTGAGGTCGGAGTTGCGCTTGAGCGCGGGTAGCGTGTCCTTGGTCACGTTCTCCGCGATGTCGAGCTCGCCCTTCTCGATCATCAGCCGCTGGGTCTCCGGCTCGTAGATGTGCCGGAGGTTCAGGGTGGTGAACTTGCCCGCCGGCCAGCCGCGCCAGTACCCGGGGTTCTTCTTGGCCACGTGGATGATGTTGGGCTCCCACCGCTCGAGCGTGTACGGCCCCGTGCCCGCGGTGTGCTCGCGCAGCCAGCCCTCGGCGTTGTCCCCGCCCTTGTCGTTGGCGCGCACGGCGGTGGGACTGACGATCAGGAGGAAACGGAGGCCGGCAAGGAAAGCGTTGTTGGGCTTGTCCAGGTGGAAGACGACCGTCGTCGGCTTCGGCGTCTCCATCTTGGCGATCGGCTTGGCGTAGAGCGAGGCCGCCTTCTTCAAGGCCTGGGCCCGCTCCACCGAGAACTTGACGGCGGCGGCGTCGAACGGGGTCCCGTCGTTGAACTTCACGCCGCTCCGGAGCGTGAACGTCCAGGTCTTGCCATCGGGCGACATCTGCCACGCCGTCGCCAGCACCGGCCGGAGGCCGTTGATATCGTCGTTCAGGTCGACGAGCGACTCGTAGAAGTTGTTGAGGGTCCACCACATGGTGTCGAGCCCGCCCGCGTGCGGATCGTAGGTGGCGAGCTGGCCGTACTTGCCGACGTTGAGCACGTTGTCCTGGGCCAGCGCCGCCGTCGGGAGGACGGCGGAGATGACGGCGACGGCGAGCAGCGCGAGCAGCCGGAGAGTCATGACAGCTCCTCCTAAGTGCGGGGTGGCGGGTCCGGCGGCGGCCGTCAGCGGAATGCCGGCCATCAGCGGAACGCCGGGATAATCTCGCGGCCGTACGTCTCCAGCGTCGAGAAGTGCCGGTCGGGCTCCACGATCGACAGATACAGGCACACCTGCGTCACGCCCGCGGTCTCGAGCTTCTTGATCTTGTCGCGCACCTCGGCGGCCGTCCCGACGAGGGTGAGCCGCTCGGCCATCGCGTCGGTGACGGCGCGGACGTGGGGCGCATCGGGCTGCCCGTGCTGCTGGTAGTCGTACCCGGCGATCTGCTCCATGCCCTCCACGAGCTCGGCGGGCAGCTCCGAGGGCGCGTGGTGGCGCAGCAGGTCCCGGACATGGTTCGACACGGTGGCGGGAAAGCCGCGCACCCGCGAAAGGGCGTGCGCGCGATCGTCAGAGACGTAGGTCGGAGCACCCGCGAGCACCTCGAAGCCCGCCCAGGGCAGGCCGGCCTGCTCGCGTCCGCGCCTCACGTGGCCCACCGACCACTCGACGACGCTGGGCGAGGCGAGCTGGAGGATGACGCCGTCCCCTTCGGCTCCGGCCAGCTCGAGCACCCGGGGGCCGTACGCGGCCACCCAGACCGGCACCTTGTGGGTGAGCCACGGGAAGTGGATCGCGGTGCCCCCGTAGTCCACCTCGTCGCCGCGGCAGAGCGCGCGGATCGTGCGCAGGGTCTCGCGGAACTGCTTGACCGGCATCGGCGGCAGGCCGAGGGTGCGCACCGCGCTGTCGCCGCGGCCCACGCCCAGGACGGCGCGGCCCTCGTAGAGCTGGGCGATGGTTGCGATCATGCTCGCCATCACCGTCGGGTGGCGGGTCACCGGGTTGGAGACCAGCGGGCCGACGGTCAGGCGGCGGCTGCCCGAGGCGGCGGCGGCCAGGTAGGGGCTGACCTCCTGCCAGATGAGGTGCGAGTCGCCGAACCACATGAACTCGAATCCCGCGTCCTCCGCCACCCGCATCGTGGTGAGCATGTGCGAGAAGGGGAAGTGGCCGGGGCGCAGCATGACGCCGAACTTGAGCATCCTAGCTTCGAGCGAGATAGCGGCCGCGAGCGCCGTCGGCGACGACCTCTCCCGCGTCGTAGGCGACCTGGCCGCCGGCGATGGTGGTGGCCGCCCAGCCCCGCGCCACGTATCCCTCGTAGGGGCTGAAGTCGACCGCGGAGTTGAGCGCGGGGAGATCCACCTTGACCTCGCGATCGGTGTCGACGATGACGAGGTCGGCGTCCGACCCCGCCTCGAGCGCGCCCTTCTTCGGATAGAGCCCGAAGAGCCGCGCCGCGTTGTACGAGGTGAGGCGCACGACGTCCGGCATGGTGAGGCGCCCGCGGTTGACCCCCTCGGTCAGCAGCACCGGGAGGATCATGGCGCTTCCCGCGGTGATGCCGGCGCGCGCGCCCCAGAGCTCGTCGCCCTTCACCGCCTTCGTGTAAGGGCAGTGATCGGAGCCCATCACGTCGACGGTGCCGTCGGTGAGGCGCTGCCAGAGCGCGTCGATGTGGTCGCGCCCGCGGAGCGGCGGGTTCACCTTGCCCTGCACGCCGCGGTCGGTGTCCTTGTCGAAGGCCAGGTAGTGCGGGCAGCTCTCGGTGGCGACGCGGCCGGCCCCCCACGCCTTCTGGCGCAGGAACTCCGAGCCGAGGCCCACGCCCATGTGGGGGATCAGCAGCTGGACGGCGGCGGCCTCCGCGAACTGGCACATGCGCCGGATCGCCTCGAGCTCGCCCCACGCCGGCCGGCCGTCGGACCACGCCGCGGTGTCCCGGCGCCCGGCGGCCATGAGCGGCTTCTGGTGCAGCTCGATGATCTCCATGTTCTCGCAGTGCACGATGGCCACGCCGCCGGCCACGTCCTTCACGCGCTGGAACATCGTGTAGATCTGGTCGTCGCCCATGCCCTGGATACCGCTCGGCGAGATCTCGCGCCCCTTGTAGGCCATGAACGCCTTGAAGGAGCGCACGCCGAACTCGGAGGCCATGCGCGGGATCTCGTCGATCTGGGACTCGCGGATGATGATGGCGTGAAAGAGCATGTCGACCGCGCTCTGCTCCGCGACCGCGCGCCGCATCTCGCCCAGGGCGTCGAGGTACGAGCCCCGGGTGATCACGAAGGGCATCAGCGTGGTCACGCCGCCGGTGACGGCGTGCCGGCTCTCCGTCGCGCAGTCCGAGGCGAAGGCCTGGGCGGCGTTGCCGAGGTGCAGGTGCGTGTCGAGGAGCCCGGGCACGACGAAGCGGCCGCCCGCGTCGATGGTGCGGCGGGCGGTGACGGTCTCCCCGGGGCGGAGCACGGCCGCGATCGACCCGCCGCGGATGGCGAGCCCGCAGTCGACGACGCCGTCGGGCTTGACGACGCGGCCGTCGCGGACGAACAGGTCGGCGTCCATCGGCTCAGCGCGTGACCTGGACCACGTCACCGTAGGCGTCCGGGCGCCGGAACTTCATGAAGCCCCAGAGATCGCGCACGTCGTCACACGTCTTGGGGTCGATGTCGGCGTAGAGGATCTCGTCCTCCTTGTCGCCCGCGCGGGCCATCACCCCGCCCTTCGGATCGATGAAGAGCGCCGAGCCGAAGTAGTGACGATCGGGGGGGCCGCCGACGTCCTTGCCCACCTTGTTGACGCCGCCCACGTAGAACATGTTGGCGATGGCGTGGCCGCGCAGCTCGACCTCCCAGACGTCGCGGATCCACTCGCGATACGTCGCGGTCGGCACCAGGAGCAGATGCGCGCCCCGCAGGCCGAGCGTCCGGGCCGCCTCCGGAAAGTGGCGGTCGTAGCAGATGAGGATGCCGATCTTGAGGCCGAACGGCGTATCGAACACCGGGAAGCCGAGGTTGCCCGGCTGGAAGAAGAAGCGCTCGTCGCCGGGCGTCTCTCCCGCCTTCACGGTGCGGAGGATCTGCGGGATGGACATCTTGCGGTACTTGCCGATGAGCTCGCCATCGGGACCGATCACCACGGCGGTGTTGTAGAGCACGCCGCCGTCGTTTTCGTAGAGGGGGTAGACGATGACGGTCCCGGTCTCCTTGGCGACCCGGCGCAGGCGGTCGACGGCGGGGCCGGGGACGGGCTCGGCGGTCTCGAACCACTTCTTGTCGCGGTCGAAGCAGAAGTAGATGGTCGTGCAGAGCTCCGGGAAGCACACCACCTTGGCCCCGTTTCCGGCGGCTTGCCGGGCAAGGCTCTCGGCCTTCTCGATATTGATGTTCTTGTCGATGTGTCCACTGAACTGGGCGAGCGCGACTCGGACGGTCATCGGATCGGATCCTCCTCTGGGATGGCCAGGCCCGGCTTTTGTACCGCCGCGGGGCGCATTGCGCAAGAGGCCACGGGGCTTCTTCTGGAACCAGCTGACGAGTAGGATAGCCCGGTCGAAGCCGGCCGCGCGGCCGGGAGCCACCACACGGAGGTGCGCGCATGGACATGCTGGTGCGTGGACGGCACGTGATCACGGACCCCGCCGTCGGGGACCCGGGCGTGCTCGATGACGGGGCGGTGCTGGTCTCGGGCTCCCGGATCGCCGCGGTCGGGGCGTGGACCGCGCTCCGCCGGCGGCATCCCCGCGCGCGGGTGGTGGGCAACGGCCGGCAGCTGCTGATGCCGGGGCTGGTCGACGCCCACAGTCACGGGCGGGCGCTGAGCCCCATCCAGAAGGGCGTGCTCAACGACTACCTGGAGAACAACCTGCTCGACTGGGCTTTCATGCCGGTCTTCGACCCGGAGCTGATGGCCGCCCTCGCCGCCTGGCGACACCTCCGGAGCGGGTGCACGACGATCCACCACATGGGGTTCGACACGGAGGGCCCGCAGGCGCGCGGCCGGTCGGAGAAGGCGATCCGCACCTACCTGCAGAGCGGGATCCGGCTTGCCTTCGCGCCCGGAGTGCGGAACGTGGACAAGCTGGTGCTGGACGCGGCGGCCTTCCTCGAGACGCTGCCGCCGGACCTCCAGGCTTTCGCCGGGCCCCTCGTCCACGTCGACGCCAGGCGGATGGAGGAGGAGTACTTCGCGCTGTTCGCGCATCTCCACGGGCGCTTCGCGTCCGAGGACACGCGCGTGCTGCTCTCGCCGAGCTGGGCGCAGGCATGCACCGAGAGCTTCCTCCTCCGCGCCAAGGCGACGGCGGACCGACTCGGCAAGGTGCCCATCCACATGCACTGCGTGCAGACGCCGATCCAGCGGGCGTTTTCTTTCCGAAAGTACAATAAGAGTGCGGTTGCCTGGCTCGACGAGCTGGGCCTGGTGGACGAGAACCTCGCGCTGGGCCACGCCATCTGGGTCAGCGAGGACGACATCGACCGGCTCGCGACCCGCCGGGCCTCCGTCACGAGCCACCCGAGCTGCAACCTCGGCATGCGCAACGGCCTGGCGCCGATCTACGCGATGCACCGGCGGGGCGTCAACGTGGCGATGGGGCTCGACGACAAGACGATCAACGACGACGAGGACGCGGTGATGGAGCTGCGCATGCTGCACAAGCTCCACCGCGTGCCCGACTATGACCTGCGCACCCCGGCGCTGACCGCCCACGAGGTGCTGCGGATGGGCACCGTCAACGGCGCGCGCGCCCTGGGATTCGGCGGGCAGATCGGCGCGCTC
>Ga0207665_10002404_pt1 | contig 12660 bp, 10 predicted proteins | sample LARL112metaG_FD_184351 | JGI IMG/M metagenome (GOLD analysis project Ga0207665, IMG submission 184351) | Corn, switchgrass and miscanthus rhizosphere microbial communities from Kellogg Biological Station, Michigan, USA - LAR L11-2 metaG... | ecosystem: Host-associated > Plants > Roots >...
GCTGGAAGCTCCCGGGGACGACGATGTCCCCGTCTATCTGCTGCTTCAGCGCCGACACCTCGGTAAGCACGTCACCCTTGAGCACGGTCGAGTTGTTCCAGGCGGGATGTTCGAGGGTCGACGACACGACGTACTTGGGGAGGCTGTTCAGCCTGTCCGCCAGCTCGCCACTGCGGGATGGCCACCGTGCGGCGAGCCAGTCATAGGTCCGCCGGCCCAGCAGGAACGCCTTCTGGCCCAGCGCCTCGTCGAGCGCGAGCTTACCGAGCTGTGGGTTGTTGCTGATCAGGCCGACCCAGCCGCCGTACCGGAAGCCTTCGTCACCGGCCGGGTCCTGGATGACTCCATCGAGCGTGACGTTTTCGCTCACGACGATCTTTCCCATTTTGGGTCTCCTTAGTTGGTGTTTCTTAGCGCCGCCGTGGCCGGTTCTGGCAGTTGGTGCTGTGTCTTGGGTGGCCTGCCGGGGAGCAGGAATGCCAGTGCCAGGCCGAGCGCGGCGAGCGCGGCGCAGGCGGCGAAGGCGGACTGGTAGCCCTCGGTCAGCGCGGCGAGCGGGCTGGCGCCTTTGTTGGCGGCCAGGTAGTCGTTGGTGCGGGAGATGGCAACGGTGGTGGTGATGGCGACACCCAGCGCCGAGCCGATCTGCAAGGCGGTATTGCTCAGGCCTGAGGCGAGCCCGGTCTCGTGCTCGGCGACGCCCGCCAGCGCCGCGACCGTGGCTGTCACGAAGGCTAGGCCGATGCCCAGGCCGCACAGCAGCAGCCCGGAGAAGATGTCGGGGAAGTAGCTGCCGTGCACCGAGACCTGCGTGAGCACGAGCGATCCGGCGCCCATCAGTGCCAGCCCGGCCGCGGCGACCGGGCGGAACCCCGCCTTGCCGATCGCGCCTTGGCCGGTAATCGCCCCGGCCGTAGCGCCGAGCGCGAGCACGACGGAGCTGACGCCGAACTTGACGGGGGAGTAGCCGAGTACCTGCTGGGCGTAGAGGGTGAGGACGAACGGCATGCCGACCGCGACGGTGCCGATCAGCACCGTCATGGCGTCCGCGGCGGCAAGCGTCCGGGAATGGAAGATGCGCAGCGGCACTAGCGGTGCGGGTTGGCGGGCTTCGATCATCGTGAAGGCGGCAAGCAGCACGGCCGACCCGGCCAGCGGGACGATGGTCCGCACGTCGCCCCAGCCGGTGCCGGGCGCCTTGACGGCCGCGTAGACCAGCAGAACCAGCGCACCGGTGATCGTAAGCGCCCCGGCAGGGTCGTAGCTTCGCCGCGTCAGCGCGCCCCGGCTCTCACGCAGCAGTACCGGCGACAGCACGAGGGCCGCCAGGCCGACGGGGACGTTGATGAAGAAGATCCACCGCCAGCCCGGGCCGTCGACCAGCGGGCCGCCGATCAGCCACGCCGTGGTGGCGCCGATGCCGCCCATTGCGCCCCAGATCCCCAGCGCCTTGTTCCGTTCGGCGCCCTCGGTGAAGGTCGTGGAGATGATCGACAGGGCGGTCGGGGTCATGACCGCCGCGCCGGCGCCCTGGACCACGCGGGCCACGATCAGCGCCGCCGGCGACCATGCCAGCCCACATATCAGCGAGGCGGCCGTGAACAACACAACGCCGGCCATGAACACGCGCCGGCGCCCCAGCAGGTCGGCCGCCCGGCCGCCGAGCAGCAGCAAGCCACCGAAGGTCAGCGCGTAGGCGCTCAGCACCCATTGCAGGTCCTGCCTCGCAAAGCCAAGGCTGGCCCCGATCGACGGCAGCGCGACGAGCGTGATCGTGCCGTCGACGAGCACCATGAAGAACGCGCCGCACAACAGCGCAAGCGCCGACCACCGGCGCGGATCGAGAACGGCAGGCGCTGCGCGCCCGGCCGATGCGGACGATTCCATCATCAACCTCCCAGGGTCTTTTCCGGCTGCCGCGGCACGATCCGGCGCTGGGATCGCCCGGCGGTCGGTGATGCATACACCGCGGTGCCGGGGAACTGGGCGGTCGCGAGCCGTCCAGTTCGCCCCCTGGCCGGTGTCTATACCGGGTGGAAGTGCCAGGTGGTGCTGAAGGAAGGCGCGAAGAATGGTGACAGCGGATCTGCTCTCACGGGCGCGGGCCGGAGATGGCGAGGCGTTCCGGGAGCTGGCCGAACCGCACCGGCGGGAGCTGCAAGTGCACTGCTACCGGATGCTCGGATCGGTCCAAGACGCCGAGGACGCCCTCCAGGAGACGATGCTGGCCGCCTGGCGAGGCATCGGCGGATTCACCGAGGAGCGCGCCTCGCTCCGCACCTGGCTGTACAAGATCGCCACCAACCGGTGCCTCAACGCGCGTCGCGCAGCGAGCCGGCGCCCGGCCGGGCAGTGGGACATGTCTCAGTTGGAACCGCCCGTGCCAACCCCGCGCGACGAGCCCGTCTGGCTGCAGCCGTTTCCTGGCGCCCTCCTCGAGGGCGTCGTCGACGTGCCACTCGGGCCGGAGGCCCGCTACGAGCAGAACGAAGCCATCTCCCTGGCTTTCGTGACCGCCTTGCAGGCGTTGCCGCCGCGTCAGATCGCCGTGCTCATCCTGCGCGACGTCCTCGGGTTCCATGCCAGCGAGGTGGCCGGCATGCTGGACACGACCGTCGGCTCGGTCACCAGCGCCCTCAAACGGGCCCGCGCCAGCCTCCGGCACCGGGAGCGTCCGGCCGCCGGCCGCCGGCCGCCGCCCGCCGTCGGCTCACCCGCCGAGGACGCGATCGTGGCCACCTTCGTCCGCGCGTGGGAGTCGGCCGATCTGGACGCGCTGGTGGCCCTGCTGACCGACGATGTCTTCATCGCGATGCCGCCGATGCCCTTCGGATACGAGGGCCGGGACGTCGTGGGCCGCTTCTGCGCCAGCCTGTTCACGGCGGGCCGCAGGTTCGACCTCGTAGCGGCGCGCGCCAACGGCCAGCCCGCGTTCGGAGCCTACCTGTGCGCCCCGGACGGCATCCGCCACGCGACCGCCTTTTACGTGCTCACCCTTGCCGGTGACCAGATCTGCGCCATGACGCGCTTCGAGGCCAGCGTGTTGCCCTGGTTCGGGCTGCCGCGGTCACTCCCGGGCCGGTAGCCGGCTTCCCGGGCGGCGCAGGCGGCGGCACACACCGGTGAATGGGCCGCAGCATACCTGCCAACGGCCGCGGACCAGATTCGGTGAGGCTGGACAACAGGGGAGTCGCCAGCGGAGGCAAGACGAAGGCCCCTCGGTATGTTCGAGGGGCCTTCACCCAGGTTGTGACCGGCCGTTAACTAAGCGGAGCGATAACTGCGCCGCGACCGCCGCCGTCACAGCTGACCGAAATGATCGAATTCCCCATTGCGCACCCCGCCGAGAAACGCCTGCCATTCGTCTGGCGTAAACCGCAGGACCGGGCCCTGGGTGTCCTTGCTGTGGCGGACGCCTATCTGACTGCCAGGCAGGTTCGCCACCTCTACGCAGTTGCTGTTGGAAAAGCTCAGGGAGCTCTTCACCCAGTGCGGGTCACCGCCGGGCCTTCCCGAGCGGTTCCCAAGCGTTGGCTGTGCCATGTCCCTACCTCCTGGATGTGGTGTGATGGTTGGCCCCAATGCCTGCCGCGCCTTCCGGGCCTTCCGCAGCGGACGCAACCGGTCAGCTACTGGATGCGCCCGCTAACTGAGAGGGATTGTTGAATGTTTGGGGCCTGACGGTGAGAAGAGGCTACTGCGGCCCTTGATCATTAGAGAGGCATTGCGGAACTGGCTGTCCCAACCGAATATGTGTTCGATAGCCGCAAGGCCTCAAGGTTGAGCCCGGCCCGTTGCGCGGCATTCGTGTCAAGCCGCCGGGAAGCGCCACGGCACCACCGTTGGCCAAGGAGAGGCGCGTTGACGCCATCGACGACGATCACGCTATGGACGAGCTGAAAGCAAGTAAGCGAAGACCGGCGGCCAGGCGAAGACACGTGGCCGCCGGCCTTCCCGTTAGTCGTTTCTGGCTACCTCCGGGCCCGTGATGCGGGTCAGGATCGGGAACGTCGCCGCGATGATCGCCAGGGACACGATGATGCCGCCGACGGTCAGCAGGTAGTACTCCAGGCCCGGCGCGACCATCGGGCGGTTCTGCGCCTCCGTCGCGTACATCGCGGCGGCGCCGAAGCCCGTCCCGATCGCCACAACCGCCACCGTCAGCAGCGGGACCGCGCCCTCCAGCGCGACGACGCCGCGTAGCGTGGACAGCCGCGCTCCGGTGAGCCGCAGCAGACTGAACGGCCGCTTGCGCTCCGCGAGCCCCGCCGCGATGCCCGCCGCCAGCGTGCACCCGGCGATCGCCAGGCTGACCAGGATCACCACGTTGGCGAGCTGCTGGTAGCCGGAGTTATGCGAGTTGTCCTGCGCGGCGATGTCGGCGTACGTGGACGGCGGGGAGACCGTCGGGTAAACGCTCGCCTCCAGCAGCGTCCGCGCCCGCTCGACCGTCGCCGTGGCGCCGTTCGTCGCCACGTTGATGCCGTCCACGCCGAGGGCGTCGAGTCCGGCGACCGACACATTCGCGGCCGGCCAGGTGTACGTGTCCACGTTCGAGTTGAAGCCGAGGGGACCGTTGAAGCCGTCCGCCGGGAACTTGGCCGTTGCCGCGCCTGCCGGGCAGCGGCCGAGCGCGGGCACGGTCGCGAGCTGCGCGCACGAGACCACGCCGGCCGGGATCGGGGTGACGCTGCCGTCGGTGTTGACGCCGAACGTGTTGACGCCGAGGTTCTCGAAACGGCCAGGGATCGTCAGCCCGGGGACCGCGCGCACCACGAGCACCCCCTGGACGCCGGGCACCGCACTCAGCTGGGCGGCGAGCGGCGCGGCGGGCGCGGCCGGCCCCGGGTTCGCGGTGCCAGACCGCACTCCCGGGGCGCTGCCCCGGCCGACCGCATTCGACGCCGATATCTGCGCGGTCAGCACGTGCGACTCGGCGATGTTGCCGAACCTGGTGGGGTTCTTGACGTCCTGCGTGGTGATCGCGATCGTCGCGACGGTGGTGACCAGCAGCGCGAGCACCAGGCCGCTGACGGAACGGAACGCGGCCCGCGGGTCGTCGCCGATGCGCCGCGCGGCGATCAGCGTGCCGGGGCGGCTGGTCCACCGGGCCATGAGCCGCGCGGCGGCCATGGTGAGCCACGGCCCGGCGATGAACAGCCCGATGATGATCAGCGCGAAGCTGGTCACGAACGCCTGGATCTGCCCCTGGATCGAAGCCGGGTGCCCGTGCGCCTCCCAGAAGCCGAGCTCAGCTAGGCCGAGGAGCAGCGGCACCACCCGCCAGGCACCAGGCGGCTTCGGCGTCACCCGGCGCGTGACGCCGAGCGGGGAGATGTTCACCCGGCGCAGCGCCAGTCGCGCTGCCACAGCGGCGGCCACCGGCACGCCGACCGCGACGACGATGACGTCGAACAGGCTGAGCGTCAGTTCGCCGGGGAAGAACGGCTGGCCGACGAACGGGATGCCCGCCACCGGGATGCGCAGCCCGAAGAAGATCGCGAACCCGGCGGCCACGCCCAGCAGGGCCGCTGCGGTCGACTCCTCCGCCGCGAGCACGGACACCTGCGTACGGGTCGCGCCGACCAGGCGCATCGCCGCGAACCGCTCCTCCCGGCGGGCGGCCGACAGCCGGGTCGCGGTGCCGATGAAGATCAGTACCGGCAGCAGGATCGCCAGCGCGACGACGGACAGGATCAGGTCGGTGCCGCTCGCCGGTATGCCGGTGTCGGCCGGCGTGTACTTGAGCCCGTTGGCGTTAAAGTTCGGCGGGAACTGCGGCCGATGGCCCTTCCGGGCGGGGGAAATCGTGACGTTCCCGCCGAGGCCGGCCGGCACGGTCGTCGCGATAGCGGTCACCTTTACGCTGCCCACGGCCGTCGCCAGTTGCGCCGGGGTGCGCCCGACGACGATGACGAGCGAGTTAGGCGAGGGCAGCGCGGCATCGTCGATGATCCCGGCCAGGTGCCCCGGGTAGCGGTCAGCCAACTGGTCCGCCGGAACGGACCGCAGCAGCGCCGCGAGCGCGGGCGAGGCGTCGTACGTCCCCGGCGCCGGGTCATGGGACAGCCCCGGCGGCACCGGCGAGGAAGCGCCGGTGGCCGCGACGTCGAAGCGGCTGATCGTCTGGCCGTCGTAGATGTCGCTGGTTGGGTGCCACCACAGCGGCGCGACCCCCACGGCCGGCCCCGGCGCCGCCCACTGAGTGCCGGTCCAGAACCACGCGTGCCGGCCGTTCCACGCAGTGACCGCGTTGGTCGCGGCCACTGCGGTGAGCAGCATCCCGACGCCGAGCCCGACCGCGACCGCCAGGATGACCAGCCGGGTAACGGCCTCGCGCCCCCCGCTCACGGCCAGCCGCAGCCCAAGCCCGACTGTGCCAGACCCGTTCATACCGGAACGGCTAGCGTCCCGTTCGAGCGTGCCAACCCCGCTCACAGTTTCGCCCCCGTAAGCGTGCTGATCGTGCTCGTGTCCCGCTCGATCGCGGTCGCCGCGCTCATGCCTTTGCCCCGGTGAGCGTGCCGACCGCGCCGTCCCGTACGACGACCTCGCGGTCGGCGTACGCGGCGACCCGGGCGTCGTGGGTGACCAGGACGACCGTGGTCCCCTGCTCGCGGACCGCGCCCACCAGCAGGTTCATCACCAGCTCGCCGGAGATCGAGTCCAGTGCCCCGGTCGGCTCGTCGGCAAACAGCACTTCGGGCTCGGCGACCAGGCCACGGGCAAGCGCGACGCGCTGCGCCTGCCCGCCGGACAGCTCACCGGACCGCCGGGACTCGAGCCCGTCCAGCCCGAGCGTGGGGAACCACGTGCGCGCCGCCGCCATCGCCGGCCCGCGCCGCATGCCGGACAGCAGCAACGGCAGCGCGACGTTCTCCTCGGCGGTGAGCTCGGGCACGAGCTGCCCGGACTGGAACACGAACCCGAACCGGTCCCGCCGCAGCGCACTGCGCTTGTCGTCGCTGAGCCGGTCGAGCCGCATCCCGTTGAAATGCACTTCCCCCGAGGAAGGCACCAGGATCCCGGCCAGGCAGTGCAGCAGCGTCGACTTCCCGGACCCGCTGGGTCCCATGACGGCGACGATCTCGCCCTTGGCGACGCCGAGCGACGCCCCGCGCAGCGCCGGCGTGCTGCCGAACGACAGCGACAGATCGACGGCCTCGATGAACTTCCCCGACGCGCCGTGCCCGTGTCCCGTGACACTGAGGTTCGCGGCGCTGTGCCCAGCGGCGCCGTGCCCGGCGGCGTGGTGATCGGGAGTCATGACTGCCCCTGCACCGTCCGGGCGATCATGTCCAGCCGCGCCGCCGTGTGGTCGATCCATCGCAGGTCCGCTTCCAGGCGGTAGAGGGCGTGGTCGGCGAGCAGCACGTCGAGGGTGCCGCCCTGCCGCTTGAACTCGGTGAGCTCGCGCATCCGCTGCAGGTGCGCCGCCCGCTGGACGTCAAGGTAGTTGTCGGCGTGCTTGCCGAGCATGAGCGCGAGCACGACCTTGGCGAACAGTTCGCTCTGCAGGTCGGGCTCCGGCGGCGCGGGCTCGGCGAGCCACTTCTCCACGTCGGCGACGCCCTCGTCGGTGATGATGTACCGGCGCCGTTCCGGCCCGGCCCCTTGCTCGACGGGCCCGGCCACGGCTTTCCCGTCCCTGGCCAGCCGCGACAGCGTGGCATACACCTGGCTGTAGCGCAGCGGCCGCCCTTGCCCGAAGTAAGCGTCGTAGTCGCGCTTCAGGTCATACCCATGGCTGGGCCCGCGCTCAAGCAGCCCCAACAGCGTCAGCGGAACACTCATACCCGAAAGACTACCTCACGAGTAGTCTTCCAGGTAGTAGTTGACCTACTCTCCTGGAGAATAGTTGCCAGCGACGGTCCAGAATCCGCCTCGGACGGGCCCCAGCCGTGCCCCGGGCCCGCCCCAAGGTCCGCGGCGGCGGACACCGGAGTCATCAATGAACTCGGCAGCTAAGGAAGTCACCGTGGGTGACGCCACTGTAGCTAAAGCCTCCACGGGGCCCCAACCTACGCGACCCGGTGGGCAGGGATCCGCGGGACGACACGCTGGAAGGACTAGATCTAGTGACACAAACACCGAGCACGGACCAGATTCACTGAGACAACGACAGCCCGTAGTAGGCCGATGGACCAGATTCACTGAGGCAACTGGCCGGATCGGACCAATTCAGTGAGACACGTGTCCCGTCTCAACGAATGTGGTCCAGCTGCAGTGCCCTGACCTGCACCGGACCAGATTCAGTGAGACATCACTGGCGACGTTGTCTCAGTGAATCTCGTCGGTGACCCGAGATGGCCAAGTCAGCCAGCGGGGAGTGTCATGGTGCCGTTGCCCACGATCGTGGCGCGGCCGCCGACGATGACCTCGGTGATCTGGCCGTCCTTCTTGTGGGCGGTGCCGTCGAGCACGCTGGGGCGGCCCATGGCAACGCCCTGGTCGATGTGCAGATGGTAGGTGCCGTCCCGCTCCGGTGACCGGTGGGCCAGGCTGGCGACCAGCGACGCGCACGCCGATCCGGTGGCCGGGTCCTCGTCGACGCCAACCGCCGGGGCGAAAAACCGGGCGTGCAGGTGCGCCCCGTCGCGGTAGTCGCCGGCGAACAGGTACAGCTCCGGCGACCAGCGGCCGGCGATCCCGGCCGCCCACACGGCCTTGTCCAGCACGGCCCTGTCGACCAGGTCCCGGCTGGCCAGCCGGACGAAGCAGAACCGCAGGCCCACGCCGGCGTACCAGCTCTCCGCGATGGCGTCCTCGGGCAGTGTGAGGGCCTTGGCGATGGCGGCGACGGGCGGTGCCTCGTCGCTGCTCTCGTAGCGCGGGCACCGCACATGGAAGTGGATGTCCGGGCCGTCGACGGTGACCGTGACCGGGCCGATCCCCTCTTCGAAGACGAACTGCTGGCTGGCCGCTCCACTGTTCCGGCTGGCCAGGACGGCGGCGGTGCCCACGGTGGGGTGACCGGCGAACGGAAGTTCCTGGTGCGGGGTGAAGATCCGGACCAGGGAGGTGCAGGAGGGGTCGCGGGGCGGCAGCACGAACGTGGTCTCGGAGAAGTTGAACTCCCGGGCCAGCTGCTGCATGGTCGTGTCGGCGATGCCTGTGGCGTCAGGGAACACCGCGAGCTGGTTCCCGCCGAAGGGCCGGTCGCTGAACACGTCGACCAGGCTGAAGTCGAATCCCATTGCTCAGCCCACCACCGCGTCCATCTCGACCGCCGCGCCTAGCGGCAAGGCGGCGACGCCGATCGCGGTGCGCGCCGGGTAGGGCTCGGTGAAGTACCTGACGTACACATCGTTTATGGCGCCGAACTGCGACATGTCGGTCAGGTAGACCCCGACCCGGATCACGTCCCCCAGATCCTTGCCGACCGCCGCGAGAGCCGCCGTGAGGTTGCGCAGCACTTGGTCGGTCTGCTGGCCAATGTCGCCCTCGATCAATTCGCCGGTGGCCGGGTCGGTAGCTACCTGCCCGCTGAAGAAAAGGAGCCCGGCGCCGCGCACGGCCGTCGAGAACGGGAGGGCCAAGGCTGACGGCGTGTCACTGGTAACGGCATCGCGTGGCATGGTCGATGAGTTCCTTCGCTTGTGTGCTGATGACAAAAAGCTTGCCTGCTGACAATGCTGCCGGATCGTGCGGCTCGGTCACCTCAGGGCGGTCTCGAGCGCGGCGCTGATGACCTCCAGGCCCAGCTCAAGTTTGCCCGCTGGCTCGTAGCCGAGGCCGATCCGGATGATGTGGGCGCTGTCGCCGAACCAGGGACCTGCGGCGATCTGCGCACGCTTCCCCGCCAGATACGCATGGAACCGGTCGATACCGGCGGGGTGGAAGGTGCCTGGGTCAAGCTGCATGCAGCAGAACGCCCCCGCCTCCGGCCGGAGCCAGCGCAGCCGGCCGGTGTGCGCCTTGATCCAGCGCTCGACGATGCCCCGCGCCTCGGCCAGCACCGCGCCGCGCGCGGCGAGTAGCTGGTCCGCCTGGGCGAGCGCCTGGGTGGCGAGGAACTCGTCGAGGGTGCCGCAGGCGATCGAGGAGTTGAACTTGGCCAGCCGGAGTTGCTCGTACAGTTCCGGGTCGTGCGCCGTCAGCCAGCCGACGCGCAGGCCGGGCACGCCGTAGGCCTTGGACAGCGAGGCGCAGGTGAGCAGGCGCGGCGACATCCCAGCGAAGCTCGCGGCGGGCGGGGCGTCCCCGTAGGTGGCCTCCCGGAAGGTCTCGTCGATCAGCAGCAGGGCGTCTGGGCAGGTCCGCGACATGGCGGCGAGCATCTGTTCCACTTCGTCCGCGGCGATCGATACGCCCGCGGGGTTCTGCGGCGAGGCGAACATAACCAGCTGGGTCCGCGACGAAAGGCTCCTAGCGAACGCGTCGAGGTCGATGCGATAGCCGTCGTCGAACCGGGAGTGCACGGTCACCACGGGTGCGCCAAGGCCGCGCAGTGCGTCGAATGTCGGCGGGAAGCAGGGCCGGCCGACCAGGATCTCGCCGTCGCCGCAGAGCAGGCCGGTGAGGAAAAGCGCCCCGGCCGCACCGGCCGTGATCAGCACCTGGCTGCCGGGGATGCCGAGCCGCGCGGCCACCTGGGCCCGCAGCGCCGGGTCGCCGACCGAGGTGCCGTAGCCCAGCGGCACCTCGGCCAGGCGGGCCATGCCTTCCAGGCCGAGCAGGCCGGCCACGGTCAGATCGTGAGCCATGCTCTCGCCGAGGTAGTACCGTGGTTTCTCGTCGATCAGGGCCGTGATCGGGCTGGCCGGGAACTGCCGCATGACATGGTCCTCGTCTTGGCCGGCGGATGGTTACCCTGCCATGATCGCCGGGGCGGGGTGGCGATCCCAGAGCCAATGCCGCAGAATTGGTTTGCAGATGGAACCAATCGAGCTGGGTGAGCGCCTGGGCCGCTGGCCAGCGGGCCGCGGCCCGTTGCACGTGCTGCTGGCGGCGAGGCTGCGGCGGCTGATCGACGAGGGCGAGCTGCCGCCCGGCGAGCCGCTGCCGCCCGACCGGGCCTTGGCGTCGGCGCTAGCGGTTGGGCGCAGCACCGTGGTCGCCGCCTATGAGCTGCTGCGCCAGGACGAGCGGATCGTCCGGCGGCAGGGGAGCGGCACCCGGGTCGCCGGGCCCGAGCCGGCCGGCGTGCGGCAGACCACCAGTGCGCCGATGTTCCTGCACCTGCTGGAGCCGGGCGACGGAGTGATCCCGCTTGCCTGTGCCGCACCGGACACGCCGCCCCCGGAACTGGCCGACGCGTACGCCCGCATCGCGCCGGCGCTGGCCACTCCCGGTGATATCGGCTATTACCCGGCCGGCCACCCGGCGCTGCGCCGCGCGATCGCCGACCGCTACACCAGGCACGGGATCCGAACCGGCCCGGAGCACATCTTGGTGAGCACCGGCGGCCAGCAGGCGTTGTCTCTGCTCGCTCGCGCGCTGCTGGCACCAGGCGACCGGGTGCTGGTCGAGGTACCGACCTACCCGGGCGCGCTGGAGGCGTTCCGGGAGCAGGCGGCCGTGCCGCGGTCGCTGCCGGTCGGGCTCGGCAACCTGGCCGAGGCGGCGCGTGAGCAGCACGCCGTCCTGGCCTACGTGATCTCGACCTTTCACAACCCGACCGGGTCGGTGCTGCCGCCGCTGGCCCGGCGTGCGCTGGTGCAGGCCGCGGCGGCGGCTGGTGTCCCGCTGATCGACGACGAGGTGCTCAGCGACCTGGCGTTTCCCGGGGTGGAGGTGCCGCCGCCGCTGGCCGCCTACGCCGACGGCGTGATCTCGGTTGGCTCACTCAGCAAGAGCATCTGGGGTGGCCAGCGGATCGGGTGGGTGCGGGCCCCCGAGCCGCTGATCGCCCGGCTCGCCCGGCTGCTGGCCGTGCATGACCTTGGCGGGAACGTGCCCGCGCAGCTCGCCGCCGCCGAACTGGTGCCGCGCCTGGACGAGCTGTCGGCGCGCCAGGCCCCGGCCCGGCAGGCGCGCCATGACCACCTGCGCGCCGAACTGGCCCGGCACCTTCCCGACTGGGACGCGCCACCGGTGCCCGGGGGGCAGACCCTGTGGGTCCGCCTGCCGTACGGCGACGGGACCTCGTTCGCGCAGACGGCGCTGCGGTACCACGTCGCGATCCTGCCGGGAAGCGGGCTCGACGCCTCCGGGCAAAGCCAGAACTACCTCCGCCTGCACTTCGTCGCCCAGCACGCCGACCTGACCGAGGCCGTCAAGCGCCTCGCCGAGGCATGGCGCGCCTACCACCCCCCGCTGGCCCCCACCATCTCACCCCCGGCGATGTCCGTCTGATTCGGATCGAGCGGCGGCTATGGGTGGCAGGTGTTTACGCGCGACCAGGCAGGACACTTGGCTGTCCCGTCTCAGGGAATCTGCCCAGGGCTACGCGGTGTATGGCACGAGCTTGAGCCTGGGCGCGACGTGATCTGTGGCTCAGCTGAACGCAGCCTCTGGAGTTCGAGGGTGCGGTACTTCTGTGCGTGCGGCGGGCTGATGCCCGGTGGCCCCGCTGGCTGGGAGACTGCTGGTGTGTTTGTCGTTGATGACCTGGTGGGGTGGCTGGTCGGGCGGGTGGCCGATGCCGGTTATCAGAAGCTGACCACGCTGCTGCGCGGCAGTGACCAGGTACGCGCGCTGAAGCAGGCCGTCACGGCC
>Ga0207665_10002406_pt1 | contig 12654 bp, 10 predicted proteins | sample LARL112metaG_FD_184351 | JGI IMG/M metagenome (GOLD analysis project Ga0207665, IMG submission 184351) | Corn, switchgrass and miscanthus rhizosphere microbial communities from Kellogg Biological Station, Michigan, USA - LAR L11-2 metaG... | ecosystem: Host-associated > Plants > Roots >...
AGTTCCATGACGGCTCGCCGCTCACCGCCGCGGACGTGGCGGCCAACTGGCAGTACATCGTGCATCCGCCCGACGGCGTGGCGAGCGCGCGCGAGAGCTACTTCGTCATGGTCGACAAGGTGGAAGCGCCCGACGCGACCACCGTGGTGTTCCGCCTGACGTATCCCACCAGCGCGTTCCTGCCGGCGCTCGCCGATCCGTTCGCCTGGATCTACAAGAAGGACATCCTCGAGAAAGATCCGCGCTGGTACGAAAAGAACGTGATGGGCTCGGGCCCGTTCAAATTCGAAAGTTACGAAATAGGCCAGTCGATCAAGGGCGTCCGCAATCCCGACTATTATCACCCGGGCCAGCCGTATCTCGACGGCTTTGTCGCCATTTTCGCGGCCAAGCAAGCAGTGCGGGTCGACGCCATCCGCGCCGACCGCGCCTCGCTCGAGTTCCGCGGCGTGCCGCCTTCCGCGCGCGACGAGTTGGTGCGGGAACTCGGCGATAAGATCGCCATACAGACGAGCGACTGGAATTGCGTCAATCTTGTCACGCCCAACCACAAGCGCAAGCCGTTCGACGACGCACGCGTGCGCCGCGCGCTGGCGCTGGCAGTCGATGCCTGGCACGGCGCGCCGGCGCTGTCGAAGATCGCCAACGTGCATACGGTGGGCGGGATCGTCTTCCCGGGATCGCCGCTGGCCGCAACCAAGGAGGAGTTGCAGACGATCGCCGGATTCTCGCCGGATATCGCCAAGTCGCGCGAGGAAGCGAAGCGCCTGCTAAAGGAAGCCGGCGCCGAGGGCCTCAAGTTCGAGCTGATGAACCGCAACGTCGATCAGCCTTACAAATTCGTCGCGACGTGGTTGATCGACGAGTGGAGCAAAGTCGGCCTGCACGCGACGCAGCGAGTCGTGCCTACCGGCCCGTTCTACGACGGCCTGCGCCACGGCACCTTCGACGTGACGATCGACTTCAACTGCCAGAGCGTGGTCAACCCGCTCTTGGACATCGCCAAGTTCCTGCCGCACACGGTCTATCCGGAGAACTACGGCGGCTACGAGGACCAAAAGGAGATCGATCTCTATCAGAAGCTCCTGCGCGAGACCGATCCGGCTGCCCAGCGGGCGCAAATCCGCGAATTCGAGAAATACGTTCTCGACACCGAGGCGCACATGTTCATGACGCCGTGGTGGAACCGGATCATTCCCATGCGCTCGTACGTCAAGGGCTGGAAGATCAGCCCGAGCCACTATCTCAACCAGGACTTGGCCAACGTGTGGCTGGATAAGTAATGTTTGTAATCCGTCACCCTGAGGAGCCGGCCGAAGGCCGGCGTCTCGAAGGGCGACGGCCCGGATCTCACCGCCGGGGGCCGTGCATCCTTCGAGACGGTCGCGCGCAAGCGCGCGCGACCTCCTCAGGATGACGGTTTGAATGTAGGACGCTGCCCATGTACCGATACATCGCCAACCGCGTGCTCCTCGTGATCCCGACGTTGATCGGGGCGGCGGTGCTCGTGTTTTTGCTGATGCGGCTCATTCCCGGCGATATCTGCGCGATACGTCTCGGCTCTGGCGGCGCGATGGCCGATCCCCGCGCGATCGCCCGCTGTCACGCCGAGCTGGGGCTCGATCGCTCGATGCTCGTGCAGTTCCTCGACTTCGCCTGGGGCTTCGTCCGCCTCGACTTCGGTGTCTCCATGTGGTCGGGCAAGCCGGTCACCGAGGAGATCGCGGCGCGCCTGCCGATCTCGCTCGAGATCGCCATGATGGCAACCGTGCTCGCGATCCTGATCGCAATTCCGCTCGGCACCATCTCGGCGCTCAAGCAAAACAGCTGGCTCGACCACGTGGTGCGCGTCGTCGCGATCGCCGGGATCGCGACGCCGTCATTCTGGCTCGGCATCATGTCGATCCTGGCGGTGCTGGAAATCTCGCACCTGCTGTTCGGCGAGCCGTGGATGCCGCCGATCGACTACGTGCCGTTCTGGCAGAACCCGCTGCACAACCTGTCGATCGCGTTCTTGCCGGCGCTCACGGTCGGCTACCGCTATTCGGCGGTGAGCATGCGCATGACGCGCTCGGCGATGCTCGAAGTGCTGCGCGAGGACTACATCCGCACCGCGCGCGCCAAGGGCCTGATCGAGAAGATCATCATCAACCGCCACGCGCTCAAGAACGCGCTGCTCCCGGTGGTCACCCTGATCGGCATCGAGTTCGCGTTCCTGATCAGCGGGCTCGTCGTGACCGAGCAGGTGTTCAACATCAACGGCGTCGGCCGGCTGTTCGTGCTCGCGGTGCAGAACCAGGACTACACGCTCACGCAGGCGCTGGTCATGCTCACGGTCGTGACCTTCGTGTTCGTCAACCTCGCGGTCGACCTGCTCTACGGCTGGCTCGATCCGCGCATCCGGTTTGGGTGAACTAATGGTCGATCTCCCGTACACCGCGGCCCTCGAGGAAACGGTCGAAGCCCCCCGTGCGCGCTCGCCCGTCCTCGACTTTTGTCGGCGGCAGCCGCTCGGCACCGTCGGGCTCGTGCTGGTGGCAGTGATGGGGGTCGCGGGCCTCGGCGCCGAGCTGATCGCGCCCTACAGCCCGACCGCCAACGATTTCGCCTCCATGACCGAGCCGCCCAGCTGGGCGCATGTGATGGGCACCGACCAGTTCGGCCGCGACCTGTTCTCGCGCATCGTCTATGGCGCGCGCACGGCGTTCATCGTTGGCTTCGCCTGCGCGCTGGTCGGCGGCTTCGCCGGCCTCGTGCTCGGCGTCGGCAGCGCCTATTTCGGCGGCCGCATCGATACCGTGCTCCAGCGCGTGAACGACGTCATCATGGCGTTCCCGCTCATCATCCTGGCGCTCGCGGTCATCGCCGTGTTCGGCAGCGGCGTGTTCAACGTGATCCTGGCGATCACCATTCCGCTGGTACCGCGCTGCGCGCGCGTGGTGCGGTCGAGCGCGCTTTCGATCCGCGAGGTGCCCTATATCGACGCCGCGCGTGCCTGCGGCTTCGGCCACTCGCGCATCATCCTGCGCCACATGGTGCCCAACGTGATGGCGCCGTTCCTGATCATGCTCACCGCCTTCGTCGGCCAGGCGATACTGGCGGAGGCCTCGCTCTCCTACCTCGGGCTGGGCGTGCAGGAGCCGGTCGCGGCCTGGGGCCTGATGCTGCAAGGCGGCGCCGAGGAATACGCCTCGACCGCGCCGTGGATCGCGATCTTCCCGGGCGTCGCGATCGCGCTCACCGTGTTCGGCTTCAGCCTGTTCGGCGACGCGCTGCGCGACGCCCTCGACCCGAAGCTGCGGGAGCGGTGACTCGCGCCATAATGGCGTCGTGTTAAGCTGCCTCCCGCAAGAACCAAACCTCGGGAGGTCCCCATGGCGAAAAGCACTAAGGGCAGCGTTTACCGGGTCATCGACGTGGTCGGCGTGAGTGATGAGTCTTGGGAGGACGCGGCCAAGCGCGCGATCCAGACCGCCTCGAAATCGCTGCGCGACCTGCGCGTTGCCGAAGTCACCAAGATGGATCTCACGGTCGACGACGACGGCAAGGTGCTCAATTTCCGCACGCGCGTCGCGCTCTCCTTCAAATACGAAGGATAATCCAAAACGTCATTGCGAGGAGCGAAGCGACGAAGCAATCCAGGGACTGTGCGCACTACCCTGGATTGCTTCGCTGCGCTCGCAATGACAGTGTTCACGCCGTGGTGCCGCCGTCGACCGGCAGCGCCGCGCCGGTGACGAACGACGCCTCGTCGGAAAGCAGAAACAGCGCCGCGTTGGCGATCTCTTCCGGCCGGGCCGGCCGCCCCATCGGATTCTGGCCGGCGCGCTGGCGCACCAGCTCCTCCGGATCGCGCCCCAGCGTGCTCTGCTGGTCCGGCCGCGCGACGAACACGCGCAGCATCGGCGTGTCGGTGGCGCCCGGGCAGATGGCGTTGACGCGAATGCCGTCCTTGGCGACGCGTTTGGCGAGCGCGCGCACAAAACCGACCACGCCGAATTTCACCATCGAATAGACCGGGCTGAACTGCGAGCCGACCAGGCCCGAGGTCGAGGCGGTGTAGAGCAGGCTGCCGCCGCCCCGCGCGCGCAACTCCGGCAACGCCGCCTCGGTGGTGACGACCTGCGAGCGCAGATTGAGGTCGACCGCGAGCGCGAAGTCGGTCATCTCGAGCCCCTCGACCGAGGCCGGCCCGGGATGGCCGAGATGGTTCCAGACAAAGTCGAGCCCGCCGAAGGCGTTCGCGGTCTCGCGCACGATCCGGCGCGCGCTCTCGTCCTCGCGCAGGTCCGCGACGATGCCCTTGGCCTTGCCGCCGGCGGCGACGATTTCCTCGACCACCGCCGCGACGCTCGCCGCGTCGAGGTCGACCACGCCGACGCTCGCGCCTTCGCGGGCAAAGCGGATGGCGCCGGCGCGGCCCATGCCGGAGCCGGCCGCGGTGACGATGCCGATCTTGTCCTTGAGCCGCATGGCGTTGCTTCCCCTGTTGTGCTTTGAAATGTGTGCACGAGCCTAACATCGGCGCGAGCGCGACGATATCGGCCCCCGCAACCGCCGACGCTGCTATAATGCCCGACCAAAACAGCAAGCGAGGAGGAAGCAAATGGCTCTGAGCGTCAAACAGATGATGGAGGCCGCCAACGCGGCGGTGCCGCGCGTCACGCCGGCGCAGGCGCAAGAGATGATCGCCAAGGGCAACACGCTCGTGGTCGACGTCCGCGACGGGGCCGAAGTGCAGCAGACCGGCAAGGTCGCCGGCGCCGTGCATGTGTCGCGCGGGTTGCTGGAATTCCGCGCCGACCCCGAGGCGCCCACGCACGACAAGAATTTTGCCAGGGACAAAGCCGTCATTCTCTATTGCGGCTCGGGCGGTCGCGCGGCGCTCGCCGGCAAGCTGCTCAAGGACATGGGTTACGGCCATGTCTATAACCTCGGCGGATTCAAGGATTGGGCCGAGAGCGGCGGCGCGGTGGAGAAGTAACGCGTCGACGTCATTGCGAGGAGCCGCGTAGCGGCGACGAAGCAATCCAGGGCAGCGCGCACGGCCCCTGGATTGCTTCGGCACTTCGTGCCTCGCAATGACGTTCTTATTACATCCTTGCCTGCGAAAATTCACCGATGCGGGCGACGGCGCGGCGGCCTTCGGGAATGATCCGCGCGTAGAGATGCCAGACGTGCGGCATCTTTTCCCATAGCTCGAGTTCGATCGCGCAGCCGGCGGCGCGCATTTTCTCCGCCATGCGCACGGCGTCGTCGCGCAGGATTTCGTCGCTGCCAACCTGGATCAAGGTCGGCGGCAGCCCGGCCGGATCGCCGTAGATCGGCGAGATGTAGGGATCATGCGGCTCGGCGCCGGCGCAGTAATTGCGCACCAAGCCGGGCATGTTGTCGGGATCGAGCATGGGATCGGCGTCGGCGTTCGACCGCAGCGACCCGCCCGCGAGCGTGAGGTCCGCCCATGGCGAGAGCGCGACGGCGGCGCGCGGCAGTTCGACGCCTTCGTCGCGCAGCCGCATCATCGTCGCGACCAGCAGGCCGCCGCCGGCCGAGTCGCCCGCGAACGCGATGTGGCGCCGCTCGAAACGCGTCGCGAGCCAGCGATAGGCCGCAATTGCATCGTCGAGCGCCGCCGGGAACGGATGCTCCGGCGCCAGCCGATAATCGAAATAGAGCACCTGCGCGCGCGGCGCCGGCGATGCGCCACAAGAAATCGCGATAGAGGTCGGCGGTGCCGATGCAGTAACCGCCGCCGTGGAAATAAAGCACGCAGCGGTCGCCGCGGGAGTCAGCAACAGCCGCCAACACGCCGGGAACGCCGCCGGCGTCGACCTCGGTCCTCTGCGTGTATTGGCGCCCGCCCGGGACGAACGGCGCGAGGCGCGCCAAGCGCGCCCGCACCTTCGGCATCGGCTGGAGGTTCTTGCCGATCAGCCGTTTCTCGAGCCGCAACCCCGCGCGCAGCAGGCGCGCGCGCAGGCTGATCGAAGGACGAGAGTCCGGAGCGCCGGCCATAACCGCTCGCCGCCCGCGTTGCTGCGATTGACGACTTGAACGGCCGAGGTTCGGGAGAGTTCCCGCCTCACATCACTTGGCTTCGGCAGCTTTCGAGCGCCGCTCGATAACCATGAGCGCGACGATGCTCAAGAATGCGGTCGCCATCAGGTAATAGCTCGGCGAAAGGGGATCTCCCGTTTTCAAGATCAGCCAGGTCGCGGTAAACGGCGCGAAGCCGCCGAAGATCGTCACCGAGATGCTGAACGCCAGGGCCATGCCGATCGCGCGGGTCTCGACCGGGAACTGCTCGGCGAGCACGGACGGCAGCACGCCGCTGTAACCGGCCTTGATCAAATTGAGGAAGCCCACGGCAAAGATGGCGGTTGCCAGCGACGGGTATCTGTCCATCAGCCAGAAACACGGATACGAGGCCAGCAGAAACCCCCAGGCGGTTATCAGCATGATGCGCGCGCGCGGCTTGATGATGTCCGACCAATAGCCGGCAACGACCGAGAAGACGGCAAGCATCACACCGCCCACCAGCGTGGCGACAAAGCCGGTGTGGTCGGGCAGGTGCAGCGTCTTCATCCCGTAGGTCGGAATGTAGAGCAAAAGGTAATAAGAGCTGTTCGATACGATCGCGGCGCCGAGCGCAAGCAAGAAGGAATCCGGGTGGTGGCGCAGCAGATTGCTGATCGGCACCGTCGCGGGTTTCTCGGCGGCGAGAAACTCGGGGGTCTCGCTCATGCGCGCGCGGATGTAGAGGCCTACCGGGCCGACCAGCAAGCCGAATACGTAGGGGATGCGCCAGCCCCAATCGACCAGTTGCTGGTGGGTGAGCGTCGTCGTCAGGGCCACCCCGAACAGCGAGACGACGATCGAGACCACGCCGATGCTGGCCCATTGCCAGCCCGCCACGTAACCCTTGCGCTCGCCCGCGTGCTCGACCAGGAAGGCGACGGCGCTGCCGAATTCGCCACCCACCGAGAAGCCCTGCAGGATGCGCGCGGCCATGATGATAATCGGGGCGGCGATGCCGATGGTGGCGTAGCTCGGTGTGATCACCATCAGGACCGTGCCGATCATCATGAGACCGATCGACAAGGTGAGGCCCGCTTTGCGGCCGTGCCGGTCGGAATAGGTGCCGACAATAAGTGCACCGAGCGGCCGCACTACGTAGGAAAGGCCGAACGTACCGAAGGTGATCAGCAACGACACGGTCGGATCGCTCGTCGGGAAGAACACCTCCGCCATGTAAACGGCGAAGAAGCCGTAGACGAGGAAGTCGAACCACTCGAGCACGTTGCCGATGGTGGCAGCGACGATCACGCCGGGAAGCCCCGGACGCGCGGCGGTGCTTTCCATTGCGGTTTCCATGACCATGCCCGATCTCCTTCGTTCCGGAAGCGACTCGGCACACGTTAGACCGGGATGATCACCGGTGTCATGGCCTCGGTTGACGTTGCGCGCTCGCGGCATGTGGGGGATCATCGCCCGATAGAAAGACAGGGGGCGGCGGTGCACCGCAGAACGGTCCTGAAGACGATGGCCGGGGCCGGGTTGGCGGCGGCGGGCGGGCTGGCCACGCCCGCGGTCTCCCAGCGCGCTGCCGCGCGCACCATAAAATTCGTACCGCAGGCCGATCTTTCCAATTTCGATCCGGTCTGGTCCTCCACCATCGTGGTGCGCAACGCCTCGGTGCTGGTGTGGGACATGCTTTACGGCATCGACGCGAACCTCACGCCGCAGCGCCAGATGGTCGAGGCCGAGGAAGTCTCGAGCGACGGGCTGACCTGGACCTTCCGCCTACGGCCAGGGCTCAAGTGGCACGACGGCGAGCCGGTGCTCGCCAGGGATATTGTGGCGAGCCTCGCCCGCTGGGCCGTGCGCGACTCCATGGGCCAGATGATCAGCGCGATCCAGAACGAATTGACCGCGGCCGACGACCGCACGTTCCGCTGGGTGCTCAAGCAGCCCTACCCGCGGCTGCTGTTCGCGCTCGCCAAATATATCACCGCGGCGATGATGATGCCGGAGCGCATCGCCAAGACCGATCCTTTCAAACAAATCAGCGAATACGTCGGCAGCGGACCGATGAAATTCATGCGCAGCGAATGGGTGCCGGGCGCGCGCGCGGCCTTCGAGAAATTCGACGGCTATGTGCCGCGCCAGGAGCCGCGGTCGTGGCTCGCCGGCGGCAAGGCGATGCTCGTCGATCGTATCGAATGGCAGATCATGCCCGACCCGGGCACGGCCTCGGCGGCGCTGCAGAACGGCGAGGTCGACTGGTGGGAGAACCCGATCTCCGACCTGGTGCCGGTGCTCAAGGGCAACCGTAACATCGCCGTCGACATCGCCGATCCGCTCGGCAACATCGGCTCGTTCCGCATGAACCATCTCTACCCGCCGTTCAACGACGTGCGGGCGCGCCGCGCGGTGCTCACGGCGATGAGCCAGGAAGATTACATGCGGGCGGTCGTGGGCGACGACACGAAGCTGTGGCGGCCGCTGCCGAGCTATTTCACGCCGGGCACGCCGCTCTACACCGAGGAGGGCGGCGAGATTCTCAAAGGCCCGCGCGACCTCGACGCCGCCAAGCGCCTGCTTGCCGAAAGCGGCTACGTGGGCGAGCCGGTCTCGTGCATCGTCGCGCAGGACCAGCCGGTGCTCAAGGCGATGGGCGAAGTCACCGCCGACCTGCTCAAGCGCATGGGCATGAAGGTCGATTTCGTCGCGACCGACTGGGGCACGGTGGGCGCGCGCCGCGCGGTCAAGACGCCGCCCGGGCAAGGCGGCTGGAACATGTTCCACACTTGGCACACCGGGGCGGGCAGCGTGAATCCGGCCTCCAACTTCCAGCTCCGCGCCAACGGCGACGGCGCCTGGTTCGGCTGGCCCAAGAGCGATGCGGTCGAGGCGGAGGTCGCCAACTGGTTTGCAGCCAAGAATCTCGACGAGGAGAAGGCCGCGGTGGGCCGGCTCAACCAGGCGGCGTTCGATCACGTGATCTACGCGCCGACCGGCTTCTTCCTCACCTATCAGGCCTGGCGCAAGAACCTCTCGGGCATCGCCGCGGGGCCGATCCCCTCGTTCTGGGGCGTGACCAAGGCGGCGTGATAAACGCTGATCGTCATCGCCCGCGAAAGCGGGCGATGAGGAGTCAGAGGCTGGGAGTTCCCGAAACGCGCGGGGTCGGCGAACCGCACACGGCGGTGCGATCCGTTGGGGCGGTGCTTTGTTTGATATGTTTTGGAAACAAACATGGGGCGATCGCCCGCGCTACGTAATCCGAGCCCGGGACCGTGAGGTGCGTACGGTCGAAGGCGACAAGGTCGCCCGCGCCGTCGCCGACGCGCGTGAGGCATTCGAGATCGTGGCAGAGCACGTCCCAGGCGGAGATGTATTCGACGTCGAGCGATTGCGTTTGTTCGCGGAACCGTCGCTGATACGCATATTCGGCTCTGTCGACGCCGAAATCGCTGCGCGGCGGGATCATCTGCCGTGAGTGGAGCATGTAATAGCGGTAGGCGGCATTGGGCAGCCCGTGGGTCCATGCCGCGGGCGGCCCCATGACGAGGATGCGCGGAACTCCCAGCCGCCGTAGTTTGTCGATCAGCTCACGCAGGCCCGGCAGCGCGTCGGCGTGAGCCCAGTTGGAATGCAGCAGCACGACGTCCGGCCGGGCGTCGGCGAGCACCGCGAGCACGTGCTCATTGTTGCGGCCGCAATACGGCACCTCGTGCGCGCGCAGCGACGCCGGGCAGCCGGCCATGGTGTATTGCGCCAGTCCGAACTCGACCGAGCGCTGGAGCTGTTTGAGCCCGGGATAGAGCGCGGCCGCCGCCGAATCGCCCCACAGGAACAGCAACGGGCGAACAGCGTGCTCGAGACAGTCGGGCGCGTAGCGCGGCTCGGCGGTGAGGAGGAAACACGTGTCGCGCCGCCATTGCCGGTGCTCGCGTTCCGGATCGAACTGCACCTCCGCGAGGTCGCGTATCGCGATCGGAATGCGCCCGGGCATCCCGCGCCACGCGAACACCGCAAGCCCGGCGCCTGCCATCAATGCCATGGCGACGCAAAGGCCGGCGATCTTCGCCGGACGAAACTTTCCCGCGCGGATCGGCTGCTCGATGAAGCGATAGGTCAGCCACGCCAGCGCCGCGGCACCGAACACCGCGGCAGCGCGCACCGCCCACGTCGGCTGCGGCGTCGCGAAATTCGTGAACGAGAGCAGCGGCCAGTGCCACAGATAAAGCGGATAGCTGATGAGACCCACGCCCACCATCGCGCCGCGCGAGAGAATACGCCGGTTGAGCCACGCGCCGTCGGCACAAATGACCAGTGCCGTCCCTGCCGTCGGCAGGAGCGCCCACCATCCCGGAAACGCGCCGGCATTCTTTGCCGCCACAAACACGCCGGCGCCGATGAGCAAGAGCCCCACGACGGCGTGCGCCTCGCGATGCATGGGCGTCAGGTCTCGATCGAGTGCGATCCCTGCGTTACGTCGCACGACCACGGCGATGACGGCGCCGACCATCAGCTCCCAGGCGCGCGTGAACGGCAGGAAGAAATCAGCGGCGCTGCCCGCGATGAGTACGTTCCAAACAAACGAGCCCGCCAGCACCGATGCTGCCAACACGATGAGGCTCAATCGGCGCGAGACCGCCAGCAGCAACAACACGGGCCAGACAATGTAGAACTGCTCCTCGATGCCGAGCGACCACAGGTGCAGCAGCGGCTTTTCCCCGGCGGTGAGACCGAAGTAAGACGTCTCGTCGAGCGCCACGAGGTTCGAGAAAAACGCCGCCCCGCCGAGCGTGTTCAGCCCGAGCGAAGCGAACTCGCGCGGCAGCAGAAGCACCCATCCCGCGACAAGCGAGGCCGCCAGCACCGGGATCAGCGCGGGAAAAATCCGCCTGATCCGGCGAGCGTAGAACTCCGCGAAGCTGAACTGATTCTGCTCCAGACCCTGGAGCAGCAGCGTGGTGATGAGAAATCCGGAAATGACGAAGAAAACATCCACCCCCACGTAACCGCCGCCGACCGCAGTGGGAAAGGCATGAAAGCCGATCACCAGCAGCACGGCGATCGCGCGCAGGCCGTCGATGTCGGGTCGGTAGCTCGGCTTGTTCATGGGTTGAATCGGCTTGTAGCCCGGATGAGCGCGAAGCGCGACATCCGGGGACGGGGCTCCCCGCATTTCCCCTCGCTTTTGCGAGGGTGCGGGCTACATCAGCCGGACGACGCGGCCGCATTTTACAATTCGCAAGATCGCGCGGGCACGTTGCCGACGCGCGCCGGGGATTGCACAATGCCGGCGGACGAACCGGAGCCGCCGCCAAGGCGGCCGTGCCCGCCGGCAACCTCGGGAGAAACGCCATGCTGGAAAAGACCGCGCCTACCGCTGCCGCCTCCACGGGCGCCGCCCCGGCGGCCGCGCTCGCCGGAATCAAGGTGCTCGACTTCACCCAGTTCGAGGCGGGTCCGTCCTGCACCGAGGCGCTGGCTTGGTTCGGCGCCGAGGTCGTCAAAGTGGAGGAGCCCAACCGCGGGGAGCCGGGCCGCTGGGGCTTCACCGACAGTCCCGACGCCGACTCGCATTATTTCATCTTCTACAATCTCAACAAACATAGTGTCACCTGCAACCTCAAGAGCGAGGAGGGCAAGGCGCTGATCACGCGCATGATCGAGCAGGCCGACGTGCTGGTCGAGAACATGGCGCCCGGCACCTTCGCGCGGCTCGGCTTCGACTGGCCGCGCTTGTCGAAGCTCAACCCGCGCCTGATCTTCGCCCAGGTGAAGGGCTTCGCGCCCGACAGCCCGCACGCCAACTATCTCTGCTTCGACATGATCGCCCAAGCGATGGGCGGCACCATGGGGGTGAACGGCCTGCCCGACACCCCGCCGATCAAGCCCGGCGCCTCGGTCGGCGACACCGGCACCGGCATGCTGTGCGCCATGGGCATCCTCGCCGCGCTCTATCAGCGCATGGCGACCGGCCGCGGCCAGCACATCCAGATCGCCATGCGCGACGCCATGCTCAACTATTGCCGCACGCCCATGAGCCGGCAGGCCGCCCTCACGGAGCAGCTGCCACGCGCCGGCAACACCATCATCGGCACCGCGCCCGGCGACCTCTACAAATGCGCTCCCGGCGGACTCAACGACTGGGCCTACATCTTTGCTTCGCGCGGCAACGAGGAGCACTGGCGCCGGCTCGCGCGCGCGATCGGCCGCGAGGATCTGCTCGACGATCCGCGCATGAAGGACGGCTCCACGCGCGCGAAGTATCGCGATGTCGTCAACGCGGCGATCACCGCCTGGACCGAAACGCGCACCAAGCGCGAGGTGATGGAGACGATCGCCGGTGCCGGCGTGCCGTGCGGCGCCGTGCTCACCACGCTGGAGCTGCTCAACGATCCCGACCTCCACGCCCGCGGCATGATGCAGGTGATCGACCATCCGGTGCGCGGCAAGGTGACGGTGCCGGCGTGGCCGATCCGCATGTCGGACAGCCACGTGCCGCTCAAATGCGCGCCGGTCCTCGGCGGCGACAGCGAGGCGATCTACGGCGCCTGGATCGGCTGCTCGCCCGACGAGGTCAAGGACATGCGCGAGCGCAAGGTGATTTGAATTCTCGTCATTGCGAGGAGCGCA
>Ga0207665_10002409_pt1 | contig 12653 bp, 11 predicted proteins | sample LARL112metaG_FD_184351 | JGI IMG/M metagenome (GOLD analysis project Ga0207665, IMG submission 184351) | Corn, switchgrass and miscanthus rhizosphere microbial communities from Kellogg Biological Station, Michigan, USA - LAR L11-2 metaG... | ecosystem: Host-associated > Plants > Roots >...
CGGGTAGGACTGGTTTGTGGTAGCGCCGGCGTCTCGCCGGCAGTCGTGAGGGCGTCCTCGCCCTCACCATAGCTAAGGATGAATCGCTCGCCCTATGACCCCAACTCGCCGCGACCTCATAAAGACCGCCCCAGCCCTGGCCGCCTTCCCGATGCTGACAAACTTAGCCGCAGCAGACGAGCCTCTCCCCAAAGTCACCGGTAGCCCTGTCCTCGACAGCCTCCCGCCGGTCATCGAGCACTCGCGCGACGTCCACACCAACGTTGCCAAACTGCGCGAAGTCGCTTCCTGGATGGCCTACGAAGACCTGCCTATGCCTGATTATCAGCTACCCTTTGGCATCGGGCAGGGAAGTGCCGACGATACCATCGACTTCGTCATGACCGCCGATGCAGTCGACACCGCCTTCACCGACTTCAGCACGCATACGAAATTTCAAGTCGACTATGCCGGCCGGCACTGGTCCGATTCCGACGCCCTGTTCGCCTGCATGAAGCGCGCGATGGACAAAGGTTTCCCCATCCTCGACGGAAAATTCCTGGCGCAAGTAAGCCGCCCCGACCTCCAGCAGATTTTCGCGGGCAATATCGAGATGCCCATGCTGGACGAGAAGATGGAAGTCTGGCACCAGGTCGGCGCCGTGCTCGCGCAGAACTACGACGGGCGCTTCCACAATTTCGTGCGCAGCTGTCCGCCTCGTCTTTACGACAACGGCAAGGGTCTAGTCGATCGCCTCGTAAAGGAGTTTCCGCGCTTCAACGACGTGAGCCAGTACGACGGCCATACCATCAAGTTCTACAAGTTGCCCCAACTCGGGCTCTGGATCAGCTACTGCACACTCCACAAGTCCGGAAAATTCGAAATCGAAGATCTCGACAAGATGACGGCCTTCGCCGACTACATCGTCCCCGTCGGCCTCCGCCTCATGGGCATCACCACGTATTCGGAAAAACTCGAGAACGCGATCAACAGCTACCAACTCATCCCGCGCGACAGCGCCTGGGAAGTCGAGATCCGAGCGCATTGCATCTACGCGACGGCCTTGCTGTGCCAGGAAATTAATAAGAAGCGTCCGCCCGACAACAAAATCATCATCCCGCAGATCGACGCCCGCTTCTGGCTTCCATATCACACCACCAGCTGGCCGCACCATTTGACCAAGACCATCATGTATTGAAGGTAGCGCCGGCGTCCCGCTGCAACCAAGCTGTGTGAAGTAAATAGAATCCGCGATCAGCTACCAGCCATCGGCAGTCAATCACAAATAACTCAGCCAGTTCCAGTCCCGGTGCCGGCTCTTGAACTGCATAAACCACAGAGAAGGCCGGTACAGAATCGCCACTGCCAGAATCCACACGGCATAAATGAATGGCAGCCCATGGCCATATCCCGCAGGCTTCTGCGCGTGGTCCGCAATGACTGTTCCGTGCCAAATCGGCTGGTGAAACGCAAGGGAGATCAGCATCGACAGAATGCGCAGCAAATAGATATGCAGTACGTAGTAGAAGAGCGGGACTCGCCCGAAGACGAGCAGAATGCGACTCAGTCCGCGCTCGGCCTTCGCTTTGTCCAGCAGCCCGAGCACGATGAGCGCTGGCCCGAGCGTCACCAGCAAGTAGTCAAGTGACGGGGGATACTTCAAAACGTTGAAGAACGAGATCACCGTCAGCAAAAGCGTCGGTTGAACGCTCCACGGACCGCCGGAGAGCGGGAATCTCAAGGGCAGCCCGGCGATTCCATTTCCATAAAAGTTGATTCCCCGGAGAAAGAAGAACAGCACGGTCGCCGTGATACCCAACGTAAGAATCGACTTTCTCCGGTCCGCCCGCGATAACAAACTTCCAAATGCAAAGCCCGCAGCCATGACCCCGACCCACGGAATCAGCACGTAGCGCACTGAGAACTGAAAATTGCCAATCGGAAACTGTCCCGGCGTGTGCAGAAGAATCCAAGCCCACGAAAATTTCCCGAATGCTGCCGGACTGATGCCGTCGAGCAGGTTGTGCGTGACGATCATGCCCAGTCCCAGCGCGGCGATCCAACGCACCGGCAGCCACACGATCGCCGCCATCGCTACCATGCTCCAACCCAGAATCCAGATCACTCCCCCTTGCGCCCACGGAACAAAACCCCACCCGAAGTCGACAATCGTAAGTTCGAGCAGCACGAGCCACAAACCACGACTCAGAAAGAATCGCGAGACCTGCCCAAGCGACTTCCCCCGCCGCGTGGCGAGGAACGCTCCCGTACCAGCCAGGAAGGCGAATACCGGCGCGCAGTAATGCGTGATGAAGCGCGTAAAGAAAAGCGCCCCGTAAGTGTGCGACATATCTTCGGGAGCAAAACGCTGATAACTCAGGAAGTCCCGGGTGTGATCCAGCGCCATGATGACCATAACGAGTCCCCGCAACACATCGACGGAGACCAGCCGCTGAGCCTGCGCGGGAAGTTCAAGTTTTGTGCGGACGACGGCAAGGTTGGGAGCCGCGGCAGTTGTCACCATGCTCCGCGACTCCGGGCACACTTCCATTCTTTAACCATCGTTTCATGTTAGTGGCTGAGCCCGTCCAGCAGATTCATGCGATGTCAAAAGATTGCAATTAATGATTCGGGAATTCGTTACACCTGAGGATCAAGACACCTCAGGATCAAGCAACACATGCATATCCGGCGCCGCGGGTCGCAGGAATCAGGAACGTGTGCTTCGCGAATTGGCAAATCACTTCACCGGGCGTAATATCACGCGATCAAAAAGGGAGGCTTCTCATGATTCTGGGCGTGTCAACCTCAACCTTTACTCTTGTGCACGTCCTGATCAGTTTGATCGGAATCGGCTCTGGCCTGATCGCTCTCTACGGCTTGTTGAACGGCAAGTTGCTGGCGGGCTGGACGCCGTTGTTCCTGGTCAGCACGATCCTCACCAGCGTGACCGGATTCTTGTTCCCGGTCGAGCACCTGTTGCCGTCGCACAAGGTCGGCATCATCTCGCTGGTCGTTCTGGCGATTGCGATCGCAGCCCTCTACCTTTTTCATCTTGCTGGAAAATGGCGCGCCATCTATGTCATCAGCGCGCTCATGGCCCTCTACCTCAACTGCTTTGTCGCGGTTGTGCAGTCATTCCTGAAGATTCCCGCCTTGCACGCCATGGCGCCCAATGGAAACGAGCCGCCGTTCCTGGTCGCCCAGACCATCGTGCTGCTGATCTTCATTGCCTTGGGAATTTTTGCTACGAAGCGCTTCCGGGCCGTCCCGGTTCTGGCAAGCTAGCGTTTCCCGGGGATCAGGAGGCGCGTTCGAGGGTGAGGTCTGCCCACATGGAGGAGATCGTGTGTTGCCAGTGGTCGCGTCCGTGTTCTGGTTGTGGCTCTCGCCAAGCGGACTCAAACACATCGTCCACCGCAGCGACCTCATCCAGGGTCGCGGCTTCGATGGAGTGACGGATCGCCATCAGTTCGCCGAATTCCTTCACCTTGCGATCGTATGGCATCAGCACGCAAGGCCGTCCATAAGAGTGAGCCAGCACCGCCGCATGCAATCGCATAGCCAGCACCAGCTGCGCATCGCTAATCCACGAGCACACCTCATTCAGGTCAGCGGTCCACGGGCGCAATTGAATCCGCTCGGCATGCACCATGGCTTTCGCCACCCGCCCATGCAGGGACGCGTCGCCCCGCCCGTTCGGCGTTGCCGCATGAAGAGGAAGAAACACGACATCCACGTTGTGTCGCTCGATCAATGCATCCAGACTCTGAGCGAGCGTGCGGATTCTCGCTTCCGTCATTTCGTAATCATGGAAGGCTTCGGGATTGTGCCTTAGGCAAACCAGCATATAGGCGCTTTTGTGGGGACTTCCTACATTTGTTAGTCTCTGATGCCCGAGCAGATCGGGTAAAGACAAAACAATATCCGGAGCCAGGGTCACCTGCTCAGTCACGCCGAGTTGCCGGCACATCTGCTCCGACCTCGCATCGCGCACGATAATCCTCTGGCACCGCCGCAGCGTCCACTTCAACAGGGCGCGGCCGTAGCGTGTCGAAAGCTGTCCGATCCCCATGTTGACCAGAAACACCTTCTTCCCCATCAAAATGGCCGCAACTATTTTCTCCATGGTGAAGAGAAATGTGCGCCAGCCCTGATCGTCACGGATCAAGTCCCCGCCGCCCACGATCAATACGTCACTACTTGCCAGGGCCCTCACCACGCGTAAGGCCCCGCCCCTTAGCCAACCGCTTCGCCACGCCCACTCCCCTAGCAGGGGAGAATTTTCAACCGCGGGCAATCCATGCGTTTGCACAACCGTGGCTGGCTTCTCCGACAAAACTGTTAAATCAAAACCCTGGCGTTCCAGCCACTGCTTCAGGCAAACCAGCATCATTTCATCGCCCAGGTTACCGACGCCGTAATACCCCATGAGCAAAGCTCGCTGCTTCGGCAGCTTTCCGCCGGTCACCTGCAGTTCACAGGCTGGCGACTTCGACTCCAAATCCGGCCGCAAAGGTGTATGGCCGCTAAGCATCATCTTTACCCCATGAGCATAGCAGTATAGCATCAATGTCTATGGGATTACTGGACATTGCAACAGACCCTAATGCCAGACGGTTCAGGGCAATGACAAGAAATTTGATCGGAATCACCCGGAAGGGTGTGGCATCAGGGGCGAGTGTAATCAAGCCAGGCGCGGCCGCCCAGTAAGGAACTCGCATCTCCATTGACCAACCCCGATACTCCCAAGGGGCGGGAAGTGCGACCAGCGGCGAGGCGGGAAGGGCGTGCTCGGACAACAGCAGAAACCTAACAGGGCAAGCCTTCAGGCGTGCCGAAAGGACTGCGCCTGAAGGCCCCTTTAGGGTTGGACAACTGGGACAAAAAAAATGGTAAACGCCATCGCCTTTGCGTTGCAGAGGGGAGTACGATAAACGACGCTGGAGTGTTCTATGCCGCCTAGTCGCCCGTCGCTCAAAGCCGTTCGTTCTCGGAAGCCAGGCGTCCTTTTTGATCCAAAGGCCTTTCTCGCGACTGCCGGCATCGGCAGAACTGTCTGTCGTTATAACGCAAAGCAAGTTATCTTTTCTCAAGGCGATCGTGCCGATACAGTTCTGTACATCCAGCAGGGCCGGGTTCGCCTGAGTGTTCTGTCCAAGCAGGGAAAGGAAGCAACCATCGCGTTGCTGGGTCCCACCGATTTCCTTGGCGAAAGCTGCATTGCAGCGGATCAGCCTCTGCGTTCGGCAACGGCGACGGCCATTGACGACTGCTGCGTGTTGAGGATTCAAAGGAGAGAACTGCTCCGCACTCTGCACTTGGAACACGAATTTTCCGACCTGTTTGTCGCCTACGTCATAGACCGCCATAACCGTACCCAGGCCGATTTGGTCGACCAGTTATTTAATTCGAGTGAGAAACGACTGGCACGCGCCCTCTTGATTCTAGCCCGCTTCGGAAAAAAAGACCGGCCCGAGGCGGTAATCCCCTACATCAATCAAGCGACCCTCGCGGAAATGATTGGCACCACCCGCTCGCGCGTGAATTTCTTCATGAACCGGTTCCGCAAGCTGGGCTTCATCCAATATAACGGTGAGTTGCTCGTGCATAGCTCTCTTCTAAGTGTTGTGCTGCACGATGAGTGAATCCCGAGTCACTAGTCCGGCACCAACCCTTTGCCACCCTATTCGTCCCAGTATGGGCGCCCTTACGCAACTTACAAAAATGTTCGATTGTGAACAGCCGAAATATCGGCACGTGCCTAGAACTCGTTTCAGGCTAAGCGAAGCTCGTATATAGACGTCGCAAGGCTTCCTATCCGGACGTTGGAAGGGTTCCTAGGACGGACGTCCCAAGGTTCGTATCAGGGCGCGCCGTACAGGCTCTGCTTGGAAGGCCCCTTTAGGGGCTGTCTGCCGCTACACGCGAGAGATTCCGAAATTTGGTGGAGGCGGCGGGAGTCGAGCTCCATAACGTCTTTTGTTTGTGCAACTTACAGATTCTAAAAGACCCACAAAACCAAAAAATCGACAATTCCCGAGGTCATCGTACAGTTATCGTACAGTCGCATGAAGGAAGTCATGCGAAGCTCTCGCGCAACCTCCATCAAAAATGTCTGACCACCGTTGCGTTGGAAAGACGAACTCCGTCAGTCGGCTTAGCGGCGTGATTCTATTTTGGGGAGGGATCGGCATTACGAATCTTTCTGTGTGCGTGAATTCGTTCAGTACGGAGTCTTGTTCCGTTTTTCCTGCCAGGCACGGAATGCCGTCAATGCCTGCTCGCGCATCATGGGAACCATGGGAATCTGTCTCTCGGGGAATGCTTTTTCGAATTCGCGGTAGATGAACGAATCGTCGAAGCCGATCTGCGACGCGTCAGAAGCCACGTTTCCGTAATGAATGCAACCCAGGTGCGCCCAGTAAATTGCGCCGAGGCACATCGGGCAAGGCTCGCACGACGTGTAAATTTCGCATCCTGCAAGGCTGAACGCCTTGAGTTTCGCGCACGCCTCGCGAATCGCAAGAACTTCCGCATGCGCCGTCGGATCGTTGGTCTCGGTGACGCGGTTCACGCCCTCGGCGATAATCGCACCGTCTTTCACGATCACCGCTGCGAAGGGTCCGCCTGTTCCCGAGAGCACATTGTCGAGTGAGAGCTGTATTGCACGCGCCATGAATGGATTGTCCATGTTGCTTGTCATCAGTGCGTTGTGGTCGACATGGACTCGTGTGCAGCGTCGTTCAAACCGGAGTATATGCCGTAAATGTGGGGCCGCAAAGGCGGAAAATGAATCATGCGAATCATCCGATTCGCATCTCCGATTTGAAAACCGCCGCTCTTCCGGATACGCTTTAGCTTCAACTTCGCCACTGACGTGAGTGTGAGGTGAATGGTGGGTTTGCGGGCCTTTCTTTCCCGCAGGATCGTAACGCCGCAGGGTGTCCGCCCAGGTGCGGTGCTGGTGGCGGAAGGTAAGTTCCATGCGATCGTCGCCTCCGACGCAATCCCGCACGATGCGGTCCTCGAGGATTTCGGTGATCTAGCTTTACTTCCCGGGCTGTTCGATTCTCACGTCCACATCAACGAACCTGGTCGAACCGAGTGGGAAGGATTTCGTACAGCAACCCGCGCCGCTGCCGCCGGAGGTTTCACCACTCTCGTCGACATGCCACTCAATTCCGTACCGCCAACTACAAACGTTGCAGCACTCGAAGCCAAGCGCCACGCGGCACTTGGCCAATGTCGCGTCGACCTGGGTGCGTGGGGCGGAGTCGTTCACAACAATCAGAACGAAATTGAACCGCTCGCAGGGGCAGGAGTGCTGGGTTTCAAGTGCTTTCTTGTTCATCCTGGGGTCGATGAGTTCACGATGGTCGGTGAGCGCGAATTGCGCGCTGCTCTACCGCACGTCGCGAAAACGGGACTGCCTCTTCTTGTTCACGCAGAACTCCCCGGCCCGATCGAGGCTGGCGCCGGAGATCTCGAGAGAGGCGACTGGAATCGCTATGGCACATGGCTTCGGTCACGCCCGGATGAAGCGGAACTGGCCGCCATTCGTCTGATGATCTCGCTGTGCCGCAAGTATAAATTTCGTCTGCACATAGTTCACGTCGCTAGCGCGCAAGCTGTGGCCCTACTCTGCGCCGCAAGAAAGGAAGGTTTGCCCGTCACCAGCGAAACCTGCCCACACTACTTGCATTTTGCCGCTGAAGACATCGCCGATGGAGCCACGCAGTTCAAGTGCGCCCCCCCAATCCGCACCCGCGCGAATCGCGAGCAACTCTGGCAAGCCCTGCGCGACGGCGTCCTCGACATGATCGTCACAGATCATTCTCCATGTCCGCCCGACATGAAGCTGGGTACATTTCAAACGGCCTGGGGCGGCATCGCCAGCCTCTCGATGGCGTTGCCGATCATTTGGACCGAGGCTTCGCGGCGCGGCTTCACGCTCGCCGACATCGCACGCTGGATGGCACAAGAGTCTGCGCATCTTGCCGGACTCGGCGACCGCAAGGGTGCGATCGCCAAAGACCGCGACGCCGACTTCGTGGTGTTCGATGCGGAAGCAGAATTCACTGTAACCGAAGATCGCCTCCATCACCGCCACGCCGTTTCTCCATATCTCGGTGAATCTCTGCGTGGAGTGGTGAAGCGGACATATCTGCGCGGCGAGTTGATCTTTGAAGAGGGTACATTCCCCGGTGAAAATCGTGGAATCGAACTGCAACGGAGCGCTGTTCCTGTATGAAGGCAGACTCCCTCATCGGTGCTCCCGTTCCGCGTAAAGATGGCTGGGACAAGGTTACCGGGCGCGCCCGCTATGTCGACGACATCACCATTCCCGGCATGCTCTACGGCGCAACCGTACGTAGCCGCATCCCCCGTGGAACAATCCGCAGCATCAATTTTGGCCCTGATATTCCATGGGATGAATTCACGATCGTCTCGGCGAAAGACATTCCCGGCAAGAACTACATCGCCTTGATTCTCGACGACCAGCCCTGTCTCGCAGACAGCGTTGTGAATCATCCCGAAGAGCCGATTCTCCTGCTGGCTCATCCGAATCGCCACATGCTTCCGAAAGCTGTCGCGGCCGTCGCGATTGAATACGATCCGCTGCCGGCGATTTTCACCATCGAAGAGAGCGAGCTTCAACGCGAGTTGATCTGGGGGAGTGACAACACCTTCAAGCGCTTCTTGATTGAAAAAGGCGATGTCGACAGTGTTTGGTCAAAAGCGGCCTACATCGTGGAAGGCGAATATACGACCGGAGCTCAAGAGCAGCTCTACATCGAAAATCAGGGCATGATCGCCACCTTCGACCCTAAACGTGGCGTCACGGTGTGGGGATCTCTGCAATGCCCGTACTATGTGCACAAGGCACTGATGAAGTTGCTCGACCTACCGGAAGACAAAATACGGGTTGTACAGACTGAGACCGGCGGAGCTTTCGGTGGAAAAGAAGAATATCCCTCGATGATCGCGGCTCACGCGGCTTTGCTCGCCATGAAGTCCGGCAAGCCGGTGAAGATCATCTACGACCGCATGGAAGACATGGTCGCCACCACCAAGCGCCATCCCTCACGCACGCGTCACCGCACCGCCGTCGATCGCGAGGGCAAGATTCTCGGCGGAGAAATCGATTTCGTCGTCGACGGCGGTGCCTATACCACGCTCTCGTCGGTTGTGCTCTCACGCGGCACGATTCACGCGGCAGGTGCTTATTTCTGGCCCGCGCTTCGCGTGCGCGCCAAAGCTGTAGCCACGAATGCTCCGCCCCACGGCGCATTTCGCGGATTCGGCGCTCCTCAGAGCCTGTTTGCCATCGAGCGCCACATGGACCGCATCGCGGCGGTCGTGGGCATTTCTCCCATTGAGATTCGCAAGCGCAACCTTCTGCAAACTGGCCAGACCACCGCGACCGAACAGACGATCCGTGAGTCGATCGATCTCGACCAACTCCTGGAACGGGGACTCACGCTAGCAGGTTACCGTGCGAAGAAGGAACGCTTTCTCACAGAGAATTCGTCCTGCTCAATCAAGAGGGGAATCGGTATCGCCACGTTTCTCCATGGTGCAGGCTTCACCGGTTCTGGCGAACGTTATCTCGCCTCGGTCGTCGGGGTCGAAGCGCTCGCCGACGGCCGTGTTCGAGTTCTCGTATCCAGCACAGAATTCGGCCAGGGCACAAGGACTGTTCTCTCACAAATCGCCGCCGAAGAATTAGGCCTGCCCTTCGATGCAGTCGAAATGGCGCAACCCGATACCGAAGCGGTGCCTAATAGCGGCCCGACCGTCGCTTCGCGTACCGTCATGGTGGTCGGCAAGCTCGTACAGTCCGCTGCGCGCGGCATTCGTGAAACACTGGTCGCCTCCGGGCTGCTCGGCGAAACATATACCCACAATGAGTTCTCCTCTGCTTGCGCCAACTATGTCGCGCAGCACGGTGAGCTGAAATCCTGGGCCAAGTACGAGGCTCCCCAAGGCATCTTTTGGGACGACGAAAAATATTGCGGCGAGGCCTACGCCGCTTACGCGTGGGCCGTCTACATCGCCGAAGTCACCGTCGATCTTGCCACCTACAGCGTTACCGTCGACGACTTCGTTGCCTTACAGGAAGTCGGCAAAGTGCTCCACCCCGTTCTTGCGCGCGGCCAAATCATCGGCGGGGTCGCGCAGGGCATTGGCTTCGCGCTCTATGAAAAAGTCATCTGGCAGAACGGCTACATGCAGAACGGCCAGATGACCAACTACATCATGCCCACGTCCGCCGATTTGCCTCCCATCCGGGTCTACTTCGAAGAACTCGGCAACCACCATGGTGCTTTCGGCGCAAAGGGCATCGGCGAACTCCCCATGGACGGCCCTGCTCCGGCGATCATCAATGCGGTCGCAGACGCGCTCGGAGTCCCCTTCGATTTCGTCCCGCTTTTGCCGGAAGACATTTTCGAAGTGATGGCCGACCGCGCTGCACATGACGACACGCTCGTCTTGCAAGGTGGTCGATGAGTGGCGGCTTGCAAGTGATTCATCTCTCTGTAAATGGCGATCCGCGCACCGTCCACGCTCGCCCCATGGAGCGCTTGCTCGACGTGCTGCGCCACCAGCTTGAGCTCACGGGTCCAAAGGAGGGCTGTGGCGAAGGCGAGTGCGGCTCCTGCTCCGTTCTAATGGATGGTACCCTGGTCAACAGTTGCCTGGTTCCCGTTCTGCAGGCGCTGGGCGCAAAGATCGTTACCGTCGAGGGCATCGAGCGCGACGACAGGTTGCAGTCGTTGCAGCGGGCACTGCTCGCCGGCGGAGGCGCACAATGCGGCATCTGCACGCCGGGCATCGTTATGGCCGCGTGCCATCTATTGAACAAGCATCCGCAGCCTTCGCTGGGCGACATTAAAGAAGGTCTGTCCGGAAATCTCTGCCGCTGCACTGGGTATTCGCAGATTTGTGAATCGGTTGCCAAAGCCGCATATCCTGAGGGCGCGCGATGAGGGCCGATCCCGCCGATTACGAAATGATCGCTCCCGGAAATCTGCCAGACGTGTTGTCGCTTCTCGCGGCTGAGCCTACTCAGTGGCTACCGATCGCCGGCGGCACTGACGTGATGGTCGTATATGCAGCCGGCAAACTTGCCCCTCGCAAGTTGGTCAGCCTGTGGAATCTGCCGGAGTTGCGCCACATCGAAACATCCGGCACCGCGCTGACGATCGGCGCCTGCAGTACTTATACCGATCTGCGTGAACATCCTGTCGTTGCCCGCGAATTCCCGATTCTTGCCAGCGCGGCCGGTTGGACGGGCAGCATTGCCAACCAGAATCGCGGCACGCTTGGCGGCAACATCGTCAACGCCTCGCCCGCTGCTGATTCTCTGCCGGCATTGCTCGTCTATGAAGCCGAACTGATTCTCATTTCTGCACGAGGCGAACGCCGCGTCCCTTATGTCAACTTCCACACTGGCTACAAGCAGACTCTGCTCGCCCCGGACGAACTGATTCGTGCCATTCGCTTGCCTCGGGCCTACAGCCAACACCTCGCATACTCCCGCAAGGTCGGTGCTCGTAACGCTCAAGCCATTTCAAAAGTGTTCGTGGCAGCGCTGGGAAAACTCGAAAACGGCGTGATCGTCGACGTCCGCATTGCAGCCGGTAGTGTCGCCCCGATTCCCATTCGCCTGCGAGAAACCGAGCGCGAACTGCATGGGAAACAGATCGACCCGCCCGTGATCGAGCTAGCGAGAAAGATCGCCATGAGCGAAGTGCGCCCGATCGACGACATTCGCTCCACCGCCGCTTACCGTAAAGCAGTCCTGGGTAATCTGGCTGCTGAGTTTCTGCATGCACTCAGTGCGCACGAAAAAGAAAGAGCCGCATTCGCTCACTGGAACCAACTCGCGGTACCGGAAGCGGAGAAAGAGATTCTGCCGTGCTGTGGTTCTATAGCTTGGGCGCGCGAGCTGGCAGCACGCCGTCCGTTCTACAACGGGTCGTCTCTTATCGCTGCCTCCGACGAGATTTGGAATAGTCTCGATTTCAGGCATTGGCTGGAAGCTTTCTCGAAGCATCCCCGCATCGGCGAACGCAAAGCTCCGGCATCCGCGTCGCAGCAGTCTGCTTCTTGGTCGGCGCAGGAGCAGGGCGGTGTTTCCGCGGATGATGCTGTCCGCTCCCAACTCGCCGCCGCCAATCGCGAGTACGAAGCTCGATTTGGCCGCGTCTTCATCGTCTGCGCCACCGGCAAGTCGTCTGCAGAGATACTCGACATCCTTCGCCGCCGCCTCCAAAACGACGAAGCCACCGAACTCCGCGAAGCTGGCGAAGAGCAGCGTAGGATAATCAACATCCGTTTACGAAAATGGCTGGCGCAATGAAACGCATCTCTACCCATATACTCGACACGAATCGTGGCAAGCCCGCCGCCGACGTACCCGTGCAGTTGGAAAAGCAGGACTCCTCAACCCGCTGGATTTCGTTGCATTCCTCCCGCACCGATACCGACGGCCGTTGTCCGCAACTGCTTCCTGGCGAAGCGTTGCCCGCCGGAATCTACCGCCTCGTATTCGACACTGCTGCGTATTTTGCGAGCCAACACGCCGAGGGACTCTATCCTGTCGTCGAAATCACGTTCCACGTCCGCGAGGGCGAGAGCGACGTCGACCGCCTGTGAGGTGGTGA
>Ga0207665_10002412_pt1 | contig 12646 bp, 13 predicted proteins | sample LARL112metaG_FD_184351 | JGI IMG/M metagenome (GOLD analysis project Ga0207665, IMG submission 184351) | Corn, switchgrass and miscanthus rhizosphere microbial communities from Kellogg Biological Station, Michigan, USA - LAR L11-2 metaG... | ecosystem: Host-associated > Plants > Roots >...
GGGGACCGGTCTTCCGCGGTACTGACCGGGCCTAGTACCGTCGTCAACGGCCCCGCCCAACTGGTCAGATCCCGGCCCGCGGAAGCCTGCGGCATGGCCCAGGTGGACCTACAGCACCATCCGCTGACCGCATCGGCGGCCCTTGTCTGGAGCGGCGACCTGCCCCGCCCCTTGCAGCAAATGCTGTTCGACGCCGCGGAGAGCCTGTCAGCCGACCCCAGCCTGGCCGCGCCCGCACCTCGTTAGCCGACGGCTATACCTAAGTACCTATCGTCCATCTACGCCAAGCTAGGCGTGCACACCCTGACCGAGACCGCCAAAGCCCGCGCGCAAAAGTCTGTCGCGGTCACCTTCTTCCTGCTCGCCCCGTACATCGTCTACGACGCGGTCACCACCTTGGCCGACCGCGACCACGCCCGGACCAGCTGGCTGGGCATCGGGCTGGCCATCGCATCGCTGATCGCGATGCCCGCCCTGGGCGTGGCCAAGCGGCGCCTGGGTGCCCGGCTGGACTCCGCCGCCACCGCCGGAGAGGGCACCCAGAACCTGCTGTGCGCCTACCTGGCCGTCGCGGTACTGGCCGGGCTGCTGGCCAACGCCCTGCTCGGCTGGTGGTGGCTGGACCCGGTCGTCGCGCTGGGTATCGCCGGTCTGGCCGTACGGGAAGGCGTCGAAGCCTGGCACGGCGAGGAATGCTGCTGAGGCGCGCCGGCAGTCCGGTTGTGCCTCACCCGACGGCTGACGGGAACGGTCGGCCCGCCAGCAAATGCGGATACGCGCAGCTCCGCCGTCCGCATCTCGGCTACGCGCCCGCGTGGTCATGCGCAGCAGACGCCGGTGGCTGCATCTCCTGTTCCGCTAGCGGCCTGTGGGCCGCCGCAGCACTGGGTGGCCTGCCCGGCGGGAGCGTCGAGTTCGGCTTCGACGGCGTCCCAGCGCTGTTCGCCGTCCTGGCCCCAGAAGGTGGGGGTGTCTTCCAGGACGGTGTAGATCTCCCAGCGTTCGCCGCCGGGGGCGCCAGTGACCCAGAACTTGTCCTGCCGGGCGTAGCAGCAGGTGGTGTCGCGCTCGTCCACGGCGGCCAGGCCGGCCTGGGCGAGCCGGGCCTGCTCGGCGTCGACCGTGTCGGCGCTGTCGACTTCGACGCCGAGGTGGTTCAGGGTGCCGCCCTGGCCGGGGTTCTCCAGCAGGACCAGCTTGAGCGGCGGCTCGGCGACGGCGAAGTTGGCGTAGCCGGGCCTGCGCTTGGCCGGGCCAGTGCCGAACAGAGCGGTATAGAAGGTGACGGCCTCGTCGATGTCGTTGACGTTCAGCGCGAGCTGCACCCGGGACATGGCGACCTCCGGAAGGTATTGACGTCTGTCTATGTCTTTCCTGGGGCCGAGCTTGCCACAGGACATCGATCTCTGTCAATATAGACCCGTGTCGATTCCCTTGACGGTGGTCAGCCCGGCCGAGACGGCGGCCTGCTGCGCCCCGCTGACCGCCCAGCCGCTGAGCATGGAGCAGGCCGAGCAGGTCGCGCCGCTGCTGAAGGCGCTGGCCGACCCGGTACGGCTGCGACTGCTGTCCCTGGTCGCCTCGCACGAGGGCGCGGAGGCGTGCATCTGCGACCTGAACGAGGCGTTCGACCTGTCCCAGCCGACGATCAGCCATCACATGAAGGTGCTGCATGAGGCCGGCCTGGTCGACCGGGACAAGCGCGGCGTGTGGGTGTACTACCGGATCCGGCCGCAGGCACTGGCCGGCCTGGCCGCCCTGATCGGCTGCCCCGTTCCGTAGCCGCCCGGTGCCATAGCGGCCGGCTGGGCTTCCCCTTCCTGTCTTTCATCGTTTATCGTCGATGAACGATGAATAATGTGCAGCCGCTGGACCGGCAGACCGCTGACACGTACGCGGCCTGGTTCCGGGCGCTGGCCGACGGGACCCGGGTGCAGATCGTTTCGCTGCTGGCCCGGGCCGGGCGTCCGCTGACCGTCAAGGAGATCGTCGCGGCGGTGCCGGTGGGCCAGTCGACGGTATCCGAGCACCTGCGGCAGCTCGCCGCGGTCCGGTTCGTGCTGGCCGAGGACCGCGGGACCTCCCGGCTGTACCGGGTCAACGACGCCTGCGTGACCTGCTTCCCCACGGCCGCCGACCTGGTGATGGGCAAGCCCTCACCCGTCCCGCTCGGAGGATGACCATGGGTTCAGCTGACCGTGACGAGATCCGGGCGGCGGTCGCCGCCCGGTACGCCGGCCTGGCCCGGGCCGCGCAGGCGGGCCAGGCGATCAGCGACGGCGACCCGGACGGAGAGTGCAATGCTCCCGGGTACCCCGACACCGACGGCCTGCCCGAGGCGGCGGTACGGGCTAGCCTGGGCTGCGGCAACCCGGTCGCGGTGGCGGACCTGCGGCCGGGTGAGACGGTGCTGGACCTGGGCTCGGGCGGCGGCATCGACGTGCTGCTCTCAGCCCGCCGGGTCGGCCTGGCCGGCAAAGCCTACGGCCTGGACATGACCGAGGAGATGCTGGACCTGGCCCGAGCCAACGCCCGCGCCGCCTGCGCGGAGAACGTCGAGTTCCTGCGCGGGCAGATCGAGGCGATCCCGCTGCCGGACAGCTCGGTGGACGTGATCATCTCCAACTGCGTCATCAACCTGTCCACCGACCGGCCCGCGGTCTTCGCCGAGAGCTTCCGCGTGCTGCGGCCCGGCGGCCGCCTGGGCATCACCGACATCCTCGCCGAGGACCACCTCACCGCGGCCGAGCGGCTCGAGCGCGGCGACCGGGCCGGCTGCCTCGCCGGGGCACCCTCCTTCGCCGAGTACCGCGGCGGGCTGGCCCGGGCCGGGTTCACGGGCATCACCATCACCCCGGCCCAGCAGGCCGGCGACGGCGTGCACTCCGCGATCATCCGCGCGGCAAAGCCGTAACCATGCCCTCCCCGGCCGCGGACGTGCGGACTCAGCTGATGACCGACGCGCACGCTACCGCCGTGCTGGCGATCTACCAGGCCGGGATCGAGGAGGGGAACGCCACCCTCGAGACCTGCGCCCCGGGTTGGGCGGTCTTCACCGCGGCCCGGCTGCCCGCCCACCGGTACGTCGCGATCACGCAAGGCCGGGTCGCCGGATGGGTGGCCGCCTCGGCCGTGTCCGGCCGCTGCGTCTACGCCGGGGTGGTCGAGCACTCGGTCTACGTCCACCCCGCCGCCCGCGGCCGCGGCGTCGGCCGCCTACTACTGGACACGCTGATCGCCTCGACTGAGGCGACAGGGATCTGGACCATCCAGTCCGGCATCTTCCCCGAGAACACCGCCAGCCTGGCCCTGCACCAGGCGGCCGGGTTCCGCGTCGTCGGGACCCGCGAACGCATCGGCCGGCACCACGGCCACTGGCGCGACGTCCTCCTGATCGAACGCCGCAGCCCAACCGTGTAACCCGTTCCCTACCAGGACTGGTCGCACTAGGCAGCCCGGACCAGGCCGGGCAGTTGCGCGCAACGTGAGGGTCAGGCCACCCCGCCGGGAGGGTCAGGAGGTCGCGGCCAGGCGCGGCGCGAGACGCCCGACCCGGCCGCTGAGGTCGGCTACCGCCGTGTCGAAGCTGGCGGGATCGCCGGCCGGGACCGGGTCCGGGACCGACCAGTGCACGGCAGCCTGGCCGCCAAGTTCCTCGCAGGCCAGGTCGCACACCGTGACCACCAGGTCGCCCTCACCCTGGACGTCGCTGATATGGCGGGGTCGCAGCCGGGGCAGCGGCAGCCGGTGGCGCCGGGCAGCGGCGATCGCGCCGGGGTCGATCGCGGGCCCGGGGTGGGTTCCGGCCGATGCCGCCGGGATGGTGCTGGCCCGGCGCCACAGCGCGGCGGCCAGGTGGGAGCGGGCCGAGTTGGCGGTGCACACGAACAGGACCCGCCGCGCCGTGCGGGCGGGCGGGGCGGTCAGCGGGTCCAGGGCGCCGGGGATCAGCCGCAGGTAGGTGCGGCGGCGGTCGCCCTCGGACCGACGGCGGGTGATCACCCCGGCCTGCTCCAGCACGCGCAGGTGGTGCGCCAGCAGGTTAGACGGCATTGCCAGCATGCCCGCCAGTTCCGAGGGGGACGCGTCCCCGGCCAGCAGCGTGTCAGTGATGGTTAGCCGAGCAGGGTCGGCCAGCGCGGCGTGCACGGCGGCGCGCCGGGCCAGGTCAGAGTTTCGCTCAAGAGACATTGACTCAATCTTGACTGAGCTATCTTCCTCTGTCAACATGGGCGGCGTGAGCAGTGCACCCATCCCGCTGTGGCGCCGGCTGACCGCGGAATTCCTCGGCAGCGCGTTCCTGGCCGCGGTGGTGATCGGGTCCGGCATCGCAGCGCAGCGGCTCTCACCGGGCCAGACCGGGCTGGAGCTGGTGGAGAACGCGGCGGCGACCGCGGCCGGGCTGTTCGCGATCATCTTGATGTTCGGCCCGGTCTCCGGCGGCCACTTCAACCCGGTGGTGTCCTTCGCCGACGCCGCGTTCGGCGGTCTGTCCTGGCGGGACGCCGCCGCCTACCTGCCCGCCCAGGTGGCCGGCTGCATTGGCGGGGCGGTGCTCGCGAACTTGATGTTCGCGCTGCCCGCGATCACCATCTCGACCAAGCACCGGGCCTCGGGAGCTCACTTCCTGTCCGAGGTCATCGCCACCCTCGGGCTGCTGCTGGTGATCTTCGCCCTGGCCCGGTCCGGGCGGAGCCGGTCTGCCCCGGCGGCGGTGGGCGCTTATATCGGCGCGGCGTACTGGTTCACGTCCTCGACGAGCTTCGCCAACCCGGCCATCACCATCGGCCGGATGTTCTCGGACACCTTCGCCGGGATCGCCCCGGGCTCGGTGCTCAGCTTCATCGGCGCGCAGATCATCGGCGGGGCGCTCGCCATCGCGATCATCAAGGCGCTGTACCCGGCCATCACGCCGGCCGAAGCTGCCGACATCATCGTCCCCCACCGTGGCGAAGCCGGACAGGCCCCGGCCAGCGCGGCGCACCGCAACGCCTCGCTGTCCGCGGACAGCCCGCAAGGCCCTGCCTCACTGACCGGCAACTAGACGGGAGCCCCTGCCATGCACCTAGTCATGATCGGCGGCAGCGACGCCGGAATCAGCGCGGCCCTGCGAGCCCGCGAGCTCGACCCGGCTGCGGACGTCACGGTGGTCTTGGAGGACGCCTACCCGAACTTCTCCATCTGCGGCATCCCCTACTACGTCTCCGGCGAGGTCACCCACTGGCGCAACCTGGCCCACCGCACCCTCGCCGACCTGGAAGCCGCCGGGATGCGGCTGCGGACCGACACCACCGCCCGGCGGATCGACGTGCCCGGCCGCAAGCTCCTGGTCACCACCGCCGAGGGCGGCGAGGAGGTACTCGGCTACGACAAGCTCGTCATCGGCACCGGCGCCGTCCCGGTCCGCCCGCCCATCATCGGTCTGTCCGGCCCGGACGCCCTCGGCCCCGCCGACGGGGTGCACCTGCTGCACTCGATGGGCGACACCTTCGCCGTCATGCGCACCCTCGAGCAGGCCGCCCCGGCCGGCGCGGTCATCGTCGGCGCCGGGTACATCGGCCTGGAAATGGCCGACGCGCTGACCGTCCGCGGCCTGCGCGTCACCCAGATGGAACAGCTCAGCGAAGTGCTGCCCACCGTCGACCCGCAGCTCGGCGCCCTCGTGCAGGCCGAACTCGCCAGCCGCGGCGTGGAGGTCCTGACCGGCACCACCGTCCAGGCCATCAGCACCGCCCCGCCCGGCGGCTCAGGACGGCTGCAGGTGCAGGCCGCCGCAGCCGACGGCACGGCCGTGTCCCGGACAGCCGACATGGTCCTGGTCGTGGTCGGGGTGCGGCCCGAGACCGCCCTGGCCGCCGACGCCGGGGCCACCCTCGGCAGCAAGGGCGCGATCGCCGTGGACCCGATGATGCGGACCGGCCTGCCGGACATCTTCGCGGCCGGCGATTGCGTCGTTACCCACCACCGGCTGCTGGGCGAGACGTACCTGCCACTCGGCACCACCGCGCACAAGCAGGGCCGGGCCGCCGGGGAGAACGCCCTCGGCGGCAACCGGCAGTTCGCCGGCAGCCTCGGCACCCAGGTCGTCAAGATCTTCGACCAGGCCGCCGCCCGCACCGGCCTGCGCGACCACGAAGCCACCGCCGCCGGATTCGACCCGGTCACCGTCGAATCCGCCGCCGATGACCACAAGGCCTACTACCCCGGCAGCCACCGCATCACCATCCGCGTCACCGGCGACCGCACCACCGGGCGGCTCCTCGGCATGCAGCTATTCGGCCACAAGAACGCCGAGATCGCCAAGCGCACCGACATCGCCGCCACCGCCATCTACCACGGCATGACCGTCGACGCCGTCAGCGACCTGGACCTGTCCTACACCCCGCCGCTGGGCAGCCCCTGGGACGCCGTCCAGATGGCCACCCAAGCCTGGGTCCGCGAGACCCGGCCCCGCTGAACGTGGCCAGGACGACCGGCGGATTGTGAGAAGTACGGCCCCCTGCGCCATATCGCTAGCTGTGCAGACGGCGGAGTGCAGTCAGGTTGCGGATACCCCGGGCCGGTGCGCCGCCAGATGCTGGAAGGCATGAACGGTGACGCGCGCGTGCTGGCGGACGGAAACAAGGCGCCGGTGCTCGCCCTGGGCGTCTGGCAGGTCCCGGACGGACCCGATGAGGAGAGTGTCGGCCGCGCCCTTCGCGACAGCACTGCTGCGCTGGAGCCTGCAGCACGGACTCATCGTCATGGCCAAGTCGACGCACCGGGCGCGCATCCATGAGAACGCACAGATTTTCGGCTTCGACCTGCCAGCCGAGGACATGGCCGAACTCGACGCGCTGGATCAGACCGGAGGCACCGACGGCGCCCAAGAATACAAGTGGTGGTAGCCCGTGACCAGCGAGCTCTTCCTTCAGCAACGCTACTCGCAGGCAGTCCGGGATGACACCGGACAGTCTTTCGCCGCGATCACAGAGCCGGGCCGCGTTGACGCAGCACCCGGCTAGTCGCTTGTGCGCCGCCGAAGGACACCGCAGCACAAAAGAGAGGAACGCGCAATGCCGATGATCGACGTGTACGCCACGGCGGGCACCTTCACCGACAAGCACCAGCTGGCCACCGATCTCGCGGCGACCCTGATGGCCATCGAGGAGGTCCCGGACATCCCGATGTTTCGCCAGAACACGGCCGCGTTCGTCCACGAACTGCCCGCCGGTACCCTCTCGAACGTCGACGGCGCATCCAACTACGTTCGCGTGCAGGTGCTCACGAACGCGGGTGCTCTCGACCGCGCCAAGCAGATGGCGGTGGTCAGCCAGTTCACCAGCATGGTCGCAGAAGCCGCGCACGACCCCTCACTCGCCGACCGCACCTGGGTGCTCCTGACCGAGGCCGTGCCCGGCGGATGGGGTCTCGGCGGTCACGCCAACACCAATGAGGAACTTGTCGCCGCAGCCCGCATGCAGATCGCGGAGCTGCGCGCAAAGGCCACGGAGCCTGTGACGTAGCTGGGTCGCGACCAGGACGGCAAGAAGGCGGAGTAGACCAGATGGGCCTGCGAGAAAGGGGCGGTGCTCTCGCGCTCAGGTGCGATGATCACGGACTACGACGAGACGTCCGGCTCCGTCCCCCGTGGCCGGAGCAGCAGGATGCCGAGTGCGGCCGCCGACAGCGCGGCAACCGACGCGGAGTAGACCAAGGCGGTGGAGTGCAGTCCGAACTTCATGGTCGCTACGCCGGCAATCAGCGCCGGGACGCTGAACGCGAGGTAGCCCACGATGTAGATGGCAGCCACCACGCCGGCGCGCCGGCTGGGCGTAGCCAGGGCGGTAATCATCCGAAAGGACCCTAGAAAGACCAGACCGAAGCCGGCGCCAGCCGCCGCGGCGCCCGCGATGAAGGCGGCGGACGTCGTCGTCGCGATCGCGCCGAACGCCAGCGCCATGCCCGCACATAGGAACAGGCAGCCTGCCAGCATCACGGCCCGGGCGCTGATCGCACGCAGGGCCAACACTGCCACGGCCGCGGCACCGAAAAGCAAGAAGATCACCAGCCCGCCCCACAGCGGGTCCGGCGAACCTGCCGCCTGGGCAGCAAGCGACGGCCCCAGCGACAGGTAAAAGCCGGCGAGTGCCCATCCCGCGGCAAGGCACGGAACGGCTGCGGCGAAGGTTCGCCGTGCCTGGCGCGGCAGGGCGACCCTAGGACGCAGGGAGGCCAGCACACCGGCACGCCTGGACCCGGGTTCGGCCATGGCCAGCACGGTGACGATGCCAGCGGCGAATACGGCCAGCAGCGCCCACCAGATCAGGTGAGTCGGTGCCGGGGCGTACTGGATGAGCGCGCTGGTGATCAGCGCGCCCAGGCCCAGGCCTAGATTGGAGAAGGCGCTGGTCGCCAGGGCCGCCCGTTGGCTTCCCGCTGGCTGCAGGTCAATCAGCCCGGCGCCGATCGGCCCACTGCCCAGGCCGGTCGCGATGCCCTGCATGGACCGGGCCGCATACAGTGCCCCGACGCCATGCGCGGCCAGGAAGACCACGCATCCGACGGCACTGAAAATCAAAGCCGTGATAATCACCGGGAGCCTGCCCAGGTAGTCCGACACCGATCCGCAGAACAGCAGCGTGACCAGCAGAACCAGGACGTAAACCGCGAACACGCCGGTCAGCGTGACCGCCGAGAAATGAAACTGGGCCTGGTACACCCGGTACAAAGGCGACGCGGCCGCCGACGCGAAGAACAGCATCAGGAACAGCCCGGCCAGGATCCAAAACGCGGTCGGCCTTGGCAACGCCCACCGCCCAGACTGTCCGCCGGGGCCCAGTCCTGGCCACAGGCTGTGGGCGGCATCGGTGGTCGGCTTCGCATCCTCTGTCACAACCAGCCCTTCCGGCCTGTCTGTCCCGGCGGTGCCGCCTGTTCATGGATCCAGGCCGTCGCCAGCGTGGTCCAGCTCGCGGCCTCGCCGGCGCCCTGGGCCAGGCCGAGGCTGTGCGGGCCGTGGGTGAACACGTGCAGCAGTTGCCGGTCCGGGTCGACCCGGTGACGTCAGCCGCAAGCCATGATCATCTGCCGGGTGCAAGCGGCGGAATCCGCATGTTGACTGCACCTGGCCCGGCCGGGTAGCCGCCGGCGAAGCCCATGAGCCGAGATCTGCTACGAGGACTACGGCAGCGGACGGCCCTAGCGCGACGCCCGTAACAGGGCGTGCAGGAAGCCGACGAGCGCCCGGTTGACCTCGGCCGCGTGCGTCCAGATGATCGCGTGCGGGCCTTCCGGTACCACGGCCAGGCGCGCATCGGCCAGCAGAACCGCCAGCCGGTTCCCGGTGGCGCCGGGCGGCATGACCCGGTCCTGAGTGCCTTGCACGATCAGGGCCGGGACGGTAATGCGGGCAATGTCGGCACGGAAGTCTTCCCGCCACGCGACCGCGCAGCCTAGCGCCGCGGCCGCGGACACCCGGATGGCGGTGTGGAAGCTGTTCTGCCACGCCTGATCGCTGACCTGGCTGCCGCCGAGCAGGTCGAGGTTGTAGTACCGGTCCAGGTACGTCTTGACAGCCGCCGGGCGGTCGGCGGTGAGTTCGACAAGGAAATCGTCGTAGACGCCCCGATCGGCCCCGTCCGGGTTGGCGGCGGACCGGGGCAGGAACGGCGGCAGCGGCGCCAGCAGCGCCGCAGCGCGGACCCGCCGTTGCCCGTAGGTTGCCAGGTAGCGGGTCACTTCCCCGGTTCCGGAACAGCAGCCGGCCAGCACCGCGCCCCGCAGGTCCAGTTCTTCCAGCAGCACGTTCAGGTCGGCCGCGAGCGTGTCGTAGTCATAGCCGGTGCTGGGCCGACTGGAGGCGCCGCCACCGCGCCGGTCATAGGTGATGACGCGGTACCCGGCACTGAGCAGGGCCGTTTCCTGCTTCTCCCAGGAGCGCCCGTCGGCCAGGTAGCCGTGGACCAGGATGACGGGCGCGCCCGTCCCGTGGTCCTCGTAATGGATCCGGATGTCAGCGGTGTTCTCCCGGCCGACCGTGACATGCGGCATCACGAACCCGCATTCCGCCGCGGGCAGCGAGCAACATCCATGCCGTAACCCTGAGCCGCGGAGCGGCCGTCCGGTATCCGCAACTTGACTGCAACGGCGCGGCGTTCTAGGGGCCGGATCACCCTGCCTATATTGGCGGGGTGAATGCTGGCGTTACCGCGATGACCGGCCAGGGCACGGGCCTGGTCGGGCGGGAGGAGGAACTGTCGCGGCTGAGGGAGCTGGTGGTCCCGCCGTATGAGGAGAGCCGGGTCCTGCTGATCCTTGGCGATCCGGGCATGGGCAAGACCGTCCTGCTGGCCGAGGCTGCGCGGGCGGCCAGGCTGGCGGGGGTGCGGGTCCGGGCGGCAGCCGGCCGGGAGTCGGAGCAGGACCTGGCGTTCGCCGGGCTGCATCAGCTGCTGCGGCCGGTGCTGGATCGCGTGGATGCCCTGCCGGCCCGGCAGGCCAGCGCGCTGCGCGGTGCTTTCGCGATCTCCGAGGATCCCGTGCCGCCCGACGCGCTGCTGACCGGGATTGCCGTGCTCACCCTGCTTTCCGGGCTCTCGGACGACGGGCCGCTGCTGGTGGCCGTCGACGATGCGCAGTGGCTGGATCGCGGCTCGCTGGATGCGCTCGCCTTCGCCGCCCGCCGCCTGGAATCAGAACGGCTCGTGCTGCTGCTCGGCGCACGCGGAAACGTCGGGCCCACAGGCTTCGACCGGGACTTCCCCGAGCTGCTACTGCAGCCGCTGAGCAGCCCGGATGCCAGCCGGCTGCTCGATGCCCAGCCGCACCCTCCGCGCGGCCAGGCGCGGGAGCAGGTGCTCGCCCAGGCGGCCGGCAATCCGATGGCGCTGATTGAGCTATCGAAGGTGATCGCGGCCGACCCGGCCGCTGGCCGGACCTGGGCCGCGGAGCCGCTCCCGCTGACAGACCGGCTTACAGCCATCATGGCTGCCCAGTTCGCTGATCTCCCCGGGTCCGCGCAGGCCGCCGTGCTGCTCGCCGCGGTCGCCGACAGCCCGGACCTGACGGCGGCGGCCGTACCCGGCCTCTCGGCCGGCACGCTGGCCCCGGCCGAGATAGCGGGCCTGATCAGGGTAGGCAGATCGGGACCGCAGTTCAGCCACCCCCTAGTCCGCGCGGCGGTCTATCACGCCGTCCCGTTCGCCGAGCGAGCCGCGGCGCACCTGCGGATCGCCGACGCGCTCCGCGACGAGCCAGACCGCCACGCCTGGCACCTGGCTGCGGCAGCCCTGGAACCCGACGAGCGCGTGGCATCACTGCTAGAGGACACAGCTGCCCAGGCGCAGCGGCGCGGTGGCGCGGCCGCCGCCGCGCGCGCCCTGGAACGCGCAGCCGAACTCAGCCCCAAAGAGCGCGATCAGGCGCGGCGGCTACTGGCCGCCGAGGCGCTCGCCCTGGCCGCCGGCCAGGCCGACTGGGTGGAGGAACTGGCTACCCGGGTGCTGTCGGCGACATCGGACCCGGAGCTGCGCATCACCGCCCGGCTGCACATCGGCTGGGCGCTCGTCTGGTCCAACCGGCACGCCGACGCGCTCGCCACGCTCATCTCCGTCGCCGAGGAGGCATCGATCCGGCTGCCGGTCATCGCCTGGGACGCCATCGGGACAGCCGCCACGGTCGCCTACCAGTCCGGCCTCCCGGCCGGCCGGGAGGCAGTGCTGGACACCCTCAGCCGCCTGGAAGAGCCGGCACCGCAACCGCCGGACTGGCCAGCCGGTCACGCCGACGTGCAACGGGTCTGGATCACAGCCTGCATCGACCCATTCGGGAAAAGAACGGAAACCGTCCCGTACCTACACCGGATAGCCGCCGGGCCGGTCGCCAACCTGGCCAGGACCGGCGTGGCGGCCTGGCTCCTCGACGAGACCGAACTCGCGGTCAGGCTCTTGCGGGAAGCCCTCAGCCAGCTGCGCGCCCCCGGCGTCCGCGGCAGCAGCGCGGCCGCATTGTCCGCTCTGCAGTGGGCATGCATCGACAGCGGGCGGTGGGACGAAGCGCTCGGCACGGCCCGCGAAGCCGCCGACATCGCCGCCGCCTACAAGATGGAAACCGTCGCCGCCATCGCCGATCTCACCACGGCCACCGTGCTCGTCATGCGCGGCCAGCACGACCAGGTGGGGCCCCTGCTGGCCAGCGCGCTCGCCGCCGTCGGCGCGGATGAATACCGCTCAGTCGCCGCACGGGCGCGGCACGCCGCGGGCATCGCAGCGCTAGCCGAAGGAAACTATCTCACTGCCTACGCCCAGCTCAGCCAGCTCTTCGGCGCCGACGGCATGCCGCTACACCAGCACGTCCCTTACCTGGCCATCGCCGACCTCGCCGCGGCCGCGGTCCGCGCCGAGCGCCATCTCGAGGCCAGGACGTTCATCGAGAACGCACTGACCCGGGCAGGTCCGGCACCCGGCCCACGGCTGGATCAGCTCGCCGCCCGCGCCCGCGGACTGCTCGCCGAACCAGCCGACGCCGAGGCTCATTTCAGCAAAGGCCTGTCGGACCCCGACGGAGAAAGCTGGCCATTCGAGCGAGCCCAGCTGCGGCTCGACTACGGGGAATGGCTGCGGCGGCAGCGGCGGATCAATCACGCCAAGCCCGTCCTCGCCAGCGC
>Ga0207665_10002416_pt1 | contig 12639 bp, 8 predicted proteins | sample LARL112metaG_FD_184351 | JGI IMG/M metagenome (GOLD analysis project Ga0207665, IMG submission 184351) | Corn, switchgrass and miscanthus rhizosphere microbial communities from Kellogg Biological Station, Michigan, USA - LAR L11-2 metaG... | ecosystem: Host-associated > Plants > Roots >...
TGGGCTGGATCTCGAGAAAACATCTCGCCTCCGGTCGAGGCAGAACTTTTTTCTTGACATCCCTTTTGATAGAACTCATTGACCGGCGTTTGATGACCGATACTTAAATAACCTTGAAAATCCCGCCGCCAGCAGTTCATACGTGCCAAGGGATACAAGCATCAGGAAAATGTACTCCACTACAGTGACTATCGTCGGGTGCGGGGAAAGCATGAACCGATCGAAGCGGACTCGTTCGTGGGCAATAAATGCTTCGCGACCGCTGGTGCTCCACTTAATATAATCATGGTGGACCCACAGCCCGGATAGAGCGCCCATCAGAACGGCAGCTACGAGCCTACCGAGTGGTTCGCGTTTCATAAGCAGATCCCCTTCGGCCCAGCAAGAACTTTATCACCAGATTGCAAGTCCCCGTTCCTAGCGCTCTTCTACGCTAGCTGTTGTAACATCGCCATTGCACTCACTGACCCGGATTTTGACGAACAAACGGCGCAAGCTTGTGTAATCGCCTGTTAACGTCAGTTGACAATTTGCGCTCTAGAAATGTAGGGAACAACCTCTGGTACTCTTCTATTCCGTGGCACAAAATGACTTTTCTACGCCGATCTCTCTATTTCGCGCTTGTCGTCGGCTTCAGTTTCTCTGTTGTACTGGCGTTATCGGAAGATCGGCATGGTGGTATCAGGTTGACCTTGCAACTCCCTGGTCTCCTTGTGGGCTGGTACGTTTCCACCGTTTACGGCGGCAAGGTCGGGGACATCGTGATGGTGATCGTTAATGGGGTTATCTATAGCGGACTGCTTCTGATTGTGTGCGGTATGGTCCGGTTGGCATCACGGGCACGTCAATGAGCGCTATCGCCTGTTTGCATCAACTATCAGTAGTTCGGGAGTGGGTTGTTTTGGAAGATCACATGCAGCGGTCGCACAGCCTGATAAACAGCGCCCATGCGATAGGGTAGTAAAAAGCAAGGGGAGCCGTTGTTAGGAGCCACAACCCTCGCTTTCCGTAGCGCCGCAGGCCAATCACAAGCATACAAATCCATGCGCCTGCTAGAACAATCCATGCTGGCCCGATTCGAAATATGAAACTGGCTACTTGCAATTCCGAGCGTAATCAAAAAGAACGATTTGAATGTAATCACCCTGGCTGTCATTACTCCTGCTCGAATACTCCCACCAATAACAAGCAGACCACGACATGGCGCAGAAACGCAAGATGAGGGCGCGGAATGGTCATTGGCGAAAAATCGCACTCACTGACCGAGATTTTGGCGAACAAAAAACGCAGAGTTGCGCTATCGCCTGTTATCGACAGTTGTCGCCATAGTTCTGTTGGATTCTTGCGTTCGTCTGCGCTGATGTGATGTGCATGACGGCATCAACCGGAGCAGATTCGCGTTTGGCGAGTTACACTCTTGACGTGCTCCGCATCGGGTCCATATCGGGTTGGATCGAAACTGTGGGGCAGGACCTCCGCTACGCGGCTCGCGGACTTTGCAAAAGGCCTGCTTTTACGCTGGTAGCTGTCCTAACGCTGGCCCTCGGAATTGGCGGAACAACAACGATTTTTAGTGCCATCGATGCACTTCTTCTGCGTCCTCTTCCGTATCCCGAGCAGGATCGGCTCGTAGCCTTATCGAATAACTACCCAAGATTTCCTCGAGATCGCGGAGAAGTCTCAGCCACGGATGTCGCCCACTGGAGAGCTGACAACCAAATGTTCGAGCAAATCGAGTTCGTGTCGAGGCCGGACATGGTGGCAATGTCCAGCGCGGGCTTTGCTGAACGCGTTGGCGTACAACACGTCAGCGCTCGTCTATTCCCTTTGCTTGGGATTACATCCTTTCTGGGCAGTCTTCCAACCGATGAAGTGGCTGAACGGCAGGGATCTCTCGGAGTCGTACTTAGCTATGAATTCTGGCAGCATCATTTCGCGGGCGATCCGAAAGTCCTTGGCCGGAGCATTTTCGTTGACACGTTTTCCGGTCCTGTCCTCGCGGTCTTGAATCCAGGATTTGATCTTTTCGGGTCGGGGCCTCCAGAGGTTTTCATAATCGACGGTATGGGAATTGCCACCGATTCCGGTATCGACGATGCGAGATGGATGTTTAGCGTCGGGAAGCTAAAACCGGGCGTTTCTTTCCAGCAAGCTCAATCGGCGATGGATCTCACGGCGCAACGTTTGGCGCAAGCTTTTCCCAAGGCGTACAAAGACATGGGGGTGAAGGTTGAACCCTTGCAGAAGGGCCTGTTCGGCTGGTCGGCAGAGGTCTTCTACCTGCTCTTCGCGGCAGTTGGACTTGTTCTGCTGATTGCGTGTGCCAACGTCGCCAACCTGATGTTAGTTCGAGGGGACGGACGGCGAAAGGAAATTGGAGTGCGGGTGGCGCTGGGGGCGAGCCGAAAGAGTTTAATCCGCCAACTACTGACCGAGAGTGTTCTTCTCTCCCTGGTGGGCGGAGTGGCTGGTCTGGGTTTGTCTTTGTGGGGCGTCCGGATTCTCAGTGCACTATCCGCTCGACTGCTTCCGGCAGCAGGAGTTTCACTGGACGGTCGGGTTTTGTTTTTTACGTTTGGCATCTGCATTCTTACCGGCCTATTGTTCGGGCTGATCCCGGCCTATCGGGCGTCGAAAACCGATGCCAATGAATGTCTGCGCGAAGGAGGCCGGAGCACGGCCACTAAGTCACGCTATCGCACGCGAAACATCCTGGTCGTGGCCGAGCTTGCAGTGGCGCTGGTGTCGTTGATTTGTGCTGGGTTAATGATCAAGACTCTAACCCGTATCTTGAGCACGAGTCCGGGTTTCAATCCGGACCATCTCCTCACGGCGGAAGTGCGGCTGACCGGAGAGAAATACATGGATGGCGCCGAGCAGGAAAAAACAGGGTTGAACATGATTCGACCGCCAGTCGGGATTTTCTGCCGGCAGGTGCTGGAGCAACTCAAGAACATACCCGGTGTCGAGGGTGCGGCCTTAGTCGACTGGCTCCCGCTCGCGGATAACGCCCAACATGCTCAGCCGGGCTTTACCATTGTCGGCAAGACCGTGGATCTTTCTGCGGAAAAGCCGGAGGTTCTCCTGGATGGTGTCAGTGCGGATTATTTTCGCTTGATGGGCATTTCGATCCTGCGAGGCCGCACTGTCACCGAGCAGGACACCGAGACATCTGCGCCAGTGGTCGTGATTAACGGGGCGATGGCGCGACAGTTCTGGCCAAACGAAGATCCCGTCGGCCGGGAGATTACGTTCGATTCCTCTCCAGAGGAACGGCCTCGACAAATCGTCGGCATCGTGGGAAACGTAAAACAGTTTGTGCTAATCATGGACTCGCGACCCCAGGCATATGTCTCTTACCTACAACTGCCACCGCATACCGTTCCCGGTTGGACAGAAAGCCGGGTTCACAAAAGCCTGGTCATCCGCACCCAGTCTACGTCCGCGGCGCTGATCGAGAACGTGCGCAGAGTGATCTCGGGACTTGCGCCCGATTCACCCGTCTTCGGAGTCAGGGCGGTGGAACAAACGGTCTCGAACTCCGCGCGGACCTGGAGCATGCTCTCTCAACTGTTGGGGCTCTTTGCGGCGATCGCGTTGATTCTCGCCGCGATCGGGATTTACGGGGTGATGTCGTATTCCGTCAGCGAGCGCAGCCATGAGCTTGGCCTGCGAATGGCACTGGGAGCCCAGCCGAGACATGTGGTTCGATTGGTTTTGGCGCAGGCAATGACGCTTTCGTTCCTCGGCGTCATGATGGGCGTGGCCGCATCTTTCGCCGCTGCACCCTTGCTGGCAAGATTCCTCTACGGGGTGAAACCTCACGATGTGCTGACCTTAGTTCTAGTTTCATCGCTTCTGATCGCCGTGACGCTTTTCGCCAGCTATATCCCTGCTCGCCACGCCACTGCGATTGATCCCATCGTGACGCTTCGGCACGAATAGGTGGCGAAACATCCCCATAGCGCTCATTGAGGGGTTTTGAGCGCTATCGCCTGATTTCAACAGTTGACTCCCACTGTCGCCCGATCTTCTGGATGGAAGATTTAATTATCCTTCTTAAATGTAATGCCGCGAGCATCTTGGGTAAATATACGGAAGCCGAAAACTCGCCTGCCTGAGTCCAGTTCGAAAACGAGCCTTCCGAAATCGCCAGCATCAAATTCGTCCTTCGCAATCGGAATCAGTTTCTGAGGCGGGTTGTCGCGGTTCCGCAGACTTAAAGTGTCCTTTTCCAGAGACAAACCATAAACTGTGTCGAGTTCTGTGCTTCGGAACTGTCCGGTATATGAAGCCAATACAGGCTCTTCCAGATGAAACTCCTGAACGCTGCTACCCGAAAAGTAGGTTTCCCCCTTTAGATCGAGCTTGGCGTGCATGGTGCCTTTGGACGATTCAAACGTAATGATGTTGCTTCCGAGATCGTAAAACTGAGTCGCGTTGATTCGCCTCAGCACTGCTCCCCACGCCATCAAATTGCCGTTCGATGCCGTGAACGTGTACATCATGTGCGTTCGAGGATCGAGATATTTCCCAGCGAACGTGGCGGGATCGGGGAAATTCCCCTTGCTTGAGGCATTGATGGCGCTCGCTCCGGGTTGCAACTCATCGGCTAAATAAAGGTCAGCGACCTCTCGCGCAAGATTTTCCGGCACGGCATTTTCGATATTGCAAAGACAAATCACGGTCAATTCCTGCTCTGGAAAGCGCAAAAGTTCAGTCCGGTATCCGAAGAGTGCGCCACCATGTTCCACAATGGGCAAACCGCGATAATCCCCCAAGTCGAGGCCCATCGCATAACTGATCTTGTTGCCATTGTTGAGCACACCGGGCGTCTGCAATTCCTGAACGAGCGTTCCTCTCCCCAGTCGGTTCGAGTAAAAGTTCCTGTCCCAGAGAAGCAAGTCATCAACGGTGCTCATGAGACCCCCGCCGCCCACGACTTCATATGTTGTAGACCAGTCCACGCGAAAGCTGTCGGGCCCGCCTGAATCGTATGCGGCAACCCGACCCGCCACCACGAGCGTGTGGTCGTCATAGAAAAGCGTGTGCGACATGCGGAGAGGTTTAAAGATGTTCTCGGCAGCGAACTCCGCGAGCGACTTCTTGGTTGCCCGTTTTACGACCATGCCGAGGAGAAAGTAATTGGTGTTGCTGTAAATCCACTCGTCCCCAGGGATATTGTTCAGTCCTTTTTGACGAGCCACAATTTTGAAAATGTCTTCTGGCGAGTTGAAGTCCGCTACATCGTGACCGGAGAGACTGAGAAGCGTAAAAAAATCTCGGAATCCGCTGGTTTGGTGGATCATCTGCCGCAATGTAACGACATGACCATAATCGAGAAGCTCTGGGATGTATTTATGCACGTCATCATCCAGCGAAAGGTAACCCTGCTCTGCGGCGAGCACGACGGACGCGGCTGTGAACTGTTTCGACACCGAACCCATATAAAAAACGGACTGCGACGAAAGAGGAACTCCGAGTTCGAGATTCGCAGATCCGTAAGCTTTGCGGTAGGCGAAGTCATTGTTGCGAATGATGCCTAAGGAGCAACCCGGCGATCCCGGTTTGTCATAAACAGAAAAAATTTGATCGACTTTCTGAGTCAGAATGTCGGACGCTGCGGCTGGGGATCGAAGCACCGTTCCGAGGGTGATGATTGTAATGACAGCGAATCGCATCAGAGACTATCCTGTCAAGCAGACTACTACGTGACCATAGCAGAGCGTCACACGGCTGCCCAAGCGAGCGGGCCAACTGTTGTAACATCGCCATAGCACTCACTGACCCGGATTTTGGCGAACAAAAAGCGCAAAGTGGTGAGAACGCCTGGTTTCAACACCAACGCCGCTGGGAGGTCTCGAAACAGTCGTTCAGGTATAAACTGGCCGCGTCGGGCGACTCAAAGATCAAAAACGCGAAAACAACGCTATGACGCGATGGATCGACGCTTCCATGCAAGACATCCGCTACGCGGTCCGTGGACTGCGCAAGAGTTCGGGATTCACCCTAGTCGCTGTTCTGACTCTGGCCATTGGCATCGGCGCCACCACTGGAGTTTTCAGCGTGATCGACGGAGTTCTTCTGCGTCCGCTTCCCTACCCCGACGCGGACAGGCTCATCTCGGTGTCCAATATCGACCGGAAAGATCCGAAGTGGTCCCAGCCTGTTTCGAGCACCGACGTTGCTCACTGGCGGGCCGACAACAGTGTGTTTGAAGCACTGGAATTTATCTCGCATCCCGACTTTGTTGCCATGTCGAGCGGGGGATCGGGCGAACGTGTCGGCGTACAACACGTGAGCGCACGGGTACTACCGTTGCTTGGAATCAAGTCGTTCCTGGGCACGATTCCCGCGCCCGACGTTGTCGACAAACCAGGCTTCGCAGGTGTTTTGATCAGTTACGAATTTTGGAAGCGCCATTTTGCGGGCGATCCCAACGTGCTTGGCCAGAGGATGTTTGTCGACACATTTTCGGCGCCGATTGTGGACGTCCTCGAACCCAGTTTTGATCTGTTCGGCTGGGGAACCCCAGAGGTTTACATCGTCCATGGGGAAGGGAACCCAGCGATTTCCGGCGTCGACGATGTGCGATGGTTTACCTCGATCGGGAAACTGAAACGAGGCATTTCGATTCAGCAGGCCCAGGCGGCAATGGACGTAACTGCAGGTCATTTAGCACAGGCTTTTCCGGAAGCGTACAAAGACCTGGGCGTAAGGGTCGAGCCCTTGCAAAAACACCTGTTCGGTTGGTCGGCTGACGTCTACTACGTGCTCTTTGGAGCTGTGGGATTGGTCTTGCTGATTGCGTGCGCCAACGTCGCCAATCTGTTGCTGGTTCGGGGAGATGCTCGCCGGAAAGAGATTGGAATACGGGTCGCGTTAGGAGCGAATCAAAAAAGCTTGATCCGGCAAGTACTCACTGAGAGTGTGTTGCTTTCTCTCGTCGGAGGATTTGTAGGGCTGGTTCTGTCCTTTCTGGGCGTCAGAGTTTTCAATGTGTGGGCTCCGTTTTGGCTTCCGAAGACTACGGGCATCGTTGTGGATGGACGGGTTTTGTTATTCACTTTTTGTACGTGCGTGACCACTGGCATTGCCTTCGGGATGATTCCCGCCTATCGCGCGGTGAAGAGTAACGTCAACGAATGCTTACGAGAAGCCGGACGCAGTACAGCGACAGTTTCTCGCCATCGCACGAGGAACACTTTGGTTGTGAGTGAGATTGCTCTGGCTCTCGTGTTGCTGATGTGCGCTGGCCTGATGATCAATACGGTGATACGTATCCTGCGGACAACACCGGGATTCAACCCGGAACATCTCGTAACGGCAGAGGTTCGGTTGACGGGAGAAAAGTATATGGACTCATCGACGGAGGCCACTTCCGGGCTGAGTTCTATCCTCGAGCCTGTGGACCGGTTCTGCCGTCAAGCGCTAGAACGCACGCGAAACATACCGGGGGTTGAAGAGGTAGCGCTGGTCGACTGGCTCCCGCTTCTCGAAACACCAGCATACGCGTCGCCCGGCTTCACAATTGTGGGACAGAGTGTATCGACCGCTTCAGAGAAACCAACCGTTCGGAGGCAGTCGATCAGTTCCAGCTATTTTCGGCTCATGGGCATTCCGCTGCTGCGGGGCCGAGGCGTGACGGAGCAGGACACGGAGAGTAATGCCTGGGTAGTCGTGATCAACGAGGCGATGGCGCGACGGTTCTGGCAAAACGAGGATCCGGTCGGTCGCAGTATCAGCTTCGACGATTCGCCCGAGGAAAAGCCGCGACAAATTGTCGGAATTGTTGGCAACGTGCACCAGTTCTCGCTGACGACGCCCTCCGAGCCCGAGGTCTACGTCTCTTACCAGCAATTGCCAACGCACATCATGTCCCGCTGGACGGAGGCGCGGATCCACAAGAGCCTGATTGTCCGTACACACTTCGCATCAAAATCCCTGATGCAGGGCGTTCGCCGAACGCTCTCGGAGCTTGCACCAGAGTCCGCCGTTTTTGGAATCTCAATGGTGGACCAGACCGTTTCGAAGTCGGCAGGTCTGTGGCGTTTTCTCTGCCAGATCCTTGAACTTGTTGCAGTGATCGCATTGATTCTTGCCCTAGTCGGAATCTATGGCGTAATTTCGTACTCTGTCGGCGAACGCACTCATGAACTCGGCCTGCGGATGGCGCTGGGAGCGCAGCCCAGCCAGGTCCTGGGGTTAGTATTGCGGCAAGCGATGGTGCTTTCGCTGATCGGAGTGGCGATTGGTTTAGCTGGTTCGTTCGCCGCCACGCCTCTACTGGCCGAGTTTCTCTACGGAGTGAAGGCTTACGACGTGCCGACTCTGGTTCTGGTGTCCTCGCTCCTGATGGCAGCCACCTTCGGTGCCAGCTACGTCCCCGCTCGCCACGCGACAAAGATCGATCCGATGCGGACACTTCGACAGGAATAGTCTGCAAGTGAACGCCAACTCTGTCAGACAACAATGGTCAGACCATCAATTGGTGAAAAATCCCCATTACGCTCATTGAGACCGGCGCGGGTGGGAGTCCATCGTCAAGCCCTCGGGAAGCCTCGGAAGATGTCACCCTCGTCAACTGCTTCGGCGAACTCTTCAAATCCCATGTTAGCGATGGATAGATTGTTCTCGATGCTCTGAATCTGAGACGGAATCGCACGAAAACTCCGACTGCGAGATTCGTCCAAATCGACCACAAGAATCGGGAAATCTGGGTTGGAAATAGTGGCGCGGTCAACAACGAAGAAAAATGTGTGATCGTAGCCTCGGGGAACCGTTGCCAGCAGTTCTTCCACCGAGAGATTCCGACAACCGTTGTCCTCAAGGAACTCCACGTGGGCGTAAAACGTGTAACTGCCTTCATGGACGGGAGCGCGAATCAGCCGACAAATCGTTTCCCATGCTTGTTGATCCTCAAAGTCAGTGCGGATCACCACGGCATTGGCGGTCTTCGGCAACATATTTCCGCGAGTTTAACAGGGTAACTGTCGCAAAATCGCCATTACACTCATTCACCTCAAAAAAGGCGAACAGACGGCGCAAACTGGTGTAATCGCCTGATTTCGTCAACGATCAGCCTGATCGTCGAAATTTCAGCGGTGAAAGTCTATTTCTGATTCAATCTGCCTTTCATTCGTGAGCCTGGGGTTGCCATTTGCAATAGGTTGCGCACATTCTCGGAGAGAATGATCTGAGGTCTGCCGGCATTCACAGTCTGTGCAGCTGAGGCAGTTCCTTGGTTCGTGCTAGTGCTGTCGTGCGGGTTCAGAAGTAGGGCACGTACAGTTCCGGTACTGAACTCATAAGCGAAGGCCGCGATCTGCCCGCGCGCATTGATTCCGTAAGCTGCAAGTAACTGCAGGTCCGCATTGGCAGGAATCAAAGTGTTGAGGTCGGTCAGCACACCGTGTTCCCAGAGAAAGGCGTGAACAGGATTGAATGGCAAATCGATGAAGCCTGAACCTGATGCCCCAACTATTTGACCTTTGTGGTTGATGGCATAGGCGATGCCATCCGAATCACCGGCGACGGTGCCGAGATCTTGTTTACGTCCGTCTTTCCAGCGGAACGCGTGAGAGATGCCTGTTCCCTGCGAATCTAGGACAGTGAACTCGCCAACCACCTGCGAGCGGTCGTTAATCGCCTCGGGGAAGCTTTGGATTCCACCCATCGGACCCAGGTTCGTCATCACACCGTCCTCCCAGAGGAATGAACGCATTGGAAAGAGAAAGGGTGGTATTGGATTGTTATCCACGATCGAGCCACCGATCACCTGGAAATGGCTACTTTCCGTTTTCCGAGCCTGTTCCTTGTCGGCCACTCCTTCTTCTCCGGATTCCGGAGCTTCGATCACACTAATTCCAGTGGCAAAGCCAACATCACCGCCTAGCGTGCCGAGATCCCTCATCACACCCCTTTCCCAGACGAAGGGATGGTATTGCTGCCCAAAAAAGGGGTGTGGGTCGTCGGTCTGTGCAGCCCCCACCACCCGGCTCTCACTGTCGATTCCTATGGCCCAGCTGTGGGTACCGCCCAGCGTTCCGAGATCATGCATCGTGCCTTTATCCCAGAGGAACGCATGCACTGCAAAGAAGGGGGGATTGTTTGGATCTACGATTGAAGTTTCGGCCTCTCCGACCACCTGGCCATCGGAGTTGATCCCGCCCAAGAGCGCCTGGCTGTATTGCCCGCCCAAGGTGCCAAGATCATGCATCACACCTTTATTCCAGAGGAATGCATGAAAAGCCGGGAACCCACTATTGGGGTCTATGTCAGACGTCTCCGACCCGCCCACCACCTGGCCAAGGTCGTTAATAGCCCATGGACGACTGTTGGAACCGCCCAAGGTGCCAAGGTCGGTGACGCTGTAGTGAGGGTGTGCTTTCTTGAGTTGTGCCTGCAACGCCTGCGCTGCTAACTGAACGGGCAGCGCGACTGCGGCAAGGATCATCATCACGGCAATCAATGTAACGATTCTCAATTTCACGGTCTTCTCCTTCTTGCGTTGCTTGCGGGAATCGCGGCAACGAGGGGTGGAAGCGAAGTCGCTCGCAAATTTTCGTTGTAACTAGGGGTGCGTTTCGACAACACGCACCTACAAAGCAGGGTGTCGCGAGGGTGGTATTAGCAGAGGAAAGAACAGAAAAGTTCCCGAAACGTGCGAGAGTCCGTTAACCGGACTGCGTAAACCGACAAGATTCTGCGGACACTGGTCCTTCGCGGCTGAGCAAAGATTCTTTGCACAAACGCTGTGCCCGACTGTCGATATTCCCATGAAGAAGCAGCCTTCTGAACCACGATCTCGTTGGTTGGAGTGTTGGCTTCGTCGAACAGTGTTTCTGGAATATCTGCCTTCGGCACCATCACCAATACGACGGTGAAGACGAGGTAAGCGGCCGCAACTCGAGCTGTCCTCGCAGGGCGGAGGAACATAACGTTAAACCTGTAGTAGTTCAAAAGGTAGGGGGGCCGCCGATCAAAGAAGGCGGGAACTGCCCTTTTGAGACAAACCAGACTCGTCCATGTGTTGTTGTGAGTCTGAGCAATTATGCTCACTTCTCGGAATTAATGTGATTGACTGGCTGGAGCACTTAATCGCCTTGTTCCACGAGTTGCACCCCACAACGATCATGCCTGCAAGCCCTTTAAACAATAGGGACAGACATGGGTCAAGTAGAACAGCCCATGTTCTGAAGGCGATGAAGACGACGCAAGCCGTAGCTGGCGAAACATCGCGATTACACTCAAAACCCCCTCTTGGGGCTCGAGGGAGGTCAATGAGCGTAATCGCCTGGTTTCGCCAGTCTGGTTTTCAGTGGACACTAGCGCTTGGCAGGGAGGCTATTCACGAAGTCGGTGATCTGTGAGATCACTTCCTCCTCCCTTGAGAGGAATATGAAGTGGGTGGAGTCAGGAATCAAGACTACCTTTGCGTGGGGCTGCTCCCGAAAGATAGCAAACTGCGCTTCCTTGCGAGTCGTTTCTGCGGCTCGAGAGGCTGCGAGTTTCGCCGGGTCGCTCGTCTGACTTGGAAAGGGAGATGAAGGATAAGAGAAAATCGCTAGCAGAGGCGTATCGATGGCGTGGAAACGTTCTTCTTCGAGCATCACGGATTGGCTTGCATTTCCGTGCCCAAGAAACTCACCAACCCTCCCGTCCTCACCGATACGAAAATGCTGACGCACCTCCGCTTCGGGAATGACGCCACCATAGTAGCCTTTCATGTAGTTCTGATAGGCAGAAATGCTGGCAAGGTCACTGGCTTTCGGAGAAGGACCGGTTCCCCCTTCCACTTCGGCTTGAAGGTTAGAAAGATTTGAGTGAAAAAGCTCCATGTCCGTCAATGTCTTCGATATGAGGCCGTCATCGAAGAGGTCCTTCTGTAGTTCCGAAAGGTCATCTCTGAGCTGCGCTAAAGCCGGAGTGTAGTCGCCATACTTGGGGTTGTAGAGAGCGAAAGGTGCTCCGGCATCGAGATAGATAAGCGCTGCCGCGCGCCCTGGATGGTAGGTGGAGATGGCGCTCAGTTCTTCTCCCGCGATCGAATGGCCGACGAGGACAGGATCAGCGATGTGCAAGGCGTCAAGAACCGCGATGACATCATCTCCGAGCCGCCTTGGGCCATAGCCCGATTGAGGTACGGAGGACTGGCCAAACCCGCGCCGCGTAATGCCAATGACGTGATAGTGCGCCGCGAGCTTCGGCCCTAAGCCGTCAAAAACGTGGGCTGTGCTTCCGAGACCCGCGAGAAGTACAAGGTTGCGCCCGGTCCCTCCCCAGTCAAGCACTTCAAGCTTTACGTCTGTCTGCACGTCGACGAACTGAGCTTTGAGCGCAGTCTCTCCCCGAGACGAGGGACCGTTCTGGCCAAAAGCTGTGCAGGCTATGAGGGTAAAGACAGTCATCCGGATTTGTTGACCCATTTGCATCACCTTCGCCTTTACTGTCTTGCAATCCTACCGCATCAGGGTTCAACGCTGGTCTCCGCTCAGGCCGCCAATCGAAGGATGACGTTTGGACACTTGGCGTAACATTGCCTCTCTGACAATGTCGTTCCCGTCAAGCACTTTTTGAGCGTACTAACCCGTGCACTCCGAGGAGCGCGCCATTTCGCTCTAGTTGAAGCTGTGCCAT
>Ga0207665_10002419_pt1 | contig 12632 bp, 13 predicted proteins | sample LARL112metaG_FD_184351 | JGI IMG/M metagenome (GOLD analysis project Ga0207665, IMG submission 184351) | Corn, switchgrass and miscanthus rhizosphere microbial communities from Kellogg Biological Station, Michigan, USA - LAR L11-2 metaG... | ecosystem: Host-associated > Plants > Roots >...
GACTTCCAGCCCGCGGTCGAGCAGGCGGTCGACGGGGCGAAGGGCACCCGCGTGGACGCGCTCGAAGGCATCGGCCTGCGGCGCGGCGTCGGCGACGAGGCCGGCAAGACCGACCCGCACGTCTGGCTCGACCCGGTGCTCTACGCGCGCGTGGTGAAGAAGATCGGCGCCGCTCTCGGGCGTCCGCAGCGCGCCGCGGCTCTGGCCCAGCGAGTGCTGGCCATCGACCGCGTGTACCGGAGCGGCCTCGCCGATTGCAAGCGGAAGGACTTCGTCACGAGCCACGCCGCGTTCGGCTACCTCGCGGCCCGCTACCGCCTGCACCAGGTCCCCATCACCGGAATCGACCCGGAGTCCGAGCCCAGCCCGCAGCATCTGCAGTCGCTGATCGAGCTCGTGCGGCGCGAGCACGTCAAGACCGTCTTCTTCGAGCGTCTCGTCTCGCCGCGCCTGGCCGAGACCGTGGCGCGCGACGCCGGCGCCAAGACGGCGGTGCTCGACCCGATCGAGGGCCTCACCCCGTCCGAGCAGTCCAAGGGCTTCACCTACTTCACGCTCATGCGGCAGAACCTGCGGGAACTTCGGACCACGCTCGGATGCCGCTAGCAGTCGAGCTGGCAGGCGTCGACTTCGCCTACCCGCACGGGCCTCCGGTCCTGCAGCGGGTCGACCTCCGGGTCGAGGCGGGTGAGTTCCTGGCGATCGCTGGGCCCAACGGCGGCGGCAAGACGACGCTGCTGCGGCTCGTGCTCGGACTCGAGCAGCCGACGCGCGGCACTGTGCGGTTGTTCGGCGAGGAGGCCGATCGCTTCGGGGAGCGCGCGCGGCTCGGCTACCTCGCCCAGCGCTCGCAGCTCGGCGTCCAGGCGCCGGCGACCGTGCGCGAGGTCGTCGCGGCGGGCAGGTCGCCGCTGCGCCCGTTCGGGCGCCTCGGCGCCGACGACCGGGAGGCGATCGACGAGGCAATCGAGCGCGTTGGCCTCGCCGGACTGGCGAAGCGTCCGTTGACGAGACTCTCGGGCGGCCAGCAGCAGCGGGCCTTCATCGCGAAGGCACTCGTCGCCGGCCCGAAGCTGCTCGCGCTGGACGAGCCGACCGCGGGCGTCGACGTCGCGGCCCAGGAGGCGCTGGCGGAGCTGCTCGGACGGCTGCACGGCGAGCTCGGCGTCACGATCCTCTACGTCTCGCACGAGTTCGGCGCGATCGAGCACGTCGTCGAGCGGCTCGTGCTCGTGCGCGAGCGGATCGTCTTCGACGGCTCGCCCTCCACCTTGCCGGGCGTCTGGCACGACCCGTCCCACGTCCATGTTTGAGTTCGAGTTCATGCGGCTCGCCTTCATGGCGGGCGCGGTGGTCGGAGTGCTCGCGCCGGTGGTCGGCTTCTTCCTCGTCCAGCGGCAGATGAGCCTGATCGGCGACGGAATCGGCCACGTCGCCTTCGCGGGCGTCGCGCTCGGGTACCTGATCGGCGTCTCACCGGTCTGGACCGCCCTCCTCGCCGCGGTCGTCGGCGCCGTCGCGATCGAGTGGCTGCGCTCCCGCCGCAAGGCGGCCGGCGACCAGGCGCTCGCGATCGTCTTCTACACGGGGATCGCCGGCGGCGTCGTGCTCATCTCGGCCGCGGGCGCCCTGAACGCGAACCTGTTCTCGTACCTGTTCGGCTCGATCCTCACCGTCACGCGAACCGATCTCACCCGAATCGCGCTGCTCGGCCTGGGCTCGCTGCTGCTCATCGCGGTGCTGCTCCGCTCGCTGCTCGCGGTCGCGATCGACGAGGAGGGCGCGCGCGTGAGCGGCCTGCCGGTGCCGGTCCTGAACGGCGCGGTCTCGATGCTCGCCGCGCTGACGATCGGCATCTCGATGCGGATCGTCGGGATCCTGTTGATCGCGGCGCTGATGGTGCTGCCCGTGATCGCAGCGCAGCGCGTCGCCTGGAGCCTCCGCTCGACGATGGCCCTCTCGATTCTGGTCGGCCTCAGTTCCGTTCTGGCCGGGCTGACGATCTCGTACTACGGGAACCTGCCGCCGGGCGGGACGATCGTCCTGACGGCGACCGGCTTCTTCCTGGTGGCGACGGTGTTCGAAGCGGTCCGCGCGCGCGTCTAGAGCGTGGCGCGGCCACGCTCGCGCGACCCCACGAGGGTGACGCCGATCGCGGCCAGCGCGACCGCGACGAGGAACCGCACGATCCACCCGGCGTCGAAGACGTCCCCGAGCACCCCGCCGAGCAGGCTCGCGGCGATGCCGATCAGGGCGGTGGTCAAGACGCCGATCTCCTGGCGGCCCGGGAGGATGAGCCGACCTAGGGCGCCGATGATCAGTCCGGTCAGCACGAGCCAGACGAGCTCGACCGCCAGGCCGAGCAGTGCGCCGCCGACGAGCAGCAGCAGGATGACCACCAGCAGGACGACTACGACCGTCATGCCGCGGACGCTACCGCTTCGGCGGCAGCGAGCGCGCGTACGACAGGCCGCGCTCGACCCACTCCGGCAGCTCGCTCTCCGCCGGCTCGACGCGCAGCCAGCCGGCCATCGAGCGGCCGCGCATGACCATCTCCTCCGCCGGCGTCGTCTCGACGAGCCGCGCCGACTCCTCGGGATCGACGCGCACCAGGATCCCGCCCTGGCCGCTGGCGGCGACGGCCATGTTGCCGTTCAGGAGGAAGGCCAGGCCGCCGAACATCTTCTGCTCCGTCACGCCGTCCTCGCCGGCGACGAGCGAGCGAATCCGGTCCGCGAGCTCCTCGTCGTACGCCATCTCGCCGCGATCATAGGCACGGCCAGGTGTTAACCCCCGAACGGGGGTGACTCGGCGAGCCGGAATGCACCGATAAGCGCAGCGAAGCACGTCCTGCGGCCTACTCCCCTACTAGGAGGTGAACCGTGTTTCGCTGGAACCATCGCGTCATGAAGGCGGCTGTTGCTCTGGCTGCGTTCGCGACGCTCGTGATCGGCTCCGGCGCCGATTGGCGCTGGTGCTCCTAGGTCACTTCCACCAGACAGGGCTGTTGTGCTGCCGCCACGCAGCGGCCCTCTCTGACTCCTCCGCCTGAATCTGCGCCCATGTCCAAGACCATCCTCGGCCTCCCCTATCGCCTTGCCCTCTTCATCGCGGCCACCCTCGTCGCCGCGCTGCCGATCGTCGGGCTCTCGCTCGCTTCGATCGCCGTCGACCCGCCGAAGGCGACGACCGGGCTCGCAGCGCTCGTCTTCTTCGTGCTGGCGCTCGTCGCCGACCTGCGCCCGGTGCCGATGGACGACAGCAACAAGTCGGAGGTCTCGATCGCGTCGGTCTTCATCGTCTCCGCCGCGATCCTGCTCGGGTGGCGCTTCGCGGTACCGGCCGCGGCGCTGAGCATCGGCATCACGTTCGCCGTCATCCGGCGGCCGCTCCCCCACACGCTCTTCAACATCTCGATGTACGCCCTCTCGGCCCTTGCCGCCGCAGTGCCCGTGTTCCTGTTCGGCCCGATCCACGCCGCGTCGGCCGGCAGGCTGACGGCCTACGTCCTGGTCGGGGGCGCCCTCCATCTCGCCGTCAACGTCGTCCTCGTCGCCGGCGCGATCTCGATCTCGCAGCAGGTGCGCTACCGCGAGGTCGTCCTGCCGGGGCTGCGGCAGGGCGGCGCCGCGTTCGTGATCACGGTCGTGCTGACGGCGCTGGCCGCGAACCTCTGGGTGACCGAGCCCTGGCTGCTCGTGCTGCTTGCTGGCCCGGCCTTCACGCTCACCCTCTACCAGCGCAGCGCGCTCAACTCGAGGCTGGCTACGGAGGCCGCGATGACCGACAACCTCACCGGCCTCGGCAACCACCGCGCGTACCAGGCCGCCCTGCACGACCGGATCGGCGAGGCCGAGCGCACCGGCGAGCCCTTCTCGCTCTGCCTGCTCGACGTCGACGACTTCAAGGTCGTCAACGACGGCTACGGCCACGCCGCCGGCGACGCGGTGCTCATCCGGCTCGGCGAGCTGCTCGGCTCGGCGGACGGGGCGGAGTCGTTCCGCTTCGGCGGCGACGAGTTCGCGGTCATCTTCTCCCGCGACGAGATCAGCGCCTACCGCCAGCTCGAGGAGCTCCAGCGGCAGCTCGTGCAGGTCGACGCTTCCCCCGGCGGCCCGGTCACGATCAGCGCCGGCATCGCCACGTTCCCCTCGCACGCCCAGGACGCCGACGAGCTGCAGCGCCGCGCCGACGGAGCGCTCTACTGGTCGAAGGAGCACGGCAAGAACCGCTCGTGCCTGTACAGCCCATCGGTCGTGCGGATCTACTCCCGCGACGCGCTCGAACGCGAGACCGAGCGGAACGCGCGGCTGCGCGCGGCGAAGAACCTCGTCCGCTTCGTCGACGCCCGCGACGCGCAAACGGCGAACCACTCGGAGCTCGTGTCCACCCTCGCGGAGGGAATCGGCCTGCAGCTCGGGCTCGACTCCGAGACGGCCGACCAGCTGAAGCTGGCCGGGCTGCTCCACGACCTCGGCAAGATCGGGCTCCCGGACGCGGTGCTGAAGGAGGCGCGAATGCTCACGGAGGAGGAGCAGGCGATCGTCCGGCGCCACCCGGAGTTCGGCCATTCGCTGCTGGAGGGCCTCGGGCTCGACCAGGTGCAGGACTGGGTGCTGCACCACCACGAGCACTGGGACGGCTCGGGCTACCCGGGCGGCCTCGCCGGCGAGGAGATCCCGCTCGGCGCGCGGATCATCCTCGTCGCCGACACATACGTCGCAATCACGACCGACCGGCCCTACCGGTCGGCCCAGTCCGAGGCGACGGCCCTGCGGGAGCTGCGCGCCCACGCGGGCTCGCAGTTCGACCCGGCGGTGGTCGAAGGGCTCGAGCTCTACCTCGGCCAGGAGCCCCGGCACCTCGAGGCGCTCGCGTAATGGCACTCGCGTGGCCACTCGTGATCGGGCTCGCCGTCGCGCCGCTCCTCGGCGGGCGCTGGAGCCGCCTCGGCGAGCTGAACCTGCGCTGGCCCGGCCTCTTCTACGCGGCGATCGCGCTCCAGCTGATCGCGTTCCCGGTCTCGGTGCTCCCGTGGAGCACACCCGACCGCGCGGCCGTCGTGCTCTGGCTCCTCTCGTACGGCCTCTTCATCGTCGCGGTCGCCGTCAACGCGCGGCTCCCGGGAATCCCGCTCGTAGCCGTTGGGATGGTCTCGAACCTGGCCGCGATCCTCACCAACGGCGGCCACATGCCGGCGCTGCCGAGCGCGCTGCACGCCGCCGGGCACCACTTCGTCCAGAACCGCAACAGCGCGATGCTCAGCCACCCGAACCTGAGCTGGCTCGTCGACCGCTGGGCGGTGCCGGCGTGGGTGCCCTACGGGAACGTCTTCTCCGCCGGCGACGTGCTGATCGCGGCCGGCGGCTTCGTCTTCGCGCTCGCGGCCACCGGCGCGCTCGACCGGTTCCGCCTCCGCGCTAGGCTCGGCGGGTGGCGACGATGGACGACCTCGACGAGCTAGCGCTCGCGCTGCCGCAGGCGACGAAGGAGCTGTCCGAGGACGGCCGCCCGATTTACAAGGTTCACGGCAAGCTCTTCTGCTTCCATCGTGGGCGCCGGCCCGACGCCGTCGACGAGGAGGGCGAGCGGCTCGACGACGTGCTCATGTTCCGCGTCGCCGACCTCGACGTAAAGGAGCTGCTCCTCTCCGACGCGCGCGCGATCTACTTCACGACGCCGCACTTCAAGGGCTATCCGGCCGTGCTCGTCCGGATCCCCGACCTGGCGCGGCTCGACCGGGACGAGCTGCGCGACCTCGTCGCCGAGGCCTGGCTGACGCGGGCGCAGAAGCGCGTCGCTAAGGCGTGGCTGGCTGCGCAGGAGGCGGAGTAGCCGGCGCGGCCGCCTGCGCCGGCTCGCGAAGCAGCCACCACCCGACGAACGCGACCCAGAGGAAGAAGACGACCGTGCCGGCGCGGGTTGCGGCGCCGTCGCCGACGGCCGAGAAGATCACGTTCGCGACGATGATCGCCGGCAAGGCGAGCAGGCTCGGCACCCAGGCGCCGCGCCACGAGGGGATCCGGCGGAAGGCGAGCGCGAGCAGCACCGGAGCGACGAGCGTGAACGCCGCGGTGAACCCGGACTCGATCTTGTGCGCGTGCGAGTGCCAGGTGTGGTTCGTGCAGGCGGAGTCGATCCCCCGGCAGTCGAGCCGGAGGAACCCGTCGAGAAAGCTGCCCACGCCGGCCAGCAGGAGCGCGGCGGCACCGAGCCTCCCCAGCACGCTCGGGCTCAACGCCCTCCAGAGCCCCATGGCGCACAGGACGACGAGCAAACCGGTCAGGTTCGCGCCGAGCCGGTTGTAGAGCCACGGGCTGGCCGCGGTGATCGCGCCGAGGTCGGAGATGTCGTCCCGAGCAACGCTGTACGCGGCCGGCTGTGCGAAGCCCCCGGCCACCCAGCCGACGGTGGCCGTCACGAACGCGAGGAGGCCGCAGGCCCCGGCGAAGCGGGCGGACATGCGCCCACCCTCTCACGCCGGGGCCCCGGGGGAACTACCCGGCCGCCGGGTGCTCGGCGCGGTGGTAGCTGTAGCCGCGCTGCACGGTCGTGAGGCCGAGGAAGACCGCAGCCAGGCCGACGACGACGTGCGGTAGCCAGACGTTCGCGGACTCATCGGCGAAGCCGAACAGCCACGGAGACAGCGCGAGGAACGAGCCGGCGACGATGTCGATCAGGTTGTGCACGGCCATCGGCGCGACCTTCCAGACGCCGAGCTCGTAGTCGGTGATCAGGCTGTAGGCGATCAGCCCGATGCCGAGCACGATCGGCACGACCGTCGCCGCGGCATGCTCCGAGAACTGGAAGATCCAGGGTGAGGCGATCAGCGCGACGCCGACGATGTAGTCGAGCGGCGCGTGGAACTTCGTCGGGATGAAACGCATTGCGGCTCCTTTCGGAAGGGCTTCCCGCGTAATTCGCACGCACGCCCGGCTCGGTTCGGAGAGGAGCCGATCCCGGGAGCGGCCGACAGTGCGGCCGCTCCCGGGACGTCGTTTCAGCGGAGCGCGTCGGAGAGCCGCAGCAGAATGGCGGCCTGCTCCGCCGTCAGAGCCTTGCCGGTCTGCGCCCGCACCTGATTGGCAAACGCGTCGAGCAGGTTCCCGCGCGTCTTCGCGGACTTCGCAGCGGCCGCCGCGGCGAGCTTGTCGTTGAGGCCGGCCGTGACGTCCGGGTTCGTGCTGAACCGGGTCACGAGATTCGCGAGCGACGGGAACGTCACCGACACCGTGAACGTCGTCGAGCCGCTGCCGACGTTGCCGGCCACGTCCTCGGCGGTCGCGCTCAACGTGTGGCTCCCGAGCGTGAACGTGTACGCCGGTGCGTCCACGTCAGAGCACGTGTCGGAGTCGAGGCCCGAGCCGGGGGTCGGGTCGCTCGCCGAGCACTGGATCGAGACGGACTGGTCGACGGTGTAGCTCCCGGCGTTCCCGGTGTACGTGATCACCGGCGGCCGTGAGTCGTGCTTGACCGTCTCCGAGACCGCCCCCGAGGAGAGGATCGGCGCGGCCGTCGTCGTCACCGAGCACGAACGGGTGACGACGCCCTCGGCCACGGAGCCGTCGTCACAGCCGGTCTTCGCGAACGGCTGCGCTCCGAAGCCCTGCCAGATCACCGACACGTCGCCCGTGTACCACCCGTCGCGCCCGTTCGGCGTGGCCGGGTCGACCGTCCCGCAGACGAAGCCGGTCCCGTTCAGGCCCGGGCCGGTGATCTTCGGCTTGTTGGTCGTGTTCGCGCCGCCCGTCGGGAACGCGGTGTCGAACCACTCCGGGAAGAACTGGTCGAGACGGGCGTTGCAGGACGCCGACGGCACGGGCAGCCAGCTGCGGAACTTGCCCTCGAGCTGCTGCTCGGTGATGTTCCCGCCGCCGTAGGTGCTCTGGATGTCCTGCATCGCGGAGATCATCCGACCACGGCCGAGCGTCTGCCAGAGCGACAGGTACGCGGTGGCAGGCCGGTTGTAGGTGTTCGCGGTCGTGAAGAGGTTCCCGACCGTCGGGTTCGAGGGCGCAACCGTCCAGGCCGTCGAGCTCGCCGACCCGTAGTTCGTGTTGAACTGGTTGACGAGGCTCGTCTCGAACGCCGGGCCGCTAGAGCCGCCGCCGGCGGCGATGCGCGCGCTCGCGAGGTACTCGCCGAGCCGGGCGAAGCCCTCCTTCCAGAACGTGAGATTGAAGGCGCCCTCGGAGACGTTGTCCCCGAACCACTGGTGCATGTTCTCGTGGTTGAAGGTGCCGAGCGAGGTACCGGTTCCTCCGCCGATCGTGCCGCCGGCGAAGGTGATCTTGCCCTGCATCTCCTCCTCGAAGCTGGCGGGCGGGATGCCGACGACGACGCCGTCGGTCGTCAGCGGCCACGGCCCGTCGAAGATCTTCTGGAACTCGACGATGTCCTCCTGGTTGTCCATCGCGATCTTGTTGATCGCCTTCCGGGCCGCGGCGATCGAGCTCGCCTGCGCCTCGTAGTACTGGATGCCCGAGCTCGGGCTCGTTCGCGCGGTCAGGTCGTAGGAGCCGATGCTGTTCTCGACCAGGTAGTTCGCGATCGGCTCGGGCGAGTGCCAGTGCCAGGTCCAGGAACCGGCCGGGAAGTTGGCGTCCGGCGCGTTGACCGACGTGGGCGGCACGGACACGTCACCGCCGACCGGCGCGACCGGCGGCGAGAAGCCGACGATCTCGCCGTTGGCAACGGCGGTCTTCCCGACGGGGACGGTGTCGTAGAAGTCGTAGGTCGGCTTCGCGGTCGGGTAGTTGTTCAGCGGCATCCACGCGAACGTCCCGATCGGCTCGGTCGTGACGAAGCTGCCGTCGTTGGGCGCAGCGGTCGTGTTGACCCGGAACCATCCCTCCGTCGAACCGTCGCCGTCCTGGTGCAGGCCGGGCCGGCCGGTGTAGTCGACCGTGACCGTGAACGTCGAACCGTCGGCGATGGGCGACGAGGGCGTGATCACGAGCTTGGTCGCCGGGCACTGCGTTCCGTTCTGGCTGTTGTTGCTGACCGTCGGCGAGCAGGCAGGCGGGTTGGGGTTCGTCGCGCTGACGGGGTTGGCGTTCGAGACCGCGTGCGCCGCCGGGTCTGGATCGTCCTGACCGTTGGGATCGCCCGGATAGGTCGGCTGCACGAACGTGAACGACGCGGGCTGGCCGTTCACCTCGACCGAGTTGACCGTCAGGTTCGGGCCGCTGCCCCCGGCGGTCAGGTTGTTCGATCGATCGAGGTCGAGGCTGAAGTCGGTGAGGCACTGCGTCGAGCGCATCGTCAGGTCGACGTGGTTCCCCGCGAGCAGCTGGTTCGACAGGGTGTCGTAGACCATGTGCACGTCGGTGTGGACGCTCTTGTAGCCGCCGTTGCCCTGCTCCGGGTAGACGCGGGCCCCGAACGGGGACAGCGTCCGGGCGCCGGACGAGCACCCGTCCGGAGCCAGCAGCGCCGACGACGAATGGACGATCGACGGAACGAAGACGGTCGCCGTGTCCGGGGCGTCGCTCATGTCCTCGTCCGTGCGTGACGTCGTCGCGGAACCGGCTGCCGGCAGTGCCAGCGCCAGTGCCAATGCCGCTCCCCCGGCAAGCTTGAACAGACCTGGGTGTCGCACGATGCCTCCCCTCGGAGTGGGCGATCGAATATCTGGGGCCGACTATCCCACGCCTCACCCGACGGGGCAACGGGCGCTTCGGCTCGTCAGACGCCCGACTCGAGCACGTGCTTGAGGCGGCTCAGGTCCTTGGCGTTGGCACGGCGCATCGAGCGCTTGAGCAGCGACGCGCTGAGGCGGCCGACGCCCCGCGGCTCTGCGTGGTTGCTCAGCGACATCCGCGTGCCGCCGCCCGGCTCGTCCCGCCAGGAGTAGGTCGTCTCCATCGGGAAGCGGCCCTCCTCGGAACGCATCACCAACCGCTCGCCCGGCACGAGCGCCGTGACCTCGTAGATGAACTCGAGCTGCCGGCCGAGCGACTCGGCGAGGAACCCGACCTGCGTGCCGACGGCGAGCGGCCGGCGGGTCCGCCAGACGACGCGCTTCACGTGCTCGTACCAGGCGGGCGCGTTGTCGGGGTCGCCCGCGAAGGCCGCGACCTCCGCCCGGGGCCGGTCGATCACGATCTCGCTGCTGATATCGACCGGCACGCGCCAAATCGTAGCCCTGGGAGCTAGTCGATCAGCTTGCGCTCCATGGCGTAGATCGCGATCCGCCACATGATCAGTGCGAACAGAAGGAGGTAGCCCGCGCGGAGCAGGTCGTCCCAGTCCACGTTCATGAAGACGAAGTCGCGGACGAGCTGGACGCACTGGTGGAGCGGGTTGAATGCGCCGAGGACCTGCGCCCACTCCGGCAGCGCGCTCAGCGGGAAGAAGGTGCCCGCGACGAGGAAGAGGGGCGTCAGGACCGCGCTGATGATGTAGTTGAAGTTCTCGATCGACGACGCGAAGCCGGCGATCATGATCCCGAAGCACGCCCACCCGAGTCCGGCCAGGAAGCCGATGAACGGCACGGCGAACATCCCCCAGGATGGGTTCAGCCCGAAGAACATCGCGACGATCATCGGCACGCAGCCGTAGACGCCGGCGCGCGTCGCGACCCAGAGCGTCTCGGCGGTGACGAGCTCCTCGGTGTCGACCGGTGCGGCGAGGATCGCGTCGTAGGTGCGCTGGAACTTGTACTTGATGAAGGTGCCGAACATCGCCGGGAAGGCCGACGAGAAGAGCACCGCCGTCGCGACGGTGCCGGTGCCGACGAACTCGACGTACGGGTAGCCGGCGACGGTGCTGACGAGCGAGCCGAAGCCGAAGCCGAACGCGAGCAGGTAGATCGTCGGCTCGACCGTCGACGAGAAGGTGGTCGAGCGCCAGTACGACGTGAAGTTGACGACCTCGCGCACGAGCACGCCGGTCAGCGCCGAGCGTTCGAGCCGGCCGATGCGCTGCGACTCCGCGCGCGTGGCCACTATTCGATCTCCTCCCCCGTCAGGAGCACGAACACGTCCTCGAGGTTCGCCGGCCGGCGCTCGCCCTCGAAGCCGCGGCCGTCGCCGTCGACGCCGAGAATCGAGATGCTCGTGCCGGTGCGCCGCGTGCGCAGGCCCTCGGCCGCCGCTTCCTCCTGCACCTCGGCGAGCCGCGCCGGCGTGCCGAAGACCTCGAGCACCTGCCGGCCGGCGTGCTCGAGCACGAGCTCCGCGGGCGGCCCGGCGGCAACGCCCAAGCCGTGGGACATGATCAGCACGGTGTCCGCGAGGCGCTGCGCCTCCTCGATGTAGTGCGTCGACATGAGGATCGTCGTGCCCTCCGCGCGGAGCGCGTCGATCAGCGCCCACAGCTCCTGGCGCACCTGCGGGTCGAGGCCGACGGTCGGCTCGTCGAGCAGGATCAGCCGCGGGCGGTGGACGAGTGCCCGCGCGATCAGCAGCCGCCGGCGCATGCCGCCGGAGAGCTTGTCGACCTTCGTGTCGCGCCGATGCCCGAGGTTCGCGATCTCGAGCGCGCGCTCGATCGCCTCGCGCCGCTCGTGGCGCGGGATCCGGTAGAGGTGCGCGAAGACGAGCAGGTTCTGCTCGACGGTCAGCGTCACGTCCAGGTTGTCGAGCTGCGGCACGACGCCGCACTCGGCGCGCGCGACCTTCGAGTCCTGCGGCAAGCGGTGCCCGAGCACCTCGATCTCGCCCTCGTCGGCGATCGCCTGGGCGGTCAGGAGCCTCATCGTCGTCGACTTGCCGGCGCCGTTTGGCCCGAGCAGGCCGACGCACGTGCCGACCGGCACGTCCAGGTCGAGACCGGCCACGGCCGTGATCGGTCCGTAGCGCTTGATCGCCCCCCGCAGGCGAATCGCCAGCTCCCCGCTCATGCCTCTCAGGCTAGAGAATGGCCCGCGGGTACGTCTTGGCCGCGACGAGGGCGGTGACGACGAGGAAGCCGGCTACGACGGTGAAGTCGAGCCAGAGCGTCCCGCCGGCGGTGATCCCGAGCATCAGGTCGCGCATGCCGTGCACCTCGTAGCTGAGCGGGTTCGCGTGCGCGATCGTACGCAGCCATGCCGGCATGATCGCGAGCGGGTAGAGCGCGCTCGAGGCGAAGAAGAGCGGCATCACGACGAGCTGGCCGATACCCATGAACCGTTCCCGTGTTCGGACAAGGGCGGCGAGGATCATCGAGAGGCACGCGAAGGCAGCGGTGCCGAGCAGCAGCAGCACGACCGCGCCGACGATTCCCCAGACCGTCCAACGAATGCCGATCCCCGCGATCGCGATCACGACGAACAGGACGATCGCCTGCGCCAGCGCGCGGATCGCGGCGCCGGACGCCTTGCCGAGCACGATCCCGAGCCGCGGCAGCGGCGTCGCAAGCAGGCGCTGCAGCTGCCCGACGTCGCGCTCCCAGATCACGCCGAGCCCGAAGAAGATCGCCACGAACAGCGCCGCCTGCGCCATCACCCCCGGCGCGAGGTACGCGCGATAGTCGCTCGAGCCGCCGGCCAGCGCGTGGTTGTGGCGCAGCGCCGTCCCGAAGACGAACAGCCAGAGCAGCGGCTGCACCGAGCGCGTGAAGATGTCGAGGTGGTCGTGACGGAGCTTGCGCAGCTCGGCCCAGCCCATCGCGACCGTCCCGTCCCGCAGGCGAGCCGCGCGGGCGGG
>Ga0207665_10002421_pt1 | contig 12622 bp, 12 predicted proteins | sample LARL112metaG_FD_184351 | JGI IMG/M metagenome (GOLD analysis project Ga0207665, IMG submission 184351) | Corn, switchgrass and miscanthus rhizosphere microbial communities from Kellogg Biological Station, Michigan, USA - LAR L11-2 metaG... | ecosystem: Host-associated > Plants > Roots >...
GACCGACCGTCCGGCGCGCAGCACGAGCAGAGCGAGCAGCAGGCCGCCGGCGAGCGGCGCCATGAACCGCACCCAGAGCGGCGACTGCTGCGCCACGGCGAGCAGGTTCTCCGGGGCGCCCCAGAGCAGCGTCCGCCCTGGGATAACCAGTGGGAGCGGCCCGCTGAACGGCAGCAGCCCACCGAGTGGGAGCAAGCGCCGCGACGTACGTCCGGCCCGTTCTTCGCGGCCAGCGACGATGACTACGACGACTACACGGCGCCGCGGGACGACGACGACTACAGCCGGCCGCGCCGGGCCGCTGCCCGCGGTCAGCGGCGCGGCTGGGAACTGCTGGCCGGCGGCCTCGCCGGGTTCCTCGCCGCGGCGGTCGCCATCGGCGTGGCGAACCTGGTCGCCGCCTTCGTGCGGCCGCAGGCCTCGCCCATCATCGCCGTCGGCGGCGCGTTCATCGACCGCACTCCCCCGGCGCTGAAAAACTTCGCCGTCCAGAAGTTCGGCGAGAACGACAAGACCATGCTGCTGCTCGGCATGTACGTCACGATCGCGCTCCTCGCGGTCGTGATCGGCATGATCGCATGGCGGCGGGTGGGGGTCGGGGTGGCCGGCATCTGCCTGTTCGGGCTGTTCGGGGCGTTCGTCGCCATCACGCGGCCGGATAGCCACGTCACCGACGTGATCCCGTCGGTCGTCGGCGGCATCGTGGGGATCGCCGCCCTCGTCTGGCTGCACAGCACCGCCGCGCGGCGGCCCGGCTACCGCCCTGGGCGGGCACTATGACACGGACTGGCGCACCGTCAGGCACCTATTCGCCGGCACCGCCGCCGAACAGGCCTAACCGGCGCAACTTCCTGATCGCGAGCGGCGCCGCCGCCACGGTCGCCGCCGCGGCGGGGATCGGCGGCCAGTACCTGCAGAGCAAGCGGTTCAGCGTGAACACGTCCTCCGTGAAGCTGGGCCGCCCGGCGGTGAAGGCTAAGTCCCTGCCGAAGGGCACGGAGATCACCGACATCCCTGGCCTGTCGTCGTTCTACACGCCGAACAGCCAGTTCTACCGGGTGGACACGGCCCTGGTCGTCCCGCAGGTTTCCCCCCAGGCGTGGCAGCTGCGGATTCACGGCATGGTCAGCAATCCGATGACGATCAACTTCGGCGACCTGATGAAGCGCCCGATGTACGACCACGACATCACCCTCACGTGCGTTTCTGAGAACGTCGGCGGCGGCTACATCGGCAACGCCCGCTGGCAGGGAGCGCTGCTCGCCGACCTGCTCAAGGAGGCGGGGATCCAGCCCGGCGCCACGCAGATTGTCATGCGCGACGTGAACGGGATGAACCTCGGCGTCGCCACAGAACCCGTGATGGACGGCCGGGCGTCGCTGCTCGCGGTGGGGATGAACGGGCAGCCGCTGCCGCAAGAGCACGGCTTTCCTGTTCGCGTCGTCGTGCCCGGCTTGTACGGCTACGTGTCGGCCTGCAAGTGGGTGGTGGACATGCAGCTCACCACCTTCGGGGCGTTCGACGCGTACTGGACGCAGCGCGGCTGGTCGCAGCAGGCGCCGATCAAGACCGAGTCCCGCATCGACACGCCGAAGGGCGGGACCGCCAACGCGGGCACGGTGATGATCGCCGGGGTCGCGTGGGCGCAGCACCGCGGCATCGAAGCCGTGGAGGTCGGGATCGACGGCACCTGGCACCAGGCGAAGCTGGCCGTGCAGGACACGATCGACACCTGGCGGCAGTGGTATTACCCGTGGCAGGCGACGGCCGGCAAGCACACGCTCCAGGTGCGGGCCACCGACAAGACCGGCTATACGCAGACCTCCGTCTCCCACCGGCCGGAACCGAACGGCGCGACCGGGTACCACACCGTGCAGGTCACGGTGGCCTGACCGGCAGGCGCACGACAGGCGAAGCGGATGTAGCGTCAGGGCATGTCGAAGTCCGGGCCAGAAACGGCGGCGATCACCGCGCGGTACCGGGCCTTCGCCGCCGAAGCGCGCGGCCGGTCGCCGCGGTACGAGGAACTGGCCCTGGCGGCCGGCAGCGACCAGCCGGTGCTGGCCTTCCTCGTTACGCTGCCTCCGGCTAAGCGGCAGCCGAACCTGCTGTTCGCGGCGGCGCGCTACCTGCTCGGCGAGCCCCCGGACCTGGCGTCACTGCACACGCTCATCACCAGGCGGCGCGACGAGCTCGCCAGGACCATGCTCCAACGGCGGACCCAGACCAACGAGCCGGCCAGGTGCGGCACGCTGCTGCCCGCCCTGGCGCTTCTTCCCGGGCCGCTAGCGCTGATCGAGGTCGGCGCGAGCGCGGGGCTCACCCTCCTCGTCGACCGGTACTCCTACGACTACGCCGGCCACCGGATCACCGGAACCGACCCGCAGGCGCCGGTGCTGACCTGCGAGCCGCGCGGCCCGGTTCCGCTTCCCGGCCGTGTTCCTGACGTCGCCTGGCGAGCCGGGCTGGATCTCAACCCGCTGGATGTTACCTCCGCGGACGACGTCCGCTGGCTGCAGTGCCTGCTATGGCCGGGTGAGACCGGTCGTCAGGAGCGACTGGCCGCGGCCATCGACACGGCGCGACGCGACCCGCCCCGCGTGTACCGCGGGGACCTGCTCACCGACCTCCCCCGCCTCGCCAGCCAGGCACCGCCAGGTGCGACCCTTGTCATCTATCACTCGGCCGTGCTGGCGTACGTCGCGCCGGGGCAGCGCGAAGAGTTCGCCGAGATCGTCAGGGCGCTCGGCGCCGTCTGGCTGTCGAACGAGGCCCCCGAGGTCCTGCCAGGCACCGCCGCGGACCACGAGGAGGGGCATTTCACACTGGCCGAGGACGGCACGCGAGCGATCGCCCACACGGACCCGCACGGCACCTGGCTGCGCTGGCTGTCCTAGCGGCGGCGGCCCGAAGGTACCTGCGTGTCCGTCCCGGGCTGCTGGTCCGTCTCGGCGGGCTCGCCGGCATCGGTGCCGGCCCGGCGGCGGCGGAAGTGCAGGACCACCGCGACCGCCAGCCCGATCACGACGATGCCCGCGATGGCGTAGGTGGGGCCGTGGAAGTCATTGGCGATGTGCTGCCAGTTAGTGCCCAGGGCGTAGCCGGCGATACCGAGGGCCGCCGTCCAGGGGATGCAGCCGAGCGTGGTGAACAGGCCGAACCGGCCCGCGGGCATACCCGCGAACCCGGCGGGCAGCGAGATGAAGGTGCGCACTACGGGCACCACGCGGCCGAACAGCACCGCGGACGAGCCGTGCCGGTCGAACCAGGCGACGGCGCGGTCGATGTCGTGGCCGCGCACTCCGAACCGGCGTCCCCAGCGCCGGACCGCGGCCTGACCGGCGTACCGGCCCGCGCCCCAGGCGATGTAGCTCCCGGCCACGTTGCCGAGCACTCCGGCGAGCACGACGCCGGCCAGCGAGAGATGCACTCCAGGGTAGGCGCCGGCGGCGAGCGCGCCGGCGAACAGCATGATGACTTCGGACGGGATCGGGATACAGGCCGACTCGGCCAGCATCAGCAGGAACACCGCCACGTACCCGTACTGGATGATCAAGTGCTGCACAAGGCTGTTCCCTCCAGTGGCTATCTTCTACGCAATTGTAGTAGATAACCGCCGCATCATCGCCATCGTCCGGCGGGCAACCGCCCGGACCGCGCCGGGCCTGCGGTGGACGACGAGCAGCGCCGTCAGGACGACACCGCTCGCCACCAGGCCGGCGATGCCAGCGACGTGACCGATCCGCGCCAGCGAATGAGCGGCCAGGGCGCCCGCGCTCAGCGCCGCCGCCAGCCACGGTACGCGCATCACGAGGACCCGGGCGGCAAAGGACCGGTAGCGCATCCCGGCACCGCCGGCCACCGACGGCATCGACGCCGTGAGCCAGGCCGCGGTCCGGCCGCGCCTGGCGGGCTGGGCGCCAGACTCCTGCTCCGCCCGCCCGGGACGGCGGCGGCGCCACCACCCGGTCACCGCGGCGCCGCTGAAGAACGCCAGCTGATCGCCCGCGACGACCGCGGCGACGACAGGGACCGCGACGGCGAGCGCAGGGCGCCCGGCGCCGATCAGCGCGCCGGCCAGCAGGGTCACGGTCCCGCCCGGCAGCAAGACGGCAGGGACCAGCACGATCTCCACGACGACGGCCACGCAGAGGGTGGCGACGGCCGCGGCGGTCGGCAGCGCGTTCAGCGCGGGAAAGAACGCAGGGGCGGCCGCCGCGACAGGCATCACCGGCACACTATAACTACGACATCTATGTAGAACCTATGTTTTCCGGTCAAGTCCCGGTCACGGCCTCACGGCCTCACGGCCTCGCAGACCAGCGCCTGGACAGCGACCCGGTGATCGGCAGCGACATCGGAGGCGGACCCGACGCGGGCGCCGCCGGCGCAACCGTCACCGGCACCGTCTCGGCCGGCACGATCGGCGGCCGCCGCACCGCCGGGGCGCGAAGGGCCGCGAGCAGCTCGTCGAGCGCCTCGAAGTTGTGCGCACTGACCACGGCGTCGCAGTACGGCCAGGCGGCCGCCATGCCGCCGACCTCGGGACGATACCTCGAGCTCTGCGTTCGCGGGTTCGCCCACACGATCCGGTAGGCAATCCGGTGCAGCCGCGCCATCTGCGCGCCGAGGACGGCGGGGTCCCCGGTCTCCCAGCCGTCGGAGATGATCAGCACGACAGCGCCGCGCGCCATGCCGCGGACGCCGTAGCGGTCGTTGAACTCGCGCAGCGTGGCGCCGATCCTGGTGCCGCCGGCCCAGTCGGGCGCCGCCTCGCCTGCCTTGGCGAGCATCGTCTCCGGGCTCGCCGCGGACAAGAACGGCGTCAGCCTTGTCAGCCGGGTGGCGAACGTGAACACCTCGGTGCGGGGCCGGCTCGCGTCACCCGGCAGGGCGGCCCCAGCGCCGGCGGCGCCAGCCCCGCCGCGGGCGGCGACGTACATGAGCTGGAGCAGCGCCCGCGCGTACGGCTCCATTGACCCGGAGATGTCGCAGAGCACGATCAGCCGTCGCGGCCTGACCCGGACCGCGCGCCTGGCGATGGTCACGGGCTCGCCCGCGGTGCGGGTCGCCAGCCGCATCGTGCGTCGCATGTCCAGCCGCGCGCCCTCCTTGCGCGGCCGGTACCTGCGGGTCTTGCGCGGCGGCACCGCGATCGTGAGCTCGCGCATCAGCACCGCGAGGCGGCTCAGCTCGTCCGGCGACAGCTGCGCGAAATCCCGTTCCATCAGGCGCTCGGTATCGGACGCGACCCGCCTGATGGCCGGGATCTCAGGCGCGTCCTCGTCCGCGGAGTCGGGGGAGGACGAGGAGGCGGCCGACGCGGTCACCTCGCGCAGCACCGGCGGCAGCTCCCCTGAGCCGTCCTCAGTCCGCGGGCCCGGCGGCGCACCCGGGTCCGCGGGCTCCATCGTCATCCCCCGCTGCGGCGCGGTCACCCCCCGGCCGCCTGGCGGCGCGGCGGCGAACATCTCGGCGAAGATCCGCTCGAACGTTTCTACCTGGCTGGGATCGGAGACCATCGTGGCCAGCGCGCACGCGTGCAGCTCCGCGATCGTCGAGGCGTCCATCACGGTGACCGCACGCGCCAGCCGCTCGCAGCGCTGTGGCCCGGCGGGCAGGCCCGCGGACCGCAAAGCGACGCCGAGCGCGGCGGCCAGCGTCGCCACGTCGGTCAGCGGCAGCTCGTGACCGTCAGGCTCGGGCTGGGCGCCCCCGCCAACCCGGCTGCCGTCAGTCATGCCCCACGACGGCGGCCAGTCCCGCCTCTCGTACGGCCTGCTCGTCCTCCGGGTACTTGACCACCACGCTCATCGTCCGCTCGGCCGCCGCGGCGGACAGCGACGAGGAGCCGAACACGGACAGCGCGCCCGCCCAGGTGATCGCCTCGGAAATTCCCGGCGGCTTGGTCAGCTCCAGCGCCCGCAGGCGGCTCACGGCGGCCGCCACCTCGCCCGCGAGCACTGAGCTCGCGGCGGGCACCCGCCGCCGGATGATCTGCGCGACCCGGGCCGCGTCCGGGTACCCGATCCAGTGGTACAGGCACCGTCGCTTCAGTGCGTCGTGCAGGTCACGGGTCCTGTTGGAGGTGAGGATCGTGATCGGGGGAACCTTCGCGCGCCGCGTGCCGAGCTCGGGGATCGTGACAGAAGACTCCGCCAGCATCTCGAACAGGAACGCCTCGAACTCGTCGTCGGCCCGGTCCACCTCGTCGATGAGCAGCACGGCGGGCCGCGGTCCCGGGTGGTCGAGCGCGGTGAGCAGCGGCCGGGCGAGCAGGAACTCCTCGCGGAACAGGTCGGTTTCCCGCATCTGCTCGTGTGTGGCCTCGGCGAGCCTGATGGCGAGCAGCTGCTTCGGGTAGTTCCACTCGTAGAGCGCCTCGGCGGCCGCGATGCCCTCGTAGCACTGCAGCCGGACGAGCGCGGTGTCAAGCGCGGCGGCCAGGGACTTGGCCGCCTCGGTCTTGCCGACACCCGGTTCACCCTCGAGCAGGATCGGCTGACCCATCCGCACGGCGAGGAACAACGCCGCGGCAAGCTGGTCGCCGGCCAGGTAACCAGTCTCGTCGAGGGCGCCGGCCAGCGCCGCCACATCGGGGAACCGCTTGCCGAGCTCGCTGGAAACTACGCTGCTCACAACGTGCGAGTTTATCCCCCACGGCCGGCTGCCCACGCATCCAGGACAATTCGGGCGGCCATCGGGCGAGGTCAGCGCCCTCCGATATCCTCGCTCCACACCTCCGGGTACCGGGTCTGGAACTCTTCCATCGCTGCGACGCAGCCCGGGTCGTCAAGCAGCACGACCGACACCCCGCGGGAGCGCAGGAAGTCCAGGTCGCCCGCGAAGGTGCGGGCTTCGCCCACCACGACGCGCGGGATCTGGAACAGCAGGATCGCCCCGGTGCACATCTGGCACGGAGACAGCGTTGTGTACAGCGTCGTGCCCGCGTAGGACGGCCGCCGCCCGGCGTTGCGCAGGCACGCGATCTCGCCGTGGGCCACCGGGTCGCCGCGCTGCACGCGCTCGTTGTGCCCGGCGGCGATCACCTCCCGGCCCGCCGCGAGCACCGCGCCGACCGGCACTCCGCCGGCGTCAAGGCTGGCCCGCGCCTGTTCCAGGGCCAGCGCCATCAGGTCTGAGTCCGGATCGCCCATGACCGCATACGTTACAGGGAAGCCCTGCCTAACAGGGAAGCCCTGCCTAACAGGGAAGCACCGCCGAGCCACTGCGCACGGGTCACTTCCCACACCACGCCGATCCCGGTCCCCGCGAGCGGCTTGTGATCGAGCGGGCGGCGCTCGATCACGGTGAAGCCCAGCTTGCGCGGGATGCCGCCGCTCGCCTCGTTGAGCTCGTCGTGCACGATCTGCACCCGCTCGACGCCGGGCAGGGCAAACGCCTGGTCGGTCAGGGCCTCCGCGGACGCGGTCGCCACCCCGCGGCGGGTATACGCCGGGTGCACCCAGTAGCCGATCTCCAGGCCGCCCGGCCCGATCCTGGCCATCAGCCCCGCTGACCCGGCGATCGCGCCGCCGGTGAGGATCGCGTAGTTGAACCCCACGCGCGCGTTCCAGTCGCGCTCGGAGCCGACAAGGAACTCGGCCTGTGCCGCGCGGCTGAAGTCCAGCGCCCACGGCATCCACGGGCGCAGGTGCTCGAGCGACGCGAACACCGCCGCGCAGGAGGCATCCAGGTCGTCGGGGCGCCAGCGGCGCAGCACGACTGGGCCAGCGTCGATGACCTCCGCGGGCGCAGGCGCATCGTGTCGCATAACCCCACCATGTCGCGCCCCGCGGAACGGCACAAGCCGATTAGCGGCCCGGACCCGGCCGCCCGGACCGGCCACGGCCCCCCAGCCGGCGCCGCGGGTCGCGCCGGTCGCGCGCGTCACGGGGACGCGGGACGTGGTGTGTCACCGGCAGCGCCCACTCGTACCGGAGTTCCTCACCGGGCCGCAGCCTGGCCCAGCGCGCCGCCTCGACCTGCAGCGCCCGCGCCGCCGCCGCGAAGGCCTGCGGCGACGGCGGCTCTGGCATCCGCAGCACCGACAGCTTCGACCCGGTCAGCCGCCTGATCTCGTCCACCGACGGGTCGTCGAGCGCCGCGATGGCCTCGACGAGGTTCCTGAGCAGTTCGGCCCGCAGGATCCGGTCCCGGTACGTCCGCTTGAGCAGCGCGGAACGCTCGGTGACGTGCGGCGGCCGCCGCCCGCGCACGTGCCGCATGCTGCCGAATACCATGCCCGCCGCGATGCCGCCCCATATCCCGTCGGTGACGCCAAGCTCGCGTTCCACGACAAGATGCATGATGTCATGCGGCAGCGCGGTTCCGGCGCGGCCGCCGAGCAGCTGGTAGACGACCCCGTCGTCCCGTTCGACCACCGAGTAGCCGGCCTCGTGGTCCGGCAGCCGCGGAAACGTAACGTGCATACGCCCACTATGCGGACATCGCAGGCGGGCGGCATAACGATTTTCCCGCTGCCCGTCGTGAGCGCTAGGGTGACGGTTCGTGGCTGGACGCGGCACGACGGCGACGCTCGCCCTCGAACGGGCGAAGGTAACGTTCACGCTGCACGAGTACGCGCACGACCCGCGTCACGACTCTTACGGCCTAGAGGCCAGCGAGGCGCTCGGCGTCCCGCCGGAGCGCGTGTTCAAGACGCTGGTCGCCGCGGTGGACGGGTCGCTGGCCGTGGGCGTCGTCCCGGTGCACCGCCAGCTCGACCTGAAGGCGCTTGCCGCCGCTGTCGGCGGGAAGAAGGCGGTGCTGGCGGAGGTCGCCGCGGCCGAGCGCGCCACCGGGTACGTCGCGGGCGGCATCTCCCCCGTCGGACAGAAACGGCGGCTGCCTGTGGTGATCGACGCCTCGGCCCTCGTGCTCGCCACGATGTTCTGCAGCGCGGGCCGCCGCGGGCTGGAGATCGAGATCGCCCCCGCTGACCTGGTCAAGGCGGCCGGTGCGACGGTGGCCCCGATCGCCACCCGGTGACATGGCCCGCTGGTACCTCGCGTTCGCCACGTTCGCGGCGGTCCTCTCGGTGGCCAGCGGCCAGCCGATCGAGCGCTGCTGGGGCACCTGGGCCGCGATCGGTTACGCGACCGCGGCGGCGATCACGGCGGCGGCGCCCCGACGGCAGGAGCGCCAGGCGGCGGCAGTCGCGCTCGGCTGCGCGGCTGGCTGCGCGACCGTCGCGCCGCTCTCCTGGCAGGCCTTCGCCGGCCTGCCGAGCCGCGCCGGCCAGGGCTCGCTGACCGTCATCGCGCAAGCGGGCGGTCACCTGCTCCGCCACGGCACCCCGTACCTGCCCGCCGCCGGCCTGACCCACGTGCTCGCCTACGACCCGTACGAGCCGCTGATGGCCGTCTTCGGGCTGCCGAACGCCGCTGGCCTCACCGGCTGGCCAGCCAATCCCCGGCTGTTGCTGACCCTGGCCGGAACGGCCGGGGTCTACCTGGCGTTCCGCATTCCGGGCGCGCCGCCGCGGCAGGCGCTGCGGAGCACGGCGCTCGCGCTGGCCTCGCCGGTGCTGGCGCTGCCGCTCGCGACCGGCGGCAGCGACCTGCCCGTAATCGCGTCGCTGTGCGTGGCGCTCGCGCTGGCGGATCGCGCCCCGCGACGCGCCGCCGCCCTCGCGGCCGGCCTCGCCGCCGGCATGGCGTGCGCGCTGAAGGCGATCGCCTGGCCGGCTGTGCCGGTCATCGCCGCGCTGGCCGCCGCACGGGGCACCCGCGTCAGCTGGCGATTCACGGTGACAGCGGCGGTCACGGCCGTCGCGGCGATGGCGGCGGCCGCCCCGGCCGCGCTGTCCGACCCGGGCGCCACGGTCCAGAACGCGATCCTGTTCCCGCTCGGCCTCACCAGCCACCGCAGCCCCGCCGCGAGCCCGCTGCCCGGGCGCCTGCTCGCCAGCGAAGGGCCCGCAGGGAAGTGGGCGGCGCTCGCCCTGCTGGCGGTGGCCGTCGCCGCGTTCGCCTGGTGGCCGGCGCGCCGCCCGTCGCGGATCGACACCGCCCGGACGGCGGCGGTCCTGCTGGCGGCCGGGCTCACCGCCGCGGTCACGCTCGCGCCCGCCGCACGCTGGGGTTACTACGCGTACCCGCTGGCGCTGCTCGGCTGGCTCAGGCTTTCCCGCCCCGCCTGGCCCTGTTCCTATTCTTCGGAACGTGCGCTGGCTACTCCCTCGGCCTCCGCCGTTGCCTCGCCGGGGGGCGCCTCGACGGGAGCCGACGCGGCGCCGGCGTCCGGCTGACCTGGATCAGGGCGCACCACCACCGGCCGGTCAGGACGGCGCTGCGCGAAGCCGAACCAGATCAGGCCGCCCACCGTGCCGATGATCGCGATGTACATGTTGAACCGCAAGCCGAGGAAGTACTCCGAGGAGTCGATCCGCACCGATTCCTCGAAGATGCGGAATGCGGAGTAGCCGGCCACGTAGAGCGCGAACAGCCCCCAGGGCTTGATCTTGGCGTGGTGCCCGAGCCAGACCAGCAAGGCGGCCAGGGCAAGGTCCCAGATGATCTCGTAGAGGAACGTCGGCTGGAACGTCGCGAAGTGCAGGTCCTGCGGCGGGATGCCGCCGGAGACGCGGTACGGGTACGGAATCTCGAGGCCCCAGGGCAGCGTGGTCGGCTTGCCGAAGAGCTCCTTGTTGAAGTAGTTGCCGATCCGCCCGACCGCCTGGGCCACGAGCAGCGCGGGCGCGATCGCGTTGGCGAACGGGCCGACCGTGATGCCCAGCCGCCGCAGCCGCCAGGCGCCCACGATGCTCGCGAGCGCGACGCCGCCCCAGATGCCGAGGCCGCCGGTCCACACGGCGAACACCCCGTACCACACGTGCGGGATGTCGTTAGGCGTGGTGAGGTCGAAGTAGATCCGGCCGCCGATGATCCCGGCGGGCACCACCCACAGCGCGATGTCGTTCACGACGTCGGGGTCGCCGCCGAGCGCGCGCCACCGCCGCCTGGTGATCAGGATCGCCAGCGTGATCCCGATGATGTAGCCGAGCGCGTAGAAGTGAATGTCCAGCGGGCCGACGTGGAAGCTGTCGATCGGCGGGCTGGGAAGGTACGCCGGCAGGGCGGTGAGCTGCACCATGTAGCTGAGCATACCGGCCACGTAATGTGACGGTAATCGCTCGTCACGGCCCAGTTGCAGAACCGCCAGTGTCCGCCGGGTGCGGGGCCATCACGGCCGGCGGCGCCGCCGGGCTGGTGCTGGCTGACTTGTCCGGCAGGCCGGCGAGCCGGTAGACGTCGGACCCGTCGACGGTCTCCTTCTCCATGAGCAGGTCGACCAGCGCGTCCAGCTCCGACCGGTGGGTCCTGAGCAGGGCCACCGCGCGCTCCTCCGCCTCCCTGAGCAGCTTGGACACCTCGCCGTCGATCTCGGCCTGCGTCGCCTCCGCGTACGGCCGGCTCGACACGCCCGGGCCGCCGCCGCCGAGGAACACGGATCCCCCTTCGGGGTACCCGACCGGGCCGAGCACCGTCGACATGCCGAACTCCCTGACCATCTTGGTCGCCAGGTCGGTCGCCCCGGCCAGGTCGTTGCCCGCGCCGGTGGATCCCTGGCCGAGGACGACGAGCTCGGCGGCGCGGCCGCCGAGCCGCACGGCGAGCGAGTCGTGCAGGTAGTCCTCGGTGTACATGTGCCGTTCCACCAGCGGAAGCTGCTCGGTGACGCCGAGCGTCTGCCCGGCCGGCAGGATCGTCACCTTGGCCACCGGGTCGGCGTGCTCGGACAGGGCGGCCACCATCGCGTGCCCGGACTCGTGCACGGCCACCGCGTGCTTCTCCTCGGGGAGCAGCACGTTGGACCCTTCCCTGCGGCCCAGGATGATCCGGTCCCGCGCGGAGTAGAAGTCGTCGGCCGTGATGACGTCCCGGCCCTCCCTGACCGCGACGATGGCCGCCTCGTTCGCCAAGTTCGCCAGGTCCGCGCCGGAGAACCCCGGCGTGGCTCTGGCCACCACCCCGAGGTCCACGTCGGGCGCCAGCTTCTTCCCGCGGGCATGCACGCGCAGGATCGCTTCCCGTTCGCTGACGTTGGGCAGCGGGATCGTCACCTGCCGGTCGAACCGTCCGGGGCGCAGCAGCGCCGGGTCCAGCACCTCGGGCCGGTTGGTCGCGCCCAGCACCACGATGCCCGTCTCCATGTCGAAGCCGTCCATCTCCGACAGCAGCTGGTTGAGCGTCTGCTCCCGCTCGTCGTTGGACACGGCCACGCCCGCTCCGGCCCGCCGCTGGCCGATCGCGTCAATCTCGTCGATGAAGATGATCGCGGGTGCCCTCTTGCGCGCCTCCGCGAACAGGTCACGCACCCGCGACGCGCCCACCCCCACGAACAGCTCCACGAAGCTGGATCCGGCCACGGAGAAGAACGGCACCTGCGCCTCGCCGGCGACGGCCCTGGCGAGCAGCGTCTTGCCGGTGCCTGGCGGGCCGATCATCAGCACGCCGCGCGGCACCACGGCGCCGGCACTCGAGTACTTCTCCGGGTGGCGCAGGAAGTCGACGACCTCGCTGATCTCCGACTTGGCGCCGTCGTAGCCCGCCACGTCGGCGAACGTGGTGGACGGCTGCTCCTCGTCGAACACCTTGGCCTTGGACCGGCCGATACC
>Ga0207665_10002423_pt1 | contig 12616 bp, 9 predicted proteins | sample LARL112metaG_FD_184351 | JGI IMG/M metagenome (GOLD analysis project Ga0207665, IMG submission 184351) | Corn, switchgrass and miscanthus rhizosphere microbial communities from Kellogg Biological Station, Michigan, USA - LAR L11-2 metaG... | ecosystem: Host-associated > Plants > Roots >...
ACCGTGACCAAGCCCGAGTTGCAGGGTTTCTGGGTGCACTTCGACGTGGATGTGCTCGACGACGCCATCATGCCGGCCGTCGACTACCGCTACGAGGGCGGTCTGAGCTGGGATGAAGCGGCTCAATTGCTGCAAGGCCTGCTGTCGCGGCCCGGCGCCCGCGGCCTGGAAGTGACGATCTTCAATCCGAACCTCGACCCCGACGGGAGCATCGCCCGCCAGCTGTGCGACCTCATCCGGCGCTGCGTCCCAACCGCCGGTTAATCCCTGCGGACGAGCTGGGACGGCACGATGGTGACCGGGAACGGGACCGCGGCGCGGTACTCCTCGCCGCCGATGATATGAGCGGTCTGTTCGTATGCGCCCGAACCAAGCTCGAAAGCGGTCAGCTCGGGACGGCTGCTGGACGGCTCGACGATCCAGTACACAGGGATGCCGAAGCCTTCGCAGACCTCTTTCTTCCTGTTCCGGTCGTAGAGCCGGGTCCTGGCTGAGGCGACCTCCACCACGAGTTCGGGCGGCGTCTCCTGGAAGAAGGAGTCAAGAGAGCCGGCGCGCACCACCGCCACATCCGGAACCCTGTGCTGCTGGTGCAGGGTGGACGGGGCCAGGGAGACGATCAGCACCCCGTCATCCAGCTCGTAGCGGAACCCGTCGTCGGGCATGTTCTCCATGTCCTCGACGGTCAGCGCCCGGTCCTGGCCGGACCAGACGTCCGGGATTGTCATGGCATCCATCGTGCCCTCCTCCTGTCATGTTCGCCACCATGGCAGGAAGCACTGACATTCAGGCGCGGCGGAGTGCGGGCGACGGTCCGCGGTCGATCACGGCGTCGCGGACGAGGCGTTCGTGCTTTACCCACGACCGCCGAAGGCGAGCTCCTTTCCACCGTGACGGCCGTTCACGCCGGCTCCCGGCCCAGTGCGGCCAGCCGCCGGTTGACCTCATTCAGCCCGAACGGTTCGGATTCCTCGGGCTCCTCTTCGTCCCAGTACTCGACGGGCGAATCGCCCCGGAACGCCACGCAGACCGGATATTCCTGGCGAGAGTCATGTGTAAGCGTCTTCTCCCATGTGATCTCGTGCTCCCAGCAAGTCCCAAGGTCATAGGTATAGGAAATCGTCCCGCCCGGCACCATGGCGTCCCGGACCCGGATCGCTTCCTCGTCTCCGGTCTCCTCCAGGTTTACGAACGGGTCGCTGTACTGCTTCTTCCCGACCTCGAACACATGCAGATGGTCGCCGTCCCAGCCGAACAGCACCTGGATCACCACGTGCAGGTCACCGAGCGTCGCAGTGGCCGGCACCAGCACCCGCCGCCAGATCGCCGGCCGGAAGCCCGTCAGCGACACCTTGAGCTGGGCCACCTGGTCGATGCTGCGCGGTGCCCCGGACGCGGCGAACGCCGCCACCGCCCGCGCCAGCGCCTCGGCGTCCGGGTGGCCGGTGGCCCGCACCGCCGCGAGGCGGTCGTCCAGGTCCGCCCCCGGCATGCTCTCCCACACACGGCTGAGCGCCTCGTCCGGACCCTTGTCCTCCAGTGCCGCCGCGGCGCCCTCAACCCCGAGCCAATCCCCGTCCGCGGCGCCGGGCTCCGGGCCGTCGTCCCAGGCGGCCAGCACGGCCCGGGCGAACGGGCCGACGCACCGCGCCGATACGAATTCCCGCCAGGCCGGCAGCCCGTCGTCGCCGAGCACCTCCACCAGGCGGACGGCCACGACGCGCCGCAGCGGCGACATGTCCTCCGCGGCGGCAAGGATCTCGCGCGCGGCCTGGACGGGCTCGCGATCGGCCAGCCAGCCCCGGGCGAAATGATCTTGCTGCTCCTCGTCGCCGAACCGGGCGGCCTCGGCGATCATCTCCCCGGCCGGCAGCCCCGGGTCCGCCGGCCCGGCCATCCCGTCCGCCAGATGCCCAATTACCCACCGGCCCAGCGGGGTAATCGCCGGCCTGCCGCGAACACCGGCTACCGCGCCGAACCCAGCCAGCAGCACAACCAGCCCGGCCAGCGGTTTCTCGCTCCAGGCATCGCCATACCGGCCAGCCGGTCCCAACGCCTCCGAGAACCACTTGTCATACCTGTCACAGAGCACCTGCAGCGCCTCGAATACCGGCTGCCACAGGCCGCCGGCGACAGGCGCGCCCTCCTCGTTCAGCACCGTGAGCAGTGCCAAGGCCAGCAGGCGCACGCTGTCCTCGTCCTGCGGATACGACTCCGCCGCGCATACCGCGCGCAGTCCCGCGAGCCATCCGGCCAGCAGGTCCCCGTCGTCAGGAGGCCAGCCCTCCAGCGCCGGCCCGGCGGTCACCCATCCGTCGTCGACCTGCAGCAACCCGGCGGCGACAGCGGCGCACCAGGGCCGGTACAGCGCCCGGATGTCGGCCATCGTCCGCAGTCGCGCCGGTACGTCCACCCCGAGAGCCGCGCCCGCGGCCGCGACATCGGCCTTCCGCAATACCCGGCCGCCCGTCACCGGGCGGCGGCCGGTCCCGATCCAGCGCGCCAGCGTGACGGCCTGGCCCATGATCGCGCACTCCCGCGCCCATCCGGCCGCGTCGCGAAGACCTTCCATGGTGTCCACATGGGGACCGTATCTCCGCCCGGCTCAGTCGAGGTCGTGATCCGTGCTCACGCCGCGCGCCCGGTCGGCCATCTGCGCCCAGAAGCGCTTCAGGTTGGTCCGGGGGATCGTCTGCCAGGGAGCCGACAGGCCCCGGTTCAGCAGCGTCTGCTGACCCCGGCAGAAGGCCTCGCTCAGCTCTGACCGGTACGGCTGAACTCCATCCGGTGGGTACGGGCACAGTCGGTGCCGGCAGCCGTCTATGCAGTTACTGCCCGGCGCCCTGGACAGGCCCCCGACCGTCGTCTTGGGGTCAAGCGGATCGCGATTGCGGGTGAAGCACAATGGCAGGGTATTGACCTCGACACGTCTGAGGCGCTGCTCGATTTCGTCCGGTCCCTGCCCGCGTTCGGCCAGGTTCAGCAGCAGGAGCACGTCGGCGACGAGTTGCTGAGCGCGCGGGTCGAGTGCCGCCCAGCCGGCCGACGGCGGAATCCACAGGTGGTGTTTCCGGTCTTTGCATGCTTGCGACGCGCGGGAACCCACGCTGGAGACGGTGCCGCTCTCGTCGATCCACAGGAATCGCTCGGGATGGCCGGTCTTCAGTGCCTCGACGGCTAGTCTGCCCGCCTCGGCGACGAACGGATGCTTCCCGTTTCTCGCCACCTCCAGCCAGTGTCCCACGGTCGCCCCGGGATCCGAGCCATGCCGGTGGGCCTGGCTTTCCGCTGCGTTGTTGCCGTTGCCGAGACGGCCCGTTCTGTCCTCCCGGGATGTTCCCGGATCCGGCATCTCCCACAAGCAGAGCGCCTGGATCAGGGTGAGCTGCGTGAACCAGAAGCGGGCCTTCTTGAGCATCTCCATGGCTTGTTCGGCCATGTAGTCCCTTGTCGCCGGAAGGGCGTGCGGGTGGCGGACCCGGCGGTTGGCTGCGTACTTGAAACCCTGCGCAAGCGCCACTTCCAGCGAGAAGTGGAAGTAGTTTCCGCCGCCTTCCTGATCTCGCCCGACGCGATCAAGCCAGAGTTCGAGTTCCTGCCGGGCTTCGTCCTCGCCGTCGTTCACCGAACCGACCAGCAGTGGCGCTAGCCAGGCACAGAGCGTTCGCCCCCGCAACGCGCGATTCTTATCTGTGTCCCCTGATTGACCGTTTTTTGCGCTTCTGGATAGCCTGCCGCCATTTGCGGTCCCATTTGGCCATGCGGCATTCTTCCACGCGTTCCCAGGCGCGTTATGATATGGCTGGCGAAGAACCCGGAAAGCCCTGTCACCGCCCGCTCCTATTTCCTGTGCGATGGCGAGGCGGATTGGGTAGGACAGCTCACCTCGCCCCATTTCGAGCAGCTCCTTATAGGCTGGGTCAAGCTCGCTCAGGCCGCGGTCGGGACGGTCGGCGACCGCTCGCACCGCATCGCCGAAGCGGTAGACCAACCCCAGTTTCGCCTCGTCGATGGTCCGCTGATCTCCGCCGCGGAAATCCTTCCAGCCCTTTGCGATACGTTTCGCGATCTCCCCGTGCTTGGACTCATCGAGGAAGCTGTCGATCTCCAGCGTGGCTGCATACAGGTCGAGCCTCTTGACGTCGTCCTTGGCCCGCTTGGCGGAGGACATGAGAAAGTTACGGATTGACCCGACATCGCTGCCGAGCACCGGCTCGGGTGGCTTCTGCGTTTCCCCGGTGGAAGGGCCTGCAAATGAGGCCTGCCAGTCCGCGGCGTCCTGCGCGGTGCCGGGCAGCGTGCTCGTCACGGTCGCCGCGCCCGTGCCGGACGCCCCGGCTGCCCGCGTACTGGCTGCGGCGGCGACCGGTTGCTCCGTGCCGGCCGCCTCGGATTCGTTCCCGGCTCGGTCAGTGTCCACAGAACGGGCGTACAGAACCAAGGCGATGAGGAACTCCCGTCCTGGACTCCGCAGCCTGGCCATCGCATCCTGCCGGAATTTGCTGTCCTGCAGAGCGGTGCTCATGAAACGGGATGCGAGATACGCCTGCATGATGCTGTGCGGGAAACGCAGGCCCTCGCCGTGCGCCTCGACCAGGTTGAGCCGGTGTCCCCAGGTGACAGCCAGCCGGATATCAAGGTGGCGCCGAGGAAGCTTGTCCTCCACGAAGCTCTTGATCTCGCGGTCGATTACCGGGTATTTCGGCGGCTGGCTCAATTCCAGCCGGCGGGTTGGCTTGCCCTTGTAGTAATCCTCGTACTTGACGTCGATGGTATCTCCCTGCAGTCCGATGCAGGCCAGCGCGGAAAGCCACTCGACGGCAGCTTCACGTTCCTTGCGGGTCAGCGGCACGGCGCCCATCAGATGGCCGTCGAATAGAGCTTCCATCCACGTATCGAGCAGGTGAAGCCGCAGTTTCGAGCGGTCCATGCTGCGCATGTCCACCTGCGCGGGCCGTTTGGCCGAGAGGTAGTCAAGCTGGTCATGCCGGAACAATTGCCGGGTGATCTGGAGATACAGCGGCAACTCGGTCAGGCCCGCGCTCTCCACTATCCAGTCCAGCCAGCGTGCGTCGGCGCTGTTTCGACCCGGATCGATATATTCGAGGGCCGCCTCTTCGCTCAGCGGCTCCAGCTCCATGATCGTGGCATCCGCGCCCCGCAGGGGATCATGCGGCCGGGATGCGATGATCAGCGGCAAGCGGAGCTCGCGCGCACGGTGAATCGCGAGCCTGATGAGGTTGTCACGGTCCTCGTGAACACTGGCGGTGCCCTCGGTGAGGGCCTCCTCCAGGCCGTCGGCGATGACGACGATCTTGTCGTCCTTGCTCAGCTGTCTCCAGACTTTCTCGGCATCGTCCGCGGACAGCATGCTGCTTTCCGCCATGTCGAGGAACCGGGCATGAGCCATTTCCCTGAAGTTCAGGCCGTCCGTGGCATCCCGCAACCGGATCGGCACCGGGACGGCGTGCCGTTCGGCGAGAAGCCTGGTCAGCTTGACCAGGACCGCCGTCTTGCCCGCGCCCACGCCACCGACCAGCAAGTGCGGCCGGCGGGTATCGGAGTGGTGTATGTCTTCCATGATCACCCGGCACAACTGGTCGCGGCCGACGATCTGACCGATATCCGGCGTGGCGGTCTCGACTAGGTCGTGGGGCTTGATCTTCGCTTTCCTGACGACCGGCGACGTCACACGGCGGAGCCGGAAGAAAAAGAATACCGCTGAGGCCAGAGCCACCGAGAGGAGCGGTATGAGGAACCCGACCTCGGCGCCGCACGCTGCACTGTACGCGCTGCAGCGATTATTGAGATTGGCCAGGGGCCCCGCGCCGAAGAGCATGACGATTAGGGACAGCACCACCACGACGACAAGGACTATCGCGCCGATGTAGGACGAGATCTCGAGGATCGTCACCGTGAATCGCCTGCGGCGCCAGCGTCTCGATGTACCGGTACTCCCCTTGGCCGACTGGCGCATGGTACTCCTGCGCCGGACGCGAGCAAATGGCTCTTCGAGGAGGGATAGCAACCTCCTCGCCCACCGACGGGCCAGGTTGGATGCGCGACTCGTTGCACTCATATGATCCGCCCCCCTTGCGTTCCCCCTCCATTGGCCTACCGCCGGAACCCCGCTGAGAATGCATATCTGGCCGTCGCTATTGAGGCGGCAGGGGTTCCAGAGAACGATGTGCCAATAGTCACGCCAGTTCACGCGAGCTGGCGCGTTCTTATAAATCTGGTGATACGCGCGTAAATGGCGCGTGTCAATCAATTTACGGCCCAGCGGCGCGGGTTCAGGCAGGATTGAACCGAACGGGCAGGTTAGGGGGCGACCTGAATATCAGCCCGTGAATGTGGGGGTCGTCGGCGTCCGGATCGAGCCGCAACCCCGGCAGCCGGTCGAGCACCGCGTTGAGCAGCACCCGCATTTCCATCCGGGCCAGGTGCATCCCCAGGCACTTGTGCGCTCCGTCCCCGAACGAGATGTGCTGCTTGTCCTTCCGCCCGACATTGAACGTGTCCGGATCGGGATACCGCTCCGGGTCCCGGTTCGCCGCGCCCAGCGAGACGGCCACGAAGCTGCCCGCGGGAATGCGCACCCCGCCCAGCTCCACATCTTCGGTGGCCGAACGCGCCACGGTCAGCAGCGGCGTCTCCCACCGCAGCGCCTCCTCGATGGCCTGCGGCACCAGGCCCCGGTCGTTCCGCACCGCCTCCAGCTGACCCGGATCGGAAAGCAGCCCGAACAGCAGGTTGCTCGACGAGCGGTACGTCGTCTCCGCCCCGGCCGGCAACAGCAGCAACAGGAACGGGTAGATCTCCTCGTCATTGAGCCGCCGCCCGTCCACCTCAGCCGCGATCAGCTGGCTGACCAGGTCGTCGTCGCGCGTGTTCCGCCGCCGGTCGGCGATGATGTCGCCGAAGTAGCCGCGCAGCTCCCGGCTCGCCGCGACCGCGCCCTCCCAGTTCCGCATGACCGCGATCAGCTGGGTCGACAGCCGCAGGAAGCGGGGCCAGTCGGCCTCGGGCAGGCCGAGGACGCGGGCGATGACCCGGACCGGGAACGGGAAGGTCAGCTGCGGGATGAGGTCGGCGTGGCCGTCGCCCGCGAAGGCGTCGATCAGCTCGTTCACGGTGGCGCCGATAATCGCGTCGCTCCACCGGTCCAAGACCCGGGTGCGGAAGGCCTTGGCCACCAGGGTGCGGTGGCGCTGGTGCTCGGGCGGGTCCATCTCCAGGATGGTCCGGCCCATGACCTGCCCGATGGTCATCGCGTTGGCGGACGAGGAGAACCGCACGTTGTCGGTCAGCACCTGCTGCGCCAGCTTGTGGCTGGTCACGGTGAACAGGGACGTCATCCGCGGCGCCTTCTCGTCGTGCCGGTACCGGCCGCCGCCGGACCCGGTGCCCAGCTCGACGTGCATGACCGGGGTGTCCGCCCGGATCCCGGCGAACATCGGGTAGGGGTCGCGCACGTCCCCGGCGAGCTCGGCGAACTGCGCCATCGGATCGTAGCTGGCCTCGGAGGAATCATCCATGTCAACCTAACGCCGCGGGGGTTGCCGTTTCTGCCGTGATCCTGGGCGCGCTGGCGGGCGGGCCGGCTACCCGGGCCGCCCGCAGGCCGGCGCCCGCGAGCGCGCCGGAGGCCGAGATCGCCGCCGTCACGAAGAGCGCCGCGCGGACCCCGTGGCTTACCGCCGCCGGGGAGGCGAAGCTGCCGGCCGCGGCGAACACCGCCGAGGCGATCGCGATCCCGAAGGCCCCGCCCACCTGGCGCATCGCGTTGTAGACGCCGGAAGCGGTGCCGATCGCCTCCCGGCGCACGCTGGAGATGGCGGCATTTTGCGCCGCTGGCATCGCGGCGGACACGCCGACGCCGGTCAGCACCATGCCGGGGATCAGCGCCGGGTAGGACCCGCCGGTGGCGAGCGCTATCCAGACCAGGCCCGCCGTCTGGCCCAGCATGCCTACCACGACGATCGGGCGCTCGCCCAGGCGGGCGACGAACCGCCCGGCGATCGGGGCGACCACGAAGAGCGTCGCGGTCAGCGGGAGCAGCCGGACTCCGGCCGCGAGCGGGCTCTCGCCCAGGGAGGCCTGCAGGTACTGCACGAAGAAGACCACCCCGCTCATCATCGCCGCGGTCATCGTGAAGCCCGCGGCGTTAGCCGAGACGTAGGGCACGTTACGGAACAAGCTCATGGGCAGCATCGGGGAACGCGCCCGGCGCTCCCAGGCCGCGAACGCGGCGATCAGCGCCGTCCCGGCGGCCAGCGGGGCGTAGACCTGCGGCGATCCCCAGCCGGCCGCGTTGCCCCGGATCAGCCCCCACACCAGGCCGAGCAGCCCGGCGCCCGAAAGGACCAGGCCGGCCGCGTCGAACGGGGTCCGCGGGCCGTGGGCTTCGGCCATGTGCCTCCGGACGAGCGGGACCAGGGCGATGCCGATCGGGACATTCAGCCAGAAGATCCACTGCCAGGCCAGGCCCTGGACGATAACCCCGCCGATGACGGGGCCGCCGAGAATGGCCAGGCCCGTGATCCCGGCGAACAGGCCCATGGCCTTGCCGCGGGTTTCCGGCGGGAACGCCGCCGACAGCAGCGCCAGTGCCTGCGGCAGCACCATGGCGGTGCCGATGCCCTGGGCGGCGCGCGCCGCGATCAGCACGCCGATCGACGGCGCGAGCGCGCAGGCCGCCGACGAGGCCGTGAAGACGGTGAGGCCGGCTACCAGCACGCGGCGGCGGCCAAGCCGGTCCCCGGCCGCCGCCGCCGTCAGCAGGAGCACGCCGATGGTGAGCGTGTACGCGTTGATGGTCCAGTCGAGCTCGGCGATCGACGCGCCGAGGTCCAGCCTGATGGTGTTCAGGGCGGTGGTCACGACCGTCAGGTCGAGTCCCACCATCAGCGAGGCCACCGAGGTGAGGATGAGGGTCCAGCGCTGTCGCGCGTCCATGTCTGTGCCTCCGTGCGTTCGTCGCGGTCACTGGTAGGTACCGGACGCGCGGCGGAAATTAATCGCGGCGGGCGCCAATAATGTGAGTCATGGACCTTGCCGAGGCCAGCGCGGCCTACCGGGGAGAGTTGCTGGCGCACTGCTACCGGATGCTGGGGTCACTGCACGACGCGGAGGACCTCGTGCAGGAGACGATGCTGCGCGCCTGGCGGTTCGCCGGCGGGTACGACGAGTCGCGCGGGTCGGTCCGGACCTGGCTGTTCCGGATCGCCACCAACGCCTGCCTGTCGTACCTCGAGGGTCGGCAACGCCGCGTGCTGCCCGTTGACCTGAGCGGGCCGTCCCATCTGCCGGACGTCGCGAAGATCGAGGAGCGCCTGGAGATCCCGTGGCTTGAGCCGTTCCCCGATGCGCTGGTTCTCTCGGGGGATCCCTCGGCGGTGGTCGAGGCCCGGGAGAGCATCCGGCTGGCGTTCATCGCCGCGTTGCAGCACCTGCCGCCGAGGCAGCGGGCCGTGCTCATCCTCCGCGACGTGCTGGCGATGCCAGCGGCGGAGGTCGCTCCGCTCCTGGAGACCAGCGTCGCCTCGGTCAACAGCGCGCTCCAGCGAGCACGCGCCCAGCTCGCGGCGGCGTCGCCGTCGGCGGACGGCGCAGGCCTGATCCAGCCGTCGGACGAGGTGTCCCGGGACTTGCTGGACCGCTACACGGCCGCGTTCACGACGATGGACGTCGAGGCGCTCAAGGGAACGCTGCGCGAGGACGCGCTGCTGCAGATGCCGCCGTTCGGCGAATGGTTCCTGGGCCGGGACACCATCGGCGAGTTCCTGGCCACGGGCTTCGCCCGCGGCAGCTCGTTCCGCTTTACGCCAACGCGGGCGAACGGCCAGGCTGCCCTGGGCGTCTACCGCCGCCGGAACGGCGACGCGCACCGGTTCCACCAGGTGCAGGTCCTGACCATGACCGAAACCGGCATCGCCCGGATCGACGCATTCGTCGTCAACGGGCTGTATGCGCCGTTCGGCCTGCCCGCGGTGCTGGAGGACGAGCGGGGGTAGGGTCGGCGGCGTGACCGAACCGTCGCCAGATCTCAAAGGAATCCGCGCACTCGTGACCGGGGGAACCAGCGGCCTGGGCTTCGCCATGAGCCAGGCCCTGGCCGAAGCCGGTGCCCGCGTCGCCCTCACCGGCCGGGCCGAGCCACGCGTCCAGGACGCCGTCACCCGGATCGCCCGCGGCGACCAGGTGGCCGGCCTGGTCATGGACGTCCGCGACGAGCAATCCGTCACCGCGGGCGTCGACCGCGTGCTGACGAGACTCGGCGGCATCGACGTGCTGGTCAACAACGCCGGGATCGGCATGCGCACCGTGAACCCGCACTTCATGACCGAACCCATCGGCTTCTGGCAGGTCAGCCCGGACGGCTTCCGCGACCTGCTCACCACCAACATCGTCGGCTACTTCCTGGTCGCCCGGGCCGTCGTGCCGCACATGCTCGAGGTCGGGCACGGCAAGATCGTCAACATCTCGGTCAGCGAGACCACGATGCGCCGCCGGGGCTTCACGCCGTACGGGCCGTCCCGCGCGGCCACCGACGCGCTTTCTCACATCATGGCCGCCGACCTGGCCGGCACCGGCATCGACGTCAACCTGCTGCTTCCCGGCGGCGTCACCCGGAGCGGCATGACGCCGGATTCGGCGCCGGAGGACGTGCAGGCGGCCTGGCTCGACCCGGCCATCATGGGTCCGCCGGTCGTCTGGCTCGCCTCCCCGGCCTCGGACGGCATCACCGACCAGCGCATCATCGCGACTGAGTTCGCCGCTTGAGCCATGACTCAACCATCACCGCCCCGCCTAGCCACAAGGTCATGGCCAGAACGAACAGGTAGATGAGGGTGGTTGAGAAGACCAGCAAGGCGACTCCGTGCGGGGGATCGCCCTCGGCATCCCTCGGCCAGGGCACAAGAAAGCCGAACATCCACACGCCCGCGCAAACCGCGGTCGCCACCGCGATCAGCGGGCCGGGCCGCACCACTGGCGGCTCGCTCTGGTCGCGAGCAGGCGCGGGCGGCCCTGCTGTTAGCGGCGCTGCTGAGGTCGGCTCGCCGGGGAGGCCGACGGTGACCGCGGCCAGCTCCGGATGGGTCCGGGCCGCGAACGCCTGGCCCACCCGCAGGTCGAATTCGTCTTTGGCCAGCCGCCCATGGACGAACGCCGCCTTGAGCACCTCGATAACCTGCTCGCGGTCGGCGTGAGACGCGCGGATCTCGCTACGCCCTTGGCCTTCCGCGGCTGCTATCTCATCTCCAGGCCCTGCCATCACGGCGCCTCCCCACCAGCGTGATGCACGGAAGCGTAACGCCGTTACCCTCTGCTGACCATCCCTGTCGCGGATAGAGCGCGTCTTCACGCGAGGCTGGCAGACTGTCGTACGCGCAGCAACCGCAACACCGTGAGCCGGCATCGGAGCGAGTGATGAAGGCAGTCCGTTTCAGCCAGTTCGGGGGCCCGGAGGTCCTCGAGATCGTGGATCTGCCCGATCCGCGTCCGGGTCCCGGCCAGGTCCGGATTGCGGTGCGCGCGGCCGGCGTCAACCCGAGCGACTGGAAGAAGCGCCAGGGCCTGATGGATCCGGAGCTCCCGCAGACCCTGGGCCACGAGGTGGCGGGCGTCGTCGACGAGCTCGGCGCGGGCGTCGCGGATGTGGCCGTCGGCGATCGCGTGTTCGGCTTCTCCGCCGAGGGGGCCGCCCAGGCCGAGCTGGCGGTGCTGTCCTACTACGCACCGATCCCGCCGTCGCTCAATTTTCCTGGCGCTGCCGCGCTGCCGGCCGCCATCGAGACGGCCACGCGCGCGCTCGACCAGCTCGGCGTCGGGACCGGCAGCACGCTGCTTATCAACGGCGCTTCGGGAAGCGTCGGCAGCGCCGCGGTTCAGCTCGCCGTGGCGCGCGGTGCGCGCGTGATCGGCACCGCCAGTCCGGCCAACCACGAGTACCTCCGCTCGCTGGGGGCCGAGCCCGTCGCCTACGGCGAGGGCCTGGCCGGGCGGGTCCGCGCGCTCGCGCCCGACCGTGTCGATGCCGCGCTCGACGTCGCCGGGAGCGGCGTCCTGCCCGAGCTCATCGAGCTCGCGGGCGGCCCGGAGCACGTCGTGACGATTGCCGACTTCGCTGGCGCGCAGGAGCACGGGGTGAGGTTCAGCAGCGGCGACGCTGGCCGCGCGGTCCACGCGCTCGCCGAGATCGGCGAGCTGATCGAGTCCGGGCGCTTCTCGCTCCCGGTCGCGCAGACCTTCCCGCTCGCCGAGATCGCCGAGGCACACCGCGTCAGCGAGGACGGCCACGTGCGCGGGAAGCTCGTACTGGTGGTCGGCTCTCCCATAGGCGGGTCCCGGTAGGCGCGACCCAATCCGTGTCACCCGTCTAGACTGCCGCCCACCACGTCACAGATATGGGAGACACGCTCTAGATGGGGTATCGGGTGGGTTCGGTGTCGTAGCTGCGCCCGGCCGGGGTGGTCCAGCGGAACGTCCCGTCGGGCAGCTGGTCGACCTTCCACCCGGGCTGCTGCTTGAGGCGGTGGTCATGACGGCACTTCGGTCCGGCATTACACAAGCACGTCCGGCCGCCTGCCTCGTACGGGGTGTTGTGCTCGAA
>Ga0207665_10002425_pt1 | contig 12604 bp, 8 predicted proteins | sample LARL112metaG_FD_184351 | JGI IMG/M metagenome (GOLD analysis project Ga0207665, IMG submission 184351) | Corn, switchgrass and miscanthus rhizosphere microbial communities from Kellogg Biological Station, Michigan, USA - LAR L11-2 metaG... | ecosystem: Host-associated > Plants > Roots >...
AAGGTCATTGAAGAGCGAAACTTCAAGTCATCCGGGGATTCAAAAATTTGGTCGATCGGACGCCCCTCCACGAGCATCACAAGCTGAGTGCAATGGCTTAGTCGCGAGCCAAGGATCGGGTGCCTAAGATACGCTTCGGCTTCGTGCCGTGATGAGATTGCATACTTGTTCGCCATGGCGCTGTGCCCTAACCCTTTAAGCTGAGGGAATATGAACCACATCCAATGGCTCTGTTTATGACCTTCGTTTAATTCTCTGCACGCTCGGTCGAAGCAATGACTCTGTGCGTCGACAAAACGTTGCAGATCATAGGGGTCTTTCGTGCTCATCGTTTTTGCTGTGCCTGGCACCGAGACAGAACAAATCGTCTCGTCACGCTGACCAATTCTGCGTTCGCACGCGAGGCAACGCAAGACGAGTCACGACACGGTCCACCCCAGGGGAAGTGTGAGGGCGCCGGTTGAACACGCTGATCGTAAGCTATCAAGCGGGCGAAGAAGCTCGGGGCCATCCCAGGCGGGACTGTGACCTGAATAAACACGCAGTTGGCAAGTTGCGTTCGTAGCGATGCGATCAGAAGAGCACAACTCGTGTTTGTCAAGCTGGAGCAAGCACGTTATGATGCGAGATTACGATCTGCGCAATCCAGATATGGTAAGCCATGGCGCAGTGGGACGCTCCATCCCCGAAGTTAGTACCGCTGATTCCACGCTGCAGTTTTGCGGTTTTCTCTGCCGCCGAGCGCACCCACTTCAACAATTTTCCAAGATGAAGTTTAGGAGGTAACCGCGATGTGCACGGAGATGCGGAAAACAGGAGTCGACACCGTCGGCGACATCCCTTGGGGTACACACTTTTGCCTGTTCTACGAGACCAGAGCGGATCTGCTCGAAACAGTGGTCTCTTACTGCAAAGCTGGATTGGAGAACCGGGAGTTTTGCCTGTGGGTGGTTGCCGAACCCCTTACCGGTGAAGAAGGCAGACATGCATTGAAGCAAGCTGTCCCTGACCTGGATCGATATTTGTCTGATCGCAGCATAGAGATCGTCGCGGCTCGCGAATGGTATTTACAGGACGGAACTTTTGATCTTGACAGAGTGATTAACGGTTGGAACGAAAAACTCGCGAGCGCATCGGCCAGAGGTTACGCGGGGGTAAGAGTGACCGGAGATACCGCCTGGCTCGAAAAGAAAGACTGGAAGGATTTCTGTGAGTACGAAGAGTCACTCAACCAGGCGGTCGCCAATCAGCGTCTGGCGGTGCTATGCACCTACCCGCTTAGCGCATGCGGAGCTGCTGAAATCCTGGATGTAGTGCGGACACATCAATTTGCAGTGACCAGGCGGCGCGGAAGTTGGGATGTTATCGAGACCGCGGGGCACAAACAAGCTAAGGCAGAAATCAAGCGCCTGAATGAGGAACTTGAGGAACGTGTGATCGAACGGACCAGTCAATTGACGGCCGTCAACAGCGAACTGACAAAAGAAGTGCTGCAACGTCAGCGCGCCGAGGAGGCACTGCTGCGGAGTGAGGCTTACTTAGCGGAAGCACAGAGAGTGAGCCACACGGGCAGTTTCGGCTGGAGTGTTTCCAGTGGGAACATCGTCTGGTCAGACGAAACGTTTCGAATACTTGGATACGACCCAGCGACCCAACCTACAGTGGAAGTCATAGTGCAGCGAACACATCCAGAGGACCGAGCTTTCGTCCAAGAAACGCTCGAGCAAGCAGCACGGGATAGGAAGGCTTTTGAGTTTGAACATCGGCTGCTGATGCCAGATGGCTCGGTGAAGTACGTTCGAGTTGTGGGTCATCCTTCAACAAACGATGAATCTGGCAAGTTTGAATTCGTCGGAGCGGTGACGGATATCACCGAGAGCAAGCGAGCGGAAGAATCGCTGCGCCGGAGTGAGGGTTATCTCGCGGAAGCGCAGAGGCTGACACACACGGGCAGTTGGGTGTGGCGGGTGGCGGGACGAGACGCCCTGCATCTATCCGAGGAATGGTATCGGGTATACGGCTTCGACCCGGAAGCGGGCGTGCCCAGTTGGGAGGAACGGCTGCAGCGCATCCATCCAGAGGATCGAGCCATATGGCAAACAACAATCGACAGAGCCATAAGAGAAAAGTCGGATTACGAAATGGAATTCCGAATCCTTCTTCCGGCCGACACCGTCAGATACATCCACACTGTTGGCCATCCTGTTGTGAGCGCATTGGGGGATTTGGTGCAATTCGTGGGTAGTTCGGTTGACGTCACCGAACGCAAGCGGGCGGAGGCGCTGCGTGACGGAGAGAGTCACATTTTGGAGATGATAGCGCGCGATGCTTGGCTGGAGGAAATACTGGACAACCTGGTGCGCGTTGTGGAGGCGCAATTCGCCGGCATGCTGTGCTCGGTCCTGCTCCTCGACGAGGATGGGAAGCACGTGCGGCGCGGCGCGGCCCCCAGCCTTCCCGAGGCTTACAGCAAGGCCATCGATGGCCTTTGTATCGGACCGAAGTCCGGATCATGCGGCACGGCCATGCACCGCAGAGAGCCTGTTGTCGTCACCGACATTCTCCGGGATCCGCTGTGGGAGCCGTACCGAGTCGTGGCCGAGCCCTATGGGCTCCGCGCCTGCTGGTCCACTCCCATACTTGCGCATTCGGGCCAGGCGGTGGGCTCGTTCGCCATGTATTACCGTGAACCGCGCGGTCCGAGCGCGGCTGAGACGCGCGCGCTGGAAATGGCCACGCACCTGGCCGGCATCGCCATCGAACGCAAGTTGGCGCGGGAAGAGCGCGAACGATTGCGTCAGGCGCAGGCGGATCTCGCGCACATCAATAGAGTGACGACCATGGGCGAGCTGACTGCGTCGCTGGCGCACGAGATCAGGCAGCCGATTTCCGCAGCAGCAACAAACGCCAAGACCTGCCTGCGATGGCTTGGTCGCGATGATCCGGACGTGGCAGAAGCACGCGAGGCGGCATCGAGAATTGTTAAAGACATAACGCGAGCGGCTGACATCATCGGGAGAATCAGCTTGCTGTTCAAGAAGGGCGGACTGCAGCCGGAGTTGGTTGATGTTAATGAGCTCATTCGAGAAATGATTGTCCTGCTGCGCAGCGAGGCCAGCCGCCATTCGATCTCGATCCGTACCGAGTTTGCGGAGGATCTCCCCAAAGTCATGGCGGACCGCGTACAGCTGCAGCAGGTTTTCATGAACCTGATGCTCAACGGCATCGATGCCATGAAGGACATGAGTGGCGGAAGCGAGCTTACCATCAAGTCGAAAGCCGACAATGGTCAACTACTGATCTCGGTCCGCGACACGGGCGTGGGATTGCCCCCGCACCAGGCGGACCAGATCTTCAGTGCCTTCTTTACGACCAAAGATAACGGGACTGGTATGGGACTACCTATCAGTCGGTCGATCATCGAGTCTCATGGCGGCCGCTTGTGGGCCGCCGACGCGCCGGGGCGGGGCGCAACTTTTCAGTTCACACTACCGGCAACGGCCGCGGCGCACGCATAACGCTCCCATTCTGCTCCTAGGTGGCGGGCGGACAACGGTGACACGCCGTCGTTTTGCTCCAGTGATCGCGATGTCCGATTCAGAGACAGGCAAATCCCAAAAACGACCGAAACAAAATTGATCACGCGTGGCCACACACAGGTAAGTACTTTACCGTCAAGCAGTGCGAGGGTGCGGTCGTTGGCACTCGATATGCGGAGTTTCGGGCGGGGTAGTGCGCAGAGGAGGTCGTTATGGCGAACCTTTGGCAGGACTTGCGATTCGCGTTGCGTGTACTGGCGAAAAAACCAGGCTTTACAGTGATTTCTGTTTTGACGCTGGCTCTGGGGATCGGAGCCAATACCGCGATCTTCAGCGTACTCGACTCGGTCCTGCTGCGCTCGCTGCCCGTGCCACATGCTGAACAACTGGTTACGCTTTCGAACCCCGACGCGCATGGTTCGAATTTTGGAAGTGATAGTGGTGACCGCGCTCTGCTGGCCTATTCGGAATTTGAATATTTTCGGGATCATAACGACGTCTTCTCAGAAATTTTCGCAGCGGACAGCGAACTGCCGCAAGCGGAAGTCACGTTGCCTGATTCTTTATCCAGCACGCGATCCAGGACGGGGCCCAGTTCGGGTGCGCAAAAAGAGGCCGCCCGCGTCCGCCTTGTCAGTGGCGATTACTTCGCCACGCTTGGAATTACTCCCGCCGCTGGCATGTTTTTCACACGAGAAGTGGACCGTGCCAGGGGCAGCTCGCCGATCGCGGTCGTCAGCTATGCATTCTGGCAGCAACGCTTTGCCCTTGACCCGCTGGCACTCGGCAAAACGATACAAATAGGCCAGTCGTCGTTCCAAATTGTGGGCGTCACTCCACCGGGATTCTTCGGCGAGACAGTCGGAACATTCCCCGATTTTTGGATTCCTGTGATGATGCAGGACTCCGTCTACCCCGGGCGAGACCTCCTGAGCCCGGCGAAAGATCTGACGAACATGCATATGTGGCTTCAGGTGATAGCGCGGCTGAAGCCCGGGGTGACGCCGGAACAGGCCAAAGCCTATATCAATGTCATGTTCAAGAATCTGCTGGAATCCAAGGTTGGCGCTGCGATCTCGGCGGAGGAACGCCGTGGCGCTCTCGATCAGCGGATCGACCTGCAGCGGGCGGCACGTGGTTCATCCGTGTTGCGGGAGCATTTTGGCCAGCCGTTGAAAATCCTGATGGGACTGGTGGGGCTGGTGCTTCTGATCGCTTGCGCCAACGTAGCGAACCTTTTGCTCGCTCGGGGTGCGGGACGGCAAAGAGAATTCGCCATGCGCATTGCGATGGGGGCGGGACGCGCGCGTCTGATCAGGCAACTGCTGACCGAGGGCCTACTGCTTGCGGTGTGCGGCGCCGCTGCGGGCTTATTGCTGGGCTACTGGGCCGACGCGCTGCTGCTGCGCATGGTGGCTGACGGAGCGTCCGGCCCTGCGAGCATCCAGCTTGATTTGCAGGCTGACGCGCGGGTGCTCGGTTTCACCCTGGGCATAACATTGCTGACGACAATCCTCTTTGCCTTGATTCCATCCCTGGACTCGACGCGGCTGAATCTGAGCCCGGTCCTGAAGTCCAATCCGGGCGGAGCTTTCCGCGACGCATCACACCGGCGTTTTCCAGCCGCAAAGATCTTTGTGATCACCCAGGTTGCTATTTCGGTGATTATCCTGGTCTGTGCAGGCCTCTTTGTGCGCAGCCTCTCCAGACTTGGCGAGGTAAAACTTGGCTATGACCGAGAAAACCTGATCTTGGTGCGAGTCGATGCCGCGCCTCTCGGCTACAAAGGCGCGGCGCTTGCCCGCTTTCAACTGGATTTGCTGGGGAGAATTTCCGCGATTCCCGGCTTACGCGGGGTCACCGTTTCCAAGAACGGCCTTTTCAGCCACTCGGAATCCACGGATCCGATCTCCGTCGAAGGCTATACGCCAAAGGGCGGCGAGGAGATGCATTCGCGCATGGATCACGTGGGCCCGGCATATTTTTCCACGCTCGGAATTCCGATCTTGATGGGGCGGGAGATTGAAACACAAGACACCGCCTTGAGCGTTCGCGCCGCGGTCATAAACCAGACCTTCGCGCAACGCTATTTCCTCAACAGCAATCCTATCGGCAAGCATGTCCGCGATACGTATTCCGGCAATCCCGCCGAGACGGTTGTGGTCGGTGTCGTTGCGGACGCCAAATACAACAGCTTGCGGGAGAAGGCTGAGCCGCGCATCTATGCTCCTCTGGCCAATCCCATGTGGGAGAATCCTGCCGCATTCTATGAAGTGCGTACGTATGCCGATCCTCAAGCGGTCGGCGCGGCGCTTCGCCAAGTTGTCCAGGAAACTGCTCCCATGCTTCCGCCCATCGAGGTGCACACGATGTCCGGGCTGGTTGATGACTCTCTGCAAACTGACCACTTCATCCGGCAACTCGCCAGCGCTTTCAGTGTGCTGGCTCTGCTTCTCGCGGCGATTGGCCTCTATGGACTGATGACCTATACCGTATCGCGTCGGACCAGAGACATCGGAATCCGCCTGGCACTGGGCGCGGAGCAACGAAGCGTTCTTTGGAACGTTCTGCGCGAGACGCTGCTGCTCGTACTGGCCGGAATCATCATTGGTGTGCCTTTGGCGCTGGGTGGAACGCACCTGGTGCGTAGCATGCTATTTGGGTTAGGCTTCGCGGATCCGGTTGCAATTCTGTTTGCGGTAACGGTGCTCACGATTGTTGCTGCGCTTGCCGGCTTTCTACCGGCGTGGCGAGCTTCTCGTGTAGATCCTATGATCGCATTGCGATACGAGTGATGGTTGGAACTACTCGATGCGGACACTCTGGCTATGTTCCGGAGTAGCGCTGTTCTTGCCAGGGGTTGCCGTAGGCGTTATAGCCGTTGCGTTCCCAGAAGCCGAGACGTTCTTCATCGAGGAGCATGAAGCCGCGCACCCATTTGACGCTTTTCCAGGCGTAGAGATGCGGGACGATCAGGCGGACCGGGCCGCCGTGCTCGGCGGTGAGCGGGACACCGTCGTGATCGAATGCGAACAGGACATTCGGGTGCTGGAGGTCGGCGAGCGGGACGTTTGCGGTGTAGCCTTCTTCCGCTAGCACCAGAACATGTTTCGCTTCGAGCTTTGGCTGTACGAGCTTGAGGACTTCGCTGAAGAGAACACCTTTCCAAGTGTTGTTCAGGCGGCTCCAACGGGTGACGCAATGAAAATCCGAAGTTACTTCGGTTTGCGGGAGCGCGCGGAATTCTTTCCAGGATAATTTTAGAGGCGTGGCTAGTTCGCCGGAAATTTTGAAGTCCCATTTCGCTTCGTCGAAATGCGGGACGCTGCCGTAGTGCAGAACGGGCCATTTGAGCGTGAGTGATTGGCCAGGAGGGAGGCGGCCTTCCTGTTTGGCTTTTCTTTCGAGGTCTCTGCGATCGCCTTCTTGTAGAAAGTCCACCATCAATCGTCCCTATTTGCGGCAACGGGAAATATTGGTTAGCTGAGAAAAGTTCACCATCATCCGTGGCCTGCCGCAAGTTGAGGGCGGTCTTAACAATTTCGGATAAAAAGGTGGCACCTTGGTGTTGTTAATGATCGATTCCCATTTGCGTCAGGAAGTAGGCGTAGTCGAAGGCCGTCTCATGCAGGCGATCGTAGCGGCCTGATGCGCCGCCATGCCCTGCCGGGTTCATGTTGGTTTTCAGGATTAAAGTGTTGTGGTCGGTGCGGAGAGCACGCATTTTGGCGACGTACTTGGCGGGCTCCCAGTATCCGACCTGGCTATCATTGAAGGAGGTTCTTACCAGCATGTTGGGATAAGCCTTAGCCTCAATATTATCGTAAGGCGAATAAGTGAGCATGTAATCGAACGCGGGTTTTTCTTTCGGGTTTCCCCACTCCTCAAATTCCGTCACGGTGAGCGGAATAGATTCATCCAGCATGGTATTCATTACGTCCACGAACGGAACGCCGACCAAAGCAGCGTGAAACAAATCGGGCCGCATATTCAGAACAGCGCCCATCAAGAGGCCACCGGCGCTGCGCCCTTCAATCACCAGACGATTCTTCGCACCGTAACCTTGCTGCAAAAGATACTCAGCGCAGACGATGAAATCGGTGAAAGTATTTTTCTTGTGCATCATGCGGCCGTCGTCGTGCCAGGCTTTGCCCAGTTCGCCGCCACCGCGGATATGAGCTACCGCCACCACCACGCCGCGATCCACCATGCTGAAAATGGGCGAATCAAAAAAGATGTCGTACGGAGCGCCATACGAGCCGTAGCCGGTCAGATAAATGGGCCCTTTGCCGTCCAGTTTGCCGCCTTTTAGATGAACGACCGAAATCGGCACCTTCACGCCATCGGATGCGGTGGCGAAAATGCGCTCCACTTGATAGCGGTTGCGGTCATAGCCACCGGGCACTTCTTTCTGTTTGAGCAACATGGAAGAGCCGCCGGGCATGTCGTATTCGAAAACAGATTGCGGAGTGATGAAAGACTGATAGCCGTAGCGGAATTTCGTGGTGTGGTATTCGCGGTTGACATAGGGATAGGTCGCGTAGGCCGGTTCTGGAAAGTCAATGCGGCGGGAATTCCCAGTTTGCAGGTCGGTCACGCGAATCTGCGGCAAGCCTTTTTCGCGTTCGAACAAAACGTAGTAGTTTTTGAAGAAGTCCGTGTCATCCAGCATCACATCGGGGCGATGAGCCACGACTTCCTGCCAGTTCTTGCTGCCGGGGTCCGAGACGGGCGCTTTGACCAGGCGGAAATTGCGTCCGGTATCGTTCACGCGAATGTAAAAGAAATTGCCGTTGTGATCGGGATAGTATTCGACATCCTGCTTGCGTGGTTCGATGATTTTCCATTCGGCTGCCGGCTGATCGGCAGGGATGTAACGCGCTTCGCTGGTGGTGTGACTACTGGAGACCAGCAACAAATAGCTCTTGCTACGAGTCTTGGCGGTGCCGACCTCGAATCGTTCGTCTTTTTCTTCGTAGATCAAGGTGTCCGGGCCGCTGGTGCCAACAGGATGACGGTACAATTGGTAGGGGCGCTTCGCGACGGCGTCCTCGACGGTGTAGAAGAGGGTTTTGTTGTCGTTAGCCCAGGCGACGGAATCCACGCGTTCGGCCTTATCCACGAGCGTTTTCCCGGTACGCAAGTCCTTGACGGCAAGCGTGAATTGGCGGAAGCCGGTGTTATCGGTGGTATATGCGAGCAAATTTCCATCGTCACTGACCTGGTAAGCGCCGAGAGACATGAAGGTTTGGCCCTTTGCTAGTTCGTTCACGTCGAGCAGAATTTCTTCCGGCGCGTCCAGGCTGCCTTTTTTGCGGCAACGGATGCCGTACTGCTTGCCCGCCTCAGTTCGCACATAATAAAAATAGCCGCCTTCCTTGTAGGGTACTTCGATGTCGGTTTCCTTAATGCGACCAAGCATTTCGTCATAGAGCTGTTTTTGCAGCGGTTCGGTCGGCTTCATCACCGCGTCGGTGTAAACATTTTCGGAGTCCAGATAGGCTCTCACCTCGGGATTTTTCTTGTCGCGCAGCCAAAAATAGTTGTCCAGCAGCTTTTGCCCGTTGATGTTGGTGACTTTAGGTTCTTTCTTTGCAACTGGTGGTGACGGCAGCGAAGAAGAAGTGTCGGCCGCAGGCAGAACGAAGACGGAAGCAAGGATAAGTGTGGCGAGGGGAAGCAGTGCGAAATGGATGTGCCGGAAGTGAGAATCGTTCATTGGACTTCCTTGCCGAGGATTGAAAAACCGCAGCGATTGTATATCAACAGCTTGCCCGGATACATACGGAAGCTTGTGGTGCAATAAAGGTGTGGTGCGCGGCGGTCCGATGTGCTCCTTATGCTATGCTTTTTGCATGAATGCACGGATTCTGGATGGAATTAAGATACGCGATGAGATCTTCGTGGAATTGCAAGCAGAGGTATCGTCGCTCGCAGCGCAAGGCGTGCGGCCGGGACTTGCGGCGGTGTTAGTTGGCGAAAATCCTGCTTCGCAAATGTATGTGAAGAGCAAAGTGGCTGCCTGCGAGCAGTTGGGCATGGCGAGCTGGCTGCACACCCCTCCTGCAAACTCGACGACGGAATACATGCTGCAGCTGGTGGACGATCTGAACCGCGACGACAATGTGGACGGGATTTTGGTGCAGCTTCCGTTGCCGTCGCAGATCGATGCGAAGCGAGTGCTGGAGGCGGTTTCCCCCGCGAAGGATGTGGATGGTTTTCACCCGGTCAATATGGGCAAGCTGGTGAGCAACCGGCCCGGGCTTGCGGCGTGCACGCCGGCCGGATGCATGGAAATTCTTCGGCGCAACAATATCGCTATTGAAGGCGCGAATGCGGTGGTGCTGGGACGGAGCGACATTGTTGGCAAGCCGATGGCGCTTCTGCTGCTCCATGCGAACGCGACGGTGACGATTTGCCACTCCAAATCGCGCGATTTGCCGGAAATTATCCGCCGCGCGGATATTGTGGTCGCGGCGATTGGCCGGGCGGGATTTGTGCAGGCGGGCTGGATTCGTCCGGGCGCTGCAGTGATTGACGTGGGCACAAATAAAGTGACGGATGTGGCAGAAGCAGAACGTTTGCTGGCGAATTTTCCGCAACGGCTGGAAAAATTCCGCGTGAAGGGCAGCGCGCTAATCGGCGACGTCCATCCTGACGCGGTGAATACGGCGGGTGCGCTTTCTCCTGTGCCAGGCGGAGTCGGCCCGATGACCATCACCATGCTGATGAGCAATACCGTGAAAGCGGCGAAGCTGCGTCGCATGTCCGGGGGCATGTCGGGCAGATTGCAGCCGGCATCCACGGCGCGCTGAACTGAAAATGTTGCGCTACGGATTGACTGGCGGCATCGCGAGCGGCAAATCCACGGTTGCGGCGATGTTGCACGAAGAAGGCTTTCCTGTAATTGAAGCGGACCGCGTCGCCCATCAGGTGATGGAGCCTGGGCAGCCGGGTTACAAGGAAGTGGTGGCGACTTTCGGCGAGAAAATATTGGTTACACACCAGGGTCTGCATACCGATCCCGAGCGCAATGCGGGCCCGAGCATCGATCGTAAACGGCTGGGAGCGATCGTGTTCAGCGATCACGAAAAACTTGCACGACTGAATGCCATTATTCATCCGCACGTGGAAGAGGAAATAAAACGGGAGTTCGCGGAGTTCGAAAGAACCGGGAAATACGCAGCTGGTTTTGTGGAAGCGGCGCTGATCTTCGAAGCCGGCCTGCACAAAAAACTGGACGGCGTGGTGGTGGCATGGTGCCTGCCGGAACAGCAACTCGCACGTCTAATAGAACGTGGCTTGAGCGCAGACGAAGCGCGCAAACGCGTTGCGCTGCAGATGCCGGCTGCAGAGAAGCTGGCGTTGGCTACGATAAAGATAGATTGCTCGGGCCCGCTTGAACGAACGAGGCGCGAAGTCCGGGCTCTGGCCGCAAAGCTGCGGCGGAGTTCGCGCGGCGGATAAGCCCTGCTACACGATTTGCGCTATCATCATCGATAAGAAACCCGTAGAAACATGGACTGGAAGGAATTTATGCCGCCGCGAAATCACACCTCATTTTTAAGGCCGCTGGCCGTCATCGCGATACTGATTCTTGGCGCCTACTGGGCCGGCGCGCGCTGGGGGACCCGGCAGCCAATCGATGTTGGAGCTATAACCGGCGAACAGGACGCGGCGGCGGTGAAGAACGCCAGCTTTGCGGTACGCGATGCGGCATTGAGCGTAGACGAAGCGACCAATGTGCGAATTTACCGGCAATCTGCTGCCGCCGTGGCGAATATTCTTACGAAGGCCACGGAATATGATTTCTGGATGGATCCAGTGCCGGTGGAAGGCGCGGGATCGGGCTTTGTGATTGATGCCAAGGGTTACATCCTGACGAATTTCCATGTGGTCCAAGGCGCGCAGACGATTGAAGTGGTGCTGGGCGATCAGTCGCGGCACGCCGCAAAATTCATTGGCGCGGATCAACGCAACGATGTGGCGTTGATCAAAATTGATCCCGTCGGTAAGCCGCTTGCCGCGCTGCCGCTGGGTGATTCGGCGGCGCTGCAAGTGGGACAGAAGGTTCTTGCGATTGGCAATCCATTCGGATTTCAGAGCACGCTCACTACGGGAGTGGTCAGCGCGCTGGGGCGCACGGTGCAAACGGGACAAAACACGCTGATTGATGAGGCGATTCAGACCGATGCGGCGATCAATCGTGGAAATTCCGGCGGTCCGCTGATCAACACGCATGGTGAAGTGATCGGAATCAATTCGGCGATTTACACGCCCAGCGGCACGACGGCCGGCATCGGGTTTGCGATTCCAATCAATACCGCGAAGCGGATTGCACACGACTTGATCACTGATGGACGGGTGCACCAGGCGTTCATTGGCGTGGAGACGATTCCCATCAACGAATCGTTTGCCGAGGCACTTGGTTTGCCCGCGCAGGAAGGGCTGTTGGTGCAAACGACGACGCGCGGCGGGCCGGCAGCGCAAGCGGGCATCAAAGGCGGCGATCGCGTGGCGCAAGCGGGCATGCGACGGTTTTACATTGGCGGCGATATCATCACGGCGATTGATGGACAGAAAGTTTCGAGTCCGCTGGACGTGAATCTGGCCCTGAATAAAAAGCGGCCCGGTGATGTGGTCGATGTGACTCTGTTCCGCGGCGGCAAGAAGATGGAAGTGCAGGTAACACTGGTGGAGCGTCCAGGCAACAGTTGAGTGGCGCTCACGTTGAGATTGACTCGCGTGGAGTGCTCTCCAACCATGAGGAGTGTGACGCGATTTATCCCGCAGATGAAGCGCGATTGACGACACCTATTTACCGATTTGTGCGCGGTGGCGGTCTCGTTCCGCTTCACTAAGTGCAAACCAGTCTTCAGCGATATCTCTGACACGCTCGAGTTCTTTTTGCATTTCGGCGTGCTTCAATTCTAATAAGGCTGCATCGGCGTCGGGCGGGACCTCGATGGGCGGAGCGAAAATCATGATGGTTTTCGTAAACGGCCGGGGCAGAAGAAAATGGTCCCAAGTTTTTCGGAAAGTTTTTCCGTGCTGTACTCCGATGT
>Ga0207665_10002428_pt1 | contig 12597 bp, 13 predicted proteins | sample LARL112metaG_FD_184351 | JGI IMG/M metagenome (GOLD analysis project Ga0207665, IMG submission 184351) | Corn, switchgrass and miscanthus rhizosphere microbial communities from Kellogg Biological Station, Michigan, USA - LAR L11-2 metaG... | ecosystem: Host-associated > Plants > Roots >...
GACCCGCCGCCGCGCCTTGACCCGGTTAGCCGAATCCTTCTGCTTACGGGATAGCTCCCGCTGGGCGTGGGCCAGCTTGCGTTCTTTGGCCCGCAGGAACCGCGGGTTGGCGATGATCTCGCCGTCTGAGGTGACGGCCAGCCGGTCCAGTCCCACGTCGACGCCGACCTCGTGCTCGCAGGTAGGCAGCGGTGTGGGTTCGCGCTCGACCACGAAGGAGGCGTAATACCGGCCGTCCGGCTCGCGGATCACGGTGACCGACGATGGCGGGCTGGGCAGTGGCCGGGACCAGCGGACGCCGATCTCGCCGACTTTGGCTACATACAACCGCTGCCCGCGCAGGCCGAACCCGTTGCGGGTGAGCCGGACCGATTGTTTACCGTGCTTGCGGCGGAACACCGGATGCCCCACCTTGCGGCCCTTTCGCACGCCTGAGAGAGAATCGAACCAGTTCCGGTACGCGCGGCGGGCGTCGTTGCATGCCTGCACCAGCGCGACTGAGGGCACCCCGTCGAGCCATGCACGCTCGGGGGTGAGCTTGGCCAGCGTGATCACCCGCCGCTGCACCTCGCTGCCGCTGACCTGCACCCCAGCGGCATGGGCTTCTTCCCGCAGCCGCAGCGAGTCGTTATAGACCACACGCGCGCAGCCGAACACCCGGGCGAGCTTCACCTGCTGCCCCGGCGTGGGACGCAGGCGGTAACGGTATCGGACCAGCACGGCACCGGAATTTACACCCGGCCTCAGACAGCCACCGGCGACTACCGCCGCGGCAGGCATGTTGTTTCCGCCTTGCCTGTTCACTTGGTCTTTGTGAGGAAGTGCCGGCGGAGTGTGCCGGCCGGCGAGCACATCCAATTCCTGGCTGAGGTGTTCGGTTAGGAGTGCAGCGAGTTCGGCGCCGTCCTGGCCGAATGCAACGGGGAGGACGACCATGTGCACCTGATGACCGAGTATCTGCCAAAAGTGTGTGTCGCCACGCTGGCGAACTCGCTCAACGGCATGCCCGCGTGGATACTGCGACAGCGGTACCGGATCCGTACCCACCGCGAGCACCTGTGGTCTCCCTCCCATTTCGCTGCCTCCTGCGGGTATGCGCCGTTGCCGATCATCCCGCAGTACGTTGAGCAGCAGCGGACGCCAGGCGGCTAACCCCGGCCCGAATACTGCGACTTGTGCCGCCAATTTCCCGGTCACGGATCTTCCTTACGCTGTCCCGGGCCCGGCCATCCGGCCCCGGCGGCGAAACTGCTGATCACCTCGTCGTACTGCCAATCCCCGCCGACCGGCATGGGGAACAGGATGGGAAGGTCGACCCCGGCCGCGCGGTACTGCCCCACCTGGGCCGCGCACGCGGCGGCGTCGCCGTAGGCGACGAAACCGTCCGCGACCTGCTGCGGCACCTCCCCGGCGGCGCCCGCCCGGTCCCCGGCCAGCGTCAGCTCCCTGGCCGCCCGCAGGTCGACGCCGGCGTCCTCGCCGAACAGCCGCGGGACCGCCGGGTGCAGGACATACCTCGGCACGACCGCCCGGGCAGCGGCCGCCGCCGCACCGGTGTCGTCGCACAGGCAGACGTGGACCACGCAGGCGATCTTCACCGACGACGGGTCGCGGCCGGCCGCCTCGGCCGCGGCGCGCACGGTCGCCGCCGCCTCCCCGGCCTGGGCCGGGGACATCAGGTTGAGGATCACCCCGTCGGCGATCCGGCCGGCCAGTTCTTGCATGCGCGGGCCGAGGGCAGCCAGGTAGATCGGAAGTTCTGAACGGATTGGCCGGGCGTCGAGCGGCACCGGGCCGGTGCGGTACACGTGCCCGGTGAACCCCGTGGGATCGCCGGCCAGCACCGCCCGGACCACCCCCACGTACTCCTCGATCATCGGCAGCGGCGCGAACGGCGCGAGGCCGAACCTGCTGTTCATGATCACGTTGGCGGTGCCGAGGCCGAGGATGAACCGGCCGCCGGCCGCGTGGTCGAGCGTGGCCGCCGTCTTGGCCGTCAGCACGGGCGGCCGCAGCGCCGCGTTGGCGACGGCGGTCCCGACCGTCACCGTGCTGGTCGCGGCGATGACCGGATGGCAGAGGGTGAGCGCGTCGCCGTGGCCCTCAGCGACGAACACGGCCAGGTAGCCGGCCCGCTCCGCCGTGGCGGCGATCTCCCCGATCCGCGCGGGCGGCAGGCCGCTATGCGAGGCGATGGACAGGCCGAGCTGCGTCAACGTCCGGCTCCTTCCGGCGGGAGGGTTGCCCGCTGGGTCCTCAGTTCGCGTTTGAGCACCTTGCCGGTGGTGGTGCGGGGGAGCGGCCCGGTGAACTCGGCGCTCTTGGGGCACTTGAAGTGGGCCAGGCGCTCGCGGCACCAGGCGATGATCTCATCGGCCGACGCGGTGCTCCCGGCGGCCGGGGTGATCACCGCGTGGACCGCCTCGCCCCAGGTGGGATCGGGCACCGCGATCACCGCGACCTCGGCGACGGCGGGATGGCGGGCGAGCACGGCCTCCACCTCGACCGGGTAGATGTTCTCGCCGCCGCTGATGATCATGTCCCTGGCGCGGTCGAGGATGTAGAGATAGCCGTCGGGCGTCAGCCGGGCGATGTCGCCGGTCTTGTACCACCCGCCGTCGGTGAAGGCCTCCTTGGTCGCCACCGGGTCGCGCCAGTAGCCGGAGAACAGGCACTCCCCGCGGATGAGCAGCTCGCCCGCGGCGTCGCGGGGCAGGTCGTGGCCGCCGGGGTCCACCACCCTGACCTCCCAGCCGAACGCGATCCGGCCCGCGCTGGCCAGATGCGGGTGGCCGATCTGGTGGTCCTCCGGGGCGAGCAAGCTGATCATGCTCTGGCTCTCGGTGTTGCCGTAGATCTGCCGGAACCGGCAGGGCAGCACCGCCAGCGCGGCGGCCAGCGAGGACGGCGTGATCGGCGCCGTGCCGTAGGCGATCTCCCGCAGGCTGGTCAGGTCCGGCGCGTCCCGGCGCCGGATCTCGGCGACGAGCATGTCGATCAGCGACGGCCCGGCGGTGAAGAACTCGATCCGGTCCCGCTCGATCGCGTCGATCACCGCCGGCGGGCTGAACGAGGTGTGGACGTAGACCGTGCCCGCGGTCAGCAGCGCCTGCATGGCCTGGCCGAAGCCGCCGAGGTGGAACAGCGGCAGGATCTGCAGGTGCCGTGACCCGGCCACCTGGTCGCCGATCTCGATCGCGAAGGCCGCGACGCTGGTGAGCAGCGCCCCGTGCCGGAGCGGGATCGCCTTGGCCCGGCCGGTCGTGCCGCTGGTGTGCACCAGCGCCATCACGGCCGTGCTGGCCAGGTCCGGCCGGAGCGGCACCGGGCCGTCCAGGGCCGCCCCGTCCCGCCAGCCGCCCGGGACTTCGCCGCCGCCGCCGATGATCACGCGGATTGCCATGTCGGGGGCCGCGGCCGCCACGGCCGGTGCGAAATCGGCGTCGGCCGCCACCGCAGCCGGCTGGAACAGGGCGAGCACCTCGGTGAGCTCGGGCACCGACAGCCGCCAGTTGATGAACGCCGGGGTCGCCCCCGCGCGCATGAGGGCGAACGCGTGGACGAGGAAGTCGGCGCTGTTCCTGGCGACCACGGCCACCACATCATCCGGGCCGACCCCCAGCCGCGCCCATCCGCCCGCCCGGCGCTCGGTCACCTCGAGCAGCTCGGCGTAGCTGTAGCGCGCGCCGCGGTCATCGGTCAGCGCGGTCACCCCGGGGCGGGCGGTCGCGCGCCACTCGATCACGTGTATCCAGCTCTGCATCCGCTGGTCCCCTTCTTGTCAGCGGTCCGTATCGTTGCAGAAAACACTTCTGTAAGACAGACTCCCGGCCGGAATTCCGGATTGACCCATACCCAGGAGGGTTCCCATGGTGCTCGATCTCGCCGCCGTCGCCAGCCGCGTCCGGCAGGGAATGATCCCGGCGCACGTCTACAACGACCCCGAGATCTTCGCCCTGGAGCGCGACCGGCTGTTCGCCCGCTCCTGGGTGTTCCTGGCCCACGAGTCGGAGATCGCGTCGCCCGGCGATTACGTGGTCCGCCGCCTGCTCGCGGACTCGTTCATCGTGGCCAGGGACGAGGCGGGCGTGGTGCGGGTCATGTTCAACATGTGCCTGCACCGCGGCATGCAGGTGTGCCGGGCGGAGATGGGCAACGCCTCGCACTTCCGCTGCCCCTACCACGCCTGGACCTACCGCAACGACGGCCGGCTGGCCGGGGTGCCCTTCCACGAGGAGGCCTACGGCGGCGAGGACGGCTTCGCCCGGAGCGGGCAGTCCCTGCTGCCCGCGCCGTCCATGGACATCTACAACGGGCTCATCTTCATCAGCCTGGACCCGGGCGCGCCGCCGTTGCGTGACTACCTCGGCGATTTCGCGTTCTACCTGGACTTCTACACGCGGCAGAGCGCGGCCGGGGTGGAGCTGCGCGGCCCGCAGCGCTGGCGGGTGCGGGCCAACTGGAAGATCGGCGCCGAGAACTTCGCCGGGGACAGCTACCACACCCCCCACACGCACGCCAGCGTGGTCGACATCGGGCTGTTCCGCGAGCCGAAGGCCAGCAAGCGCAAGGAGGGTGCGCTGTACATGGCGGGCCCGGGCGCCGGCACCACCTACAAGCTGCCCCCCGGGGACCTGGCCGGCCGGCTCCGGTACGTCGGGTACCCGGACGAGATGATCCCCGCGATGGTCTCGTCCTGGTCGGATGCCCAGCATGCGCTGGTGGCCGACGACGGCTTCATGGTGTCGGCGGCGACCCTGTTCCCCAACCTGAGCTTCGTCCACAACTGGCCGCAGATCGACGAGCGCGGCACCGTCGCGCCGTTCATCTCGGTCCGGCAGTGGCAGCCCGTGTCGGAACGGGAGACCGAGGTGCTGTCCTGGTTCGCCGTTGACGCCGCCGCGCCGGAGCGGTTCAAGCGCGGCTCCTACCAGGCGTACCTCATGTGCTTCGGCAGCTCCGGCATGTTCGAGCAGGACGACGTGGAGAACTGGGTCTCGATCACCGACATGGCCGGGGGGTCGATGGCGCACCGTCTCAACCTCAACAGCCGGATGGGGCTCACCTCGGCGGGCACGCCGATCAAGCCGCCGATGGCGGGCTTCTCCGGCCCCGGCTCCGCCCGCCAGGGGTTCGGGGAGTTCAACCAGCGGCACTGGCTCGGCCAGTGGATCGCCCATCTGGAAACCGAGCCGGCCAGGCCGGCCGCGGTGGATCTGGGGCGGGCGCGATGAGCGCCGGCCGCCCGCTGCCCTACGGCGACCCGGCGCACCAGGCCGCGCACCAGTTCCTGGTGGAGGAGGCGGCCCTGCTGGACGCGGCGGACTACGCGGGCTGGCTCGGCCTGCTGTGCGAGGACATCCGCTACCTGATGCCGGTACGGGTGACCACGGCGCGCGGCGCCGGCTTCGACTCCCTGGCGGGCATGGCGCACTTCGACGAGAACATGTACGCGCTGCGCAAACGGGTGGAACGGCTCGCCACCGACCACGCCTGGACCGAGGATCCGCCCTCACGCACCCGTCACTTCGTCTCCAACGTGCGCACGTTTCCGGCCGGGGGAGCGGGCGCCGCCGGGGGCGTGGGGGGCGCGGAGCTGCGGGTGGAATCGTCGCTGCTGCTGTTCCGCAGCCGCGGCGACACCAGGGAGGCCGACCTGGTGTCGGCGGGCCGGACCGACACGCTGCGCCCGGCCGGTGACGGGTACCGGCTGGCGCGGCGGGAGATCGTGGTGGACGAGTCGGTCCTGCGCACCCAGAACCTGGCGATCTTCCTATGAGGCATCCAGTGTCAATCCCTGGCTGGCCACGACTGCCGCAGCCGCCGGGCCGAACACCGCGTGAGCGGTGTCCCGGCGGCGAGGACCTGCCTCCCGAAGCCAGCGAAGCGCCCGCGAGGGAGGCCATCAGATGAGCGCCCAGGCGGCGGGCCCGGACCCCGAGCACGTGATCAAGCTGGGCAACGAGTTCACCGAGGTCGTGGTGGACCGGGTGCGCACCGGGAACGGCGTCCGGCTGCGGATCCGGGTGCCAAGCTCCGGCGCGCAGATCCTGCTCTGCCCGCTCGAACTGGAGGCGCTGGCCTGGCAGGACCACGAGCTGTTCTCCCGGCTGCTGGCCACCCCGAACGGCCCCGAGGACGAGCCCTGATGGGCTGGCTGGACGGCAGGCGGGCGCTGGTGGCCGGCGGCGGGTCCGGCATCGGCCGGGCCGTCCTGGGCGCCTTCGCCGCCGAGGGGGCCCAGGTCGCCGCGCTGGAACGGGATCCCGCCAAATGCGAGGCCCTGGCGGCGGAGCTGCCCGGCTGCGTGACCGCGCAGGGGGACGCCACGTCGCTGGCCGACACCGCGGCGGCGGTCGCCGCGGCCCGCCGCGCCTACGGCGGCCTTGACGTGCTGGTCAACTGCGTCGGGATCTTCGACTTCTACCGCGGGCTGGCCGACCTGGGCGACGAGCTGGACGAGGCGTTCGACGAGATGTTCCGGGTCAACGTCAAGAGCCAGCTCGTCTCGGTCCGGGCGGCGCTGGCGGAGCTGCGCCGCTCCCGTGGGTGCGTGGTGCTCACGGTGTCCACGTCGGGCTTCTACCCGGGCCGCGGCGGCGTCCTGTACGTCGCCTCCAAGTTCGCCGTGCGCGGCTGCGTCGTCGCGCTCGCCCACGAGCTGGCGCCCGACGTCCGCGTGAACGGCGTCGCGCCGGGCGGGACGATGGGCACCGACCTGGCCGGCCCGGCCAGCATGGGGCTGGGTGGGCAGCGGCTCGGCGCCGCTCCCGGGCGGGAGGAGGAGCTGAAGGCCCGCACGCCGCTGCGGGTCGCGCTGACCGGGGACGACCACGCGGGCGCCTACGTCTACCTCGCCTCCGGCCGCGCCCGGGGCGTCACCGGGACCGTGCTGCATTCCGACGGCGGCATCGGGGTCAGGTAGCGGCGCCGTCACCCCGGCCGCGGGAGCCGGCCCCGGTCAGGCCGCCCAGCCGCCGCGCCGCGGCCCGCAGCTGCGCGGCTATCTCGGCGGCCAGGTCATCGGCCAGCCGGGAGACGGGTGCCGAGACCGACAGCGCGGCGACCGGTGCGCGCCGGCCGTCCAGGACGGCGACCGCGACCGAGGCCACCCCGTCCTCGCTCTCCTCCCGGTTCAGCGCGAAGCCGCGCTCACGGACCGCCGCGAGCTCATCCTCCAGCCGGCCGCGGCTGGTGATGGAGTGCCTGGTCAGCGCCGGGAGCGCGGCGCCGTCGGGGAACAGCGCCGCCAGCTCGGGGGCGGGCAGCGCGGCGAGCATCGCCTTGCCGGACGCGGTGCAGTTCGCCGCGAGCGCCGTGCCGGTGCGGGCGGCGACCCGCAGGGCGCGGGAACTCTCCACCGCGTCCAGGTAGCGGACCGTGCCCGCCTCGAGCGCCGACAGGTGGGCGGTCTCGCCGTACCGCCCGGCCAGCTCCTCCAGCACTGGGCGCGCGTGCCGCCGGATGTCCATGTGGCGGACGGCGGCGAGCCCGATCTCCACCAGCGCGGGTCCCGCCAGGTAGACCCGCGAATCCCGGTCCTGCTGCACGAAGCCGTGGTAGGCGAGCATGGCCAGCAGCCGGTGTGCGGTGGAATGGGCGACCCCGAGGTGCTCGCGCGCGTCCGATAGCCGTACCTTCTCCCGCTCCCGGAACAGGGCCAGCAGCCGGAGCGCGTTGTCGACCGAGGTAATCGGATACGCCGGCCGCCGCCCTGTCTGCTCTGGCACCGGCTCTTTCTGCACACCAGAACAATAGGCCCGCCCCGGCCGCGGCACCTAGCCGCCGTGCCCGTCACCTAGCCGCCGTGCCCGGCTACCCAGGCGGCGATCAGGTCGGCGGCCTCGGCCCGGGCGCCGGCCGGCTCCAGCAGGTAGTGGTCGGCGCGGAGGAACTCCAGCCGCTTGTCGGCCGCGCCGAGCGCGGCGTGTACCGCCCGCGCGTCGCTCGCGTAGACGCCGGTGTCCGCGGTCGCGTGCACGACCAGCGACGGGACGGCGATGCGGCGGAGGTGCGGCGCTGCCGTGCACTGTGAGGTCCGCAGGCTCCACATCGACAGCCACGTCCGCAGCGTGCTCAGCGACCCGATGCCGAACACGCCGTAGTTGGCCCTGACCGGCTCGCCCAGGTAGCACCAGTTGGGGCGGCGGTCGGAGGGCTCGATGGACGGGTCGATCATGCGCAGGTCGGCCCAGGTGCGGTAGACGGGGAACAGCCGGTCCCGGGCCCTGGTCCCGGTGAACGCGTCCAGCTGGGCGAGCGCCCAGTCGGTGATGCGTTCGTTCCGCCGCCGCTGCGCCCGCCGGTAACGGCGCTGAAATTCCCCGGTGTACGGCGGCCCGTGCCCGGGGCTGAACGGATCGAGCGCCGGATCGGCGGACAGCGGATCGGTCTCGTCGGTGACCGAGGGGTCGAGCCAGGCGGTCAGCACCTCGGGGCGGCCCGCGTGCGCGGCGAGCGCGATGAACAGGTCACCGGGTGGCAGCTGCCCGATCGCGGGCAGCGGCCGCATCCCGGCGGCCGGGGTCACGCTGGGCTCGGTGGCCTGCGACTGGTAGGCGGCCATGAGGGATCCGCCGCCGGAGTTGCCGAGCAGGACGACCCGCTGCGCGCCCGCCTGCTCGCGCAGCCACCGGACGCCGACCCCGATCTCCGCGAGCGCGTGGTCGAGCAGGAAATGCGCCTCGTTCCCGCGGAAGCGGGTGTTCCAGCCGAGGAAGCCGTAGCCGCGCTCGGCCAGGAACGAGGCCAGGTAGTGCTCGGAGAAATCCACGTTGTAGTGCGTGGCGATGAAGGCGGTGGCCGGCCGCGGGCCGGCCGGCCGGTGGTAGATCCCCTGGCACGGGTGGCCGCCGGCGCCTCCCCGGCCGGCGGCCGGGGACGGCAGTCCCACGAACTCCCTGACGACCTCGGCCATCGCCGGCCTCCCGAACGGATCAAAGGACGCTAGCCCGGCACGAGGCTAGCGGATTTCTGAAACTGACTTTAGATTTACTTACGTCTGCTAGCAGCATGTGATCCGAGGGAGGCGGCCATGGACTGGCGCAACCAGGAGTTCGACCTGGGCGGAGTCAACCACCTGGCCCTGGTCTGTTCCGACATGAAGCGGACCGTGGAGTTCTACACCCAGGTCCTGGGCATGCGGCTGATCAAGACGCTGGACCTGCCCGGCGGGTCGGGCCAGCACTTCTTCTTCGACATGGGCGGCGGCAACGCGCTGGCCTTCTTCTGGTTCCCCGACGCCCCGGACCCCGTTCCCGGCATCTCGGCGCCGGTGACCGTGCCTGGTTTCGGCGAATGGACCAGCGCGGTCGGCTCGATGAACCACGTGGCGTTCAACGTGCCCGAGGAGAGGTTCCTGGAGTACCGCGCCAAGCTCAAGGCCAAGGGCGTGCAGGTCAGCCCCGTCATCGACCACGACGACAGCCCGGACGGGATAGCCCGCGAGCTGCACCCCGGCGTCTTCGTCCGCTCCTTCTACTTCCAGGACCCGGACGGGATCCTGCTGGAGTTCGCCTGCTGGCGGCGGGTGCTCGGCCAGCCGTCCGACGTGCGGCACGAGCCGAAGACGGCCGCCGACCGGGCCCCGCGCGCCTCGGTGTAGGCGTTGCTGTCCTGGGGGCAGGTGCTCGAGTGGCGGGCGGCCGTCACCCCCGGCGCCGTCGCGCTGACGGATAACCGGGGTGCGGAGCTCACCTACGCCGGGCTGGCGGCCGCGGTCGAGCGGTCGGCCGCCGGTTATGCAGCGGCCGGGGTCCGGCCCGGCGACGTCGTGCCCATCATCGCGCGCAACCGCGCCGAATGGGCGGTGGCCATGTTCGCCCTCGCCCGGGCGGGCGCGCTGCCCGCGGCGGTGAACTGGCGGCTGGCCGCCCCGGAGGTTACGGCGCTGCTGGAGCTGATGCGGCCGGGTGCGCTGGTGACCGACGCCGACTGCGGTCCGCTGGCCAAGGAGGCGCTGGCCGGCACGGGCGCGTCGGCCGTGCTGCTCCCGCTCGGCGCCGAGCCGGCCGCGGACCCGGAGCCGGGGCGACCGGCGCCGAATCGCCCGGTGCCCGATCGCCCGGTGCCCGATCGCCCGGCGCCCGTATCCGATCGCCCGGTGCCCGAGCGCGCCGCCCCGCCGCCCCGCGGCCGGGAGCCACTCGTCCTCCTGCATACCAGCGGCACGACCGGGCGGCCCAAGCTGGCGCCGCTCACGCACGAGATGCTGGTGGCCGCCGTGGTCTTCATGAAGCTGGAGGTGCCGGAGGCGGTGGTCGGCGCCCGGCACCTGAGCGCGCTGCCGCTGTTCCACGTGGCCGGGCTGGCCAACCTGGGCTATGCCCTGTTCACCGGCGGCCACCTGCACATCCTCGACGGGTTCGACCCCGGGGGCTTCGTGGACGAGCTGGTGAGCCGGCGCATCCAGCTGACCCAGCTCGTCCCCACCCTCATCCGCGCGGTCACCGAGGAGGTGGCCGGCCGGAGCGAGCCGCCCGATCTGTCGCACCTGACGGAGATCGTCTACGGGGCCTCACCCATCCAGCCCGACCTGCTCGCCCGGGCGGTGTGCACCCTCGGGTGCCGGTTCCGGCAAAACTACGCCAGCACCGAAACCGGCCCGCTGCCGATCAGCTCGCTGGCTCCCGCCGACCACGACCCGGCACGCGGGCGGCTGGCCACGGCCGGCCGCCCGTCGTTGGGCTGGGAAGTGCGGATCGGGGACCTCGGCGAGGTGCAGGTACGGGGGAGCGTGCCGCTGCCGGGGTACTGGCATAATCCCGAGGCGACCAGCCAGGTCACCACGGCGGATGGCTTCCACCGGACCGGGGACGTCGGCGTCCTCGACCCCGACGGCTACCTGACCATCGTCGACCGGCTCACCGACATGATCGTCTCCGGCGGGGAGAACGTGTACCCGAGTGAGGTCGAGGCGGCGCTGGCCGGCCACCCGGCCGTCGCGGACGTCGCCGTCATCGGGATCCCGGACCCGCGGTGGGGGGAGACGGTGCACGCGGTGGTGGTCGGCCGGCCGGGGCTGGATACCGGTGAGCTGATCGTCTGGGCACGCGGCCGGCTGGCCGGGTTCAAGTGCCCCACCTCGGTGACGACCGCCGCCGAACTGCCGCGCAACGCCACCGGCAAGGTCCTCCGGTCGGTGCTGCGCGAGCCCCACTGGGCCGGGCATGACAGACGGGTCTCGTGACGGCCCCGCCGTCACCTCCGCAGCGATGAAAAAGCACACGGTCGCCCGCCGCCGGGGGACTCCCGCGCGGCCGGGCCCCGCGGGCCGGGCGGCCGGCGCGGGCACGGCCGGTGACGCGGGCTCGCCGGGCGGTGCGGGCTCGGCGGCCAGTGCCGGCGGTGCGGGCTCGGCGGACGGCGCGAGCAAGCCGACCCGCAAGGGCCGCGAGACCGATGAGGCCTTCCGCGCCGCGGCCCGCAAGGTATTCGCGCGCGACGGCTACCTCAACGCCCGGATCAGCGACATCGCTGCCGAGGCCGGGAAGTCGGTGGCCTCCTTCTACAACTATTACGACACCAAGGCGGCCCTGCTCGTCGCCCTCGCGGAGGACTTTCACACCGAAGCGACCGAAATGGCGGTACTGCCCTACCGCAGCGGGCTGGCCCCGCCCGACGCGCTGCGCGAGGCCGTGGCCGGCTTCTGGCGCACCTACGCCAAACGGCGCGGGGAGCTCATCGGCGTCTTCCAGGCGGCCATGCTGGACCCGGAGTTCCTCAGCCGGTGGCTGGATATCCGGGCGGAGGCGATCACCCGCATCGCCGGGGAGATCCGCCGCGCCCAGGCGGCGGGCTTCTGCCCGGGCATTGATCCGGTCCTCACGGCTTCGGCCCTGTCGGCGATGCTGGAGCACTTCTGCTACATCTGGCTCGGCCAGGGGGGCGAACGGGTGGAGGCCAGCTTCGACGACGAGCGCGCCATCGACACCCTCGCCACCATCTGGGTGAAGTCCGTCTACTGGCTCCCCCAGCCGCCCTCCTGACCCGGAGACGGCACGAGTGAACAGTGGCTGGTAATGCTCCGACGTCTAACTATTTGACATCGAAAGGTCAGATGTCTAATACTAGGCCGCATGGACACTGACACCAGCGACATCCGCGAACTGGACAACGCCTGGGCCGCCGCCGAGCAGGCGGGCGACTCGGTCACCCTCGACGCCCTGGCGGTCCCCGACTTCCGGCTGGTCGGCCCGCTTGGCTTCGTCCTGGACAGGCAGCAGTGGGCGCAGCGCTACCGCTCCGGGGACCTGCACACCACCACCCTGGAGTGGGCCATCGAGTCGTCCCGGGTCTACGGCGACGCCGCGGTCACCATCGGTACGCACACCCAGACCGGGGACTACCGGGGACGCCCCATCGACGGCGCGTTCCGCTCGACCCATGTCGCCGTCCGCCGGGACGGCCGCTGGCAGCTGGCCAGCATCCACCTCAGCCCGGTCCAGAACCCCGCGGCGTAGCACCCGAAGGCGGTGAGAGCATGCGCATCAGCATCAGCGTCACGAACTATGACGGCGCTGGCCTCGGTGACATCGCCCGCGCGGCCGACGAGGCCGGGGTGGACACGCTGTGGGTCGCCGATCACCTCATCCAGGC
>Ga0207665_10002429_pt1 | contig 12596 bp, 13 predicted proteins | sample LARL112metaG_FD_184351 | JGI IMG/M metagenome (GOLD analysis project Ga0207665, IMG submission 184351) | Corn, switchgrass and miscanthus rhizosphere microbial communities from Kellogg Biological Station, Michigan, USA - LAR L11-2 metaG... | ecosystem: Host-associated > Plants > Roots >...
GATGGAGCAGATCCTGCGCTCCGTGCTCTCGCAGGCCTGGACCAGGCTCTGAAGCACTTCCTGCCGAACGGCCGCGGCCTGCGGTGGTCACTCGGGAGGCCGGCCTGCCTGACGCAACAGCGGCAGCGGCCGAGGTGACTACTCGCCGGTCGTGCCGTCGAGCAGTTCCCGCACCGCATCGGCGTGCCCGGCATGCCGGGCCGTCTCGTTGATCAGGTGCAGCAGCACCCAGCGCAGGTCGGTACCCTCCCTGCGACGGCACGGCTCGGTCAGCGAGGGTATCTCCCTGACCGCCTCTTCGGTGGCCTTGGCGCGCTCCCGGTAGGCGGCCACGGCCGCGGTGATCGTCAGCTCGGGTCCGGGCCGGAACTCTTCCTCGCTCCGGCTGGTTTCTTCGCCGCGCATCCCGCCGTCGATCCATCGCCATTCCGCCCGCGTGAGGTGATTGACGATGCCGAGCAGCGGGATCAGCGCGCCGGGCGGTGTCCACCTGGCCTCATCGTCGCTGATGCCCTCGGCCTTTCGCAGCACCGCGCCGCGCAGGAATGCCAGCCATCGCAGCAGAAGTTCCCGCTCGTCATCGGTGCCTTGCGGCATTTCGGGCCCGTTATCGGACGGCATTACCCAAATGTAGGGCACGATCATGCGCCGACGGCAATTTTCCGTATTACCGTGTGGCGGCGCCAGGCCGGGCCGGCGGGTTACCCGGGCGGCCTGACCAGCGGGTAGCTTGCCGATCATGAGTCACTTCAGCCGGATCTACAAGATCGTCATAGACGTCCCGCCCGCCGATCACGACGGGGAGCTGGCCTTCTGGCGGGGCGCGAGCGGCCGGCCGCTGGAGGAGCTGACCAGGCATCCCGAATACCACGGGTCCGAACTGCACGGCCAGGACTTCGCGCTGCTCGTGCAGCGCCTCGGGGAGGGCCCGGCCCGGCTGCACGTGGACATCCACACCGACGATCTCGAGGCCGAGGTGGCCCGGCTCGAGGGGCTCGGCGCGCAGCGGGTCGAGCGGGTCGCGCACTGGTGGGTGATGCGCGACCCGGCCGGGCTGCCGTTCTGCGTCCTGCCGGATCCGCCCGGCACGCTCACCGAGGACAACGCGCAGCGCTGGGACTAGGCCGCGGCTCAGATCACGCGCCGGCCCGCCGGGTAGCTACCCGGCGGGCCGACGGTCAGGCGGTTAACGGTCCGTCAGGGGCAGAGCCCGGCAGGAACCGACGTGGCGCACTGGTTGGCGACGAAGTTGATGTTGCTCCCGCTGCCGTCCCAGCGCAGGTCGGCTGGCTTGTCACGGAAGGCGGTGTTGTGTGAGATCGTGTCGAACTGCGGATCGCTGCCGTGGAACGGGGCTGCGCTCACCACGACGATTCCGCCGGAGTTGAACTGCGCCCCCATGTTGCCCTTCACGCTGTTGTTCGTGACCTTGGTCTGGGTGGCGCCGACCAGCAGGATGCCGCCGCCCTGGAGAGGCGGTGCTTCCTCGTTCGCCGGGCAGGACTTGTTGTTGCGGAAAACGCTGTTGCGCTGAATGACGGCATTGCCTGCCCCGCCTGGCTGACCATCGTCGAGCACCAGGACACCCTGGCAGTTCCCGGTGGCCCGGTTGTTCATGACCGTCACGCCCCGGGCGTGCCGGATGAAGATGCCGAGCGCGTTCCCCTTAGCGACATTGTCGCGCACCACCGTGGCGGCGTTCGGCGAATCGCCGACGTAGAAGCCGGCCTCGTTGTTGCCGATGGCGGTGTCATTGGCGAACAGGGTCTTCGTCGACTCGAACCGGGAGATGCCGTAGAAGCCGTCATCGACGGCCACCACGCGCTGCACGGTCAGGCCATAGGTCCCGTACCCGAAGACCCCGTTGGACGAGAAACCCTTGACGTACAGGCCGGTCACTGTGTCGTTATAGACCGGCGTGATCACGGCCCCGGTCTTCTGGTTCACCTTCTTGGCCAGGATGCATACGCCCGTCGGCCCGAAGACATTCGGGTTGGAGCACAGGTTGCGCGGCGGGCTGGCCGGCGGCTCGATGACCGTGCCGCCGAGGAAATCCCCCGACCCGCGAAGCGTGATCCCGTCCGTGCGGATCTGCACGGCCTGGTGATAGACCCCCGGCTTCACCAGGACGGTGTCACCCGGCTGGGCTTGGTTGACGGCCGCCTGGATGGACTGCCCGGGGTTCACCACGATCGTGGTGCCCCCCGCTGCGGCTGCGGCGGCGGGGACGCTCAGCGCGATCCCGAATCCTAGAGCAACCCCCGCTGATACTAATTTGCGCATGACTACCCTCCGCTAATAGGGAACAGACGTTCCGTAAGCCATGAGCGGGGTATGCGACGGGGTGAAACATTAGCCAAGTTCGGGGGCGGGGACAAGGACTACGGGGCGGCGCGGCCCGCCCCCGCGGACTTTCTTGATGCGCCGCCGCGGTGGCCTGGCCCGGATGTTATGCCCAGGCGCTCCTGCCTCGCGGGTGAGACGATCACGGTATGGCGATGCGACCGTGGCCTATCGCGGCCACATTGCGATGGGCTGGACCCGGCCCGGCACGAGCCTGCCGCTCCGGACGCCGGGAAAGGGTCATGAGATGACCAGCCAGCAGGACGCTCACCCACCGGGGCCGGGCAGGCAGGCGGCGGCCCAGCACGCCGCGGTCGCCCTGCGGTCCCTGGGGCAGCCGAACTCGGTCACCTCCGAGTTCGACTTCTGGGACGACAGCTACGAGGGGCGGCGGCTGTTCTCCGAGCTGCTGGGGACGTTTTTCCTGGTCCTGGTGGCCGTCGGCGCGGGTATGGTCAACGCCCGCTTCGGCGGCAGCGCCGTCCCGTACGGGGCGCGGGTGGTGGCGCCCGCGCTGATGGTGATGGCCATCATCCTGTTCATGGGGACGGTGTCCGGCGCCCACCTCAATCCGGCCGTGAGCATCGGCTTCGCGCTGCGGGGGGACTTCCCATGGAAGCGCGTCCCCGCCTACCTCGTGGCCCAGTTCATCGGCGCCATCCTGGCCACGTTGCTGCTATGGGCAATGATCGGCAAGCAGGGCAGCGCCGGGCTGACCCTGCCCGGCAGCGGCATCTCCACGACCACCGCGATGCTGTGGGAGCTGGTGCTGACCACCGGCCTGGTCAGCGTGATCCTGGGCACCGCGTCGGGCGCCCAGCAAGTCGGGGCGCTGGCCGCCCTCGGCGTGGGCAGCTACATAGCCCTGGCCGGGCTGTGGGGAGCGCCGGTCAGCGGGGCGTCGATGAACCCGGCCAGGTCGCTCGGGCCCGCCCTGGTGCTAGCCAACTGGACCTCGTGGTGGGCGTACCTGGCCGGGCCGCTGGCGGGTGCGGCCATCGCGGTGGGGTTCGCCCGCGTGCTGCGCGGCCGCGGCGGCGAGCGCAGCAGCGTGGAGGCGGCGCAGGGCACGCTGGGCCTGCGCTGGCGGCCGGGCCAGCCGGGGCGATCCTGAGCCCTGGTCCGCCGGAGCCGGGCGACGGCCGGAGTGTGACGTGACCGCCGGTCTGGTCAGGCGGGCAACGACATGGACGCGTGTCCGTTCGGAAAAATCGGGAACTTCGGCGGCCTGGATCGGATCGGCGGGAAGGACGCGGGAATGGCGCAGCAGCGGGTGAGGCTGACCCGCCCGGTTCGCAGGCTGCTCGGGTTCGTATGCGCGCTGGTGCTGGTCGACACCATGTTCTTCACGGCGCTGACCCCGCTGCTGCCGCATTACGTGCACATGGCCGGGTTGTCGAAGGCCGGAGCGGGGATCCTGGTCGCCGCGTACCCGCTGGGCACGCTGGTCGGTGCGCTGCCCGGCGGGCTGCTCACCGCCCGCCTGGGCGACCGCCCGGTGGTGCTGCTCGGGCTGGCGCTGATGAGCGCGTCAACGTTCGTGTTCGGCTGGGCCTCCTCTCCATGGGTGCTGGACGGCGCGCGGTTCGTACAGGGGGTGGGCGGTGCGTGCACGTGGGCGGCCGGGCTCGCCTGGCTGGCGGGATGCGCTCCGCTGCAGCGGCGCGGCGAACTGCTCGGCACCGCCCTGGGCGCCGCGGTGGGCGGGGCACTGTTCGGCCCGGTGGTCGGGGCGGCAGCCACCCAGGTCGGTACCGGACCCGTGTTCGCCGGGGCGGGCGTGGCCGGCGCCGCGCTCATGCTGGTGTCGTTCCTGATGCCTGCCCCGCGCGATTCGGTACAGCAGGGACTGCGGGAGGCCTGGCCCGCGGTGCGGGACCAGCGGGTCGGCACAGGCATGTGGCTGACCCTGCTGGCCGGCCTGGCCTTCGGCGTGCTGGATGTGCTGGCGCCGCTTCGGCTGAACCAGCTGGGTGCCACCGCGGTGGTCATCGGGGCGACCTTCCTGGCCGCCGCCGCGATCGAGGCGGCGCTGTCACCGCTGGCGGGCCGGCTGGCCGACCGGCGTGGTGCGCTGCTGCCCATTCAGCTGTCGCTGGCCGGAGGGGTGACCGTCAGCATCCTGGCGCCGTTGCTGCACCCCGCGCCCTACCTGGTGGCCCTCCTGATCGTGGGCATGCCCTCCTTCGGCACGCTGTTCACCCCGGCGATGGCACTGCTCAGCACCGGTGCGCAGCGGCTGGAGCTGAACCAGGGACTGGCCTTCGGGCTGGGCAACCTGGCCTGGGCCAGCGGGCAGGCCATCGCCGCCGCGGGAAGCGGCGCGGTGGCCCAGGCCACCTCGGACGCCGTACCCTATGCCCTGCTCGCGGCGGCCTGCCTGGCCACGCTGGCCGCCGTCCGGCCGCGAGGGCGCCGGCTGATGGCGCGCGTCATGGCCGAGCCGTCGAAGGCGCAGCGACCAGGACCCGGTAGCGACCCGGATCTACCGGATCGCACGGGGAGACCTGGCAGTGCTTAACCAGCGCTGGCAAGAAACCCGTTGGCTGCGGTAACCAGTTCGTTCGGAAGCTCCGAATATCGCCTGGCTATGCCTGCTCCCCCGTTCTTCGGAGCGTGTCCGAGTGCGACCTATGGGTGTCCGGGCCCGCCGGCGTCGGTTGCGGGTATCACCGGTCAGGCTTATCTTCGCTCGGCTGGACGTCGAGCGTGACCACGTCAGTGTCTGGGCGGGCGGCCGAACGCCGGCCGCTCGCCGTCTGCCAGTAAGTCTCTTTGCCCAGCAAGGCCTCACCGAACCGGTCAAACTCGGCGATCACCTTCTGCGTTGCCGCCGTGATGGCTGCGCTGGTCTGTTCGCCGAGTTCTTCCAGCTGCCGGGACACCTCACGCTGAACCTGCGCGGCCACCTCGTCCTTCGCCAGATCCTGCAGCTCTCTCTTTGCGTCGCGGACCGCAGCCCGAAGATCCTTAGTGGCAGCGTGCGCTTCCCGGATCATCTCGCGGCATTCGCCCGTCGCCGCCTCCAGTCGGTCGAGTTCGCTCACGGCGGCCTCCTCGCTCATCGGCTGGGCCGGGGTCGTTCCCAGTCTGGGTCGGTCACCGATTCGAGCGCAACACGGCGACATCGGCTCCAGGCGGCCCAGGCATGAAGCAGCTTGTGAAGCAGTCCGTCGATGCGGCCCGGTGCTGCCTCAACCACCCGCACGACGGTGATGCACTCTATTGTCTCGGCCCACTGGAGCGCTTCTTGTGCGATGCGCAGATCATCCGGCCCCCCGCTACGAGCAAGACGCCCAAAATGGCGATCGCGGCCAGGAAGAACAAGCCAAAATTACCGCTGAGCAGAGCGCCCCCCAGCACGAGCACCGCAAGCCCCGCACATGCACACGAATTGACCACCTTGTTCTGCGGGTGCAGGGCGTTTGCCCGGGCGGCCTTCCGCAGTGGCTGGGCTCCGAGCGTCCCGGCCGGGATGTCGGCAGTGAGCGCGGCCAGTTCCGCATGTGTCCGCGAGACGAAGGTCTGGCCCACCCGTGCGTCAAGTTCGGCTTTGGTCAGCATGCCTTGCACGAACGCGGCCTTGAGCACGTCGAGCACGTGCTCGCGGTCGGCATGAGACGCCCGGAGTCGCCCGTGGCCAGCCGTAGCCGCGGCCATGTCGTCTCCAGGCTTTGCCGTCACTGCCATGTCCCCGATGCAAGGAAAGCCTAGGGCGGTCGCCCTGTAGTGGCCATCCTCGCAGATGCCGCGCCCCCAGAGACTTGGTGGTCAGGGGCAGGATCGAACTGCCGCCGATCGGTCGCCGGTAGCGTTGCGTCCATGGTTGCCCTGCTCCTGGTGGCGGTGTCCCTGGGGCTGTCCAACTTCGCTGCCGCGGTGGGCATCGGGGTGACCGGGATCGACGCGCGGACGCGGCTGCGGGTGGGCCTGATCTTCGGCGTTTTCGAGACCGCGATGCCCATCCTCGGCCTACTGCTGGGCCATGGCCTGGCCGCTGCTCTGGGGCACGCCACGCGCTGGATCGGCGCCGGGCTGCTGATCGCCACCGGCATCTACGCGCTGGCCCAGGCGGTGCGCGGCGCCGACCGCCGGCACGGCGCCGACCAGCGCGCACCTGCGGGCCAGCGCACCGGCCGGATGCTCATCACCGGCCTGGGACTGAGCATCGACAACCTCGCGGTGGGCTTCGCGCTGGGCGCCTACCGGGTCAACTTCGCCGTAGCTGCGATCGTGATCGGTGTGGTCAGCGTCGCGCTGTCGCTGCTCGGCCTGGAACTAGGCAGCCGGATAGGCACCCGGACCGGGAACCGAGGCGAGCTCATCGGCGGCATCGTCTTGATAGGGGTGGGCATCGCCATCGCCGCGGGTGTCATCTAGGGGAGGCCGCCGCTGCGGTCCGCCCTCGATAGCCGGTTTGACGGTAATGGGCAGGAAGTACGGATTACCGGCCGGTTAGCCCTTGCCGTCTCTTGACGAGCATGTTACGGCTGAATCACCGGACCAGGGATGCTGCACCGAGCGGCGTTGGACACGGGGGCCGTCCCAGGGCTCGTAAGCGGACCGGAGCCGTCAGCGGCTCCGGGGTCTCGGGGACTGTCTCCGGCGTTTCCCGAAGCCCGCATGGTCGTCAGGCAATCAAGGGAAAGGGGAAGCTCCTGTGTCCACCGAAACCGCGATCCTGTCCAGCGAAACTGAAATCCGTCCCTTCCTGGTGGACATGCCCGACGAAGAGCTAGCTGACCCACCTCCGCACGTCTCGCTCCTGGTGGCCTTCACGGTGTTCCCCGGCGAGATCTTCCAGGCCCCGCGGCACTGGGTGAAGAGGGCCTACCACAACCTCATCTACTTCCACGAGGCCGCCAAGGGCGGTCACTTCGCCGCCTGGGAAGAGCCGCAACTTTTCGCAGACGAGCTCCGCGCGGCGTTCCGGTCACTGCGCTGATCACCGCCCGCGCCGCCATCCGCGGCCCCGTGACAGGCCGGGGATGTGGCCGTTCGGTGTCCCGCCCGATCCGCGATCGGGCAGTGCCACGTGCGAAAGGAGATCCTCATGACCTCACCGCCCACCCCCCAAGGCCCCGGCTCGGTCTCCGGGGCACCGAATCTCCCAGACGGGTTCGCCGACACGTTCACCAGCCGGTACGTCGACACCGGCCAGCTGCGCCTGCACGCGGTCACCGGCGGCGGCGGGCCGCCGCTGCTGCTGGTGCACGGCTGGCCCCAGTTCTGGTACCAGTTCCGCCTGATCATGCCGGGTCTTGCCCGGGACTTCTCCGTCGTCGCGCCCGACCAGCGCGGCATCGGGCTGTCCGGCAAACCCCACGACGGGTACGACACCGCCACCCTCGCCAGCGACATGGTCGCACTGATGGACGCGCTCGGCCACCGGCGGTTCGCCCTGTACGGGACCGACGTCGGCATGCCGATCGCCTACGCCCTGGCCGCCGATCACCGTGACCGGGTCGACCGGCTGGCCGTCTCCGAGGCCCCGCTGCCGGGGATATCTCCCTCGCCGCCGCTGTTCCTGCCCCCGCTGCTCAACGAGCGGCTCTGGCACCTGGCGTTCAACCAGCTCCCCCAGGTCAACGAGCAGCTGGTCACCGGGCGGGAAGACATCTTCTTCGGCGCCGAGTTCGATGCCTCGGCCGGGACTCGCAAGCTTCCCGGCGACGCCGTCAAGTACTACATCGACACCCTCGCCGCCGACCCTGACCACCTGCGCGGCAGCTTCGAGTTCTACCGCGCCATCCCCGCCACAAGCGCGCAGAACCAGCAGCGCAAGGAGCGGCGGCTGACCCTGCCCGTGCTGGCGATCGGCGGCGCGGAAAGCTCCGGCGAAGGGGTCGGCAACACGATGAAGCTCGCCGCGGACGACGTGCAGACCCTGGTCATCCCCGGCTGCGGCCACTGGGTCGCCGAGCAGGCTCCCGAACAGCTGCTGACCGCGCTGACCACGTTCCTGGCCCCGTACCTGGATGGGACGGCCACGGGAGGCGACTGAACACGATCGTGATCACCAGGTCACGCACAGACGCAAAGGTGAGAGGAAAGCATGGCAGGGAACCAGGTGCCGGGATGAAGGTCATTGCCCTGGACCTCGGGGCGGAGCCGACTGTTCCGCCCGTCCGTCGCCGTCAACCAATCCAGGCAGGTGGAACTCATGTCCAACGACGCTGAAATCCGTCCCTTCCGGATCGAGATGCCCGACGAGGCGATCGCCGACCTTCGGCGGCGCATCGCCGCGACGCGCTGGCCCTCCAAGGAGCTGGTCGCCGACCGGTCGCAGGGCGTGCAGCTGGCAACGCTCCAGGAACTTGCCCGCTACTGGGCGGCCGATTACGACTGGCGCGCGTGCGAGGCGAGGCTGAACGCGCTGCCGCAGTTCAAGACCGAGATCGACGGGGTGGATGTCCACTTCATCCACGTCAGGTCACCGCACCCGGACGCGCTGCCGCTGATCATCACGCACGGCTGGCCCGGCTCGATCATCGAGATGCTCGGGGTCGTCGGCCCGCTGACCGACCCGACCGCACATGGCGGACGGGCCGAGGACGCGTTCGACGTCGTGGTGCCGTCCATACCCGGCTACGGTTTTTCCAGCGAGCCGACCGAGATCGGCTGGCACTCCGGCCGCGTGGCGCAGGCGTGGCCGGAGCTGATGCGCCGCCTGGGCTACACCCGCTACGTCGCGCAGGGTGGCGACCAGGGCGCCGCTGTCACCGACGCGATGGGCCGCCAGGCCCCCGGGGGGCTGGCCGGCATCCACATGAACTTGCTCGTGACGGCGCTGGGCGGCGGCCCCATGCCATCCGACACCGAGCAGGAACGCGCCGCCCTCGAGCAGACCAAGACATTCAGGGCCAGCGGTTTCGGCTACTTCCTGGAGCAGGCCACGCGGCCGCAGACGATCGGCTACGCCCTGCTGGATTCACCTCCCGCCCTGGCGGCCTGGATGCTCGACCACGACACCGACGCCTACGAGAAGATCTCCCGTGCCTTCGTCGACGGGCAGCCGTCCGGGGGTCTGACCCGGGACCACATCCTCGACAACGTCACCGTGTACTGGCTGACCGGAACCGGGGCCTCGGCGGCCCGGTCGTACTGGGAGAGCGGACGAGCCCAGGCTCTCGCCGCCGGGCAGGCTCCCCCGGAGGTCAAGCTCCCGGTCGGCTTCACCACGTTCCCCGGCGAGATCTTCCGGGCCCCACGCAGCTGGGTCGAGCTGTCCTACCCCACCCTCACCTATTTCAACGAGGCCGCCCGGGGCGGTCACTTCGCCGCCTGGGAGGAGCCCGAGCTGTTCTCGGAGGAGGTCCGGGCGGCGTTCAGATCGCTGCGCTAACGACAGCCGCATCCGGGGCGGACGGTGACCACCTGGTGCACCACGATGCATCCGAGGGAAGTGGGGCGGGTTCGGGCCGGGCCCAGATCCTGGGATGGCCCGCCGCGGGTACGTGCCCGCGCCTCCAGCCTCACGCGTGACCATGCTCGCCGCTCTACGAAGAGGCCAAGGCTCATCCGCTCGCAGCGGCCTGACGGTCGCAACGACCGCGCCTGAGGACATCACACCACCCAGCCAGCTAAGTCCACGTTGGCAACCATTGGTATCGATGATCATCATTGTCGGCGACGGTAGAGCTCCGACCGGTGGTCATTGTCAAGGACGCTGATATTGCGGCTGGTCTCGTGGATCCCGTGGACAATGCGACAAGTACCTCGCCAGGCGCCGTGACAACCGGCGAGCGGCCGTATAAGCCTTGCCGACCCGGGTGCGGGCTGGCTGGCCGCAAGCGCAGCATCGCAGAACTCCAGCACGGCGGCGGCAACGGCTTCCGGTAGACGATGGGCGATCGCTCGTCGGGCGGCAGGCTGGAAATGGATCTCGTACCGCTGCCCGGGTTCGCTTGTCACCCGCCGGCGACGCGGCGCCGGATCAAGGTCCGGCGAGCGGTAGCCATGTCAGCGCCAGGCTCACCGCGCTCCAGACCGGCCAGGCTGTCCCAGATACGCGCAACCGCCTCGGCGTCACCGAGGATTTCCAACGTCATTTCCAGGCCCTCAAGGTCATCGACCGCGAGCAGGACGGCCTCGGGCTCTCCGTTGCGGGTCAGGATGATCCGCTCGTGTTGCTGGCGCGCTCGCCTGGCCAGCTCAGACAGGCGTGCCTCGGCCTGAGACAGCGGAACCGGGGGTCGCGGCTACGGACATGGTCAGAACTATAGGCCGCGCTAGCCCAATTTCCGCCAAGTCGCCTCGGCGCAGCAGGCACCTCGGCGCTCAGGACCACGGCCAGCCAGTTAAGGCTCTACCGTGGTCAGGTGCCCGCACCGCCCGAGACCGACGTCGCCAGGATCCGCAGGTACTGCAGAACCCGAGTCCCGGTCCGCCTTCGTCAACAGGTCCGCGTCGAAGCAGCCGTACGCGGCAACTCGGTTACCATCTTCGACTGCCGTCCGCCGTGGCACCCGAACCTGACCGAATGGTCCAAGGTGCGCGTGGCCCAGCTGCGCTACAGCGCTAATACGCACCAGTGGAGCCTCTACTGGGCCGACCGCAACGGCCGCTGGCACCCCTACGACGACCTCGACTCCGGCCCCCTCGACAAGGTACTCAACGAGATCGAAGCCGACCCAACCTGCATTTTCTGGGGCTAACGGACAACCTGCCTCAACCACGCAAACTTCGATAACCCCGAATTCAGAGCTTGAGCGGAGCGAGTTCACCAGGGTTTCATGTGCGTTCGCGCCCGCAGGTCAGGCAAGGCGCACGTACCTCCGTGAACTGGGCCATACCGGGGTGAACTGCAACCCAAATTGCAACCCTTGGTGCCGACGCCGGCATGCTGGCCTAGTACCGGCTACCGGGTCCTGGCACCGCGGGGATAGCTAGCGAGGGATAACGGCGTTACGCTTCCGTGCATCACGCTGGTGGGGAGGCGCCGTGATGACAGGGCAAGGGGACGAAATAGCAGCGGCAGAAGGCCGGGACCGTGGCGGGCTCCGCGCGTCCGATGCCGACCGCGAGCAGGTGATCGGTGCCCTCAAGGCCGCGTTCGTGCAAGGCCGGCTGACCAGAGATGAACTCGGCGCGCGGGCAGATCAGGTATATGAGTCACGGACGTACGCGGAACTGGCTGAGGTCATCGCCGACATTCCGACCGCGCTCACCGGAGGCCGGTCCCCGCGCGCCCCGTGGCGGGCGACCAAGAGAGCTTGGTGGTTCGAATACGCGGTGTTCCTGCCGGGCATCGTTGCGGTCATTCTCCTCCCTGGTGGTCCCCGCACCACCGTGTGGACGCTGGTCATCTTGGCCGCGGTCATCTATCCGGTTTTCTGGATTCTCGGCGTGCTCACCACGATCGGCTCACGGCGCGCGAAGCCCTCCGGCGGGCAGCAATTGCCGCCGCTGTCGTGGTACGAGCGCGAGCAGGTGACCTGCACCCTCAGTGCCGCGCTGGCGCAAGGCCGGCTGACCGAGGATGAACGCGACACGCGGGCGGCCCAGGCGTCCGCCGCGCGGTCCCGCGCCGAGCTGGCGGCGCTTACCGCCGACCTTCCCGCCGACCTGGCCGCCCGGCGGCCGACGGCCCGTTACGCCTGGACGGGCGTCTGCGTGAGCAGTGCCGCGGTCAGCGTGGTCGTGGCCATCCTGCTGTGGCAACCTGACAACTTCCCGGCCTTCGCGCTGGCACTTTTCGCCGCCGCCACCGTGATCTTGGCCCCGCCCATCACGGTGGGCCTGATCATCGACGCACGGTATCAGAAGCGGACCGGCGGGCAGCTGCAGCTGGGGCCAGCTCCCAGTGCAGGTGGGTGATCGTGTACGCCGGGCTGATCCTCACTTCTTGTGCTGGCTACCACGGTCACAGTCCACAATCGAACCCGCACTATCAGCTTGGGAATCCGACAGATCCAGGCCTCTGACCGCCTTGACCTGGGCAGTCGATGTATCGCTGGTGACCGCCATTAACCCTGCGACACCAGGGCTAATGGCCCGCCGATGGCCCAGCGACGGCTGCAGATCCTCCCCTACACCGTTGCCCGGTGGGCAATCATTGGTAAGACCAGCGTCCGATGGCCCAAACAACGCGAGATGCTGGCTCAGCCTCTGCACTCTGAGCCTGCTATCGCCGAAATCGTGCATCAGGTGCAACAGAGCGGCGCTGGCGAGGGCTGGAGCGCACTATGGGGCAAGATTCATGTCCCCGGCCTTGGCCCGGCGTTCGGCACGAAGCTGCTCTACTTTGCCGG
>Ga0207665_10002430_pt1 | contig 12595 bp, 9 predicted proteins | sample LARL112metaG_FD_184351 | JGI IMG/M metagenome (GOLD analysis project Ga0207665, IMG submission 184351) | Corn, switchgrass and miscanthus rhizosphere microbial communities from Kellogg Biological Station, Michigan, USA - LAR L11-2 metaG... | ecosystem: Host-associated > Plants > Roots >...
GCTGCCGGAAGAATTCCACCGGCCAAATCCAAGGCGTCCGCGAGTGTCTTCTCCTCATACAACTCATAGATTGCCGGACGGCGCACCATTCCGGTCACCGTTACCTGCGCTCCCAGGGGGGAAACCATCAGCGTATCGCCATTCTCAAGCTTCTTGGCATCGGGAGTGACGCCGTGCAGCAGCAGGTCGTATGCATCTACTTGTTCAAGCAGCTGTCGGCCACGATAGTGCTTCAATGAACGAAGCGAGCCACGGGGCGTGATGCCGCCCGCCGACACCAGTGCGTTCAGTGGCGTAGAAAGCGAGCTGATATCATATGCTCCCGGCTCATTTACCTCGCCAACCACGTATACACGTATCGTCCGGAGGCGCGAGACGGAAACCTCGGCCGATGTGTCGCGATATTGCGTGCCCAGAGTTCTCTGCACGAGTTGTTGTATGTCGCCCAGAGTGCGTCCGCTCACTTCCACGGGACCTGCTTCCGGAAGCGCTACGCGGCCCTGCCGATCCACGACACGCGTCAACCGTGTGGAAACCCCGCCCCACAAATCAATCGTCAGTCCGTCTCCAGGCCCGACAACGTAATCCGGTCCCACCGGCAGATCCATCGGTACAGAACGCAAGTCTCTCAGTCCATCGCGGAACACTTGCGTGCCGAAACGTTGCGGAGTGCTATTCCTCGAAGGCGCTTGAACATATAAATCGTATAAGGAAGGAATATCGGCATAGGGAGTTGGACGATGCACAGTTTCAGGCGGCGGCGGAAGAACCCTGTTGCGCGCAGTTCTCGCCAATGGATAGGTCGCAATATTATTCGACAGATCAGACCGATCCGATCGATTGCTGTTCCGTGCACTCAGGTCCTGCGTCGGATCTATATTCGGCAATCCCAATCCCTGTGGATTGTTCGCGCGATTCGCGTACATCGCAGCTTGCTCGAGTTGTTCTGGCGTCATACTGCCGGCTACCAACGAATCCGTTCCGCTTCTCGCCCCGGAAGACATCAGCAAATTTTGCAGGGAGTCGTAGGAAGAGGAATTCTCGCCGAGACTTCCGGTCAGGATTTCCGATCCGCCCGATTGTGCCCTCAACAGGGGAGCGTTTGGATTCGAAGGAATTCCCTGTTCCGGCGGGGAAAGCTGCTGGTCGTTTCGCGGAAAATTAGTTCCAGGACTGGTTCGATCAATACTCGAAGGGATGTTCTGAAGATCGATGCACTCAGAATCATCCGGATTGTTCTCATCGTAGCTTCTATTCCGGCAGGGTGCTTCGCGTTGATTGCGCTGTCCTGTCGTTTGGAGCTGCAAAGCTGCCTGATCCTCTTGCCCTTCTATCTGCACCAATTTACGGGCGCGTTCCTTCAGGATCAGATCCTGCTCCTTCGCCATATCGGACTCAGGGTTTATACTCGGTCGCAGATAGCCAAACTTCTGCACAAGCCGGGTGGCTACTGAACGAAATTTCACATCATTTGTCAGTCGTTCATACACTGCCGCGTCCGTCAAATCTTCGTCCGCAACGACCTGGCCATTATCGCTCGCGTCCTTGGCCATCCAACGCTTCAGTTCGACCATCAATCCTGTGTCTCGCACCAGAACTGCCTTTAACTGAGCAGCGGAAGCGGCGATGCGATCCAGATTGTCCCTAGTCAATTCCGAAGTTAATTGCTGCGACGCAAGTGGCACGTCGGGCGGAGCACTCGTTCTTTGTTGTTGTTGTTTCTGACGTTGTGCTTGCGAGTCTTGCGCTAAAGCAAATACGGCCCCTACGAAGAGGACTAAAATCATCGCCATTACTTTGCCGTACTGCAGGAGCCTGAAAAAAATTCTCATGACACTTCCCTTGTGATGCTATCGCCCGTCGTATGATGCCGAGATTTGCCACTTCCGATGCTTCAATAATCCTGCGAAGTGCTTTAAGCTCCAAAACTTAAGGATGATTTACATCGAGTCGCACGCATTCCCCGAGATGATCCAAAGAAAATCGGGGCCGTTTCTTGGACTCGGCCGCTGATTTCCGTGGTCAGCGACCTCGCCGACAAATCACACTGTCCAGATGATTAGAAAACGGCTCGATGATCTCTCATATTTAACTTAGTTGCACTCGTTCTCAAATCCGCGTTTCCAGACCCTCCGCTTCCGTCGACGGCGTAGTTTTGTGTCCCGCTCAGTTAACTTGGCTTCCACAGCTCGCGATTTGCGCGGCCTTTTTCACTGCGCCTAGAAAACCATGTTCCGATGATTCGATGTCTTCGGCATGAATATCCAGCGATGCCCAGTAACAAACCGCGTAATTTTCCTGCGGAGCGACGGCTATAATGCGAAGCGCCAGGAATTCTTTCAACAACTCATCGCAGATGGCCGGTCGCCTGCCCGGCTTGTCGGCAGTGACCACCAGTAGGTCGGGCGCAGTGTTCTGGACGACTTGCCGAATCTCGGATTCTTGCGTTACTTCTCCGACAATTTCGATCCAAGATTCTTCCTGGAGCATTTCGACAAGCAGCTCTCTCATCAATTTTGGTCGGTTCGCCATCAGGACGCGGAGCGTCTTAGTCATTACGATCCCCAGACACATAATTTGATGTGGTAGTATCTATACTAGCATTGGAATTGGCTAGGACCGAAAAAGTATCATTTACGCTACCGCCTCTGACGTGATTTTGGGATGCTGGAACATAGAGCAGCGATAGTCCAAGTGGGACTAAGGCGGACTAAGTCGGGCTGTAGTGCCTCTGTAGTCCCCGTGGACGTGACGTCGCATCGCGCCTGTGGGCCGATATTCCGATTCGCTCGGAACGCCCGTGGAGTGCAATCGGCCGGTACAAATCGCTCCGGTCCCCGAGCCAATCAGCTTCTGACAATCTTTGATGTAGGACCCTTCGCATTTTGAAAGCACTTTTCGTTCGCAAGTTGCGCGGCATAATAACCGCACAATCCGTGCACGCCGGGACCGGGAGGCGTGGATGAAGAACAAAGGAACACGCGGTCGATTCCGGTGGTGTAAGCGAGACGAGTCGATTCGAATACCAGTCGTCTGAGATGCATTGCTCCTCCCGAGATATCTCCGCCGACAAGATTAGCGTTATGTTGCTCAAGATTTTTCGGCGACATCACCGCGCGGCTAAGAATGTGCCTTGTAAAACCGCTGGCAAAGCGCTGCACTTGGGATTCAATTCTTTCCACAAAGTCCTCATCGCTCCCATGAGGAACATGGCAGTAGCCCCACGCGGTATGCTTGCCGGATGGGGCTCGCGTCGTGTCGAAAAGAGAAGGCTGTGTGACGAGAACGAATGGGCGCTCGGAGGGAGATTTGCTCCACGCCAATTTCTCCGATTCGATAATCTCCTGAAGTGAGCCGCCCAGATGGACGGTTCCCGCTTTGCGGCATTCCGTCGCATTCCACGGGATCGGCGCGTCGAGACTCCAATCAATCTTGAAGACACCGGGGCCATATGCGTAGTTTTTGAATTTTCGCTGATGGCCGTTGGAAATGCGGTTACCTGCAATATTGAAGAATTGAAGCGGGGTCAAATCGCAAAGCACCGCGGAAGTTTTAGGCAAATCATCCAGTGAAGTCACGCGCGCGTCAGTCACAATTTCACCGCCGAGCGTCTGCAAATAACTGGCTAAGCCGTCCGAAATAGCTTGTGATCCACCCAAAGCGAAAGGCCAGCCGACAGTGTGACACATCGTCCAAAGCACGATTCCGAATGCACTCGATCCCGGCGAATCAAGAGTCATGACAGAGTGTGCGGCCATGCCGGCAAAGACGGCCCGAGCTTTGTCCGTGCGGAATTTCCGCTTTGCCATTCCGGCGGCCGACGTGATGGCATTCCAACCGAACCGAGCTAAGTTCCATGGATGCCTCGGCAGGTGCGCGGGACGCAGAATGTCGCTGGAGAGATGTTGCCAAGAATTCACGAATGGCGTGAACAGTTCCTGGACCGCTTGCTGATCAGGCCCGAACCGAGCAGCCGTTTGTTCCAGCGAATGGGAGATTATAATCGCCGTTCCATCGTCGAAAGGATGAGCCAGCGCGGCTTCTGGATATACCCAACTCACGCCCAAATCCTTGAGCGGAAGACTTTGCATAAACGACGATGCTACCGCTAATGGATGGACGGACGAACACACGTCGTGTATGAATCCGGGAAGCGTTAAGCAAGCAGATCGCGCTCCGCCACCGATTGTCTTCTCGGCCTCATATACCGTCACCGAGCGCCCGGCACGTGCAAGTGTAATCCCTGCAGCAAGTCCATTTGGGCCGGAACCGATTACGATGGCATCGGTTTTTTTCTGATCGGTAAATCGGCCGGTCGGGCGCATTCGTTCCTGGTCCATCGAGATTACTGCGAGAGGACTTCCAATACCTTACCTTGATTGATTTCCTGATGTTGCTGTGAACGCGGCTGTCGGCGGCCTGCTGCTGCTGATTAGCCGAGGACGGCTATGCTAAGCCAAAAGACGGGACGCCGCTCTCATGGGGGTCGGAGCTGGCGCCTCTCTCTCGCGTGGGGCTCGTCCTTTTTTCTTCGCATCGAAATAGGTTTTGCGCAATTTATTTGTGAGCGCAAACGCAGATTCAAACTTGTTATCGGCAGTGTCCTTCAATTGATTCAGCAGCTTGCAACCGGGACTATGGTTCAGGGAGTCCTTCGCAAGTGAAAACAGTTCTTCCCAGTCGTGCCACTCTCCGATCGCATCCTTCGTTTCCTTCAAGGCAGCAAGAAACTTTTCGTCCGCGCTGTCGTCGCCCAACTCTAAAACATCGCGCAGATCCTTGATTGTGGACCGGTACTCGTGCAGGTTGTTCCGATTGAGGGTTATCGGTGCGCCAAGTTTTGTCGAAAATTTCAGGACGGATGCTGCCGCAGCTGTTTGCTCCTTGCTTTCTTTTTCGATGCTTTTCTCCAGGCGCCGCGAACCTTTTCCCAGTTCCTTGTTGACCGCAGAACGATTCTTTCGCAGCGTTCGGCGAAGCCGTCGTTCCTTGCGATAGCGATCAAACCCAAACTGCTGTTGCAGCTGAATCAGGCAATCCTGTTCGCCATCAGTCTGCTGCAGACCGGTCAAATGACCTATCATGACGTCCAAGTCTCGAACCTTGCCGGCCTTCTTGTGCATGCGCCTCAGTTTTCGAAGCAGCCATCCAGTACGAATTTTGATGTAGGGTTTTGCGATTTCAAGCTCAGACTGAACTCGACGAATCCGGGTACGCAGTTGGTGGATATCGCTGGGTCCGCGCCACTTTGCGCCTTTCTTGAGCGCCTTCTGCAACTTACTGATGTCTTTCGTTACTCGATTTTTGTCCAATGCCATGGAGCCAGCCGACCCATCCGCTAAAGCTTTCGCCTCAAGTTCAAATCCTCAGGCAGAAAACATTCTAAAGAGGTAAGGCCATTATTGATTCGAAAGCAATACAGAATGCGTCGTAGACGTAGACCTTCGATCTAGTGAGAAGCCGCAAAAAATTCCCGAACAACACCGGCTTCACCGCGTTCGCGAGCCAGATACTGGTCATAAATCCAGCGGTAAGTTTTCTCCAAGCCTGCGCGGAGCGGGGTGTCTGGTTGCCAATAAAGTAGCTGCTGAATTCGTGTGTTGTCGCTGTTACGGCCGTCCACGCCTTTCGGTGCACTCAGGTCATACTTGTGCTGCAATTTGACTTGTGCAATTTCTTCGGCAATGTCCACCAGCTGATTTATGGATACCGCCTCGCTGGAACCGAGGTTAATCGGTTCAAGAATGTCGGAATTCATGATCAGGTCCATACCCTTCAAGCAGTCATCGATGTACATGAAGCTTCGCGTTTGCATTCCGCTGCCCCAAATCTCAATTTCGTCAGTGCCCTTCAACTTCGCTTCGATGACTTTTCTGCAGATCGCTGCAGGAGCTTTTTCTCGGCCACCGTACCAGGTGCCCCAAGGGCCATAGACGTTGTGGAAGCGCGCCACACGCGTTGCCAGACCATAGTCCTCCCGGAAATGCCGGCACATGCGCTCAGAAAACAATTTTTCCCAGCCGTATCCGTCCTCCGCAAGAGCAGGATAGGCATCTTCTTCCTTTAGGGCTGGCGCTACAAATGTCTTCTGTTTGTCGGCATTGTAAACACACGCTGAAGATGAATAGAAATAGCGCTTCGCGCCATGCTTCAGCGCTGCCTGAAGCATGTGGGTGTTGATTAGAACGGAGAGCATGCAGAGCGCCTTGTTGTGTTCAATGAAACCCATACCTCCCATGTTCGCGGCAAGGTTGTAAATCTCAGAAGCGCCTTCTGCGGCTACCTCACAATTTTCTTTAAGATTCAGATCCAGCGATTGATTTTCCACGTCGTCGAAATGTTGGTACCACTGGTCCAGCGGCTTGATGTCGACAGCCCGGATTAATTTGCGCCCACCCGCGCGCAACGCGGATACCAGACTCCCACCAATGAAGCCTCCTGCCCCTGTCACCACCACCAGTCCAAGCTCATCCTTTGCCACAGCACCCCCCTTTCATATCTCGATCCAGCATGTCCGCCGTCTCCGAGTCCCAAAACTTCCCGGAGCAGCTAAAGCGTCCATACCCCCTCACGGTGTGCTCATCGAACACAACGAAAGTCTCGTCGCAAATAAATTACAAGCTCGGAAGACCCTTGAACCTCGTTTGTCTCAAATCGCTGAAGACGGGCTGGTGAGACTGGAGAACACGTATCTAGAATAGCCCTGTGCGATTCATTCGGCCAAGTCCCTATAGACTTGGCGGGAACCAATTCTCCGAGTTCGCTAGTCCACATTCAGCAGTAGTCGAGCCTCACAGCCGCGGCAGCCCTGCCTATTTTCGAGAGTAAGATGGCCGCCGTGCGCTTCAGCAATCTGCCTGCACAAAACAAGTCCAATTCCAGAGCCTCCGGGCTTGGTTGTGAAAAACGGCACGAACAAGTTCGAGGTATTCGATAGGCCCGGTCCGTCGTCAATGATGGAAAGCTGCAGTTCAGACGCTTTGACCAACCATTTGACGAGCACCTCGGTGCCACACTCGACTACTGCTTCCGTGGCATTGCGCAGCAGGTTGATCAATAACTGTTCCAGTTGATCGCGATCAGCGGAAAGCGTTACCTGGGGGCCTTCGACCACCCGTACCGGAACTCTCGTCTCAAGCCCGGCAACCCGGCGAACCAATCCGGTGAGTTCGACGGGAGCCAGCGTGGGACGCGGCAATCTCGCCAATCGCGAATACGCAGCCATGAACCGTCCAAGCGATTCGGTTCGAGATCGAATGATGGCGAGACCTTGGCGGAGGTCGTCCAGAACGGACGCAATATTCGCGGTTGAAGTCGCGGTTCGACTTTGTGCACGCTGAAGATTTATTTCTAAGCTCTGCGCAACGGACTGGATCGGTGCCAGCGAATTATTCAGCTCGTGGCTGAGGACCCGGATTAAACGCTGCCAGGCCTGGCGCTCCTCTTCCCGCAACGTGCGACTCAAATCCGTCAACACGATCAGATGGTGGGGCAGTCCGTCCTGGCGGAAAGAACCCCTGCGCAAGCCCCATCGCCCCGAAGCGCCTGGAAAGCTGAGTTCGGCCGTACGCGCAGACTCCCCTTGCAGGCAGCCCTCAAGACCGAGTTCCGCGGCCGTAAAGCCTAACAGTCGCTCCGCGGGTCGTGCCAAAAGACGTTCTCCGGCGCGATTTACTAACTTAAGTGTCCGTGAGTTGTCGAACGTAAAAATCGCCAGATCGATTTCTTCAATCACCGTTCGAAGGAGCGCTGCAGCTTCCAGGGCTCCCAGACGTTGCTCGCGGAGTGTTTCGCTGAGAGCGTTTACTTCCAACATCACTTCGCCTAGCGCATCGTCCCTGCGTGCACCGCGCGCTCGAAGAGAAAAATCTTCCTCGCGGATTGCCGCAAGCAGATTAGAGAGCGTCTGCAGAGAAAAGACCACGCGATGCCGAACAGACAGAGCGAAGCCTAGCCAAACGAGCACGATGAGAGTGGTCAACGTCCAGGCAGCCTGCGAAGAGTAGTCCCCAAACCACAGAAGCAGAATTGCGATGAACGAACCTGGCAAGCCCGCAGCCAGCGCCAATAGCTGAATGCGCTGCTCGTACATCAGCGGTTTCATTCGAGACCGTACTTTTGCAGGCGGCGGTACATGGCGCTTCTACTTAGTCCCAGAGCTCTTGCGGTGTGGCTCACGTTCCCTGCGTGACGGTTCAGCGTGCGCTGAATCAGGTGACGCTCTACTTCTTCGAGGCTCATATCTTCCAGGCGCGTCGCAGCGCCTGGCCCTCCTGCTCGTAAACCCAGATCTGAGCTCTTTACCAGAGGCTCTCCGGACAGGAGCACTCCGCGTTCCACTGCATGATCGAGCTCTCGAACATTTCCCGGCCACGGATGTTCGCGCATCATCTGGAGCGCTGTGGACTCAAATCCGGCAAGCTTCTTGTGATATCGCTGCGCATAAATCCGCAGAAAGTGTAGAGCGAGCAATTCGATGTCGCCGCGCCGCTCGCGCAGAGGAGGAAGATGAATCTCAATGGTATTTAAACGAAACAACAAGTCCTGCCGGAATCGTCCGGCCTCGGCTTCGGCGTTAACATCAGCGTTGGTCGCGGCAATGACGCGGACATTTACTCTACGTGTGTGCGAGGAACCAACCCGTTCCAGCTCACCGGTTTCCAAAATACGAAGTAGTTTGGCTTGCAGGTTGAGAGGCACGTTCGCGATCTCGTCAAGAAAAAGTGTGCCGCCATCGGCCAGTTCGAACCGCCCGACGCGATCAACGCGCGCATCCGTAAACGCGCCCTTCACATGCCCGAAGAGTTCACTTTCGAAAACACCTTCGGACAGGCCCCCTGCGTTCACCGTCACCATTGCCCGATTAGCGCGATCAGATACCGCGTGAAGAGTCTGCGCGACGACTTCTTTGCCGGTGCCGTGCTCTCCGGTGATGAGAACGTTCGCGTCGGAAGGTCCGATGCGCGCGATCAGTTCAAGCACTGGCTGCATTGCAGCAGATTCGGCGATCAGCGAGGGACGCGATTCGGCGCGAAGAAGCCGATTTTCCGCTTCCAGGCGAGATGCCCGGCGAAGCGCCTGCCGAAGATCGATCTGGGTACTTAGAATGCTCAGCAGCCGGGTGTTCTCCCACGGCTTTTGTAGAAAGTCTCTTGCTCCTCGGCGCATCGCTTCGACCGCAACTTCGATGCTGCTCCAAGCGGTCATAACCACGACAGGAAGTGTACTGTCCACAATTTGAATCCGGCTTAAAAGATCCAGTCCTTCTTGGCCCGAAGTTGTGTCGCGCGTGTAGTTCAAATCCATCAGCACCGCATCGAATTCACGGCTTTCGATGGCACTGAGAGCTTCCGCGGGTGACGCAGCAGCATGAGTCTCATACCCTTCGTTCTTGAGTAGCAGACGCAAGGCATCCCGGATGTCAGCCTGATCGTCCGCCAGCAGCACTCTGTAGCGATGCGCGTTGTCAGTTCTCATTTGAATTCAAGGAATGGCTTCATCTTACTGCGGTTTGCTGATTCGCGCAGAGTCTTGCTCGGTATTCACAGCCGAGTCGCGGCTGCGAACTTCATTCGTAACGCAACGCCACCATGGGATCAACGCGCGTAGCGTGGAAGGCCGGAACCAGGCTTGCTGCGATCGAAACAATCGCAAGCAGGATCGCTACTCCGACCAGCGTCGCCGGATCGTTTGGCGTAACGCCAAAAAGAAGTGCGGCAAGCAGACGAGTAATCGCGAGCGCTGCTGCAATTCCAACGACTACGCCGGCGAGCGTTAGAAGCAGCCCTTTGCCTACGATTAAGCGCAGAACATCGCGTGAATCGGCTCCAAGCGCCATGCGTACGCCTATTTCCCGCGTGCGCTGCGCCACTGAGAAGGCTATTTGTCCATAAAGGCCAATGATGGACAAGCTCAATGCCAATCCGGCAAACGCCGTTATCAGGCGCGAAGGAAATCGCCGCAGGAAAACCGCGTACGAGTCGGAAATGACACTCTCCATGGAGCGCGGCGCGATCATCGGCACTTCCGGGTCGACGCCACGCAGAGCCTGGCCAGTACTCGAAATCATTTTCTGCGGATCTCCAGGCGTGCGCATCACAGCGTAAAATGCCGAGTCTGGGCCTCGCTCAAACGAACAGTACATAATCGGCTGCATGCTCGCGTCCAATCCTTCAGTGCTTTCGTTGGCGACGACGCCCATGATTTCTTGATAGGGCTGCTGGTCCGAAAAAGTGAAACGTATGCGCTTCCCGATTGGATCTTGGTTGGGCAGATAGCGCTCAGCAAATGCCTGGTTTACCACGATTCGCTGCGGCGCTGAGGGGTCCGCGTCTCGGGCCTCATAGGTACGGCCCTTTAAAACTGGAATCCTCATGACGGAAAAATAGTCTTCGGAAACATCACGAATGTTGCCTTCGTCTTCGCCACCCTTTGGCTTTGGTTGGCCTTCGATTACAAAACGGATCGTGTTTCCAGTACCAGTGACAGGCAATTTGCTGATCACGGCGGATTCGTGCACCCCGGGGAGCTGCTGAAGTGCATCGCTCAAACGTTTTGCGAACTGCCGAATCGCTGGATCATCTTTATACGATGACTCAGGCAGACTGACCACAAATGTCAGCAGGTTCGTCCGGTCGAACCCAGGATTTTGGTGCAACAGCGAGCTTAAGCTTCGAACCATTAGTCCCGCGCCCGTCAGCAAGACTATGGAAACCGAAAGTTCAGCGACCACGAGCCCGTCTCGCAGCCAACCGCCGCCTGTACCGGCCGAAGTTCGGGATTCTTCTCTAAGAGCGTCTGCGCAAGCCGATTTGGACACCTGCAGCGCCGGCACGATGCCAAAGGCAACACCGGTCAGAACGATGATGACAAGCAGGAACGACAGTGTGGTCATATCCGCGTGCACGGAATTCAGGTACGGCATCTCCAACCGAGTGCGTTCGGGAACGAAGGAGATGAGCGCACGTATGCCCCACACCGCCCATAACAGACCTAAAGCGCCTCCGAGCGCCGACAGCAATAAACTCTCGGTGAGAAGTTGGCGTACGATCTGGTAGCGGCTGGCACCAAGTGCAACTCGAACAGCAATCTCTTTCTTGCGCGTCGTAGCTCTTGCCAATGACAAGTGCGCAACGTTGGCGCACGCAATCATCAAGACGAAACCCACTGCTCCAAACAAAACAAGCAGCAGCGGACGAATTCTGCCGGTAATCGATTCGCGCAGACTGCGCATTGCGATTTGAACGGAGCCATTCTCGATAGGATGCGCTGCAGCTAATGAAGCATTGACTGTTTGCATTTCGGCCAACGCTTGTGAAAACGAAATGCCGGATCGCGTGCGGCCCACAACGTGAAGCCAGCGGAGGCCGCGTCGCGCTGCCATATCGCCCGTTGCGTGTAGCGGCAGCCAAAGTTGTGGAGAACCTGCGGGGGCAAACTCGAAGTTTTTTGGCAGCACGCCAATAATATTGTAAGCAGCTCCATCCAAACGAATCGCTTCTCCAATCACCGCAGCGCTGCCGCTATAGTGCGACTTCCAGAAGTCGTACGCGAGAATGACCACTCTCAGGCCTTCTCCCTGGTCGTCTTCGGCATGGAAATCCCGTCCCTGCACCGGTGAAACACCGAGCGTAGAAAAAAAGTCCGGGGTAACACGCGCTACGTCGAGATTTTCAGGGGCGCCGTTCCCAGATACCGTCATGCTGTACGGGGTATATCCCGCGAAAGACTCAAAGGTCTTTGCTTGTTGGCGCCAGTCCTGGAAATCTGGATACGAAACGGGCATGTCCACGAATTCCATTTGCTGCCGCCGGGGTTCACCCAATACGTACAATCTTTCGGGTGACGTATATGGAAGAGGTTTCAATAGTGCAGCATTCACAAAACTAAATATCGCAGTATTGGCACCGATTCCCAGCGCCAGCGTAAGCACCGCAACTGCGCTGAACCCCGGATTCTTGGCGAGCATTCGGAATGCATAACCGAGATCACGTAAAACACTTCGCATGTCGTCTCCTATTCCCTCGAAAATAGATTCAGGCTGTTTGCGCCATGGGTTCAACGGTTACCTTAAGGCCGAGCGCTTCGAGTCTCTTAACGAGGTTGTGCATGAGCGTTTCCGGGTGAAGGCGATCGAAGTAGTCGCCACCAAGATCCCGATATTCAACTGGAGCCTTCAGAATGTGGAAGGCCATGACGAGGAGCGTGTGGGCGCTGGCAATGGTGGCCCTTTTTACGCCACGGCGGGCAGCCACTCTCCTGAAGAATTCCGGTCATTCGACTTAGTTTCCTTTCGACGCGTAAGAGCTTTGGACGTTCGCTGATTACCGCACTCCGCCAGCGGCGGCCGTTGTCTGTTCCTTAACTACCCAGCCGTCCGCCAACTGAATGATACGGTTGCCGTAGGACGCATTTCGTTCGGAGTGCGTGACCTGAATAATCGTCGTCCCAGAGTCGTTGAGTCTCTTGAAGAGCTGCATAATTTCATCCCCCTGAGCGGAGTGAAGATTGCCCGTCGGCTCATCAGCAAGAATGAGCTTGGGATTTTGGATTACGGCGCGGGCCACACCGACCAACTGTTGCTGTCCTCAGGACA
>Ga0207665_10002432_pt1 | contig 12590 bp, 11 predicted proteins | sample LARL112metaG_FD_184351 | JGI IMG/M metagenome (GOLD analysis project Ga0207665, IMG submission 184351) | Corn, switchgrass and miscanthus rhizosphere microbial communities from Kellogg Biological Station, Michigan, USA - LAR L11-2 metaG... | ecosystem: Host-associated > Plants > Roots >...
GAGGAGCTGCGCCTTCGTCACGATCATCCGGTAGGCCGTCTCGAACACCAGCGGGAACGCCGCCGCCTCCTCGAATGCGAGCTCGTCGGGAATAGGAACCACGTACGCCTCGGGTACGGCGATCAGCTCCGCGTCCGTGCCGTCCGTGTGCTCGCCGACGATGAGCCGGCCGTCGTCGAGGCCCGGGTTGATCACGACCCGGTCGCCGGTGTCGACGCGCTCGCCGGCGCCGTCCGAGCCGAGGATCCTCGGCTTCGGCACCGAGGGTCGTCCGCTGCGGATCCAGAGGTCGATGCGATTCAGCGCGGCCGCTCGTAGCCGGACGAGGACTTCGCCCTCCCCAGGCGTAGGATCGGGCGCGTCCTCGTAGCGCAGCACCTCCGGACCGCCGTCCTCGTGAATCCTGATCGCTTTCACCGAGGCACAATCTTCCTATGAACGCTGCTGAGCTGGAGCAGCTGGCGGATGAGCTCGGCATCGACGTCGTCGGCGCGGCGGCTGCTGAGCCCTACGAAGAGACCGAGCGCCACATCCGCGACCGGCGCGCGCGCGGCCTCTTTGCCGACATGCGTTTCACAATGGCGCAACCCGAGGTCTCCTGCCATCCCGAGCAGCTGCTCCCGAACGCGCGCACCGTCGTTTCGGCTGCGCTCTGCTATTACGCAGACGAGCCGGAACTGCCGCCGGGTCACGGGCGCCTGCCGCGCTACACCTGGTACGACGCCTACGCCGAGCTCCGTGGGAAGCTCGACGAGCTCGGCCGGCGGCTTGGCGGCGACTACCGCGTCCTCGTCGACGAGAACCAGCACGTCGACCGCGAGGCGGCGGCGCGCTCCGGCGTCGGCTTCTACGGCAAGAACACGCTCCTGATCACCCGCCGGTTCGGCTCTTGGGTCGTGCTCGGCACGCTCGTCACTGATCGGGAGCTCGACACAACGCCGCGGCTCGCGCTCGACTGCGGCTCCTGCACGCTCTGCATCGAGGCGTGCCCCACGGGAGCCCTCGACGAGCCGGGGACGCTTGACGCGACCAAATGCCTCTCGTACTGGACGCAGTCGGCCCACGACCCGCCCGAGGCCTACCGCGAAGCGCTCGAGTCCCAGGTCTACGGCTGCGACATCTGCCAGGACGTCTGCCCCTGGAACCGCGGCATCGAGAAGCGTCGCGCAGGCCAACCGCTCCCCGCGAACGCGGAACCGCACGTTGATCTCGTCGACTGGCTCGACTCCGACCCCTCCGAGCTTCGCCGACGTTACGCCCGCCTCTACGTACCGAGGAACGACGGACGCTTCCTACAGCGAAACGCCCGCATCGCGCTTGCGAACGAACGGGTGGCAGCCCGATGACTCCGGACCTCGACCGGCTTCGCGAGACCGAGCGCTGGATCGCCTGGGTGCGTCTGGCCGCAGTGCCGTTCGCGATCGTCGAGGTCGGCCTGCTGAGCACCGACTACCCGCCCGGCTACGAGGGCTGGGCCTGGGCGACAACCGGCCTATTGGCGGTCGCCGGCGTCGGTTTCTTCCTACTCAGTCGCTGGGAGGGCTTCGCGCGTGCGCCTCGGCTGATCGGCCTGCTCGGGTTGACGGTCGACACCGTCATCGTCTCGGCCTTCGTCCTCATCTACCAGTACGAGATCGGCTCGCCGGTCAACGAGCTCTTCTTCGTTCTGTTGGTCGAAGCGGCCGTCCGCTACGGGATCCGCGGCGGGTTGCTGATGCCGCTCGCGATCGCCCCGCTCCTCGCCCTTGCCGAATGGTGGCGTGAGTCGAAATTCGACAATCCGCCGCACGGCTACCAGCCGGACCACATCCTCTTCCCATGGGGTCTGCTGACCCTGACCGGGATGATCGTGGGCTGGCTTGTCGACCGGTTGCGCTACAAGACGACTACCTCGGAGGCGCAGGTCGTACAGGCCGAACTGCTCCGTGACGAGCTGGGCCGCCGTGCGGACGTCCTCGAGGCGGCGACACGTTGCGCACGCGCCCTCAGCTCTTCGCTCGATCTCAACGAGGCTTTCGAGGCGTTCATCCGCGAGCTGCGCGGCTTCGTCCCGTTCGACAGGATGGCGATCGTCCTCGAAGAGGCGGGAACCGCGCAAGTGTTGGGGGTGGCGGGAGTTGGCGCCGAGGTGGTCTTCTCCCGCGGCTCGCGCCAGCCCGTAGGCCAGACACTGCTCGACGAGATCCTTCGCACCGGCCAAACGGTCTACCGCGAGGACATGACCGAGGCGCGCTACTCCGAGGAGCGCGAGTTCGGCGAGCTCGGCCTCCGCTCCAGGATCGCCGCGCCTCTCCTCCGCGGGCCGAGAGCGTTCGGGATGATCTCGCTCGTACGCCGGGAGCCAAGCGGCTTCAACACTCAGGAGCTCGAGCTCGTCGGGCTGCTCGGGCGCCTGGTTGCCAGCGCCGTCCAGAACATCCGTGCCTACGAGGCCGAGCGCAACACCGTCGAGGAGCTCCGGCGGCTGTCCGCGCTCCGTGCCGACTTCGTCTCGCTCGTCTCACATGAGCTCCGGGCTCCGATGGCGTCGGTCGTGGGTTCCGCGCAGACGCTGCGCCAGCGCTGGCGAGAGCTCAACCCAGACCAGCGAGAGTCCTTTCTCGCCCTGATCAGCAGCGAAACGGCGCGGCTGGCGGCGCTCGTCGCCGACGTCCTGGACACCTCCCGAATCGACGCCGGCACGTTCACCTACCGTTTCGCCGACGTCGATCTCGGCGCACTCGTGCGGGATTCGGTCGCGGGGCTGTCGCTCACGCAGGAGGAGGTCAGCGTGGTTGCGGACGTTCAGAGCGAGCTCCCGTCCGTGAGGGGTGACCGCGACCGGCTGCAGCAGGTGCTGACGAACCTGCTCGACAACGCGGTCAAGTTCTCGCCGGCCGGCGAGGAGGTCAGGGTCAGCGCCTTCCAGCAGGACTCACGCGTGCGGATCGAGGTCTCCGACCGCGGGCCGGGCGTCCCCCCCGACCAGCAGCGCTTGATCTTCGAGAAGTTCGGACGCGGCAACACGGCCGGCTCTCCGGGCACCCCCGGCACCGGCCTCGGCCTCTACATCGCGCGCTCGATCGTGGAGGCGCACGGAGGCGTGCTCGAAGTCTCGTCGGGGGCCGATGCCGGCGCGACCTTCACGCTCAGCCTCCCGGTCGACTCAGCGCGCTGACGGGACGCGGACGCGCGTCAGCCCGAGCTCGGCCTGGAGCTTGCGCGCTCGATCGGCAATCCGCGCGCGCAACTCCTTCGGCTCGCGCACGACGGCCTCGCCGCGGAACGAGAGGATCTCGCCGATCAGCCAGTCCTCGCCGCCGACTGCGACCTCTTCGATCGCCGAGCCGTCCTTCAGCAGGCGGGCCGTCCCCCGTTCGAGCCGCCAGCGCGCGACCTCGCGCGAGTACCAGATCTGCACCGGTCTGGCGTCGCGCAGGCCGCGGGGCTCGAAGCCCTCGCGGGGCTCGAAGCCGTCGGCGAGCAGGCGAGCGCTCCGCATCCGGTCGAGCCGGAACGAGCGCTCGCCGTCGCGGGTTCGGTCCCACGTGTGCACATACCAGTAGGGAAGCCGCCGCTCGATCGAGTACGGCTCGACCAGATGCTCCGAGGTCGACTCCTCGCCCTCCTTGAGGTAATCCAGTTCGATCAGCCGCCGCTCGCGGATTCCCTGGGTGAGCGTCGCGACGAGCCCTTCTTCGTCCTCGCCGATGTGCGGCTTCGGGGTTTGCGCCAGGTCGAACTCGCCGAACGTCTCCTCGAGCTTCCTGCGTACGCGGTCGAGCGGCGTGCGCGCGTCGGCGGCGATCATCGGCCCGACGAACTCCAGCGCGAGCCGGATCGCCCGCGCCTCGAGTGGTGTCAGCCGTGGCGGGGCGCGGAACGTGTCGCCGAAGAGCTCCTTGTCCACGCGCACGGTCCCATTGGACAGCTCCGCGTAGATCGCGTAGCAGCCGCCGCCGAAGTTGACGAGGTTGAGCAGAGAGAGATGCTCCTCGAGCTCGTCCGGCGGGATGTGGAACCGCTCGATCAGGTCGGAGGCGTCGACAACCGCTTCGTTGCTCTCGCCGCAGCGGTCGAGCAGGTAGGCGAGCAGCGCCTGGAGCACGGCGAACCGCTCCGGCGCCACCGGCCCCGCGACCCGTTCGAGCTCGTCTTGTACGCGCGCCTTCGCCTCGGGGGCGAGCTCCTGCGGAGAGCCCTCGTGCCGGTCGCGGACGAGCCGTAGCCCGCGGGCGACCTCCCGTCTCAGCTCCGGCGGAGAGACGGGCGAGGCGCGACCGTCCTGCCGGACGATCCAGGAGGCGAGCTGTCCCGGGCTCGAATACCCGGTCACGAAGACGCCGTCCTCGACGCGGCCGTGCTCGCCGTATGTCCGCTCGACCCACCAGGCCGTGTCGTCGGCCACCTCGATCCTCGCCTCGCCGGCGATGTCCCCGATCTGCCACGGCGGACGGTCGCGATAGGGCTCGATGTCGAACTCCGCGGGCAGACGGAAGTCCCGCTCCCTGCGCGTCGCGAAGCGGATGTCGCCCCGGATCCGCGAGACCCGGAACGTGCGGATGTCCTCGCGGACGAGGTCCTGGCCGACGACGTACCAGGCGCCGTTGTCCTGGAACAACGCGTACGGGTTGAGCGACCGCTCCTCCTCTGAGTCCCGGGAGATGGACCAGTAGTTGAATTTCACCGTGCGCTGCTTCGAGATCGCCCCCTCGAGCTTCCCCAGCCGACCCGCGAGCTCGGCCGAGTACTCCGGATCGAGCACCTCGACCCGGAGGGCCGTGTCGGTCGGGGCCTCGGCGAATCCCGGGCGGCCCAGCGCGAGGTTCTGCAGCGCCAGCCGAAGCGGTTCCGCGTAGGCGAACTTGCCCTCCAACAGATAGAGCGCGGTTTGTAGGGCGGCCAGCTCGTCGTCCTTGAGATCGAGCTGCGGCAGGAAGTAGGCCTCCGAGCGCATGGTGTAGAGCTCCTCGCCGGTGTACTCGTCGCGCTGGGAGTGCAGCGGGACGCCGAGCGCGATCAGCTCGGCCCGGTCGGAGTAGAAGCGGCGCGCAAACGCCTCGTCCGACATCTCCTGGTAGCCCTCGACATTCCCCTTGATGTCGCGTGCCGTCACGGCTCGCCGCTCGGCCATCAGAAAGGCGACGAGGGAGAGCTGCCGGATCAGCTTGTCGGTGTCGTGAGACAAGACCCCGCGAGACTAGCGGGTGAAGCCTGTGGAAAACTCGCCGAGGCGTCGCTTGCGACGCCGTTAAGAGGCCGCCCCGACCTGCGCGGCGCGGCCGCTAAAACCGGCCTGAGCGGCATGTCTCATTCCGGAGATCAGCTGCGTCGGCGCGGGAACCTAGGCGGCGACGCGCGTTCGCGTCTCGAGGTGCTGGTGCGAAGGGCAGTAGTCGCGGTCGGGCAGTGGGGTGCGCTGGCACGGCTTGCCCTTCCGCGTCGTCGCACGGCAGCGGGAGACGCCGCCGTCGAAGGCTCCCGCCTCGATCTGCGACTCGATGAACGCGCAGGCGGCGGTGACCCCCTCGCTCACAGCCCAGGCCACCTGCGCCTGGGCGGTGATGGGGAAGTAGCGCCGGATGTCCTGGAAGAGGGCACGTTCCGGCTTCGCGAAGTAGAGCGGGTCGCTCGCCAGCCGCTCCATCGTCTGCTCACAAGCGTCGAGTACCTGCCGGCGGTATTCGATCCGGGTCTCGGGGTCGACGTACGGGTCTACGAGATCCTTGATCGAGCGATAGATCGCCCGCGAGTACTGATACATACAGGCCTGGATTTGCAGCATTCGCTCGTCAGAAATCAGTATCCCGTCCAGCCTATTAATCCCCCGCAAAGGTTTGTTAAGTACCGATTAATCGTCCTTCGGCTTCTCCGACCGGGGGACAGCTTAAACGGTTTTGGGCTTGTCACAAAGTCCGCGCCCGGGTTTTCTTGTGAGAAAACGCGCGAGCTCTGAGCTCACGGCGTGATTCGCCGCGGGTAGGCGCGTCGATATCCGCGCGACTGAGCCGTGGTGGCGGCGGTGTTTGCGTCGTCGAACGAGGTGTAGACGCCGGTGAAGAGCACGTAGTAGCCCGGGTGGAGGCTGGCGTACTGCGAGGAGTCGATGATCCCGACCGCCTGGAGGCCGCTGTGCTCGGCGGCGCGTGCCTGCGCAAGCGCGAACGCGCGCCCGTTCGCAGTCGGCAAGGAGCCGAGCACGACGGTCCAACCGCTCTTGCCGGCGGGCCACTCCGTCAGTGCCGGCGGCGGGGCCGTAGTCTGTTTGGGCGGCGTCGGCTGCGTCCCGGTCGAGGTGGTAGGAGCGGTGAACGTCGGCGTGGTGCGCTCGGGCGGCGCGGGGACCGTCGCAGGCGGCGCGCCGAAGGGGCTCGTCCCCGTCACGTAGTCGGCGCGCTTCTGGTCGTGTGAGACGAACGCGGCGGCGCCGATGCCGGCCAGGGCTGCAATCAGAAGCGCCAGCAGCGACGGCCACACCCAGTCGCCTGGATACCAGCCGAGCTGTCGTCGCCAGGCGCGTCCCAGCCGCGGGATGAGGCCACTCGCCTCGACCGGAAGCCGGAGCCCGCATTCGAGGCAGTACTCCTGGTTCGGCTCGTGCGGGGTCCCGCAGCGTGGACAGAGCGGCCGGCCTGCTGCCTGGATGCCCTGCGGGTTCTCGGCGGGAGCTTCGCCGTTCCGCGGAGGCGAGACCGTCACCGCCTACTCCTCCCAGCGGTCGGGCTTCGGGTTTCCTTCCTCGGCTCCGACCCGCGCCTGCCTGATCACCGTGGCATCTGGTTCGCGCTCGCCGTCGCCGTTGGCGGGGGGTTCGGCGGCCTTCCCGCAGCTCGGGCAGAAGCCTGCATCGGCCGGCAGCGGATGACCGCACCGGGAGCAGGTGACAATGGCGTGCTCGCCGACGGGACGCCCGCAATTCGCGCAGAAGTGCGAGCCCCAGATGATCGGGGCGCCGCACTCGCAGCGGCTCGCAGTCGTGCGCCTCCCTGCCGCTGCCGCGGCCAGCATCGAGTCGAGCTCGTGGAGGCGCGCTTCGAGATTGGCGATGTCGCGCGCATGCTCGCTCAGCAGGTCTTCACGGAACTGCTCCCGCCGGTACATCTCCATCGCGAGGCCGCCAAGGTCCCGGAGCAGTTCTTCCCGGGCTTTCAGGATCGCCTTGCGCTCCCGCCGCAACGCGCCGGGTGAGCTCGCCCGGCGAATCGGGGCCTGTGGCGTCGTGCCGGAAGCCTCGTTCTGGCCGCGCTGTCGCCGTCGGCGTCCAGGCAATGGAAATCGCGGCACGAGCGCCGACTTTAGCAAGGTAACCGGGCGTTTCTCGGGGCCGAGCTACTACTCAGAGGTCGATCACGACCAGGCGCTCTTCAGTCAACGCACGTACGGCGTAGGCCGGTCCTTCGCGCGTATTGCCGGAGTCCTTGACGCCGCCGTAGGGCATCTGGTCGGCCCGGAACGTTGGCGCCTCGTTGACGATGACGCCGCCGAACTCGAGCTCCTGGGCAGCTCCCAGCGCAGTCTCGAGCTTGCTCGTGAAGATTCCGGCCTGGAGCCCGAAACGCGTGCCGTTGGCCAGCTCGATCGCCTCGTCCACCGAGCCGACCGAGTTGACGGTGCAGACGGGGCCGAAGACCTCCTCGCAGTTCACCTTCAGCTCGGGACCGGCGTCGGCGATCACGGTGGGTCGGATCAGCTCGCCGTCGAGCTCCCCGCCGGTGAGTACGCGCGCTCCGTTCGCGCGAGCGTCCTCGATCCACTCGAGAATCCGCTCGCGCGCGTCGTCATCGATCACCGGCCCGACGTCCGTCTCCTCGTCGGCCGGATCGCCGATCTTGAGCTCCTCCACCTTGGGGACGAAACGTTCGACGAACCCCTCGTACGCAGGTTCCTCGACGTAGATCCGCTGCACCGAGATGCAGCTCTGGCCGGCAAACGAGAAGGCGTTTGCGGCCATCGCTTTCGCCGCCGCGTCGATGTCGGCGTCGGCCGCGACGATCACCGGAGTCGCGTTGCCGAGCTCGAGGTTCACCCGCTTCTTGGGTGCGCGCTCGGCCAGCTTCCAACCGACGGGGCCCGAGCCTGTGAACGTGAGCGCCTTGACGCGCTCGTCCTCGATCAGGACGTCGCCGATCTCCGAGGCCGGCCCGACGAGGACGTTCAGCCAGCCGGGCGGCAGTCCAGCCTCGGTCTCGAGCTCGGCGAGAAGAAGCGCAGAGAGGGGAGTCTGGCTCGCGGGCTTGAGCACGACTGCGCAGCCGGCCGCGAGCGCGGGCGCGAGCTTGTGCGCGACCAGGTTGAGCGGAAAGTTGAACGGCGAGATCGCCCCGACCACGCCGATCGGCCGTCTCAGCGTGAAGCCGAGCTTCCCCTCGCCGGCCTGCGAGGCATCCATCGGCACCATTTCGCCGGCGAGCTTGCGGGCCTCGACGGCCGCGAAGGTGTAGGTCGACATCGCCCGGGTCGCCTCGACACGCGCGGCCTTCATCGGCTTGCCGGCTTCGTCGGAGATCGTGCGCGCCACCTCGTCGTGGCGGCGGCCGAGGTAGCCCGCGACACGGACGAGGATCTCGGCGCGCTTGTGTGCCGGCAGCGGCTCGCGCATCGCCGCCTCGGCGGCGTCGATCGCCCGCCGCGTCTCGTCAGCCCCCGCCTTCGCCACGCGGCCCACGGTCTCGCCCGAGTACGGCGAGGCGACGTCGATCCAGTCACCCGTCTCGATCCACTCGCCGCCGATCAGCAGCTTCCGCTCTTGGGCCGTCACGGCCATGAGGATTAGTGTAGATCGGCGTGAGCTACTGGCTGCTCGTCCGCGGCCGAGGCGAGAAGCCGCTCGACCGCCGTGTCGACGCAGAGCAGATTCGGACGCAGCGGTCTTCGAAGCGGCCGTCCGTCCGGGCCGGGGACCGTGCGATCCTCTACGCGTCCGTCTGGCAGGCGATCTTCGGCGTCGTGGACGTCGTCGGCGATCCGGAGCAGGACCCGACGCGAAGCCGCTGGGCCTGGGGGTACGCGATTCGGCCGGTAACGATCGTCGCCGACCTGAACGATGCGCCGCCGGTTGAGGCGGCCGGCGTCTTCCCGCAGAGCCTCTGGCGGCACTCCCACATCCGGCTCACCGAAGAGCAGTTCGAATCCGCGCGGAAACTGATCGAGGCTGCGGCAAAGTAGGATCGCGCGCCGTGGAGATTCGGAAAGTCGGTGTCGTCGGGCTCGGGACGATGGGTGCAGGAATTGCTCAGGTGAGCGTGCAGGCCGGCTACGAGACGGTTGGCCGCGAGGTCAGCGAGGAGCTCGGCGAACGAGGAAAGGCAACGATCGACCGGTATCTCACGCGCGGCGTCGAGAAGGGGCGCCTGACGCAGGAGCAAAAGGATGCTGCGATCGGCCGGCTGACGCTGACCACCGAGCTCGGACGCCTCGCCGATTGCGACCTCGTGATCGAGGCCGTGCTCGAGGAGCTGCCGCTCAAGCGTGAGGTGTTCGCCGAGCTCGACCGGGTGACACGACCGACGGCGATCCTCGCGACGAATACCTCCGCGCTCTCGGTCGCCGAGATCGCCGAGGCGGTCGAGCGTCCCGGGCGCGTCGTCGGCATGCACTTCTTCAATCCGGCTCCGGTGCTGCCGCTGGTCGAGATCGTGCGCGCGCCGAAGAGCTCGGACGAGGCGGTGAGCGCCGCCTACGAGTGGGCGGAAAGTGCGGGCAAGCAGCCCGTCAACTGCAACGACACGCCGGGCTTCATCGTCAACCGGATCCTGATCCCGCTGCTGAATGACTGCGTGCGTGTCCTCGACGAGGCCGCCGTCTCGCCCGAAGACCTCGACAAGGCGATGACGAACGGCGCCGGGTGGCCGCTTGGGCCGTGCGCGCTCGTCGATCTCGTCGGGATCGACGTCCACATTCACGCCTCCGAGGCGTTGTACGACAAGCTCGGCGAGGAGCGGATGGCCCCGCCCGAACGTCTGCTCCGTTTGCGCAGCGAGGGGCGCCTGGGCCGCAAGACCGGCCGGGGCTTTTTCGAGTACGAGTAAGGCCTAGCCTTCGAAGCCGGCCGCGTGGCGCTTCCGCTCCGGCGTTGCGAGCCAGTCGAGCACGGCCTGCCGCGAGAAACGCCAGTGCCGGCCGAGCTTACGGCCTGGTAGGTCGCCGTTCGTCGCGAGCGAGCGCACCGTTTTCTGGTCGACCTGCAGCAGCTCGGCTAGCTGCTCGATCGTGAGCACGTCCGGCTCGCGGAGCTGTGACGCGCGGCCGACTGCGACGTCCTCCGCGCCGAGATAGCGGTCGACGAGGTCGGCGACGAGCTCGCGCTTTGGCGTCTTCAGCTCGAACGCCGCGCGACTCAGCGTCTCCGCCGACGCCGTCGGGAGGCGAACGAACAGCGGCGAGGTGGGCTCGCTTCCCATCCTGATATCAGAATATCAAGCTGCTATCGTCGCGCCGGTGGCGCGGCGCGCATTTCTCCTCGGCGGCAGCGGCCAGACCGGACGAGCACTGATCCCGCGACTCCAGGAACGTGGCTGGGATGTTGTTGTCGGCAGCCGCGGCGAGCACGAGCTCCCGGCCGGCGTCGAGCACGTCCAGGTCGACCGTGCCGACACGAACGCCCTGAGGCAGGCACTCGGCACGGGTGCGGACGTTCTCGTCGACTTCGTGGCCTTCGAGCGGGAACACGCAGAGCAGCTGGTCGCCCTGAAGGAGCTGGTCGGCTCGCTCGTGGTCATCTCGACCGCTTCTGTCTACGCCGACCAGGAGGGGCGAACGTTCGACGAGGCAGAGACGCCCGAGCAGTTCCCCCGGTTTCCGATCCCGATCAGTGAACGTGACCAGCCGACGGTTGCACCCGGAGACGCGAGCTACTCGACCAAGAAAGCCGCGATCGAGCAGGCCCTACTCGGACAGGACTCCCTGCAGGCGACCTTGATTCGGGCCGGCGCCATCTACGGCCCGGGCGGAAGCGTGCGGGAGTGGTACTTCGTCAAGCGGGTGCTGGACGAGCGGCGCTACGTCATGCTCGGCGACCGTGGTCAGAGCCGGTTCCATCCAATCTCGACCGACAACCTGGCTGAGCTGATCTGGCTCGCGGCCGAGCATCCGGGGCGACGGGTCTTGAACGCCGGCGATCCGGGGCCGCCGACGCTGCTCGAGATCTCGCGCGCAATCGCCACTGCGCTCGGCCACGAATGGACAGAGGTTCTGCTTGCGACGCTCGGGGAACCCTGTGAGACCCCTTGGTCGTGCCCGCGGCCGGTGGTGCTCGACATGACCGAGGCCGCCTTCGAGGTCGGTTACCGCCCGGTCACGACCTATCAGCGTGCGGTCCCGGCGACGTGCGCGTGGCTCGTCGAGGCGACGAAGGAGCGGCCGTGGCAAGAAGTGATGCCGCGCATGGCCGAGTACCTCCGCGACTCGTTCGACTATACGAGGGAGGACGGGCGCCTCCGCGAGCTGCTCAGGGACGGCTGACGAGGCGTCGCTAGCGATGCCGGCTAAGAGGACGTCCCGGCTTTGCCGGGGCGTCCGTCTGATCCGGGTTGGAAAGCCGCAGCGAGAGGAGACGATCTACGGCCGGCTCAATCGCGCCCAGACGTTGTCGAGCAGCCGTGCGACGACCGGGTCGTTGACCGACGAGGCGAAGTTGAGCGCGCCTGCGGCGAACACCTTCGCACCTGCAGGGTTTTCGTAGTAGGTCATCTCGGCCGTCCGTCCGGGGCCCATCAGGTCGGGGATCGACGCCAGCAGGACCGTGCCGGGCGGGGTGGCCGGTGAGCGGATGTCGATTTCGTACCCGTACTGTCCGAAGGTGTCACCGTTCGAGAGCCCGGTCCCGGCAAAGACCCATGGTGCGCCCGTCGTGTCCGCGATGTACGCGCCGAGTCGGCCGCCGTAGTTACTGGACACGTACTGGACGCCGACGACACTCGCCTCCGGCCGGCCGAGGTTCCGCCACTCTCCAACCCTTCGCATCACGGGCCCGTGAAAGACGACCTTCCAGAACAGGTTGTTCGCCGAGAGGAACATCAGGTTGCCACCGAGATCGCGATAGCGCTTGATCAGGTCGTACTCACGCTTGGTCGTGTACTCCTCGTGACCGGGAAAAACGATCAGGTCGTAATCGTGCGCGAGCAGGTCGCCACTGGGGACGTGGGCGAGATCGAGGTCTGTGAGGAAGTCCAGGTTCCCCCGCCCGCTGAGCCAGGCTTCGATCGCCTCGTCGAAGTCGCCGAAGCGGTACGGGATCCCGGAGTCGAGGTACGGCCGGCTGATGTCGACCGTGCGAAAGGCTCCGTTCACGTACCAGCTGTCGCCCCAGCCGTCACCGTTGGCGTCGGTGAAGTTGTACGCCTGCCAGGTGTTCGTCGGCAGGACGACCGCGATCCTGTTCGTGCCGAGCACGCTCGGACGAACGACAAAGGGTGCGTACCCGGTCCGACCGTCTGGAGCACTAACCCGAACGAAGTAGAGGCCACTCGGCCAGGCGCCGATTCGGATGCGGACGGGACCGGGAGCGTTCCGGTGTCCTCTCCAGGACAGTGTCGCCGGCGGCGCGATCGGGCTCGCGCCGGTCTTCGGATCCGGGGAGCCTCGCCCGTTCCGGTAGGAAAGGACGTCGACGT
>Ga0207665_10002438_pt1 | contig 12583 bp, 9 predicted proteins | sample LARL112metaG_FD_184351 | JGI IMG/M metagenome (GOLD analysis project Ga0207665, IMG submission 184351) | Corn, switchgrass and miscanthus rhizosphere microbial communities from Kellogg Biological Station, Michigan, USA - LAR L11-2 metaG... | ecosystem: Host-associated > Plants > Roots >...
TGCGTCGAAATGGCGACGTCGTCCACGATCTGATCGGTTTTCGGGAAGATCCGGCCGTATCGATACGTGACGTCGACGAGCAGGCGCTTGCCGAACGCCGCGTTGGCGCCGACGCCGAACACCAGGAGCGTCTTGGTGATGCTGCTGTTCAGGTCGTTTCGAGCGCTCAAACCTCCAGAGGAACTCGAACCTGCGGGAGTGCAGGGGACACAGCACTAGCAGAAGCTGGGACTTGGATTAAGCCTGGGCAGGTATATGGCTCGACGAACCGCGCCAGCGGACACCTCGCGACAAAGGCTAAGCAGTTCGTTTTCGGCCTGGCAGCGTGAACAGAGCATGAAGCGCGCGATCCAGCTGCTCACGTTCTCGAGTGTCACCAACGCCTTCGAGCTGATCTAACCGGTCGTGGATCGCTCGCCGTGCTGCCTCTATCCTGCTATAAAGCCTTCTCGGATCCGACTCGCTCAATGCAGCCCTGTACAAGACTTGCCAATCAGCCTCGGGCATACGGCCCCCCGAAATAATTCTCCCAACTGACGAAGACGGGAGCAAATTATAACTCCGCAGCGCCTGTGCCGTTCTTCTTTTTTGACTCGGGAGTTCATCCCAGTCGCGGTCAGTGGATGTAGGTGACCGGGTTGGACATGCGGTTGATGATCAGCGGCTGGCCCACCATTTCCACATAGACATTCCAGGTGCCGAACGGAACGACGGTTGAAAGATCGAAGCTCGCCGTTGTTACCGGGAGGTTCGAAGCCGCGGAATAGAGGTTTCCCGAGGAATCGGCATAATAGACATTGAGGTGATGAATCGTCGAAGGTGAAGCGTAGGTTGAATCAGAACTCACCAGCGACCAGGTCAGCTGGCTACCGGAAAGCGACGCGTTCACGGTATAGCAGTTGTCGATGCCGTCCTCGATCGCAGTGCCTTCTTCGTAGTCGTTCCAGGTTGCAAGCTGAACGTAAGGGATCTGCGGATTCGAGCCGCCAAAATATTTAGCCATTTCATTGGCGGTTTTCAGCAGCACCTGGCCGCACTGCTCGGCTATCACTCTGTTACCGCTCCACGAGGCATTGGTGTCATCGAAGCCTTTGTACAGCACCCCAACTGTGAGCTGCGATGGATGGGTTAAGCCGGTGCTGTAAAGCGTATCCAGGTAGGTGGGAGAAGAGTTCGTGCCCGAACCCCACCAAAATTGCTGAGTCGAGCTGTAGGCGGAAGGCTGCGGCCAGCCGTAGCGTCCGTTGTCGTAAGAAGCCGCAGTGAATGAGCCAAACTCGAAGACATACTTGAAGCTCGTCGTATACGCGTCGGTATGCGCCTTCACGGTGGACCAGACGGTATCCCAATCTGTCGAGGTAAGAATCGGCCAAACGGTTTTTGGTATGAAGGTGAAAATCACGGGATGGCCGGCGTCGGTGAAATAGACTCCGCTATTTGCATAATGCGAGTTGATGTAGTCCATCTCACTGATCAGGGCATTTTCCAGACAGGTCACGGTCGCGCTTTCGGTTTGATTTGAAGTCGGACAGGTTGCGCTGAGCGCGCCCTTATCTTCCATGATCCCGAATTTCAACGGGTACCCCGAGCGGCCATTCAGATCGGCGAAAATCGCGTTGGTAGTCGCCAAATTAAAGCTCTGGCCGGAGCTGAGGGCGCCATAGAAATCGATCAGATTGATATCGCAGCCTTCGGCAATCATGAACGAGTCTTGCGCAGCGACCGTGGCAGAGTTGTTTTCGTTGTAGCCGACGCTATTGTGACTGCTCAGGCCGAACCACGGCTGGTATTCGCAGATGAGCTGTCCGCTCCAGCCCGGATACATTAGCTGTTTAATGCTGATATTGGAAACGTGGCCTGCGGGCGAATCGGGAATGAGCGTCTCCGCGGCCGTGTCGTTTGGATTTGCGTTGAAGCCGTTGAAAAACGCGGAACAATAGGAGCGGTTTCCGCCCGGGTCGCTCGACGATGAGCAAGCGCTGGTGTTGTTGGACATTTGCTGAACCAGGGTCGAGACCGAAACCGGGCCGCCTGTTCCGCCAGTCAGCGTTGGACCGGAAACCGTCGCAGTGAACGAAGCATTTGCGAACGAACTGCTATGGGTAACTGAAGCAGACAGCGGATAATTGGAGGCCGTCCCGGTCAACTTGCTGGTCAAGCTGATCTTCGATTTTGAGACGCTGGCGACTACAGGCGAGGACGGAGCATTCAGCGATGTGGACAGCGCATTTGCCAGCTGATTCGCGTTTCGTTGTCCTGCGGAGTGGCTGTAGCTGGCCGTCGCCGTGAACCCGTTGACAGTGATCGCGATTTGTCCTGAGTCGTAAGTAGGGCAGGATGAGTTCCCGCAAGGATAAATCGGGCCCTGCAAAGACCCAGTGATCGTGACCGATCCTTTACCAGCAGTTTGAGCCAGTGTGGCTGTGGCGGTGAAGAGCAGCCAAACAAAGGCGACGAGTAGGCGGCGCACTTGGCGCATAAATAAAGACAACCTCCAGCGATGAGACCCGGCTCTGGACGGGCTGGTCCTGCGCGAAGGCGCAGTGATAGGAATCCTGAGTGGGTGATGTGAGTATCACCTGCATTTCTGATCCGGAAAAGCAGTTTTTGCGAATGAGGCAAAAAAGTTGCCGATTTCTCAGGTGTTCTACTTAGAAACAGGGGTAATTCTGGGCGCGATTGCCACCCGATTACCTTGTTCGATTACCGGCCCTTACCCTGTACCTTTTCCTGCTAGGGCATGTCCCTCCCGTACTCTGCCCATTCTGCCGTTCACAGCGTAAATAAAGGATTGGGAGTTGGACATCCCCGGCCAGCTTCGGTATCCATTTGCGGAGGAGTGAATGCAGATAGGTGTCTACGGAGCCGGCTATCTGGGGACCGTGATTTCAGCTTGTTTAGCCGATTTTGGTACCCCAATTACCTGTTGTCACCCCGATAGCTCTCGTATGGTGGAAATGGCACAAGGTAAAGTGCCTTTCCATGAGAAAAACCTGGCAGAGGTCATCAAGCGCAATGTGCGCTCCGGGCGGCTCGCCTATTCCACGGACGTGGAAGCCTTCGCACGAAAGTCAGCGGTAATTTTTCTTGCGGAAGACACCCCGCAGCACCTCGCCGATCTGGTTCTTCGCATCTCCAAGGCTGTGCCCAAGCCTCCGATTCTTTCAATTGTGACTCCGGTTGCGGTTGGAACGGGCGCGGCACTTGAGAAGAAATTGCAGGATGCCGGACTGAAAGCGATCATCGTTTCGCAGCCGATGTTCTTTACCGCCGGCTGCGCGGTGGAAGATTTCAATTGGCCAGACCGGATCATTTTAGGAACGGCTTCAAGCGATGCCGTGGCCGCCATCAAACAGATTTTCCACCCGCTGGTCATGCGAGGGGTGCCGGTCATCGTGACCAATCATGCGACTGCGGAATTGGTTCGCGAATCGGCGACCGCATTCGTAGCCACCAAGATCTCGTTCATTAATGAACTCGCTGGATTGTGCGAGAAAGTCAATGCTGATGCTGTGCATCTTTCGCTGGCTCTCGGCTTGGACAAGAAAATCGGACCACGTTGCCTGCAGGCTGGCGCGGGCATGGGCGGACTGTTTGCGCAGTCCGACATGGATTCGCTCTCCCGGCTTGCCGAACAGAACCACGTCCAGTTGAAGATACTGTTGGCGGCCCGCGAAGTGAATCATTCTCTGGCAGAAGGAATGGCAGACAAGATCTCTGCCTGCTTGAAGTCCCTCCAGAACAAGGACGTGGGAATTCTGGGCCTCGCATTCAAGCCCAATACCAATTCCGTCGCGGGATCGGCCTCGATCCAACTTGCGCAGGGACTGGTAGCCCGCGGCGCGCGCGTGCGGGCCTATGATCCAGTTGCGATTCCCGACGCTAAGCTCGAGTTAAATGGCACCGTGCACTATTGCGAGACGCCTTATGCGGTCGCCGAAGGCGCTGAAGTCCTGGTGGTTGGCACCGGCTGGCCAGAGTTCCGCGCACTCGATTTCGGAAAGATCAAGACCCTGTTGCGTCGCCCGCTCATCGTCGACACCAAGAACATCCTTGATTCCTCACGCCTACGGGCGATGGGATTCGAGTATGTAGGCGTAGGAAGGGTGTAAACGTTTGTTCAGCTCTTAGACTTTTGGATTGTTGATTCTTGTTTCATTCGAAACAAGACCTCTTTGAATGGTCGCGACTTCCAGCAGCGCCGTAACTCATCTCACGGGATTTTACGGCACGGCTCAAGCCGTGCCCTTTCAGATCTACCTCTGTAATACTTAAGCGCTGTGCGCCAGATTTTGCGCCCAGGTCGCAAAGCTGTGCCAGCCCGCACTCATCCCGATTGGCACCCGCGCCAGATAAATGATGACCATCAGCAGGCCACCAAGAATCGTCGCGCGATGCACCTTGTGCCTCGACCAAACATCGTAGCCGACGAGGAGCAGCAGAAAAGCGACACAAAAGATGGAATCCAGATATTGATGGTTGGTGATCGCAGCAAACGGCGGCCGGCCTGTGGGGGCATCCATAAGCGCAATGGTCGCGATTAGAACGAGGCGCTTGTGGGCTGCGGAATTCGAGCGGTAACGCCACGCGAAAAAAATCAACGTCGCGAACACCACCATGTCGGCCATTGGAATTGCGTAAAACGTCTTGGCATCGAAAGCTGGAATCGGTGAAACATTGCGCGCCAGCAGCTTGCTCGCGGTAAGTGTGCCGATAACGACCATCGCGCACGCGAGCCCAAATCCTGCCAAGCCCAGTTTGCGATGAATGTCCACGCGCCCTGCCGAGACCAGGGACACTTGCGTGATCAGAAGAAGAATCCAGCAGAAGAACAGGGCTCCGTGGACATGAACCAGAACACTGGGTAAAGGCGCGCGGAAAACTCCGGCAAGGAAATAAGTGCGCGCGAATCCGACGACAACTGTTGCAAGCAGCAGCAGTGCCATACCGGAAAAGAAGTAATTGTCTGTGCGCCGGCCGATGAAAGGCGCAATGTTTCGTGGCATTGTGGCGGTTGCCATGCTGAAACTCCTGGTGACTTAAAGGTGAGTTGAACGACAGTGCCGAGGATTATACAACAGGAGAAAAACGGCACAGCGCTCTCCGGCCTTGGCTCTCCTGGTGGCGCTGACGCCTACGGCCGAAGCCGTTATAATCAAGAAATCTGGTGGGAGTAGCTCAATCGGCAGAGCACCGGACTGTGGCTCCGGACGTTGCGGGTTCGATTCCCGTCTCCCACCCCAATTTTTGAACGGCTTAGATATTGCTCGATGCCGTTTACATGCCGTTATTGCTGCGGTATCGCTCTAGCAGCAACCTTCGCTCGCTGAGGCTTCCCGCAAGCCATCCCCAACCGTGTCCCCGTAGTTCATCGTTACGCGGATGTCTCCGTGTCGCATGGCGCGTTGCTGCACAGTAATCGGCGTGCCCAACTCATCAAGCCACGCACGATAGCTGTGCCGCAAGCTGTGCAGAGAAATGTGCCTGATGCCGGTGTCCTGACACGCACGTCCTAGTTTCTCCCAAAACGACGTGTAGCTCCGTGACAGCTTGCCATGCTTTTCCGGTGACGCGAAGACCCAATCTCCCGGCGCGGCAAAAACACTGTTCTGCTTGTGCTGCTTCAGCAGGTCTAGGGTTCGGGGGTCAAGCGCGAATGGCTTGCTGGAGTGACTGTTTTCACCTCGTCTTCGATCTGCTTGACGACGGCGCGTTGCAGTCTCATATCGCGCAAGCGTAAAGAGGAGCGAACACGAAGATGGCAAAGTTATGCGAGAAATACGCCTCGCGAACAGGCATGACGCGCTTGGATGTCGCTGGGCACCGCGAACTTTTTGCCCAAGCTGACTACTCGGATATTGAGGTGTTCGAGGAACACATCAGGGGATGGATTTGTGGGATTGGCAGAAAACCGTAAGCATTTTTGAGTGTTATCGCGAGGGGTGTTGAAAACTCGATGTTCGTCTCAAATGGCCAAAGTTTGGGGGACAGGAAATGTCTTGCGAACCGGAGAAGATCGCTTATAGTGCATCCTGACGCAATTTTATTTTTGTCGATTTCGTGAGCAAGAGTTTTTCAACAGCCACTCTCGATAGCACTCATTGACTATTTGGCAAGCACGCTTACCAGGGTTACCTTCGTTTCTGTGGTCGACTTTTCGGCGCGATATTTCTCAAGTTGTTGTGCCATTCTTCGGACACGAAGGATCACTACAATGAAATTCCCCTTTCCCAGCTTCCCATCGCGCAAAATGACGGCGAAATTGACTAGGCACGACGAGAGAGTCTTCGCCGAAGCCGGTGAACTCGCGCGCCTTAGACTTGAGCAGTGCATCGCCGATTTGCACATTTGGCTTCCGCCGACGAATGACACACTGCGTCGGCCGTCGGACCGTGGCGTTTTAGCGTAGAGTTATCGAGGTCCTGAGCACAATCAGAGTTTTTCCGCCTTTGGAGTACGGATGCGATTTCTCAGCGTTAAATTGATAGCCTCCCTTATTCTGGCGGTCGCGCTGGTCTCGCTTCTCTCCTCGTATTACCAGGTCAATGGCGAAAAACGTAATCTTCGCAAAGACCTGGAGCGCAGGGCGGCCGTGTTATCGGAGAGTTTCGCAGGAAATGTAGAAGCCGAACTGGAGAAACGGTCCGTCAAGGACCTTCAAGACATTGTTGAGCGCTTCAGTAATCGGGAGCATTTGGCAGGAGTCGCCGTGCTCGCCAAGGACCTTCAGCCGATTGCGCAGTCCTCCAGTCTTGCGGAGCGCTTACAGATTCCACCTTCTACTCTCGCCCATGCGATGACAGAAAGCCACACTCAAAGCAGATACATCCGTCTGCCGAATCAGGAGTCTTTGCACGCCTACTTGCTGCCTTTGCAGCAGGGGAATGAGCTCGTGGGGACGCTCCTTATCGCTCAGGACGCCAGTTACATTGATGCCCAAGTAAGGCGTGTCTGGCGAGAAACGATTGTCCGTGTACTCGTGCAAGTTCTCCTTATCGTAGTCATCACCGTACTAATCATCCGCTGGAGCATTGCGGGGCCCGTAGCGCGAGCGGCACAGTGGATGCGTGCTTTGCGAACCGAAGGATCCGCCAAAACCCCAGCTATTACAGATTTGGGAGTGCTGCGTCCTTTGGCGAAGGAGATGACCACTTTTGCCGAGAGTCTCACAGCGGCACGCTCAGCAGCGGAGAGAGAAGCGCAATTGCGCGAAGCTGGCGAGTCGTTGTGGACTGCAGAGCGGTTGTCTGTGCATGTGCGAAATAAATTGGGGTCCAACCGGCTTTTCGTCGTTTCAAACCGGGAACCGTACAGCCACGTCCGTCAAGGGAAATCAATTCAGGTTATTGTGCCGGCAAGTGGACTAGTGACGGCGCTGCAGCCGATACTTTGCGCTTGTGACGGAACATGGGTAGCACACGGTAGTGGCGACGCCGATCGTGAGACCGTTGACCGGCATGACCGCCTCGCCGTTCCTCCTGAAGAACCACGGTACACACTGCGCCGGGTCTGGCTCACCAAGCATGAAGAAGAAGGCTATTACTACGGCTTCGCCAACGAAGGCCTTTGGCCACTGTGTCACGTTGCTCATACGCGACCCATCTTCCGCGCGCCTGATTGGGAATGTTACGAAGCAGCAAACCAAAAGTTCGCGAGGGCAATCTTGGAGGAGATGTCGGGGACCGACTCTCCGGTAGTACTCGTGCAAGATTACCACTTTGCGTTGCTCCCGCGACTGATCAAGAAGGAACGTCCCGACGCTCGGATTGCTATCTTCTGGCACATTCCGTGGCCAAGCTCGGAAACTTTTGGAATTTGCCCATGGCAATCTGAACTGCTGAACGGAATGCTGGGAGCCGATTTGGTTGGGTTCCACGTGCAAGCTCACTGCACGAACTTCCTGGACACAGTTGATCGAACCCTCGAATCGCGCATCGATTGGGAACACTTTGCGGTGAATCGCGCCGGGCACCGCACGGTCGTCAAGCCCTTCCCGATCAGCGTGGAGTTTCCCAAAGCACCGGTGCTCGGCGATGGAGATTCGCCCTATCTGGATCGCGTTGGTCTCCTTCGCGAACTAGGGGTTGAAGCACAGTTTCTTGGTATCGGGGTAGATCGTGTGGATTACACGAAAGGAATCATTGAGCGTTTCCTGGCAATTGAACGCATGCTTGAGAAACATCCGAATTATCAGGGAAAGTTCACTTTCGTCCAGATTGGCGCTCCGAGTCGCACGCACATCAAGCGTTATCATGACCTGCTCGCCGATGTCGAAGCCGAGTCGGACCGAATCAACCAGCGGTTCCAGAGTAGCAAGTGGAGGCCGATTGTTTTCTTGAAAAGGCACTACAGCCATCAGGAGATTGCGCGCTATTATCGTGCAGCCGATCTTTGCCTGGTTACATCTTTGCATGACGGGATGAACCTGGTGGCGAAGGAGTTCGTGGCTGCACGTCACGACGAACAAGGGGTGCTGCTGTTGAGCCGGTTCACCGGCGTCGCCCGTGAATTCGTCGACGCTGTTCTCATTAACCCTTACGACATTGAACGGACGGCGGATGCTATCCGCTACGCGTTGGAGATGTCAACGGAAGAACGAACAGCAAGAATGCAGCGCATGCGCAAGCTGGTGAAGGAACAAAATATCTACCGCTGGGCAGGCAATCTGATCGCTGATCTGTGCGGCGTGCGCATCGATGACGCGCACGATTCCAATGAGAGTCGAATCGGAAGAGCTGCTACGCAATCATCTTGAAGAAGGGTCAGCCCATCAGCATGTCAAGGCGCAATCGCTTGACTGGCTATCGTGAGGCAATCGCTTGGGGATACAAAGCGCATTGTGGAGGAGCGACCCCAGGAGCATGGCAACCCGATTGTTTCGGGGCCTTAGTCCTGAATCTCCTCCAGTGCAGTCGTGAATCCCATTTCTCCGAGCCGTACTTGGACGTGCAGTGCGGCACTACGCGGAAAGCGATACGCGGCACAGGCGTCCACCGTAAGCCAATACTGAGTTGATGGAACACAGCGCTTACCTGTCGCACTCACCAGCAATCCCGCGGCGCTGTGGCCTTCTTTGATTCGGACTCGATAGAATCTGTGGTCTTGCGATCCGTCTAAACCTGGCATGGCTGTCCTGCTTCTTGCCTTACAGCTTGATTTGCGAGTGGCAGGGCGACGAACAAGCGTAATTCGTCGCTATTTTCCGACGTTAACAGCGATGGGCTGAGTACAGAAAGAGCACGAACGTACAGGCTCTTTTTCTCGTGCGCTGAGCGGTAGAACGAGCGATAGTTGGTGATAAATCGCCGCGTCACTCATCCAACCGTCCAACCGGGCCGGCTTGTTTCCGCTCCGGATTCAAGCCTTCCATCTGAGAACCCCAACGATCAATGTCCTCCTGATGCTGTCCTTCGGTCACGCTAGCATCCCTGTCTCCGGAGGTATGTTTGATAGGCGGGCAGGTCTTCTGGGTCAACTTATGGAATGCCCATTTTGCCAAAGCCAAACCAGCGTTTACTCCAAGCGGTGCAACAGCTGCGGAAAGACGATTCCACCCGGCCAATACCTGCTGGAGGAGTCTGGCGTGGTCGACGCCGCTTTTCCCGATGCGAGCGCTGCTGCTGCAGGAGCACCTCGCACTCAAGGTCAATATCGTTTTGCCAGGTTGGGCGACCGCTTTATCGCCTTTGTGCTCGACACTGCTTTTCTATTTGGTCTGTTTGCGATCGTGGATGCCTGGGTGTTTACGCGCTGGGGTTCAGTTGAGGGTAACGAGTTACGGCTCACTACCGCGTCCCTGCTGATCGCGGTCACGCTGAATGCCACCGTGCTTTTTCTCTATGGTTGGCTGCTGGAGGCGGCATGGGGCGCCACACTCGGCAAGGCGATGGTGGGGATTCGGGTTGTGGGAACACGGCAAGGCCGGTCCTTCTCGGCTTGTGCCGTAAGGAATGTGCTGCGGATCGTAGATGGGCTGGGCTTCTATCTGGTGGGTACAGTCGTGGCTGCCTGCTCGGGTGCTCGCCAGCGCGTGGGGGATATCTATGCGCGGACTGCGGTGATCGAGGAAAGCTTCCGGAGTGTCGTCCGGGTAGCAGCGATTGTTCTATGGATTGCGAGTCTGGTTGCAGCAGGGTGGGCAGTACCTCGCATTTGCTCGGTCAACCGCTTTGTCCGTCCGCTGTACCTGAGCCAGGTAATTATCCGGGTAGGTAGGAACGAGAGCTTGGCTTACTTTCAGGTTGGCAGTCTGGCTGTGCACATTCAAATCACCTCGATTTCCTCCGGCTCATAAGACCCTGGGGTTCTATGGCCACTATCATCAGCCAGCCGACAGCCAGCCGACGTCATTCGTGTAGAGAAGCTTCGTTCCTGCCCACGAGGTCACCTTATATATAAGAGCGACCAGGATAGTTGGTGCTGATTCCGTCCCCCCGGTTGGTTACTGGTTGCTGGTCTCTGCCTGCCGTTACTGCCTCATTCCACGCGTGCTCGCAAGTGCGTGGCCTCGCACGAAGGTATCAGTCGGGAATGGCCCTGCGGGTCACAACGAGGGATGAAATGAGTCGTTAAGGTTACCGGCACCCGTGTGCTCTTGTTGCCGCCAGCCATCTGCTCAACACTACGTGAAGTCTGAAACTACTATCCAAGGCTGCGTGGGGCATACAACGATGAAAAAAACATTTCATTTGCCGGTTGTGATTGGTCTGGTTCTCGCTCTATCGTTTGCCGGTCTCGGGGCATTACACGCTGCCCGGGTACCCGGAGATAACAAGACTGAAACGAACGCTCCTGATTCTACTCCCGACCAACAGCAGATGAGGGGCCTCGACGAACAGGTTCAGGAGGTCAAGTCAGACGTCCTCAGCATTGCGGCGGAGCTGAACCAGCTGGAGGAGAAACTGCTGTACCCGTCAGGGACCCAAGTCGCGATCTTTGTGGCGCTGGCCAAAGGCGACCAGATGCGACTCGACGCTGTGCGGCTCGAGATCGACGGTCAGCTGGTTGCGCATTACATCTACAGCGCCAAAGAGCTCGAGGCGCTGCGCAAGGGTGGCGTGCAAAGAATCTACGTCGGCAATGTGACGACGGGGGACCACCAGCTCAACGTGCTGGTTGACGGCAAGCTTAAGGCCGGCATGGACTTCAGCCGCACGCAACACTTTACGTTTCACAAAGAAGTGAAACCAAAATTGGTGGAACTAACGATGGCCGGACCGGACGCCGGCAAGACCCCAATCATGTTTGGAGAGTTGTAATTCATGCGAGCGACGCGCCCACTAATCGGACTCTGCCTAGCCCTGGGACTTGCCGCCCGTCCGGCCTTGGGTGGCGACTCGAGGGACCTCTTTTTCGGCGAGGCGCTCTATCACGCGCACCAGGGTCAGTATTTCGAGGCAATCCAGCGGCTCGACACCGAACTTGCCCAGTACCATCGTCTGGATGAACCGGCACTCGATACGCTTCACTATCACATCAACGACGCCGAATTCTCGGTCGGCGATTTTGAGCTCGACTACCGGATGCACTACCGCGCAGGGCGCGCCATCAAGCGAGTGCTTGAAGGCTCCGTTGATGATGCCGTACGAAATGAAGCCGCGTTCAGGCTTGCCCGCATTCACTTCCAGAAGGACCAGCTCGACGATGCGCTGCAAGCGCTGGGGCGAATCCGGGGAACCGTGCCTGAACAGATAAAGGACGATGTCGAGTTTTTGCGCGCGAACATCTACATGGCGACGGGCCGCCCAAGCGACGCCGTCGAGGTGCTCAGTCATCTGCAGAACGATAAGACTCTGGCCGGGTTTGTCGCCTACAACCTCGGGATTGCTTTATTGCAGGTCGGTCGCCAAAAGGAAGCAATTGAACAACTGGACAAGGCCGGGCAGCTGGCAGCGGGCGATCCCGCCGGCCTCGCGATCCGCGACAAGTCCAACCTAGTGCTTGGCAGTCTCTTGTTCGAATCAGGCAACTTTGAGCGGGCAAAACAGTCACTGGATCGCGTGCGCCTCGAGGGGCCGTTCTCGAATCAAGCTCTGCTGCGGGCGGGTTGGGCCGAGGCCTCAGCCCACAACTATGACCGTGCGCTGGTTCCATGGAACATCTTGGCGAATCGCGAGCCGACGGATGTCGCGGTCCAGGAAGCCATGCTTGCCGCGCCAAATGCGTACGCCAGCCTGAAGCTGTATGGCCGGTCCGCGGTCATGTACGGTCGCGCACTCGAGCTGTTCAGCAACCAAATCGAGAAGGTGGACGCGTCGATCGATAGCGTCAGGCAAGGGCGGTTTCTTAAGGCGTTGATCCGCGAGGAGAGCCGTGAGGACCAAACCTGGGTCATCCGTCTGCGCAGCCTGCCCGGTGCGCCGGACACCTACTACTTGATGGAATTGATGGCATCTCACGATTTCCAGACCGCGTTGCACAACTATCTCGACCTCGAGGATCTGCGGTCGAAACTTATGGCCTGGCAAACCGGCCTCGACGCCTTCGACGATATCATCCGACTGCGCAAACAGAATTACGAACCGTTGTTGCCAGCCGTGGATGCGCAGTTCCAGGAGCTGGATTCGCGAATGCGCCTGCGACT
>Ga0207665_10002439_pt1 | contig 12578 bp, 13 predicted proteins | sample LARL112metaG_FD_184351 | JGI IMG/M metagenome (GOLD analysis project Ga0207665, IMG submission 184351) | Corn, switchgrass and miscanthus rhizosphere microbial communities from Kellogg Biological Station, Michigan, USA - LAR L11-2 metaG... | ecosystem: Host-associated > Plants > Roots >...
CGCCGGAGATTGTCACAGCGCGGCATAGTGACTATACCGGTCCTGAAAAGGGAAGCATCCAAGGCTGGAATCGCCGCTTTGGAGACCCATAACGGACTCTAGCCTGTCCCGGATGCTTCCGCCACGCGCTGCACTATCGCATGTCCCAGGGAGCACCGCCATCCATGACCGCTCGCATTTTTAAGCCCGCCAAAAACGCGATGCAATCGGGAAGGGCAAAGACCCGGGAATGGCAGCTCGACTACGAACCGGAGCAGCCGCGCGCCATCGAGCCCCTGATGGGCTGGACCTCCTCGACCGACATGAAGCAGCAGCTCACGCTGCACTTCGAGACAAAAGAAGACGCCGTCGCCTATTGCGAGCGCAAGGGCATCCCCTACCAGGTGATCGAGCCCAAGGAATCGATGCGGCGGCAGATCGCCTATGCCGACAATTTTTCCTTCCGTCGCGGCGAGCCCTGGACCCATTGACGACGGCCGCCGGTCCGGCTTCTGCCTGAGGTGGCCATGCCGCTCCATTCCAGCATCGACCCGGCTTCCTCCGATTTTGCGCGCAACGCGGAGGCGATGCGCGCACTGGTCGCCGAACTGCGGGGCAAGCTCGCCGTGGTGGCCGGCGGCGGCGGCAAAGCGTCGCGGGCAAGGCATACGTCGCGCGGCAAGATGCTGGCGCGCGAGCGGGTCGATCTGCTGCTCGATCCCGGCACCGCGTTTCTCGAATTGTCGCCGCTCGCCGCGCACGGCCTCTATGGCGGCGACGTGCATTCGGCGAGCATCGTCACCGGGGTCGGACGGATCGCGGGCCGCGAATGCGTGGTCGTCGCCAATGATGCGACCATCAAGGGCGGCACCTATTATCCGATGACGGTGAAGAAGCATCTGCGGGCGCAGGATATCGCGCGGCAGAACGATCTGCCCTGCGTCTACATGGTGGATTCCGGCGGCGCGTTCCTGCCGATGCAGGACGAGATCTTTCCGGACGAGCGGCACTTTGGCCGCATCTTCTACAATCAAGCGCAGATGTCCGCGGCCGGCATCCCGCAGATCGCGATCGTGATGGGCTCCTGCACCGCGGGCGGCGCCTATGTGCCGGCGATGTCGGACGAGAGCATCATCGTGCGCAACCAGGGCACCATTTTTCTCGGCGGGCCGCCGCTCGTGAAGGCGGCCACCGGCGAGGTCGTCAGCGCGGAGGAACTCGGCGGTGCCGACGTGCATTCCCGCCAGTCCGGCGTGACAGACTACTACGCGCAGAACGATGCGCACGCGATCGGGATCGCGCGGCGCATCGTCGCGACCTTGAAGCCGAAGGCGCAAGGCTCGCTCAACATGCGCGAGATTCGGGATCCGCTGTTCGCGGCCGAGGAAATCTACGGCGTCGTGCCGGTCGACGGCCGAAAGCCGTTCGACGTGCGCGACATCATCGCGCGTATCGTCGATGGCTCGGATTTCGACGAGTTCAAGAAGCTCTATGGCCAGACCCTGGTGTGCGGGTTTGCTCATGTCTGGGGATTTCCGGTCGGCATCATCGCCAACAACGGAATCCTGTTCAGCGAGAGCGCGCTGAAGGGCGCGCATTTCATCGAGCTGTGCTGCCAGCGCGGCATTCCGCTGGTCTTCCTGCAGAACATCACGGGTTTCATGGTCGGCCGGAAATACGAGGCGGGCGGCATCGCGCGCGACGGTGCCAAGCTGGTGACGGCGGTGGCGACCGCCGGCGTGCCGAAATTCACCGTGGTGATCGGCGGCTCCTATGGCGCCGGCAATTATGGCATGTGCGGGCGCGCCTATGGCCCGCGCTTCCTGTGGATGTGGCCGAATGCCCGCATCTCGGTGATGGGCGGCGAGCAGGCCTCGATGGTGCTGAGCCAGGTCCGTCGCGACAACATCGAGGCCAAGGGCGAGAGCTGGTCGGCGGCGGAGGAGGAGACGTTCCGCAGCCCCATCCGCGCGCAATATGAAAGCCAGGGCAACCCGTATTACGCGACCGCGCGGCTGTGGGACGACGGCGTCATCGATCCCGCCGATACGCGCCTCGTGCTGGGCCTCGGCCTTTCGGCCGCCGCCAATGCGGCGATCGAGCCGACACGGTTCGGCCTGTTCAGGATGTGAGCATGGAACGGGCCAGGCTTTACCGGCGTTTCAAAAAACTTCTGATCGCCAATCGCGGCGAGATCGCCGTCCGCGTCATTCGGACCGCCAGGGCGATGGGCCTGCGCACCGTCGCGGTCTATTCGGAAGCCGATCGCGGCGCGATGCATGTCGGCCTGGCCGACGAGGCGGTGCTGCTCGGGCCGGCGCGGGCGCGCGACAGTTATCTCGATGTGGCACGCGTACTCGACGCGGCGCGGCGGACAGCGGCGGAGGCCGTGCATCCCGGCTATGGCTTCCTCTCGGAGAACGCCGAGTTTGCCCAGGCCTGTCTCGACGCCGGCCTGGTCTTCGTCGGTCCGACCGCAGCGATGATGACGGCGATGGGTTCGAAATCCGGCTCCAAGGCGCTGATGGAAAAGGCCGGCGTGCCGCTGGTGCCCGGCTATCACGGCGAGGCGCAGGACGAGACGACGCTTGCCAGGGCGGCCGACCGGATCGGTTTCCCCGTGTTGGTGAAAGCCTCGGCCGGCGGCGGCGGCCGCGGCATGCGCGTGGTGGGATCGGCCGCCGAGCTGGCCGGAGCCATCACGAGCGCCAAGCGCGAAGCCAAGGCGGCGTTCGGCGACGACCGCATGCTGATCGAGAAATATGTCCAAAACCCCAGGCATATCGAGGTGCAGATCATCGGCGACAGCCACGGCAATCTGCTGTCGCTGTTCGAGCGCGAATGCACCTTGCAGCGGCGCCACCAGAAGGTGATCGAGGAGGCGCCGTCGCCGACGCTGAACCCGGCGCAGCGCGAAGCGGTGTCGGCCGCTGCGCGAAAAGCGGCCGGAGCGGTCGACTATGTCGGGGCTGGTACCATCGAATTCGTGTCCGACGGCAAGGACGTGTTCTTCATCGAGATGAACACCCGCCTGCAGGTCGAGCATCCCGTCACCGAGATGATCACCGGCATCGACCTGGTCGAATGGCAGTTGCGGGTTGCGTTCGGCGAAAAACTGCCGCTGACGCAGGACCAGATCAAACTGAACGGCCATGCCATCGAGGCGCGGGTCTATGCCGAGAATCCGGCGAAGAATTTCATGCCGTCGGTCGGCAAGATCAGGACCTGGCGGATGCCGGAGGCCACGGATGGCCTGCGTATCGATGCCGGCTATCGCGAGGACGACAGCGTATCGCCCTATTACGATGCGATGCTCGCCAAGATGATCGCCTGGGCCGGCGATCGCGAGAGCGCGATCGCGCGCCTCAACCGGGGCCTCGAAGAGAGCGACGTCAGGGGGATCGTCACCAACATCCCGTTCCTGTCCCGGCTGGTGACGCATTCCTCCGTCGGCGCCAATGCGATCGATACCGGGTTCATCGAGCGCGAACTGCAGACGCTGACGGCCGCGCCCGCCGCGCCCGGTGACCTCGAGCTCTGCGCCGCGGTGGCAGCCATCCTTGCCGACGAACAGAGAGCCGTATCGTCAGAGCCGCGATCACCCTGGCGCATGTCGGGCTGGATGCCGGTCGGTCGCCGGCAGCGGGTTTTTGTTTTCCGCGGCGGCCAGGGCGCCGAACAGAAGGTCATCCTGCGTTACGGCAACGGGCCGGCCACGCTGACGGTCGGCGAACGCGACATCGCTTTCGCAGTGTCGGCAGGTGACGGAGCTTCCCTCGATCTTACGCTCGACGGCGTGACATCGCGCGTTGCACATGTCGTCGAGGGGCATGAACTTTACCTGCGCACGAAAAATGGCCGGTTCGAACTGCACTGGGTCGACCCCTTTGGCGGCGAGACCGAAGAGCAGGTCGGCGAGGACAAGATCGTCGCGCCCTTGCCGGGGACCGTCGTTGCGCTGCTCGCGAGGGAGGGCGACACGCTGGAAAAGGGTGCGCCGATCCTGACGCTTGAAGTCATGAAAATGGAACAGACCCTGCGCGCGCCGTTTGCCGGCGTGCTGAAGGCGATCCGGTGCAAGGTCGGCGATATCGTCGGCGAGGGTGTCGAACTCGCCGAGGTCGAACCAACAGGCGAGTAGGTTCATGAGCGACGTCGTCCGCATCATCGAAATGGGTCCGCGCGACGGCCTGCAGAACGAGAAGATGCCGGTCGGCGTCGCGGCGCGGATCGCCTTCATCGAGGCGCTGGTCGCAGCCGGCTTGCGCACCGTCGAGGTCGGCGCCTTCGTGTCGCCGAAGGCAATCCCGCAGATGGTCGGGTCGGACGAGGTGCTGCGCGGCGTCAGCCACATTGCCGGCGAATTTCACGTGCTGGTGCCCAACCTGAAAGGCTATGAGGCGGCGCGTGCCGCCGGCGCCAAGGTCGTGTCCGTTTTTGCAGCGGCGTCTGAAGGCTTTTCACGCGCCAATATCAATTGTTCGATCGCGGAGTCGATCGAGCGTTTCAGGCCGGTCATCGCCGGCGCCAGGGCGGACGGCGTCCGCGTGCGGGGCTACGTCTCCTGCGTACTCGGCTGTCCCTATGACGGCGAGATCAAACCGCAGGCGGTGGTCGACGTCGCGAAAGCGCTCTCGGATCTCGGCTGCTACGAGATTTCGCTCGGCGACACCATCGGCGTCGGCACGCCGGGCAAGGCGCGCGAGCTGTTGCGCGCCGTTGCGGGGGCGGTCCCCATGGCCCATCTCGCCATGCATTTCCACGACACCTATGGCCAGGCGCTGGCCAATCTCTATGCCGGGCTGGAGGAGGGCGCACGCGTCATCGACGCCGCGGCGGGCGGACTCGGCGGATGCCCGTTCGCGCCGGGCGCCACCGGCAATGTCGCGACCGAGGATGTCGTCTACATGCTGGAAGGGCTCGGCGTTGCGACCGGCGTCGACATGACGAAGCTGGTTGCGGCGACGAACGAGATCAGCGATCAGCTCGGCCGAAAGCCGGCGAGCCGCGCCGCCGCTGCGCTCAACGCCAAATCGCAGCGCACTGCGAGATAACACCGTCGTTGCGAGCCAACGGGTCCGCGCGAACGCGCGGCCCGATGACAGGCTCCGCGAAGCAATCCAGAATCTCACCGCGGAGAAAGTCTGGATTGCTGCGCGTAGGCGCCTCGCAATGACGAAGTTCGGATCACCTGCTGCCGTCCGGCCCCATGACGAAGTCGGGCAGCCAGGTCGAGATTCCCGGCACGAAGCAGAGCAGGAGCACGGCCAGCATCATCAACAGGACGAAGGGCAGCGTGCCAAAGATCACGTCGCGCAGGGGAATGTCGGGCGCGACATTGCGGATGACGAATATGTTCAAGCCGACCGGCGGATGGATCAGCCCCATCTCCATCACGATGGTCATGATGATGCCGAACCAGATGATGTCGAAATGCGCGGCGCGTAAGGGAGGCAGGATGATCGGCGCGGTCATCAGGATGATCGACACCGGCGGCAGGAAGAAGCCGAGCACGACGACCAGCACCAGGATCGCGAACAACAGGCCCCAGCGCGGCAACTGCATCGCAACGATGGCTTCCGCCGCCGATTGCGAGATGTGCAGATAGCTCATCACATAGGAATAGAGCAGCGACATGCCGATGATCATCATCAGCATGGTGGATTCGCGGATGGTCGAGGACAGGATCGGCGCGAGGTCCGTGGGCCGCCAGACGGTGTAGATCACGGCGATCAGTGCCAGCGCCAGCAGGCCGCCGAGGCCGGCCGTCTCCGAGGGCGTCGCATAGCCGCCATAGAGCGCAATCATGACGCCGGTCAGCAGCAGCACGAAGGGAATGACACGCGGCAGCACGCTGAATTTCTGCGCCAGCGTGTATTCGTCACGGGTGAGGATCGCCGAGGCCTGCCCGGTCGTCTCGTAGATTGCGCGCGCGGTCTCGTATTCCCTGCGGAAGCGGATCACCGCATAGATGCCGAACAGGGAGACCAGCAGCAGGCCGGGCCCGATGCCGGCCAGGAACAGCCGGCCGAGCGATTTCTCGGCGGCGACGGCGAACAGGATCATGGTGATCGACGGCGGCAGCAGGATGCCGAGCGTGCCGCCGGCGGCGATGATGCCGGCGGCAAAACCGCCGGAATAGCCGCGCTTGCGCATCTCGGGGATGCCGGCCGAGCCGATCGCCGAACAGGTCGCGGGCGACGAGCCTGCCATCGCCGCGAACAGCGCGCAGGCAAACACGTTGGCGACGCCGAGGCCGCCGGGGACGCGGTGCAGCCAGGCATGCAGGGCGGAATAGAGATCCTGGCCGGCGCGCGATTTGCCGATCGCCGCGCCCTTGAGGATGAAGAGCGGGATCGACAGCAGCGTGATCGAGGCCATTTCCTCGTAGACGTTCTGCGTCACCGTATCGAGCGAGGCTGATGGCATGTAGATCGCCATGAACATCACGGCCACCGCGCCGAGCGCGAAGGCGATCGGCATGCCCGAAAACATCGCAAACAGCGTGGCCAGCCCGTAGGCCACGCCGGTCCCCAGCACCGTCATCGAGCTTTTGCTCCGCTCAAAGGATTGATCAGCTGCAACAGGATTTGCAGGCAAAGCAGCGTCATGCCGCCGGCCATCAGCCCGTAGGGAATCGCCAGCGGCGGCGACCACATCGAGTTCGAAACCTGGCCATCGGTCCAGGCTTCATGCGTCAGGGTCCATGACTTCCAGGTGAAGAAGGCGCAGAACGCAAAACTTGCGAGATCGACCAGCCACAGCCTGACGCGATTGGTGCGCGGCGAGAGCAGGCCGACGAACGCCTCGATCCCGATGTGGCCGCGGCCTGACTGCACGTAGGCCGATGTCATGAACGTGGCGCCGACCAGCAGAAACACGGCGGCCTCGTCCTGCCAGTAATTTGCGGCCTGAAACAGCGCGCGGGAGAGCACGCTGTAGCTCAGGATCGCGCAGGCGGCGATCAGCGCGAGCGCCGCGAGCACGACGATGATGTTGTTGCAGACCCGGAGAGCGCGTTCACACGTCCCGACCAGCTTGTGGCTGGCCGGGGCGAGCGCGATGTCGGTGCGATCCGACGAGGCACCATGCATCATGCGGATACATCGGATGCGAGTTTCAACAGATTGGCCGCGGTCGCGGTCTTGGCGCCATAGTCCTTCCAGGCGGTGTCGCGGGCGATGTCGCGCCACTTGTTGACGGTGGCGATGTCGAGCGGCGTGACCTTGGCGCCGGCCTTCTCATAGACCTTGGCGACCTCGGCATCGTCCTCCTGCGCGCCGGTCTTGCCGAACGCCTCGAGTTCGGCGCCGACGGTGCGGATGATGTCCTGATGGTTCTTCGGCAGAGCGTCAAAAATGCTCTTCGACATCATCAGCGGCTCCAGCATGAACCAGTAGGACGCGCCGGCGCCGGAGGTCAGGAATTTCGAGACCTCCTCGAGGCGGAACGATATCAGGCTGGTGGAAGAGGTGATGCCGGCATCGCATGCGCCGGTCTGCATCGCGGCGTAGATCTCGTTCGAGGGCACCGACAGCACCGAGGCGCCCGCGGTCTGCAGCACCATGTCCATCTCGCGCGAGCCGCCGCGCACCTTCAGGCCCTTGGCATCCTCGGGTGCGACAATAGCACGCGGCTTGCTGGCCACGCCGCCGGCCTGCCACACCCAGCTCAGGAGGATGATGCCCTTGTCGGCGAGGAAATCGCTCAGCGCCTTGCCGACCGGCTGGCTCTTCCACTTCAGGCCCTGGTCGTAGGTCGTCACGAGGCCCGGCATTAGCCCGATATTGGTCTCCGGCAATTCGCCGCCGGCATAGGGCATCGGATAGAGGCTGATATCGAGCGCGCCTTTGCGCATCGCGGAGAATTGCGCATTGGTCTTGATCAGCGACGAGTTCGGATACACTTCCGCCGCGATTTCGCCATTCGAGCGCTTGGCGACCTCGGCCGCGAACATGCGGCAGAGCCGGTCGCGGAAATCGCCCTTGTCGATCGTCCCTCCCGGAAACTGATGCGAAATCTTCAAGGTGGTGGCGGCTTTCGCCGTGCCGGTGCCGAAACGGAGCAATGCGGGCGCGGCAAGGGTGGAGGCAAGAACATGGCGGCGTGTCAGCATGGTAACTCCCTGGAACATCTTCTGGTGGGTTGCACCTTGCGCCAGCGTGTCGAGCGCCTGTTGGCCGGTCAAAGTGCCATTCGTCTCGTCAGATCGGTCGAGGCCGAGCAGCCGCCTCTATTGCGACGCACTCGTTGTGGTCCGGCACTACACAATCTTCGCGGACGAAATTGTGTCGTGCCTGATGGCCGAAGCCCCGGCGCGTGTCCTGAAAGCCCCCAATTCTGAAAAAAAAGTTGCGGACGTAGGTAACAGGAGAGCGGGCAGCTGCGTCAACAACCAAAGCGGCATCCGTCGCAGTCAGGACCGTTTTCAAGAGGGAATACCAGCCATGACCATCCGCCTTGCATCAGCACTTTCCGCCGCGGCTCTCGCGCTGAGCCTCGCGTTTGCCCCCGCCGCCTTCGCCCAGGACAAGATGGGCAAGGACGACGGCATGAAGAAAGACACGATGTCTCACGACGGCATGAAAAAGGATTCGATGTCGAAGGACGACGGCATGATGAAGAAGGACAGCATGTCGAAGGACGGCATGAAAAAGGACGACGGCATGATGAAGAAGAACTAGCACCCGCGGATTTGACATTCGCGGTGCGTTCGCCGGACTCATGAACGCAGACGGCAAGCTTTGACCACGGGCGCCATGGCGAGGTGCCCGCGGTGGCCCGCCTCGTCACACAAGCGGGCCAGCCATCGATCCGGCGGTCGGAATGCGCGAACGGTTACTTCCGCTTGCCCCTGGCCTTGCGCGCGGCATAGCGCGCGTCGCGCTTGGCCTTCTGTTCGGCTTCGAGCTCGGCCAGTCGCTCCGCTTCCTCGTCCTGCTCGCGCTTGATGCGCGCGGCTTCTGCGGCGGCCGCCTCTTCCTCGCGCCGCTTCTGGTCGGCCTTCTCGGCCTCTCGTGCCAGGCGCGCATCCTCGCGGCGGGCGGCGATTGCTTCGCGCTCGGCCCTGCGCTTGGCGACCTCCGGATCGTCGGCGCCGGGTTGGGCGCGGAATTTATCCAAAAGATGTCGCTTCGCCTGCAGTGCCGCTTTCTGTCGGTCTGAGAAGCCGGGTTCCTTGAATCCACTCATCGAACGAGCCTGTTATTTCTCTCTCTATCTCTGGTTCTGCAAATCCTGCCGCCGTCCAACCACACCGCGCCCGGCAAGAAGCGTTGGACAGCGATTTACAGCCTGGCGCGCCGAGATGCTACCCATTATCCACCGCAGCCTCGTCATTCCGGACATGATTTCCGGGAGATCACGAACGCCGTGAATGGGGAATTTTTGCGCAATTTTGGCAATCACGATTGCGGCAGGGCGGTTGAGATCGCTCAAAAGGCGACCAGATTGGTGATCTCGTTCACAAGCGGATAGCCGCTGTGGGTCTATCTATCCGCCTGTGGGACAGGAGCTGTAAGATGAATGGCATATCATGGACCCGCAGGAAATTGGCCCTGGTCGCGGCTGCGGCAATTTCACTCGGCGCGACCGGCGTATTGTCGATGGCCGTGGTCTATCCGAGGCCGGTCGTGAGCGCGCTTGGCCCGCAATGGCAGTGTCATCGAATCGTTATCATGACAAGCTGCACGCGGCTGGACCAGGTTCAGCCGGTTGCCGACCGCACCGCCAGAACCACCGCCATGCGGCGCGGGGTGTGACAAGCGCGCGACGGGCGTGATAGGAGCGGACGCTTCCTGACACGGACCTCGTAGATGACGGACCCCGAACAAGGCGATAGCCGGCGCGGCGCGATGGTCGGCCTGATCATCGCGGCTGCGCTTCTGGCGCTCGGGGTGTGGCTGGCGCGAGATCTTTCGGCCGCGAGCAGGATGCAGGACTGCCTGATGTCCGGCCGCACCAACTGCAATGTCATCGAGCCGGCTCGATAATTCTTCAGTCGACCGGCTATCGGCTGGAATCATGCTGATCCGCCTGCAATCGGCCATATTCTGCCCGTCTTACCGCCTTGTAACATTACAAATCGGGCCGGACCGCTATTGTCGAGTTGCAGACCACGCCGATGACGGCATATTGGCCCTCCCGGAGATTCAGGGCCAAGGCCGGCCGCAAAGCCGCCTGTGATTTCGGCGGCCAGAATCTCGCAATGAGGGGGTACCCAGCATGAAACTATCCAGCCGATCCACGATCGCCGTATCGCTCGTGTCCGCGCTGTCACTGCTTGCGTGTGCCGCACAGGCCCAGCAGCAGCAGCAGCCGCTGCAGCACCATGCGCCCGCGGCAGGCGCAGGCGGCCCGCCGCCGCAGGCCAGGCAGGGCCATCCGCCGGGCCCGGTCGCCGGGCGTGGCCAGCCGACGGCGCGCGTCTATGGCGGCAATCCCTATCGCGGCCGCATGGCCTGGGAACGCGGTCGCTGGCGCCACGAAGTCTATAATGGACGGGATGGCTATTGGTGGGACGTTGGCGGCGTCCGGTATTTCTATCCGGAGCAGATGGAGGGGCCGCCGACCTACATTTCCGAGGACTATGCCGACGACGTCTATCCCGCGGCCGACGGTTATGCGCCGCCGCCTCCCGCCTATGTCGCAGCACCCCCGCCGCCACCGGCGCCCGATCCGGCGGCCAGCGCCGTCGGCGGGGCCGTCGTCGGCGGCCTGCTCGGCGGGCTCTTGACCGGACGCGCGTCGGGAGCCGCGGCAGGCGCCGTCATCGGCGGTGCCACCGGCGCGATTGCCGGCGCGACCGCGGCATCGCGGCCGGGCTACTATATCGCCGAGGGCAACTGCTATTATCGCTACCCTTCCGGCCAATATGTCGCCGCCGATCCGCGCGCGTGCTACTGAGCAGGGCAGGAGCCGACGAGCGCAACAACAAGGCGGGCAGGTTGCCCGCCTTTCTTCATTGATGGCGGCTCTTCATTGATGCCGGCCTGGTGCCGCGGTCTGATTGTCAGACCATCCCGCTCGCGTGACGCTGGAGCGGGACAAGGATTCTGATTCGGTTGTCAAACAGCGCCAGGGCACGAAAGCGCGTTCTCACGGCGCGCGGTCGCACCTGAGGTTTGCGTCGTACCTGCCCTCCGGAATGAAGAGGGCGCAGGGAAGGCCGGGTGCGGGTTGCACCCATGGCCCGCGTGCAACAAAAAAAGCACGCGGCGGTTACCACAGGTTCAACCGGAGCATTCCGACCTTCCCTGCGCGATGGTTTTAACGCTTATTGCGCGCTCTCCCTGGGGACCGGGCTGTCTTGCCCCCATCGCCGCGCGGATCGTATCTGCATGACTTGACCTCAGCGTCGGGAGGCCAGGACCACACGCCTTCGCGTCCGCATCAGCGCCGTTCGTCCGCACGAATGATCATGCGCGTCGCCCATGCGTCCACCGCATCCCGCGCCCAACGTTCGTGACGATCGCGAAGCGCCCCTCTGGATCGAGCACGGGACGGGGTGGATAATGCTTCTGATTTGGGGAAGAAGTCAAGTTGTATTCTGTAAATCAGAATCAAACTTCGGCGCGACGGGCAAGCCGCCCATTCGCAATGCTCACGGCCGGGAAATCAGCGCTTTCAAAGGCGGTTCGGATACGAACCTTGTCGTTCCCCCGATTCAACCTACCGAGGTTGCTGCCGATCGACGGCAAGAAGCCGCCGAAAGAGGCCGCGGCAAAGAAGGCGGCGAGGGGGCCAGCGTAAGTCGGCCCGATCGATCCAGCTACAGTCGAAAGCAGCCACACGGACGACTTTGCGCCCGAAGGCGCGCGTTCATGAACCTAACCTTGGGATTTCGGCGTTTGCTTCAGGGGCAATGACAAACATAGGAACCTAGGAGGGAACACCATGCATAGAATGATCTTGGGTGTCGCAAGTGCGCTAGCTCTTGCCTCGCCAGCAGCGGCCGCCGACCTGTCGATAACATCCTATGGCAGCTATCACGGGGAGTACGAGTACCGAGCGGCACCTCCTGTCGTTGTCGAGGAGCCTCCCGCCGCCGTTGTCGTTCGGCGGCATGTCATTGTAGCGCCGCCGCCGGTGGTGGTTGACGAATATCCGGTCTATGCGGCACCGCCCGTCTATGCATATGCCGGTCCGATTTGGCGTCCGGGATGGGGCTATCGAGGTCACTTCCACGGCGGTTGGTGAGAGCCAAAGAGCGCCCGGCGCAACGAGAAACGAGCATTCAGCCTACCGCCTGAAGAGGGCGGTTTTTCTTTTGGCTCGCGCTTCGACGCGAAGTAGGCGGCTTGTTCGGTCTGACGACGGCTAACAGCGGCGAGGAGCGTTGAGCGGAGCGGCCTGATCTTTTCCACGCGTTTGACTGGCTAGGTCGGCCCTACCTTGAACCTCCCCCGGAACTCGCCGGCTAAGCCGAGCGAGTGTGCATGAGCAATTCCGAACAACGCAATGAAGGCGGTTCAAAAGACGGCGATCAGAGAGGAAACCTGCGGAACTTCGCGCGTTACCCGCATCTGGATAACTGACGGGAGAAGAGCCATGCGTGCCTCAATTCTCGCCGTGCTAGTTGCCGGAACCGCAATCGCCTT
>Ga0207665_10002441_pt1 | contig 12565 bp, 9 predicted proteins | sample LARL112metaG_FD_184351 | JGI IMG/M metagenome (GOLD analysis project Ga0207665, IMG submission 184351) | Corn, switchgrass and miscanthus rhizosphere microbial communities from Kellogg Biological Station, Michigan, USA - LAR L11-2 metaG... | ecosystem: Host-associated > Plants > Roots >...
AGATGGACCAGGCCGGCTCGAATGATTTGATAGTGATTGCTCGAGCGGTGCGAACCCACGGACTCAAAGGCGAGATCGTCGCTGAGCTTTTGACCGACTTTCCTGAGCGATTTGAAGAGCTGGAAGAACTGATTGTCGTTTCTCCTTCCGGGGTGCGACGGCAGTTGCGACTCGAGGATTACTGGTTTCAAAAGGATCGCGTTGTACTCAAGCTCGCTGGTTACGATGAGGTCGATAAAGCCAAAGAGTTGGTTGGTTACGACTTCGCCATCGCGGAGTCAGAGCGAGTGCCGCTGGGCGAGGATGAGTTTTATGATTGGGAACTCGAAGGCTGCACCGTCACGGCCGGCGACAAGAACATCGGCCAGGTGCGTTCGGTAATGAGAACGGGTGCGACCGAGATCCTGGTCATTAACGACGAAGCCGGAAAGGAACAGTTGATTCCGCTGGCTGAGTCTATCATTGTGAAAATAGATCCGGCAGGAAAAACCATCGTGGTTGACCCGCCGGAAGGATTACTGGACTTGTAGATCTTTGAGCGGACGGCAAGGATGTTACGCTTCGACATCATCACGATCTTTCCCGAGTTTTTCCGCGAAGCAATTGATTGCGGGATAGTGAGACGGGCGCGTAACGCCGGGCTGGTCCAAATAACCGCCCACGACTTGCGGCAATGGACCACAGACAAGCATCACGTCGTCGATGATCGACCGTTTGGCGGAGGCGACGGAATGGTGCTGAAGCCGGAGCCCATTTTCGCCGGTGTCGAGGCGCTGACCGGCGCCCGCAAACGTGAAGACCTGCCGCCACGTACGCGCGTGGTCCTGCTGTCGGCGCAGGGTAGAGTTTTTACGCAGGCTTTGGCCCAGGATCTTTCAGAGGACGACACGCAGCTCGTGCTGCTGTGCGGACGTTACGAAGGCGTCGATGAGCGCGTTTCGGAAGCGCTGGTCACGGATGAGATATCGATCGGCGACTACGTGCTGTCAGGCGGCGAACCTGCCGCAATGGTCGTGATGGATGCGGTCGTCCGGTTGTTACCCGGCGCTTTGGGCAGCGAGACCTCGGCGGTATTTGAGTCGTTTTCGGAAGGCTTGCTGGACTATCCGCAATACACGCGGCCGCCCGATTTTCGCGGCATGAAAGTCCCGGAAGTTTTGTTGAGCGGAAATCACGCAGAGATAGCGCGCTGGAGAAAGCAGGCAGCACTTGAAAAGACACGCTGCAAGCGCCCGGATTTATTGAATAACTGAATTTGGTGAACGCGGAGAAGGAGCATCACAATGAATCGTTTAGATAAGATTGAAGAAAGCCAATTGCGGAAGAATATTCCGGAATTTCAGCCGGGCGACACGGTCCGCGTTCATGTCCGGATCAAGGAATCCGAGACCAAAGAAAGATTGCAGGCATTCGAGGGCGTCGTGATTGCGCGCAAGCATGGCGGTGCGCGTGAGACGATTACGGTGCGCAAGACCAGTTTCGGCGTCGGCGTCGAACGAATTTTCCCGCTGCACGCGACCATCATCGACCACATCGATCTAATCAAACGAGGACGTGTTCGGCGCGCCAAACTCTATTATCTGCGCGGACTCCGCGGTAAAGCAGCGCGTATTCGCGAGCGCGATACGCGTGGTCAGCAGAACGACGAGACGCAGGCAGTAGCAGCGAAGGGCAAGTAAACTTTCTCTGTGCTCGGGAGGCACAGAGAAGTGAAACGGGAGAAACCGGTTGCGGATCGCAATCGATGCTCATTCGGTTGGCGCCCAGCTTGGAGGCAACGAAAGCTACGCCGTCAACCTCATTGAAGCACTGGCGCAGATCGATCGCGTTAACTACTACACTCTCTTCGTCACGACCGCTCAAGCTCACGAACGATTCCATCAGCGCTGGCCCAACTTCAAGGTCCAGATCACGCTGCCGCATACGCCACTGATCAGAATTCCGTTGACTCTTAGCGCGGAACTCCGTAAACATCCAGTTGATGTGCTGCACGTGCAGTTTACGGCGCCACCGTTTTGTCCGTGTCCGGTCGTGGTAAGTCTTCACGATCTGTCGTTCGAGCATCTGCCGCAAACTTTCAATCGTCGCAGCCGGACGCAACTGCGGCTAACCGTGCGGCATTCTGCCCGGCGTGCAGCAAAAATACTGACACTCTCCGAACACACACGGCGCGATGTGATTGAGACCTACTCGATTGCGCCGGAAAAAGTAAGCGTGATTCCACTCGCTGCGCCGGCGCACTTTTGCGAGGTCACCGACGATATGGAACTTCAACGCGTGCGACACACTTACGGGATAAACGGTGACTACGTTTTGTCGGTCGGTTCTATTCAGCCCCGCAAGAATCTGGTGCGTTTAATTAAGGCCTATGCCTCGTTGCGAGACCGTTGTCCTGGGGACAGATTTCCAAAGCTTGTTCTCGTAGGAAAATGCGCATGGCTCTACGACGAGACCTTGCGCGCACTCGACGAAACACACGTTAGAGAGTCGGTGGTCCTGACCGGTTATGTTCCCGAAGCTGATCTTCCGGCGCTTTATTCGGGTGCGCTCTGTTTCGTTTACCCGTCATATTTCGAAGGTTTTGGTCTACCGCCACTGGAAGCGATGAAGTGAGGCACGCCCGTAGTTGTAGCTAACGCGACCAGCTTGCCGGAAGTCGTGGGTGACGCTGGTTTGAAAGTTGACCCGTTCGACATTGCCGCCATTGCAGCCGCAGTGGACCAGTTAATCAACAGTTCGGAACTCCGCAAAGAGTTAAGCGTGAAGGGCCAGGCGCGGGCCGAAATGTTTGATTGGCGCAAGACGGCACGGCAGACGCTGAAAGTGTACGAGCAGGTCGGCCGGGAATCTTATCGATCAGCAGCTAGTTAAGTATCTCGATGCGCATCGCAATCTTGGGAACGCGAGGCATTCCCGCCAGCTACGGCGGGTTTGAAACTTTCGCCGAACATCTTTCGACGCGGTTGGTGGCGCGCGGTCACGAGGTGACTGTGTACTGCCGGGCTCACTATGTTTCGCCGCGACAGTTGAAGTACCACGGTGTACGACTCGAGGTCCTACCGACGATTCGTCACAAGTACTTCGACACTGTTGTTCACGCGTTTTTATCAGCAATCCACGCGGCCTCACGCCGCTACGACGTGGCGCTAATCTGCAATGCAGCAAACGCGCCGTTCAGTCCGATTCTGCGACTTACCGGGACGCCGGTCGCGATCAATGTCGACGGTCTCGAACACAAACGAAAGAAGTGGGGTTGGCTCGGGCGCCGTTATTATCGGCTGGCTGAATACCTCTCGACGGTGTTGCCGAATGAGATGGTGACCGACGCACAAGTAATTCAGGATTATTACCAGGTCAGACACAACGCTCCCTCGACGATGATTGCCTATGGAAGTGAGGTCGAGCGACGCTTGGACCAGAACGTGCGAAAGTGGCGCGTTGAGCCGAACCGGTATGTCTTGTATGTCTCCCGGCTCGAACCGGAGAACAACGCTCAGCTCGTGATCGAGGCGTTCAAGAAGGTTCGTACGGCTTACCGCCTGTTGATTGTGGGCGACGCGCCGTACGCCGAGAACTACATCAGCGATTTGAAAGCGCGGGCGCGCGGCGATAAACGAATCGTTTTCACCGGCTTTGTGTTTGGCGAGGATTACCGGGCGCTACAACAAAACGCCTACTGCTACGTTCACGCCACCGAAGTCGGCGGCACGCACCCGGCGCTGCTTGAGGCGATGGGCTACGGAAACTGCGTTTTGACGCTGGCTACGCCGGAAAACATCGAAGTGGTGGGCGAAGCCGGCCTGTCATACATCGACGAATTTGATCTGGCTGAGAAGCTACAACGCGTTTTGCGCGACGGCTCATTGGTCCAGGCCTATCGCAACCGAGCTCAACTGCGGATTCGCAGTCATTACGATTGGGAAACCGTGGTAGACCAATACGAAAAGCTTTTCGCCCGAATGTGCGGCCAAGTTGTTGTCGAGCCGGAGGAGATTCAGGCAGAAGCGGCTGCTGAAGCGACGAGCGGACGTTAAAACAACCGCCAAAAAGAGAGGGGCCCCGTCAGTTCTCGCGAACTGGCGGGGCAAAGCGTTAAAGGGCAGGGTTCGGGCAAATCAAGGGTGGCAATCCAGAGCATGAGAACCACTCAAACTGCGAACGGTTCGACGGGCGGTGCGTTTTGCGGGCAAAGAAACGGGGTAAATATGGCTAACGTCGCACTCGCCAACTGGCACCCAAAAGAAGTTTTCAAATAAGCAAAAGACCTTACAGTTATGATGTGTGCGAAATTATACGTTTTATTTGTGACCTGTCAAGCACATTATTAACTATTTCGCAAAAATCTTGTGACAGTCACTCGCCCGAGCGCGTTCCGACAAGTCGATAGGCTTGGCGCCGAACCGCCTCAGAGACGTTCCGGTTTTGCGAAAGACCGTGCAAATCCTTAGTGCGGATGCGATTCAGGATGTTCATCACGGTGGGAATCGGGGTCCGGGGATTCTTCGCCAAGTTGTGAATTATCGGATAGGAGCGAGCCCAGGCTCGGTTCATTGCAATCAACCGCAGCACCTCGTCGGAGACCGTACGCATCGCCGCGATGTTCTCGATCTCCTGTTCGGTGATGCGCGGGTTGTTTACCACGGCGGAACAAACGACTTTGTTGGAGTCGCGGACCAGTATGCTGCGGGCCTCACGGTCGCCTTTCATGGCGAGCTTCATGCGATCCTTCGTGTTCATGAACATGATTTTGCGAATCAGCGAGATGCGTTCGGCAGTTACTTCTCCGGCTTCGAGCCGCTCGTTTTCCAACACTCGCTGTACATTCGCGGCGCTTTCAGTGGCGGTTTCCGGAACCAGTTCGGCGTAGCGTTCGGCGGGCAACCACGTATCGTCGATATCGGCGTCGGAAACTTCGATGTGCTGCGCAATTAACCACGCGTCCTCAGCCGTGAGTTCGCCACCAGTCGTCATCAATTCTGCCGTTTCGAAAAACTCAGCCGCCGCGCTTTGTCCGCGCGCACGAAGTTCATCAGCGATCTGACGCGCTCCACGTTCCTTTTCGAAAAACTCCTTGCGAGTTTCGCGGGCGCGCCGGTCGGCCTCGCCGGTACGCGCAGGGTTAGCGAGTATCGCCTCGATCAACTGGGGAGCACGCACCAGTCGTTGCTGGTTAACGGCGATCAGTTCGAGTAGGGAGCCGTGTGAAGTTGAGGCTGCGAGTTTTGTCAGAGCGTCGTCGGGTGTTCGCGGATTGAGAACCGCGGCCTCGTACAACTTGAGCGTTGCGTTCGGTTGACTGGCGAAATAGGCAAGAACGCTCGACGGCGTGTCATCGGCTGACGCCGCAATGATCAGATCTTCGTCGTTTTCAGACTTGAGGGTTTCTTTGGCGGCCGCGGAGAGTTCGCCGTCGTTGCTTTCAGCGAAAGCAACGAGAATTTCGAGCAGTTCGTTCTGCTGCAGCGGCAACATGCCACGAGCAGCAGCAAGCCGCGCCGGTTGAGGCGCGGTGCCGCTGATAATCGCTTGAACGACGGGATTGTTTGAGCTCACTTAAGCGGAGATGCCGTGACACTTCTTGTATTTCTTTCCCGACCCGCACGGGCACGGTTCGTTGCGGCCGACCTTTGGCTGATCGCGTACCACAGTCTTGACCTTGCCGTCTTCTTCACCAGCCGGCGCAGCGCCCTGATTTGGACCAGTAAATCTCAACGAACCCTGACGACGCGCCGCGCGTCGCTGCTGCAACGACTCCGGCGCCTGCTCAGTAACAACTTGCAGATTGAACAACGAACGAATCGTGCTGGTATCGATGCGATCCAGCATCTCCTGGAACAGATCGAAACTCTGTTTCTTGTACTCGACCAACGGGTCCTTCTGTCCATAACCCACCAGGCCGATTCCCTGCTTCAGGTGATCGAGTGACAGCAGGTGGTCCTTCCACTGTGCGTCGATGATGTTCAGCATGATGATGCGCTCGTAAGTGCGCATCGCCTCCGGACCGATCTGGTCTTCTTTCTGCTCGTACTTGAATTTCAGCCGCTCCCAGATCGTATTGACGACTTCCTGCGACGTGAAGCGTTCCAGGTCAAGTCCTTCGCTGTCTGCGTCGAAATCGTAGATGGTCTTGATCTGAATCTTGTAATTGTCGGTGTCCCATGCGTCAGGCGAAACATCCGGATTCAGATACTGCCGCGTAATATCCGACAGCAGATCGTAAGCGACACCCGACGTCGGCGGATCTCCCATCAGGTATTCGCGCTGATCGGGCTCTTCCATCAACTGCCGCCGCAGACCGTAAATCGTCTCGCGCTGCTTGTTCATGACGTCGTCATACTCCAGCAGGTGCTTGCGAGCTTCAAAGTTGCGGCCTTCAACCGATTTCTGCGCGGCTTCGATTCGTTTCGAAACCATCTTCGACTCAATCGCGACGCCCTTCTCCATGCCGAGCCGCTGCATCAACGCCTTCACTTTGTCGCCGGCGAAGATGCGCATCAGATCGTCTTCCAGCGACAGGAAAAATCTCGACGAACCCGGATCGCCCTGGCGGCCGGCACGTCCGCGAAGCTGGTTGTCGATGCGCCGCGACTCGTGACGTTCCGTGCCGATGATGTGCAGACCACCGAGCCGTACTACTTCGTTATGCTCGTCCTCCATAATCCTCTTGGCCTGCTCGTAAACCACGCGCCACTGCTCATCCGTTGCGTCGTCCGGATCAACCTCGTCGCGCTTCAAAAACTCGCGCGCCATGAAATCAGGATTGCCGCCCAACAAGATGTCAGTACCGCGGCCCGCCATGTTTGTAGCAATCGTGACTGAACCTTTCCGTCCGGCCTGGGCCACGATCTCTGCTTCACGCTCGTGGTACTTCGCGTTCAGCACGTTGTGCGGCACCGACTCCTTCATCAGCCGGCGCGAAATCAACTCGGAATTTTCAACGGAAACGGTACCGACGAGTGTCGGCTGCCCTTTCTCGTTACATTCCTTGATCTCCTCGATTACGGCGTCCCACTTTTCCGGCAGCGTGCGATAGATGACATCCGCGTTGTCTTTGCGAACCATCGGCATGTGCGTCGGAATCACGATGACGTCGAGTTTGTACGTCGACGCAAACTCGGCCGCTTCAGTTTCGGCAGTACCGGTCATGCCTGACGACTTTTCATAGAGTCGGAAATAATTTTGCAGCGTGATCGTCGCGAGCGTCTGGTTCTCTTGCTCGATCTGCACGCCTTCTTTCGCTTCCACCGCCTGGTGCAATCCGTCGGACCAGCGGCGTCCTTTCATCAAACGGCCAGTGAAGTCGTCAACGATGACCACTTCACCATCCTGGACCACGTACTGGTGGTCGAGCTTGTAAAGCGTGTGCGCCTTCAACGCCTGCTCGACGCAGTGCAGCAATTCCATGTTCGAAGGATCGTAAAGATTGCCGACACCCAGCAGCCGTTCGGCTTTGTCAACGCCTTCTTCGGTCAAGACTGCCGTGTGCGCCCTTTCATCAACGACATAATCGCCGGTCTTCTGGCCGTCGATATCTTCGCCCTTCTTGAGGTGTGGAATGATTGCGTCGGCGTTTCGGTATTTGTCAGTGGCTTCGTCCGATGGACCCGAAATGATCAACGGCGTACGCGCTTCGTCGATCAGGATGGAGTCAACTTCGTCAACGATAGCGAAGTAATGACCACGCTGCACGCAGGTGGCAAGGTCAAACTTCATGTTGTCGCGCAGGTAATCGAAACCGAACTCGTTGTTCGTACCGTAGGTGATATCGGCTGCGTAAGCTGTCTGACGCTCGAAGTCGTCCATGTCGTTTTGAATGCAACCGACTTCGAGGCCGAGGAACCGGTGTATTTGGCCCATCCACTCAGCGTCGCGCGAAGCCAGGTAGTCGTTCACAGTAACAACGTGAACACCGCCGCGTCCGGTGAGCGCATTCAAATAAGCAGGTAACGTCGCGACGAGCGTTTTACCTTCGCCGGTTCGCATCTCAGCGATCTTGCCTTCGTGCAAAACGATGCCGCCGACCATCTGCACGTCGAAGTGACGCATGCCGGTCGTGCGCACGCTCGCCTCACGCACAATCGCAAACGCTTCGGGCAGGATCTCGTCGAGAACAGCTCGCTCGCGTCGCTTTCGTTCTTCCTTGTCTTTCTTGTCTTTCAGATCGCTGACCGCGCGTTGAACCTGTTCCTTGAACACAGCGGTGCGCGCGCGCAACTCGGCGTCGGAAAGCTTCTGGATCGATGGCTCGAGTGAGTTGATCTTTTCAACCAGCGGCTGAATCGATTTGAGGTAACGCTGGTTACTGCTACCAAATACTTTAGTTAAGAATTTATCGAAACTCATAGCGGTGTTAATTCTATGCTAATTAAACTCCCGGCTCCAGTTGTCGTTTAATCATGTCGACGACGCTCTGTCGGGGCATTGAAAAGTTCACGAGCACTCTCTTGCCATCGGGCGTCGCGCTCGTATTCTTCATTATCACTTCTTCGTCTTTGCCGGCTCGAGAATCGGCGCCTAACACAAGCATGGTGTTGAGCACTTTCGCCAACGTCTCCGCGCGATCGGTCGATGACGTCTCTGACGCCACTGACGCCAGCACCTCATTCTCGCCCTGCTTCACCGTAATCACGACCTTCGCACCGGGATTGTCTTTGCTGATCGGCTGTAAGTAAATCAAAAACCCACTATCGTTCAGCGCCGCAACCATTCGCCCAAACAGATCCACGAGATTTTCGTCGCCCGTCTTCTTCGTGAAGCGCGGGTTCTTCAGTTTGCCGGCCTGGTCCAGCTCCGCTTCGATCACAACTTCAAACGGCTTGTTGAGATCGAGTTTATTCTGGTTCTTTAATTCGTTCGCGTACGCCGCGAAATCTTTCAATACCTTCTTGTTGATCTGGTTTTCTTCCGGCAGTGTCACCTTGTTCGCGGCCGCAGTCTCTTCGAGCTTCTTCTGCGCTTCCTCCGCGTTCAGTTCCGCATTCGGGCTCGCGCTTGGACTCACACTCGGGCTAGCAGCAGGCGACGCTTGCGCGACCGCCGAAGCCGATGGCGACGCAACCGGACTCGCTACCAGCGACGGAGACGTTTCAGGACTCGGAGACGGTTTGTGTTCCGGATCCGGCTCCTTGGGATTCCACTGAGAAACTATTTTCGGTGCAAACGCAGCGTTCGCTGCCGTTTGTGCAGGCAACTGGCCGGCGAACTGCGCTCCAAGCGTGAAGTAGCCTTCCGGATAATGGAATTTTTCATTCGCGAGCTGAAGGAGCTGCACGTCGTCGCCGATCTGCGTTCCCACGTAGTCCTTTTCTACAAACCTGGTGCTCGCGATCAAGGCAGCGATGTTCAGCGTATCGCGCACGGCCGGCACATAGACAACAAGCCACAGCAACGCGAGATGAACCACGAGCGAAGCGCCGATGAGCCGCGAAAGCGTCGCCCATCTCGACTCGCGATTAACCTCAAAATTTTCGAACAGCTCCGTCATCCCTGTTTGTAACGTCCGGCGGCGGGTTTAGTTTCAGTGGCTTTAGACGCCCCTACTGCTCGACACGTTGCGAGACAGATTGTAACTCGCCCGATTCGGCTTAGCACTTCGCAGGCCACAACTGACACGGCTAGAATGTGTTCGAATGCGCGGAAATCGTGGCAAAGGTTGGTCAAAACACCGGTCGAGGCAGTCAAGACGACCGGAATATCGCAGCAGCGAGAGCCGCTCGCCGGAAACGCGAGTCTCACACTCGCGCGACGTTAAGAAGCTGCTGCAAGGCATCGGTACACCTCCGCCCGCACCGTTCGAGCCCGATCCGTTTCAACTCGAGGCACTAACGATGCTCGAGTATGAAGACGTGCTCGTCACCGCTCCCACGGGCAGCGGCAAAACGTGGATTGCGCGCGAGGAGATCCGGCAGCTGCTCGGCGCGGGCAAACGCGCGTGGTACACGACGCCTTTGAAGGCACTCACCAATTCCAAGTACCAGGAGTTCATCGATGAGTTTGGCGCCGAGCGCGTCGGGATTCTGACGGGCGACCGGAAAGAAAACTCCGACGCGCCATTGATCGTTGGCACGACCGAGATTTATCGCAACCAGCTTTTCGATTCACTACGCGCCGGGAGCGAAGTCGATTCCGATCTAGTCGTACTCGACGAAGCGCATTATCTCGCGGACGAGGAGCGCGGACACGTTTGGGAAGAAGCGATCATTCTGACGCCGCCACGGATCCGGTTGTTATTGCTGTCGGCGACCATTGGCAACGCGGGCGATTTTGCGAGTTGGTTGGAAGAAGTGCGCGGCGTCCGTTGCGGAGTGATCACCGGTCCCGGCAAGCGACCGGTGCCGTTGCGATCCGCGGTGCTACTTCCGGATCGAAGACTGTTGGCGTTGATTGATGAAAGTGGAAAGCTTAATCCGCAGATTACACAGCTGATTCATGAAACTGCGAATGCCTGAGATGCCGCCAGCGACGTTGTTGTCGGCGTTGGAAGGTTACAACTTGCTGCCGGCGATTGTTTTCATGCCGACGCGCCGCCGTTGTGATAAGGCCGCGTCCGAGGCGGCACTCGCGCGGCCTGCAGCGAGCGATCAACGACGCGAAGCGCGTCGCGAGTTTATGCGCTCGTTCGTCGAGCAGCATCCGGAAGTGCGCGGACATCGCCATTGGGACACCATCGTTCGCGGCGGTGTCGCGTCGCATCATGCGGGTCACATTCCGGCGTGGAAGCTGGTGATCGAAAGATTAATGAGCGCCGGGTTGCTCGATGCGATCTTCGCGACTGCGACTGTCGCTGCCGGCGTTGATTTTCCGGCGCGCAGCGTGGTCCTGACTGGCGCTGACGCACGCACTGCCAGCGGCTGGCGTGCGTTGTCAGCCTCCGAACTACAACAAATGACCGGTCGCGCCGGACGGCGTGGACGCGACAACGTCGGGTTCGTCGTCGCGGCGCCGGGTTTACATCAGGATCCACAACGCATCGCACAACTCTTGCACGCCGCGCCCGATCCGCTCGTCAGCCAATTTCGTGCGACTTACACGACGCTGTTGAATCTGCTCGACGCATACGGAACGTTTGCGCACGTTCGCGAGATTGCGGAGCGCAGTTTTGCGCACCGCGATTCGATGCGGCAACTGATCAGACTGGAAAAAGCGCGCGCCGAGAGTGAACAGACGATCGCACAGAGGCTCACAGAATCAGGTTTCGATTTGCCGGTTTCAACGGTGCTCGGTCTGGAAAGATTGATCGGCGCCCGAGCGCGCTTGCAGGAGGCGAAGCCGCAAACGCGCGCCGAAGTCTTTTCGCGTTGGCTCAACGACGTGGTGAAACCAGGTCGCGTGGTCGGCATCGGACGGAGCGGCCGCCGGTTGGTAATGGTGACGGAAAAGCGTGACGGCGCTGTGCGCGGCCTTCGTGAGGATGGAAGCAGCGCCAGTTTCCCGCAGGAACGAATCGGCCGCGTGTATTCGCCCGTTTATCGTTTACGCGAGGCTGACGTGGAGCAGGCGTTCGAAGAGATTCATGAACGCGGCCGCGAGCTGACGTTGCGCGAGCCGCGGCTGAGCGACGTGCACGATGAGGAGACTGACGCATTGCAGATTCTCGACGACGGCATCGAAAACCTGCTGCCGCCCGAAATCAGTGGTCCAGATCGTTTGCGCTGCACTGAACTACTCTGGCAACTTCACGAAACCGCCGAAGACTATGAGCGCGCCGCCCGCCGCATCGACGCCCTGCGCGAGGAGGTTTGGCTTCCTTTCGAGCAACGCGCGAAAGTTCTTTCCGTTTTTGGCTATCTCGACTTCGAAGCAGAAAAGGTAACGGAACGCGGCCGCTGGCTCGCGGACCTTCATGTCGATCGGCCGTTGCTCGTCGGTGAAGCGCTCGAAAGTGGTCTTTTCAACTCCCTCGATCTCAAACAGCTCGCCGGAATCATGGCCGCACTCACCGCCGACGAAGAACGTGACTACGGCGACCTCGAACTTGACGACAACATTGTCACTTCCCTTTCGCGTTTTGAAGATATCGGTTTCAAAGTGTCCGGCGAAGAATGGAAATACGGCATCGATCCCGCGCCGGAACTGAATTTCTCCGCGGCGGGCGCGGCCGTGCTCTGGGCCGGTGGCGCTTCGTGGCCCGAAGTCGTGCGGCAGACGCGGGCCGAGGAAGGCGATCTGTTCCGCATGTTTTCTCGTACCGGCGAGGCGCTGCTGCAAATCGCGGGTCTGCGCCGCAGTCATCCATCAGCCGCGCAGATGGCCGCAAACGCGGCTGAATTAGTTCTGCGCGAGCCAATCCGCTAGAATCAACCTACGCAATCATTTCAAATTACTAAAAGAAAGGTGTTCCCGAATGTCTACTTCTGTTGCCCAGCAACCATCTCCCCAACTCTTCTTCCAAACCATCAACGCATATCAAAGAACCGAAGCTCTCAAAGCCGGGATCGAACTCGAAGTCTTCACCGCGATCGGTGAAGGCAACACGACCGTCGCGCAGATCGCGAAACGAACCGGCGCGTCTGAAAAAGGTATTCGCGTTCTCTGCGACTTTCTCACCATCATGCAGATGCTCACG
>Ga0207665_10002442_pt1 | contig 12563 bp, 15 predicted proteins | sample LARL112metaG_FD_184351 | JGI IMG/M metagenome (GOLD analysis project Ga0207665, IMG submission 184351) | Corn, switchgrass and miscanthus rhizosphere microbial communities from Kellogg Biological Station, Michigan, USA - LAR L11-2 metaG... | ecosystem: Host-associated > Plants > Roots >...
CGAGCGGACCGGCCGCGGCCAGCACGTGGACGTGTCCTACCTCGACACCTCGCTCGCCCTGCTCGCGGCCACGCCCAACATGCGCTTCTTCTGGAGCGACGGCATGGCGCCCAAGCGCGGCGAGGGCTTCCTGGGCGGCTCCTATCCGTATTACGCGGTGTACGAGACCAAGGACCGCAAGCACCTCACCATCGGCTGCACCGAGCCGTGGCTGTGGGAGAACTTCTGCAAGGCGATCGAGCGCCCCGACTTCGTGAAGTTCGCGCGCAAGTCGGATCAGTTCGTGCGCGCGGCCAACCCGGAGGAGGTGCGGTGCCGCGAGCAGATCGAGGCCATCATCAAGACCCGCACCCGCGACGAGTGGTACGACTTCCTGGTCAAGGCCGACGTCTGCGTGGGCAAGGTCTACGAGCCGGAAGAGGTGGTCGCCGATCCGCAGGTCCAGGCCCGCGACATGATCGTGGAGATGCGCCACCCGGTGCACGGGATCGTGAAGCAGTTCGGCCAGCCCATCAAGCTCTCCGACACCCCGGGAACCATGCGAACGGTGGCGCCCTACTCGGGTGAGCACACCGACCAGGTGCTGGGCGAGCTCGGCGTGTCCGCCGCGGAGATCCGGAGCCTGCGCGAGAAGAAGATCGTCGCCTAGCCCGCCGGACGGGAAATGGGCTAAAATCGTCACCTGATGACGACGATCCGTCGGGGCAGCGTCCTGGCCGTGCTGGGCCTGCTGGCAACGGCGGGCGGGGCGCGGGCCGACAGCCCCGGCGAGCTGGCCGAGCGGCTGCGCAAGGCGACCGCGGTGCTCTCCGAGATGGCCAGCGGCAAGCAGGACACCGACATCCCGCGCGAGATGCTCGCCGGGGCCCGCGCCATCGCGGTCTTCCCCGGCGTCAAGAAGGGCGCGGTGATCGTGGGCGGCCGCCACGGCGAGGGCGTGATGAGCGTCAAGCACGTCGGAGACGGCCGCTGGAGCCCGCCCGCCTTCTTCACGGTGGGCGGCGGCAGCTTCGGCCTGCAGCTCGGCGGCCAGGTCATCGACCTGGTCCTCGTGGTCATGACCGAGAAGGGCATCGAGAGCCTGCTCAAGAGCGAGACCACCCTCGGCGGCGACGTCTCGCTCACCGCCGGCCCCAAGAGCCTGCACGACGCGGCCAACACCGACGGCACCTTCGCGGGCGCCTCGTTCGAGGGCGCCACCGTGCAGCCGGACGGCTCCGCGATCCGAACCCTCTACGGGGCGAAGGCCGACTCCCGCGACGTGCTGCTCAACGGTCGCTACGCGGTCCCGGCCAGCGCCCGCCCCTTCGTCAACGTGCTCACCACCTACTCGCCACCGCCCAAGAAGCGCTGAGAGCCATCCGATGACCACCGCCCCCGACTCCTTCGTCGAGCTCCTGTCCAGTCGCGCCCGCATCGGCTGGGGCGCCCCGTCCGCCGCGCGGCCGGTCACCAACGCGCTCTACGAGTTCGGCGGCGGCTTCCCGGACCCCGCGTCGTTTCCCTACGACGGGCTCGTCGACGCGACCGCCCGGATGATCAAGGCGGAGGGCGCCGAGGCCCTCACCTACGGCGAGCCCCAGGGCTACCGCGGGCTGCGCGAGCTGGTGTGCCACAAGTACGGGCTCTTCGAGGGTCTCAAGGTCGGCCCCGAGAACATCATCATCTCGAACGGCTCCGGGCACGCGCTCTCGCTCGCGTTCAGCGCCTTCGTCGACCCGGGCGACGTGATCCTGTCGGAGGCGCCCACCTTCTCCGGCACGCTCCAGACCATTCGCCGCCACGGTCCGGAGGTGCTGGACGTGCCGGTGGACGGAGACGGCCTCGTGGTCGAGGTGGCGCGCCAGCACCTCGAGCGTCTCCGTGCGCAGGGCCGCCGCTGCAAGCTCATCTACACGATCGTGAACTTCCAGAATCCGTCGGGGCCGACCCTCTCCCTGCGCAGGCGGCGGGAGCTGATCGACCTGGCCCACGAGCACGACACCCTGATCCTCGAGGACGACGCCTACGGCGAGCTGCGCTTCGAGGGCGAGCACCTGCCGTCGCTCTACGCCCTCGACGGCGGCGGCCGGGTGATGCGCGCGGGCACCGTGTCCAAGATCCTCGGCGCGGGCTTCCGCCTCGGCTGGCTGTGCGCGCCCAAGGAGATGATCCCCGCGTTCCAGGGGTTCCTCTTCGGCGGCGGCGTCAATCCCTTCGCCTCGCGCGTGGCCACCTATTTCCTGCGCGACAACCTCGCCCCCCACGTGGCCCTGCTGGTCAACGTGTACCGCGCCAAGCGAGATGCGATGCTGCGCGGGCTCTGGGAGGTCCTGAAGGACACCGACGTCGAGATCAGCAAGCCGGAGGGCGGCTTCTTCATCTGGATCAAGCTCCCGACCGGCACCGACACCGGCAAGCTCTACGAGGGCGCGGTGAAGGCGCGCGTGCAGTACACCGCGGGGCCGTCGTTCTTTCCCAACGGGGGCGGCGAGCGCTTCATCCGCCTCGCCTTCAGCTTCGAGTCGCCCGAGCGCTGCTACGAAGGCGCGCGGCTGATCGCCCAGGCCATCCTCGCCGCCCGCACCTGAGATGGCGCGCCACCTGATCCTCGTGGTGGACGACGAGGACAACCTGCGCGACGTGCTGGTGGAGGTGCTGAAGCGCGACGGGCACGAGGTGGACAGCGCGGTCGACGGCGCCGAGGGCCTGCGCCGGGCCGAGGAGCGCCGCTACGACCTGGTGGTGACCGACCTGCGCATGCCCGGCCTCGAGGGCCCCGAGCTGTACCGCGCCCTGCGCGAGCGCTACCCCGATCGCCCGCCCCGCGTCATCTTCATGAGCGCCAACACCGGCATCGACGAGTACGCGAGCTTCCTCGCCGAGACCGGCGAGCCCGCGCTCGAGAAGCCGTTCAACCTGACCGACATGCGGCAGGTCGTGCTGCAGGTGCTCACGCAGGTGCGGCGCGCGGCGGGAGGCGAGTAGCCCGGGCGGGCGCGGGAGCCGCGGCGCGCGCCGCGGCTCCCGCGCCCGCCCTACCCGCTCGCTTCTGTAACTGCTACTACCGCTACTCAGTGCCCAGCGGTGCGCATCGCGATTGCGGTGCGGTTTTGGTTTGTGAGCGCGGGGCGGTTGACGTGGTGGGCGTCCGCTGGTAGCGTGCCGGGGTGCCAACCGCGAGCCCGGTCCCGGCCGATCCCTCTCGCTCCACCCCCGACGTCGCCGAGCAGCGGGCCCGCGTCCGCGCCATCGTGGCCCCCCGCAGCGGCGAGCGCGGCCTGGACATCGGCTGCGGCTTCGGCCTGCTGTCGTGCGAGTTGGCCCGCGACGTCGGCCCGACCGGACGCGTCATGGGCGTGGACTCGGTCCCGGCCATGATCGCGGCCTGCGAGGAGCGCGCCCGTCACGACGCGGTGACCGGCCGCACCGAGTTCCGGCAGGCGGACGCCGAGGCACTGCCCTTCGCGCCCGGCACCTTCGACTTCGTCACCGCCATGCAGGTCTACGAGTACATGCCGGACGTCGAGCGGGGCCTGGCCGAGGCGTCGCGCGTGCTGAAGCCGCGCGGCCGGCTCGCGGTGCTCGACACGGACTGGGAGTCCTGCGTGTGGCACTCCGGCGACCGCGAGCGGACCACCCGGGTGCTCCAGGCGTGGGAGCAGCGCTTCGCCCATCCCCACCTACCCGCGCGCCTGCCGGAGCTGCTGCGGCGCACCGGCTTCTCGCTCAAGAGCGTGACCCTGATCCCGGTGGTCAACGTGGAGGCGAGCGAGCAGACCTACAGCCCGGGCATGATCGACGTGGTGGCCCGCTTCGTGGCCAATCGCGGCGGCATCACCGAGGACGAGGCCGCGCGCTGGGCCGAGGACGTGCGGGCCCAGGCGGTGCGCGGCGAGTACTTCTTCAGCCTCTCGCGCTACCTGTTCCTGGCCGAGCGCGCCCGCCCGAGTCGCCCGTGAGGCTCGAAGTGGAGGTCGTGCAGGAAGAGGGCGGGCTCTACCGGGCCACCGCGGTGCTCTATCCCGACGTGAGCGTGACCGGCCGCACCGAGAAGGAAGCCCTCGGGCTGCTCCTCGACGCGGTCGCCAAGTACCTCAAGAGCCAGCCCGAGCGCGCCTGAGCTCACTCCCGGGTGTGCGAGGGGCGCCCGACACCCTGCGTGGGCATCGCCTCCGCTCCCGGTCCCGCGGTGATCGCGGCGGCCGGCGGACGCCCCTGCGTCGGCATCCGCTCCTCGGCCGCCGGCTCCGTTGGCCGTGGCGCGGGGATCCGCACCGGGCGTGGCACTGGCACCGAGGCGGCCGCGGGGATCCGCGCCGGCGGCGGGATGGCGGGCTCGGCCGCCCGGGCGGGCGGCGCCGGCAGGGGCGGCGTGGGCACCGTTGGTGCGGGCGCCGGCGGGGCGGCGACGGGTGTCGGGCGCGTGACGGGCGGAGCGACCGGGCTCGGCGCGGCCACGGGGGGCGACACCGGGGTGACGGTCATCGGCGGGGCGGGCGGGCGCAGCGGCGAGCGCACGAGGCCGGGACGATAGCCGTCGGGCAGGCTCGCCTCGTAGATGTAGAACCCGGCACCGGCCACCACCAGGACCACCGCGGTCGCCAGGAGGGCCACCGCGGTCGAGGTGCGCCGACGCGCGCGGGTGCGCGCGGCAGCCTGGTCCCGGTGTCGCTCCAGGTCGGAGCGGCACTCGGAACATTTTGCCAGGTGCATCTCGAGGAAGGCCCACTCCGTGAGGGGCATCTCTCCCTCGACGAGGAGCGGAAGGGCCCGACGCACGTCCTGGCACCTCATGTGCCTCTCATCTTCCACATCTGGGCCGCCCTGTAAAGCCCCGCTCCTTGGCCGGTGCTAGCATGTGGCCCATGCTCCCGTCCGGCGAGGGCAATCCGTTCCTGCACGCGACGGTGGGCGACATGCTGGCGACGCAGGCCGCACGCTTCGGCGACCGCGAGGCGATCGTCGCGCCCGACCGGCGCGTCGGTTACGCAGAGCTCTACCGCGACGCCCAGCGCCTGGCGCGCGCGCTGCTCGCCGACGGGGTGCGGAAGGACGACAAGGTCGCCCTCTGGATGCCCAACCGCCCCGAGTGGCTCGCGCTCCAGTACGGCTGCGCGCTCATCGGCGCGGTGGTGGTGGCGCTCAACACCCGGTACAAGGCGCACGAGCTCCGCTATATCCTGCACCAGTCCGACGCCACCACGCTCGTCTGCGCCGACCACGCGGGGCCGGTCGACTACCTCGAGACCCTCGCCGACGTGTTGCCCGATCTGGCGACCTCCGTCCCCGGCGAGCTCGACGTCGCGGAGTTCCCGATGCTCCGCCGGGTGATCGTCCACGCCGACGACCCGTATCCGGGCTGCCTGCCCTGGCGCGACCTCGTGGAGCTGGGCGACGCGCCCGAGACCGCGGCCGCCCTCGATGCCGCGCGCGTCGCGGTCGCGCCCGACGATCCGCTCACCATCCTCTACACGTCGGGGACCACGTCGTTCCCCAAGGGCGCGGTGATCACCCACCGCAACTGCCTGCCGCACGGCTGGTGGTGCGGCGCGGTGTTGCGCCTGACCGTGGACGATCGCGTGCTGCACGCCCTGCCGCTCTCCGGCACCTGGGGCGGCCTCTGCATCCCGTTCTCCACCTTCACCCATGGGGCCACCCTCGTCCTGATGGAGACCTTCGAGCCGGGGGTGGCCCTCCGCCTGATGGAGGACGAGCGCATCACGGTGTGGAACGGGGTCGACGCGATGGCGGTGCCGATGCTCGAGCATCCCGACCTCGCCAAGCGCGATCGCTCGCGGCTGCGCACCGGCGGCTTCGCCGCCACCGGCGGCGGCGTGGAGGGGCTCTTCGAGGCGGTCGTCGAGCGGCTCGGGCTGCGCCTGGGCTTCCAGCCCTACGGCATGACCGAGGTCAACGCGATGGCGCTCGTGCACGACCTCGATGAGTCGCCCGAGAGCCTCGCGACCGCCGGGATCTGGCCGGCCGACGGCCTCGAGGCGCGCGTGGTCGACCCCGACACCGGCCGCGATCAGCCGGTCGATGCCGAGGGCGAGCTCTGGCTCCGCGGCCGGCTGGTGACCGCGGGCTACTACCGGAAGCCGGAGGAGACCGCCAAGGCGTTCACGGCCGACGGCTGGTTCAAGACCGGCGACCTGGCGGTGCGCGACGCGGCGGGCCGCTTCGTCTTCCGCGGCCGCCTGCGCGAGGTGCTGCGGATCAGCCACTTCATGGTCGCCCCCGGGGAGATCGAGGCGTACCTCCAGACGCACCCGAAGGTGCTGCAGGCCTTCGTCATCGGCGTGCCCGACCCGCGCACCAACGAGGCGGCGGTGGCCTACGTGATCCCCCGCCCCGGCGGCGCCGATCTCACCGAGGAGGAGGTGATCGCCCACTGCCGCGGCCGCATCGCCTCGTTCAAGGTGCCGCGCCACGTCCGGGTGGTGGCCGACGTGCCCCGCACCCCGGGGCCGCACGGAGACAAGGTGCAGAAGGCGCGGCTGCGGGAGATGTTCCTGGGGGAAGGCTAGTCGCGGTGCTGCAGGCGCTCGCGCGCGGCCGCGATCTCCTGCGGCACCGCGCCCGCGCCGGGGAACTCGCGGTCGGCCTTGCGGTACCAGTACTGCGCGTTGTCGAGATCGCCCTCGATGGTGTGCACGATGCCGTGCATCCACGCCGCGAGCGCGGACTTGTCCGCCTGGACGATCTCGTGAGCGCGCTGCCACTCGCCGGCGGCGAGGTGATCGAGGGCCTTCGCGAGGTCGGACGCGCTCATCGCCCGAAGTCTACCGCAGTCGTGTTGCCTCCGCTCACCAGGACGCCGACCCGCTCCCCCGGCGCGGGCACGTAGGCGCCCGCCAGCAACGCGGAGAAGGCGGCCGCCCCGCCCGGCTCGGCGACCAGGCGCAGGCCCTCCCAGAGCGCCTCCTGCGCGCGCCGGATGGCCGCGTCCGGCACCAGCACGACCCGCGCGATGTGCGCCCGCGCGATCGGGAACATCAGCTCGCCGACGCGCCGCGGGGCGAGCGAGTCGGCCGCGATGCCGCCCGCCGCCGCGTCGACCGGCTTGCCCGCCGCGAGCGCCTCCGTCAGCGTGGGCGCGCTCTCGGGCTCGACGCCGATCACGCGCGGCGTCCCCGCGCACCACGCCGCGATGCCGCCGATGAGGCCGCCGCCGCCCACCGCCACCAGCAGGGTGTCGAGATCCGGCGCCTGGCGCGCCAGCTCGAGGCCGATCGTGCCCTGGCCGAGCAGCGTCTCCTCCTGGTCGAAGGCGTGCACGGCCAGGGCCCCGGAGCGGGCCGCGAAGGCCTGGCTCGCGGCCAGCGCGTCGGCATAGCGATCGCCGCCCACCACCAGGTCGGCGCCGTAGCCGCGGATGCGGCTGATCTTGGCCGGCGAGGAGACGGTGGGCACGAAGATGTGCGCGGGCACGCCGAGGCGCATCGCCGCGTAGGCCACCGCCGCGCCGTGATTGCCGCCCGAGGCCGCCACCACGCCGGCGGCGGGAATCGCACGGGTCAGCAGGTTGGTGAAGGCGCCGCGTGTCTTGAAGGAGCCCGCGTGCTGGAACAGCTCGAGCTTGAGCGTGAGGGGGAAGGCGGGAAGGCCGAAGTCGGCGCCGGTCAGCTCCATCACCGGCGTGAGGCGGATGTGGGGACGGATCAGGCTATGGGTCTGCTCGATCCTCGTCCGGTCGATCGGGGGCGTCACCGGCCATCATGGTAGCACCGGTGCAGGAGCAGCCCGGCTCGGCGCACGGGCCCGAGCCGTCGACGTGGCAGTGCATGCTCATCATGTGCCCGCACGGGCACGCTCCGCGGATCGGCTGTGCCAGGTGCCCCTTGGCCATGGGCTGGAGGAATCGCAAGCGGGATGCCAAGGATGGCGGTCAAGACTGACGGGCACTTAGACGGCGCCACCGCGACCGCGCCTACCCGGACACGGCAACACGGTTGCCGCGCTTAGGCACCGCCGGCCGGGCCGATGAGATTGACCGGCGCGTGGCCGCGCGCCACCCGGTGAATGTTCTCGGCGATGACCGACGCGCGGGCCGCCATCATGCCCTCGGTCCAGCCGGACACGTGTGGGGTCATAAGGACGTTCGGTAGCGTGTGGAACGGCCGGTGGGCGGGCAGCGTGGCGGCCTCCCCCTGGGGATAGCGGTACCAGACGTCCAGCGCCGCGCCCCCGAGGGCGCCCCGGGCGAGCGCCTCGTAGAGCGCATCCTCATCGACCACCTCGCCGCGCGCCACGTTGATCAAGAGCGCGGTGGGCTTCATGAGGGCGAGCGCGCGCGCGTCGATCAGGCCGCGCGTGTCCGGCGTGAGCGTGAGGGTGAGCGCGAGCACGTCGGCGCGCGCCAGCACCTCGTCGAGCGCCTCCGGCCCGCGCAGGTAGGCCAGACGATGCGGATCCGGCCGGCTCGCGTCGCGACGGATCGCCATGACGTCCATGTCGAAGGCGAGCGCGCGGCGGGCAACGGCCTGGCCGATCCGCCCGTAGCCCACGATGCCGAGGGTCTTGCCGGCCAGCTCGGACCAGAGCGGCACCGCGCGGCCGGACCAGACGCTCTCCCAGCGGCCCTGACGGAGGCTGCCGTCGATGCGGCAGAGCTCGCGCGCGAGCGCGAGGGTGGCGCCGATCACGTACTCGGCGATCCCGACGTCGTGCCCGTAGGCGTTGGCCAGCGCGGTCTCGGGCCCCAGCGCGCCGCGGTCGACGCGATCGAGGCCCGCGCCCGGCACCTGCACCAGGCGCAGGCGTGGCGCCGCCGCGGCCATCTCGCGCGTGAAGGCCATGCTCACCAGCACGTCGACGTCGCCGAGCCGCGGGAGGATCTCGCCCTCGCCGCCCTGCACCATGTCGCACGGAACCTGCACCCGCGCGCGCACGCGGTCCGCGAGCTGGCCCGCGAAGACGCCGGCGAAGGCCACCCGGAGCCGGCGCTCCGTCGCGGCCTCCGTCACATCAGCACCATCTGGGTCTGGGTGGTCAGCGAGAGCAGCCGCCCCGACTCGTCGGTCACGCGGGTCTGCCAGACGTGCGTGCGCTTGCCCTTGTGGAGCGGAGTGGCCTCGGCGCGCACCACGCCGCTCCGCCCCGCCGCGAAGAAGTTGGTCTTGGACTCGAGCGTGCTCGTGGTGGCCCCCGCGGGCAGGTTGACCACGGTGGCCGCCGCGCCCACCGTGTCGGCCAGCGCCATCAGGGTGCCGCCGTGCAGCGCTCCGCCGACGGTACGCAGGTCGTCGCGGATCGTCAGCTCGGCCACCACCCGGTCCGGGCTCGCCTCCACGATGCGGAGGCCGAGCAGGGTGCTGAGCGTGCCCTGCATGCGCTCGTTGAAGAGACTGGGATCGATCGACATGGGCATTCCTCCCGTGGCCCTCGGGCCCGGCCTATCCTGGCCCGGGGCGTGCCGCAGTTCAATTACCTCGAAGGTAATGGCGGAGCGACCGGCCCCGGGTGTACCTTCCCCGCCATGAGGCACGCCGGCGCCCCCGCGGCCAGGAAGCCCCGCTCGAGCCCGGTCGGCCTGCTCATCAAGCAGTGGCGGGAGCAGCGCCGGCTCAGCCAGCTGAGCCTGGCCGTCGACGCCGAGATCTCCACCCGCCATCTGAGCTTCATCGAGACCGGGCGCTCCCAGCCGAGCCGGGAGATGGTGCTGCTCCTGGCGCGGGCTCTCGACGTGCCGCCGCGCGGTCGCAACGACCTGCTCGCCGCGGCGGGGTACGCCCCGGTCTACCGTGAGACCGCGCTCGACGCCCCGCAGATGAGCGACGTGCGTCGGGCCCTCGACTTCACCCTGCGGCAGCAGGAGCCCTTCCCGGCCCTGGTGGTCGACGGCCACTGGAACCTGCTGATGAGCAACCAGGGCGCACAGCGCCTGATGGCGCGCTTCGTCTCCGCCGAGGACATGGCCGCGGTGGGCGGCCGGCCGAACGCGATGCGCCTCTTCTATCACCCGCGCGGCATGCGGCCCTACATCGTGAACTGGGAAGCCACCGCGGCGGCCCTCATCCAGTGGCTGCACCGCGACCTGGCCCGCGGCGTCGGCGACGACGAGACGCGGCGTCTGCTCGCCGAGCTGGTCTCCTACCCCGACGTGCCCCAGAAGTGGCGCACCCTCGATCTCGAGATCACCCCGGTCCCGTACCTGGCCGTCGAGATGCGCAAGGACGACTTCCACGTGAAGTTCTTCTCCACGCTCGCGAGCCTCGGCGTCCCCTACGACATCACGCTGCACGAGCTGCGGGTGGAGTGCTTCTTCCCGGCCGACACGGCGAGCGAGGCGCTGCTGCGCGGGCTCGCCCCGTGAAGTACGTGCTGCTCTACGAGTCGGCGCCCGACGTGCGCGCGAAGGCGCCGCTGCACTTCTCCGCCCACCGCGCCCGGATGCAGGACTTCCACTGGCGCGGCACCCTCCTGATGTCGGGGCCCTTCGGCGATCCCGAACGGGAGGGCGCGATGGGCATCTTCACCACCCGCGAGGCGGCCGAGGAGTTCGCGGCCGGCGATCCGTTCGTGCTCCACGGCGTCGTCGCCCGGTGGCACATCCGCGAGTGGAACGAGGTCCTCTCATGACGACGGCGCCGGCCCGTCCCACCCAGTTCGGCCGCATCCATCCGCCCGACGAGACGTGGCTCGGCCGGAACCCGCCCGAGCCGATCCTCGAGCCGGACCTGCCGATCATCGATACTCACCATCACCTGTGGGACCGCGGCGGCCATCGCTACTTCCTGCCCGACTTCCTGGCCGACGTGGCCACCGGGCACCACGTCGTCGCCACCGTGTTCCTCGAGTGCCACTCGATGTATCGCGCGGGTGGGCCGACCGAGATGCGGCCGGTGGGCGAGGTGGAGTTCGTCACCGGCCAGGCCGCCATGAGCGCGAGCGGCGTCTACGGCCCGACGCGGGTGGCCGCCGGCATCGTCGGCTTCGCCGACCTGACGCTGGGCGACCGCGTGGAGCCGGTGCTGGAAGCCGAGCTGCGCGCGGGGGGCGGGCGCTTCCGCGGGGTGCGCCACGCGGCGGCGTGGGACGCGAGCGACGTCATCGGCAACAGCGAAGCCGCGGGCGGGCCCCACCTCTACCGCCGCCCCGAGTTCCGCGCCGGCCTCGCGCGCCTGACCCGGCTCGGCCTCTCCCTCGACGCGTGGGTCTTCCACCCGCAGCTCGGCGATGTGGCGGAGCTGGCCCGCGCCCATCCGGACGCCAACATCATCCTGGGCCACGTGGGCGGCGTGCTCGGCTACGGGCCCTACACCGGCAAGCAGAAGGAGGTCTTCGCGGCCTGGAAGGCGCAGATGACCGAAGTCGCCAAGTGCCCCAACGTGAGCTTGAAGCTCGGCGGCATGATGATGCGCCTGGCCGCCTACGACTACCGGACCGAGCCGAAGCCGCCCGCCTCGACCGAGCTGGCCGCGCTCTGGCGCCCGTACTTCGAGACCGGGATCGAGCTGTTCGGGCCGAGCCGGTGCCTCTTCGAGAGCAACTTCCCGGTCGACAAGATGGGCATCGGCTGGGCCGCTCTCTGGAACGCGTTCAAGCGCATCGTCGCGGGCGCCTCCCGGGCCGAGAAGGAGGCGATGTTCGCGGGCACCGCGCGCCGGGTCTATCGCCTCGAGTGATGGACCCGTACTGCGAGGCCAATCGCGGGCTCTGGGACGCCTGGACGCGCATCAACCTGCGCTCCGAGATGTACGACGTCGAGGCGTTCGCGGCCGGGCGCGGACGCGACCTCGATCCGATCGCCCGGGCGGGACCCGGCGACGTGCGCGGGAAGACGCTCCTCCACCTGCAGTGCCACTTCGGCATGGACACCATCCGCTGGGCCCGCCATGGCGCGACCGTGACCGGGATCGACTTCTCGGAAGAGGCCATCACCGCGGCGCGGGCGCTCGCGGCGCGGATGGCCGTGCCGGCCACCTTCGTGCAAAGCGATCTCTACGACCTGCCGTCGAGCCTCACCGGCCGCTTCGACGTGGTCTTCACCTCCCACGGCGTGCTCGGCTGGCTCCCGGATCTCGAGCGCTGGGCCCAGATCGTCGCGCGCTACCTGGCACCGGGCGGCGTCTTCTACATCGTCGAGGCGCATCCGATCCTCATGTGCTTCGACGACCGCCTGACCGAGCCGGGTTTGCGCCTGCTGTATCCGTACTTCCACGGCTCCGAGCCCATCCGCGACGAGCACCCCGGCTGCTACAGCACGCCCGACGCGCCGATCAAAAGCGTCGAGCACTTCTGGCTGCACCCGCTGTCGGCTATCATCGGCGCGCTCCTCCGGGCCGGCCTGCGGATCGAGTCCTTCGAGGAGTACCCGTTCCTCAGCTGGAAGTTCTTCCCCTGGATGGAGCAGGGCGCGGACGGCTGGTGTCGGCTGCCCGCGGATGCCCGGCTGCCCCAGGGCCCCGGCAGCCTGCCGCTGATGTTCTCGCTGAAGGCCACCCGCGACCCCGCCGGCTAGGCCCTCGCGATGGACTTCGGGCATTCCGCCGCCGAGCAGGCCTTCGCGGAGGAGGTGCGCGCCTTCCTGCGGGCGCATCCCCCGGACATCTTCCCGCCCGACGGCACCGACGCCGGCT
>Ga0207665_10002444_pt1 | contig 12551 bp, 10 predicted proteins | sample LARL112metaG_FD_184351 | JGI IMG/M metagenome (GOLD analysis project Ga0207665, IMG submission 184351) | Corn, switchgrass and miscanthus rhizosphere microbial communities from Kellogg Biological Station, Michigan, USA - LAR L11-2 metaG... | ecosystem: Host-associated > Plants > Roots >...
GCGGCCTGCGCACGCCGGGCGGGACGCGAAATCGCGACCCCGGCGGAGGCACGGCAGATTTTTGGGATTCTCCACTAGTGTGGTGGTTCAGAAGTTCTCTTCATTTTCGCCGCGAGTCCGCCAAGAGAACTTCTGAACCAAAACCACACTAGAATCATAGGTTTCTAGTGACCTTTCGAATCCGAAGTTCGCGAAAGGGGGCCGCCGCGAAATGTGGCGAACTTCGGATTCGGGACACTAGGCCGTCAATCCAGCGTGAGCATCGGGCGAACCCGAAAAATGACGGAGTGAAACGAGCTTTGCTGAACGCTTCGCGAAAGGGGCCAGGCAGCAGCGAAAAGTGTGTTCGGAAATGGCCGTTATAGAATCAACGATCGCGCCCGGCAGCGACGCCTACAAGGCCAATCGCGCCGGCATGTTGGCGCTGATCTCGCGGATGCGTGCGCTCGAAGAGCGAACGCGCGCGGCTTCCGCCGCCGCAAAGGACCGCTTTCACAAGCGCGGGCAATTGCTGCCGCGCGAGCGCGTGGCGCTTGTGCTCGATCCCGGCGCGCCCTTCATCGAGCTTTCCACGCTCGCAGGTTACCGGTTCGATGTGCCCGATCCCGAAAGGAGCGTTCCCGGCGGCGGGGTGATCGCCGGCATCGGGTTCGTTGCCGGCATCCGCTGCATGGTCAGCGCCAACGACGCCGGCATTGATGCCGGCGCGCTGCAGCCTTACGGCCTCGACAAGACGCTGCGGGTGCAGGAACTGGCGCTGGAGAACAAGCTGCCTTACGTCCAGCTGGTCGAAAGCGCCGGCGCCAATCTTCTGCGCTACCGCGTCGAGGATTTTGTCAGGGGTGGCAACATCTTTCGCAATCTGGCGCGACTGTCGGCGGCAGGCTTGCCGGTGGTCACGGTGACGCATGGCTCGTCCACGGCCGGCGGCGCCTACCAGACCGGGCTGTCGGATTACATCGTGATGGTGCGCGGCAGGACGCGGGCGTTCCTCGCCGGGCCGCCGCTGTTGAAGGCCGCGACCGGGGAAATCGCCACCGAAGAGGAACTCGGCGGCGCCGAGATGCACACCAGGATTTCCGGGCTTGGCGACTATCTCGCCGAGGACGATCGTGATGCGCTGCGCATTGCGCGCGAGATCATGGCCAATCTGGAATGGGACCGGCCGGTCTGGGGCGAAGCCTCGCATCGTCCGCCGCGCCATGACCCGGAGGAGTTGCTCGGCATCATGCCGATGGACCACAAGCGCCCTGTAGACATGCGCCAGGTGATCGCGCGAATCATTGACGATTCTGATTTCACCGAGTTCGGCGCCAATTATGGCCCTGCCACGGTGTGCGGCCATGCCCGCGTTGAAGGGCAGGCGATCGGGATCATCACCAATAACGGCCCGCTCGATCCCGATGGTACCAACAAGGCGACGCATTTCATTCAGGCCTGCTGCCAGTCGCGCACGCCGCTGCTGTATCTGAACAACACCACCGGCTATATGGTCGGCAAGGCCTATGAAGAGGCCGGGATGATCAAGCACGGCTCGAAGATGATCCAGGCCGTGACCTCGGCCACCGTGCCGCAGATAACGATCTATTGCGGCGCGTCCTTCGGCGCCGGCAATTACGGCATGTGCGGGCGCGGCTTTCATCCGCGCTTCTGTTTTTCATGGCCCAACGCCAAGACCGCGGTGATGGGCGGCGAACAGGCCGCCGAAACCATGGCAATCGTGACCGAGGCGGCTGCGATCCGGCGCGGCAAGCCGATCGAAAAGGAAAAACTCGATGCGATGAAGGCGCAGATCATCGGCGTGTTCGATGGCCAGATGGACGTGTTTTCGACCAGCGCCCGCGTGCTCGACGATGGCGTGATCGATCCGCGCGACACAAGGGCGATATTGCGCGAGGTGCTGGCGATCTGCCGCGAGGCCGAGGCGCGCATCCCGCAACGCATGCAGTTTTCGGTCGCGCGGCCATGAACAGACCGATGCGCCTTACGACGTTCCGCAAGATCCTGATAGCAAACCGTGGCGAGATCGCGCTGCGGATCATGCGCACCGCGCGCCGGCTCGGCTATGGAGTGGTCGCGGTCTATTCCGATGCCGATCGAGATGCGTTGCATGTGCGCGAGGCGGATGAAGCCGTCCGGATCGGCGAGGCGCTACCGGCGCAATCCTACCTCAATATTGGCGCGATCATCGCGGCTGCTAAATCAAGCGGCGCGGATGCGGTTCATCCGGGCTATGGCTTTCTCGCCGAGAACGAGGATTTTGCGCAAGCCTGCCACGATGCAGGTTTGGTGTTCATCGGGCCGTCGCCGGAGGCCATCAAGGCGATGGGCAACAAGGCCGGCGCCAAGGAGATCATGCAGGCCGCCGGTGTGCCCTGCGTGCCCGGTTATCAGGGCGTGGACCAGAGCGAAACCGTGATGCTGGCCGAGGCCCAAAGGATCGGCTTCCCCGTCATGATCAAGGCCGTTGCCGGCGGTGGCGGGCGCGGCATGCGGCTCGTCGCGGATGCAACAGCTTTCCTTGATGCTTTGCGCAGCGCGCGCTCCGAGGCGCAAAGCGGGTTCGGCAGCGCCACGGTGATCCTGGAGCGCGCGATCATCGATCCCCGTCATATCGAAATTCAGGTATTCGGCGACGCCTTTGGCAATGCCATCCATCTCGGCGAGCGCGACTGCTCGGTGCAGCGACGGCACCAGAAGCTGATTGAAGAAGCGCCGTCGCCGAAGGTCACCCCGGAATTGCGGGCACGCATGGGTACTGTTGCGGTAAACGCGATCAAATCGATTGGCTATCAGGGCGCCGGCACCCTGGAATTCCTGCTCGACCAAAAAGGTGAATTCCATTTCATGGAAATGAATACGCGCCTGCAGGTCGAGCATCCCGTCACCGAAGCGATTACCGGTCTCGACCTTGTCGAACTGCAGTTGCGCGTCGCCAGCGGCGAGCCGCTCGGGCTTCGACAGGAGAATATCCAATTCTTCGGCCACGCCATCGAGGTGCGGCTGTGCTCGGAGGATGCGGCCCATGACTTCATGCCGCAGTCCGGCCGGATGGCGGTGTGGCAGATGCCGGACGGACTTCGCGTCGAGCACGCGCTGCGATCCGGTTCGGAGATTCCGCCGTTCTATGATTCGATGATCGCCAAACTCATCAGCCACGGCGCCACCCGCGATGAGGCGCGGCGCCGGCTTGTTCACGGCATCGAACAAACCGCCGCGTTCGGCGTGACGACCAATCAGGCATTTCTATCCGCCTGCCTGCGGCACGCGGAATTTGCCGCCGGTAGGGCGACCACCGCTTTCATCGGACAAAACCGCGCTGATCTGCTTGCCCCGCGCAAGGCCGCGCGTTCGGATGCAGCCTTCGCGGCACTACTACTCTACGCCACCGATCCTTTCGCGCCGCCATGGCAGAGCGGACGGTCGCTGGCGGCCACGTTTCCTCGTCCCGCCCGAGTTGAACTTGATGATGCCCTTTACGATATCGAGATCATGGTGGAACGCGACGGCGGTTATGCGGCGCGTCTCGATGGGACGGAGTACAGGTTCGAGATCGATGAACTCGGCCGCGAAGCCATTCGTTTCCGCAGCGACGGCCTCAGCGGATCGGCAAGGTTCTTCCGCGAAGGTGATCGCCTTTATATTTTGCGCCAGGGCATCACGGTTTCGGTCCGCGATGTCACAATGTCAGCGCCGGCTGCGGTGGGAGCAAGCAGCAGCGACGGCAGGATCCGTGCCGCGATGAACGGCCGCGTCGTTGCGGTTCTGGTCAAAGAGGGAGAACCCATTGCGGCAGGTCAGCCAGTCATTACGCTGGAGGCCATGAAAATGGAACACGTTCATTCTGCACCGATTTCAGGCACGATTTCCGTGGTCCAAGTTATAGAAGGTGATCAGGTGATGACCGGAAGGATTATGGTCGAGATCGAAGCCTCGTTCGCGTAATTTTCTCTTTGGAGCAGGATGCGCAATCACTGGCGCAATGATAAACTACCTCAATCCTGATTGCCTGCCACATCAACTCGAGGAGAACGTCATGGCCAGAGGTGAGCAAAGGAGCAATCGAGAGAAGAAGAAACCAAAAAAGGAAAAGATCAAGACCATCGCGGCGGCACCGGGCCAAAAGGGTGCAGCGGCGAGTTGGCAGCCCAACCAAGGCTCTGACAAAAAGAAATAGAAGATAACGGTTCGTTGTCCGCGCGGCTTCGGAGGATCCTTCGGCGGCGAAACCTCGTGCCGCACGATCGAACGGGCAGCCGGCTCGATTGGATGTCGGGGGCTACGAGCAGCGAGGCCGTTGCGGCCATTTTTGCGACATTCTCTACCCGGCTTTCTGCCCCAACTGGCAATTGCCGTCTTTGACGCGCTTTTCCCGGCAGCAGGCAGGTCGCGACTTCCTGGTATCAGGTCAGCGGAACGTAATCGTATTCGCCGACGCCCTGTAGAACCAGGAACGTCAGCGACCTGGTCCCGGCATTGGTCACCAGATGCGGTCGCGCTGCCCGAACTACATAGACTTCGCCAGAGCTGAGATTTACCTCTTCCTTCGGATCTTGCAGGAAGAGCCTCAGCTGTCCATCCAGAACGTAAAAGGTGTCGGAGATGTTGCTGTGGCTGTGCCAAGGCACCTTTTGCGTCGGCGAGAGTTGCAACTCCATAATACGAAAGCCCGGGCGCGCGGCGTGCTGAACGCGGCGTTCAACTTCATAAAGATGACTAGCATCGCGAATTGATTGGCCTTGATTCATTTCAGCCTCCTCGAATGATCGTGGCGGGCCGGCAGTCCATATCTTGTGTATTACAGCGCGCACCGGAAAGATGCGAATCGTCGAGTTGGAATGCCGTGCCAGGCATGCCGTCGTGATCAAGGCATCGTTGAAGGGAGGGACCCGTGAACATTGCCGTTATCTGCACCGCCTTGCTCGGTGTATTGTTGTTCGGCCTTGGACTCTACGTTTCGATCCTGAGGTTTCGCCTTGGACAGAATATCGGGCACAACGCAAACCCGGTACACCCGCTCCACCGGGCGGTCCGCGCCCACGGCAACACGGCTGAATATGCGCCCTTTCTCGGCCTGCTGTTCCTCTGGTTCGCCGCGCGACCGGCACCAAATTGGATCGAGGTCACGATCGCAATCGCAACTGGCGCGAGATATCTGCTGGTCGCGGGGCTGTTGTGGGGCAAGTCGCTGGAGAAGCCGAACCCCGCCCGGTTTCTCGGCGCGCTGCTGACCTATCTCTGCGGTTTGGCTCTGGCGATCGGTTTGACGGTCTGAACTGACAAGGGCGACGCGCTCGATGCGACAATTTGACTGATCGCGAAGGCGTACACCTTGTGGACATGGCACGGCGCACGCAGATGCTCGGAGGAGAACTCAGCTGGCTTGCAACAAGAAACAGTGGGCCTTCAATAGAGCGGCCCAATGGAGACTAAAAATGCGTTGGATAGTTTTGAGCATTCTCGTCGCAGTCATTGCCACCTTGACGATTCAAATGGCAACTGCAGCCCCGCGTCGCGCCCCGAAGGCAGCGCGCGCGCCTGCACCCGTAACTCAGCAGTTTCGTGACGCCTATGGCTCAGTGCCCAAGGCGGTTGGCACCAAATCCTGTGACAGAATCTGGTGCTATGAAGACTGACTTAAGGGAATGCGCGCCTTTCCGGCGACTGGTTTGTCGTTCGATGTTGCGGCGAACAATTTCGATTTGTTTTTTCTATGGGATCCGTACAGCTTGATGTCTTGATCAGACGGGAGCAGTCGGGTCGCCTGCAACTTGGACCTAGCCTGGCTTGGCGGCCGTCGCGACTGCCAACAGGGCGGTTTCGGCTTTGCTGATATGCCGCTCCTTGTGGCGCAGCACGTAAAAGGACCGCTTCGCGAGCTCAGTATCGATTTGAACCAGCGTGTTGGCCTTCAGTGATTTCTCGACCACGAGATCCGAGAGCGCCGTTGCGCAAAGACCCGACTCGACGGCAGTCCGAATAGCTTCGTTCGAAGCGAGTTCAAGCTGAACTGCCAGATCGGACAAGCGCAGCCCGCGTTTTTTCAATGCCCGTTCAAACATGTCGCGAGTGCCGGAGCCCGGCTCGCGGAGTATCCATGGCGTCTGGGTCAACCAATCGGCGGGCAACTTTCTGTGTTTCGCGAAAGGGTGGCGCGGCCCGATCACCACCACCAGGGCATCGCCATCGATCCGTCGGGCGGATAGCGCTGCATCATCGATGTCGCCTTCGATGAAGCCGATATCGGCCAGGCCTTCCCGCACGTCGTTCGCAACTCGTTCCGTATTGGCTATTCTGACAGTGACGTCTATGCCGGGATGGGCAGCCTGAAAGGCCTGCAACCGTGGTGGCAGCCAGTAGTTGGCGACAGTCTGGCTGGCTGCAACTACAACCTTTCCGCCCTTGAGCGCGGTGATATCGCGCAGTGTCTGCTCCGCGCTGCGCGCACGTGCCAGCACGGCGCGCGCTTCTGAAAGAAAGGTGCGGCCGGTGTGCGTCAGCACGATGCCGCGACCAATGCGGTCAAACAGTTTGATGTCGTAACGTTCTTCCAGCGAAGCAATGGCTGCGCTGGTGGCCGATTGGGTCAGGTTCAGCTCGCGGGCGGCCTGAGTGACGTGCTGTTTCTCTGCGACCGCTACAAATATCCGGAGCTGTTCGAGCGTCATGATCTTGCTACCCCGTGAGTTTGATCAATGTAAGACTGAAAGTCGCGATGAAAAGGAAGGCAAGGGCACCCAGTATGGCCGGCCGGATTCCTTTTGCGCAGAGCTTGGCGATATCGGTCTCCAGGCCCATGGCGGCAAGCGCGATGGAGAGCAGAAAAGCGGTAAGGGTGACAATCATCTTCCGGGCTTCAATGGGAATATCGATGATGCTGTTCAAACCGGCGATGGCGATAAAGCCGATAACAAACCACGGGACGGGAGGTCCGGCGGTTTTGGCCAAAACGCTGCTCGCTGACCGCGATTTCATGTTCAGGGCGAACACCACCGGCGCGAGCAGCATGACGCGAGCCAGTTTGACCATCGTGCCGATTTCGCCGGCGCGTTGACCGTTCTGGAAGGACGCAGCCATAACCTGGGCGATTTCATGGATCGACGCTCCGCTCCAGAGGCCGTAAGTTTGGGAATTAAGGTGCAGCAGGCGGGGCAACAGAGGATAGGCAAACATCGCGATTGAGCCGAATATCGTGACGCACGCGATGGCGTAGGCGACATCCTCGTCGTGCGCGTCTGTTACTGTATTGGTTGCGACGATGGCAGAGGCCCCGCAGATCGATGTGCCTGCCGCGATCAGTTCGGTGAGCTTCCTTTCGACGCCCAACACCCGCCCGGCCCGGACGGTGAATGCAAAGGTGGCGACCAAAGCGATCGCCGTAATCAGTAATCCCTTCGGGCCCACCGAGGCGATCTGGGTGAACGTGATCTGAAATCCGAGGAGTATGATGGCAGCGCGGAGCAGGCGCCTCATGCTGAAGGCGATGCCCGGTTGCACCGCCGGCGGAGTTCCGATGACATTGCGAAATGCCATCCCGAGCATGATCGCCAGGATCATCGGGCTGAAAGCGCCGAGCCCGTGAATTTGTCGCATCAGGAAAGCGGCGACGGCTATCGCGCCGGCGAGCGCTACCCCGGGCAAAATGGCGACGGCGGATGGCAGATGCCGCGCGGGAGACGAATTGTAGTTATCTGAGGCGATCGTCATCGAAGGGCTCCTGTGGCTCGCTTCGAATATGACCTCTCGCGACAAATTGATCTAACCGATTGTTTATATCATTCTAATCGGTAATTGCGATCAAATCTACCGCTGCCTTGCTCATTTTGAGTGGCGTCTGAATTTTGCGGTGCGGGTCGATGGAGCGTCGGCTACGAGTGCGTCGTGGTTTCGTCGCCGCGGGGTGACGATCTGCGCCGCCAGCTGCCGCCGTGCTCAAATCAAGATTTCTGCCGGGTGGGGTTCTATAGCGCCGAACACGATGCTGAGGATTTTTTAACTACCTTGAGGCTGGACGAGTCACCTGCGGAATAGTCCGTGCACTACGCCGCCCACTACGTGGTGCACGGCGCCGCCGATCGCGCCAATTGGACCGCCGGCACGACGCGAATAGTGAGCACGGCCCCCGCCACGACGGCGGTCTTGATGGTCGGACTTGCCGGCCTCCGTCGCGCCTTCGCTCAACAGCGCCTCGTGCTGCGCGGCGTTCAGGAAGCCCGTCTTGGGATAGGCGCGTTCCTCCTGCCAGCGCCCGATGGCGTCGCGGGTCGAGTCGTCGAACTTTCCGTTGATCCTGGTGCCGAAGCCGAGTCTGGTCAGACGGCGTTGCACGTCGCGACGGTTCGTCTTGCTCAGGCCGATCCGATCTTCAGTTCGCCGGTTGGTCAGGTCGGTGAGGGGCGCCGAGTCGACGGACGCCGGCGTCTCGCGCGGGGTGGTGTTCAGACCCGCCTCGGCAGAATACGCGCCGCCGACGATTCCCAGGACCGACAATGTGAGGATCAAGGCGCGCATGGCCCTTGCCTGACGCTGAAGTCTACCGACGATTCGGTTTTTAGAGGTACACCGTACCGTCCCGAACTTCAAACCTTCCGATCGCAAGCCAACTGTTTTCCGTCACATTTGTTCCACAGCTTCGATTGTTATGTTACGCCGCAGTGCACGCCCGGCCACAGATACCAAATCCATCCGCAGGCGACGGATTCAGCGGCGCTCGGGCCTCGGCCAACTGCCTTGGCGTTTGCCTTTCTGACTACCTTCTTCCACCCAGACGAGGGAGCGAGCGAGGACACGTGCCACAGGAACGGCCTTCCACGTGTGACCTCGTGCGGTCAGGATACCTTGCGCGCTGCCTCCGGCGGCAAAATCCCGTTCCGTTCGCGCTGCGCGCCCGCGCCGACCAAGTCCTTAAAGATTCCGTTAAAATGAACGAAATTTGACCTGCGGCAGAACGCCTTGGTTAACCAATGGTTTACCGACACGTTCGTACCTTCGACGCGGGCGCGATCTCGCGCAGATCAAGGGCGGCGCAAACTCACATGATGATGGACAAGACAGCAGGCAACAGGGCGATCGCGCTGGGCGATCCGGTGCCGTGGTTCAATGCACCGCTCGTAACCGGCGGCGCCTTCGATCTGCACGTCAGCGCCGGACGCTGGGTGATGCTCAGCTTTCTCGGCTCGCCCAGAAATCCCAGAGCCGGCGAGGAGCTGGCAAAGCTGCTCGAAAATGCGCAAGTCTTCCGCGAAGACCACCTCGTCGCCTGCTTCGTTTTGAGCGAGCCACCACCCGATGTGGCACGGCTTGCTGCGATCAGCAGCAATGCCCTGTTCTTCCTCGCCGACTATGACGGGGCGATCAGCCGTTCGTTCGGCGTCGCCGCGGACGCCCCGCGCACCATCGTGCTCGATCCGATGCTGCGCACGGTTGCAGACATCGGTTGGGATTTTCCGCAAGGACACGCGCCAACCGTCGCCAGCGTCCTGCGCGGCCTTCCAGGCGTGGACGACTCCGCCGGCGTTCCGCTTTTCGCTCCCGCCCTGATCGTGCCGCGCATCTTCTCGTTCGAGCTCTGCGATTTTCTGATGCAGTTCTATCAGGACATGGGCAGTGCCGAGTCCGGTTTTCAGATCGACGTCGACGGCAAGACCAGGACCCAGGTCGACTTCAGACTGAAGCGGCGCAGCGACGTCGGCGTCGTCGTCCCCGAGGTCCGCACGCTGGTCCGCGATCACGTCGTGCGCCGGCTCGTTCCGGAGATCGAACGTCATTTCCAGTTCAAGGCCACGCGCATGGACCGCTACATCGTCGCCTGTTACGACGCCGATGTCGGCGGTCACTTCCATCGCCACCGCGACAACGTCAATGCGGGTGCGCGTCATCGGCGCTTTGCGCTGTCGATCAACCTCAACAATGATTTCGAGGGCGGCGACCTCATCTTTCCGGAATTCGGACGGCGGACCTACCGGCCGCCCGTCGGCGGTGCGATCGTGTTCTCCTGCGGGGCCCTGCACCAGGTCCTCCCCGTGACACGCGGCCGGCGCTTCGCGTTCCTGGCATTTCTCTACGGAGAGGACGATGCAAGGGAGCGCAAGACCAACAATGCGAAGCTGCACGACGGCGAGCAGCAGTATCTTGGCGATCAGGACCGGCTGTTCCCCGAGCACGCCGAGCCGCAATTGGCTCCGGCGTAGTCCTTAAACGTCGCAAACAGGCATCGCAAGAACATGCGCCTGCGCAAATCCAGCTTCGTGCATCAGATCGATGTGGCGCCGAACAACGTTCTGCTCGTCCACGCCATCAGCCAGCTCAAGTTGAAGGTCGACGACGAACTCGGCCGGCTGATGCAGTATTTTTCGGATTGGCGCGAATTTCCGCAAGACCTCGCCGAAGTGAGGAAGCTGCTTCCCTATGAGGATCACATCATTGCCGGGACCATCAATGCGCTGCATGAACGAGGGCTGTTGACCGACAAGAGCGCCGAGGAGGAACTCGCCGACATTGCCCGAAAGCTTGGCCCTACACTCGGGCGCGACCCGGAAGAGCTGCTCGATCGCTATCGCCGCGAGTTGAAGGAGGGCACCAGCGACTACTGGGCCGTGACGGCCTCGCAGGCGGTCGCTGACATCGGGCGCGAAAAGCCGCGGCTCGACCTCATCCTGCTCGGGGACTGCGACATCCATATGGAAGCCGACTTCCTGCGCCGGGAGGCGGAGCAGCGCGGCTACGATCTCCGCGTCGCGGCAACCGCGCCCGATGACTTTGCCTTTGCCGCCGAACACCGGCACGACGCAATTCTGATCGGCGCGTTGCACGCACGGCATTTCATCACCATGCCCGAGCAGGCCGGCGGAGAACCGCACGAAATCTATATCGCGCAGGCAAGGAACAATTTGTTGCGGCTGCGGGAAAAGACCTCGGCGCCGATTCTGATCGACAATCTGCCCGAACCGACCGTACAGCCACTCGGCATCGCCGAGCGCGGCCGCACCGGACATCGCAACCGTTTCCGGTTCGCAAACGTCGCGCTCGCCGAACTCGCCGAGCTCATTCCCGACGTCTACGTCGTCGATATTGCGGCTTCCCTTGCAGGGGCGGGCAGTATTCCGCTGCTCGACGACTGGCAGGTGGGGTTCACCCATATGGGCTCGCCCGGCTGGATGCTGCAGCGTCCGGAACGAGAGAAGGCCGCCGTCCACGATCTGATGCCGGAAATGAAAAGCCTGGTCGAGTTTGTCGGCGGCAATCCCTATCGTCGCGAAGCCGTCGTCGCCAGGACGCACATGGATACGCTGGTCGCGGTGCTGGGCCTGAGCCGCAAAAAATGCGTGATCGTCGATCTCGACAACACCTTGTGGCCGGGCGTGCTGGCCGAGACCGGCGCACCTTTTGCCTGGGAGCCATCGATCAGCGGTGTCTTTTCCTTCGTCGGCCTCTATTTCGGGCTGCACGAGGCGCTCAAGTGTCTGAAGAAGCGCGGCATCGTGCTTGCCTGCGTCAGCAAGAACGACGAAGCCGTGGTGCGTGCGCTCTGGAAATATCCGGACAGCTATCCGCGCGAGCGCCTCCTTACGCTCGACGATTTCGTGACCCATCGCATCAACTGGAACGACAAGGTCGACAACATCCGTTCGATCGCCGATGAACTCGGCTTTGCGCCCGAGGCATTTTTGTTCGTCGACGACAGCCCGATCGAACGCGAGCGCGTGCGGCAGCGGTTGCCCGAGGTCGAGGTGTGGGGAGAGGATCTTCTAACCTTGCGCCGCGCTTTGCTGGACGACCCCCGGCTGCAGGTCGCCCGCGTCACCAACGAATCATCGAGACGGACCGAGCTCATGAAGGCCAGGCTCGGGCGGGCGCGATTGCAGGCCGAAGCCGCCGACGAGGAGAGCTATCTTGCATCCCTGCAGATCAAAATCCGCATCGAGCGCCTGGCGGCCGAGGCCAATTTCGATCGCATCGATGAACTGTTCCGTCGCACGACGCAATTCAACGCGACGGGGCGCGTGTTTACGGCTTTGCAATTGCGTGAGCTTGCAGCGGCTGCCAATGTGAGGATTTTTGCCCTTCATGTCTCCGACCGCTTTGCCGATCACGGTTTGGTTGGCGCGGCCGTGATCGAGAGTGGCGCCATCATCGGGCTCGTCATGAGTTGCCGCGTGCTCGGGCTCGGCATCGAGCACCGGTTCGTCCAGCATGTGCTTGAAACCGCAGGCAGCGATCATTTGACCGCAACCATCGTTCCGACCGGGCGAAACCTTCCGGTGCGAAATATCTATCGCGACAACGGATTCGTTGCCGAGGGCGATCATCTCTGGCGCTGGCAACGCGCGCCGGCTGCTCCTGAGCTAGTGCGGTGAGTTTTCCTATCAGTTTTCTCAGTAACCTCTTCATAGGAACTTCAAATTCAAAACCGCACTGGAATCATATATTTGCTAGTGCTCTTTTGATTCCGAAGTTCGCATCAGAGGTCGCCGCGATAGCTAGCGAACTTCGGAATCGGAGCACTAGTGCGGTGAATTTGAAGTTCCTACCAGTCTTCTCAGCAACCTCTT
>Ga0207665_10002445_pt1 | contig 12544 bp, 11 predicted proteins | sample LARL112metaG_FD_184351 | JGI IMG/M metagenome (GOLD analysis project Ga0207665, IMG submission 184351) | Corn, switchgrass and miscanthus rhizosphere microbial communities from Kellogg Biological Station, Michigan, USA - LAR L11-2 metaG... | ecosystem: Host-associated > Plants > Roots >...
AGTAGTTACCCGGCACGTTTCCGCCGGCTCGTTCCAGGAGAATGCATGGCTGCAGAGTCCATTTCGACCAGTTCTACTTACGGCGGTGCCAGCGATCCTTGCGCAATCGTTCTTTTCGGCGCATCGGGTGATCTTGCCAAACGCAAAGTAATTCCCGCGCTCTTTGATCTTGCCGCGCACAATTCTCTCGGGTCTCGATATGCGCTCATCGGTTTTGCGCGCACGCCGATGAACGACGATAGTTTTCGTTCGGCCACCTGCGAGGCCGCCAAGAGCATGTCGGACATTGGCCCCGTCGATCCAGAAAAGTGGAACGACTTCGCGACCAACCTCTACTACAGTCCCGGCGATTACTCCGATCAACAGGCCTATGCCGAACTTGCGAAACGACTTGCCGAACTCGACGCGCAAAAAAATCTTGGCGGCAATCGCCTCTTTTATCTATCGACACCACCGGAGGTTTACCCCGACATCGTTGAACAACTCGGCCGCGCCGGCCTTTCCCGTCCCGCAACTTCAAAATCCTGGGTCCGCATCATCATTGAAAAGCCTTTCGGCCGCGACCTCACCTCCGCAAGGGAACTCAACGAAATCGTCCACAACGTCTTTGAAGAGCAGCAGGTCTATCGCATCGACCACTATCTCGGCAAAGACACGGTACAGAATCTGCTCGTCTTTCGTTTTGGCAACGGCATCTTCGAGCCGCTCTGGAACCGCAACTACGTCGATCATGTGCAAATCACCGCGGCAGAAACTCTCGGCGTCGAGCGGCGCGGCGGCTTCTATGAAACCGCCGGCGCTTTGCGCGACATGATTCAGAGCCACGTGCTTCAGCTCACTTCTCTCGTGGCCGTCGAGCCGCCAGCGTCCTTTGACGCCACTGCCGTTCGCAACGAAAAACTCAAGGTTCTCCAGTCCATTCGTCCTTTTGATCTCGAAATGGTTGCGCAAGCAGTCGTTCGCGGCCAATACTCAGCCGGCAATGTCGGCGGCAAACCTGCGCCGGGCTATCGCGAAGAACAGAACGTCAATCCAAAATCACGCACAGAGACATTCGTCGCTGCAAAACTCCTGATCGACAATTGGCGCTGGGCCAACGTTCCTTTTTATCTGCGCACCGGCAAACGTCTTGCCAAGCGCACCACCGAGATCGTCATCCAGTACAAGGGTGCTCCCCACATCGTCTTTCGCGGACGTGAAGCCGAAGCCAACCGCCTCATCCTGAACATTCAACCGGACGAAGGGATTTCCGTCTCCTTCGGTGCGAAGCGCCCGGGCACCGAAATGAGCATCGGCAACGTCACCATGAATTTCAGCTACCGCGAGGGATTTGGCGATTCTTCGCGAAGCGCGTACGCTACGCTGGTCAACGATTGCCTCCGCGGCGACGCCACGCTGTTCGATCGTGGTGACAGCGTCGAAGCGGCCTGGTCTCTGGTCGAACCGATTCTCGATGTGTGGAGCGCCGCAAAGACCGCCGCCGTCCCGCACTACGCGTCTGGCAGTTGGGGGCCGAAGGAATCTGATGCGCTGCTCGAACGCGATGGCCGGAAGTGGCACACGCCGTAAGCTGCGCTGAAGCAAAGTCACATCGCACGGTTTCTTTTTCATCCTGTATTGGGGGGTCTAGTGATACTGGCCGGTGACGTCGGTGGCACAAAATGCAACCTCGCGCTCCTTTCCGAAAGAGGCGGCAGGCTTACACCCGTTTTCAAGCAGCGCTTTCGCAGCAAGGATTTCGCGAAGTTCGATCTCATCGCAAAAGAATTTTCCCGCATCGCCGCTCCCCATTTAGGCGACGAAAAAATTCGCGCAGCCGGTTTTGGCATTGCCGGTCCGGTCATCAACAATCGCGTCCGCGCCACGAATCTTCCCTGGACTGTAGACGCCGCCGTGCTTTCTGAGGAGCTCGACATCGAGCACGTCACTCTTCTCAACGATCTCGGCGCCTGGGGACACAGTATCGAATACCTCGATCCCGCTGACTTCGCCGTTCTAAATCCTGGCATTCCTGAGTCCGGCGGTACGCGAGCGCTTCTCGCCGCTGGCACAGGGCTCGGACAGGCTTTTCTTGTCTGGGACGGGTCACGCTACCGCGTCGGCCCTTCTGAAGGCGGCCACTCCGATTTCGCTCCGCACACCGATCAGCAGATCGAGCTTCTTCGTTTCATGCGCCGCCGTTATCCGCAAGTCAGTTGGGAGCTGATTCTCTCCGGCCGCGGCTTCCGCACCCTTCACGAATTTCTCGATCCTTCGATCAAACACGCTACCTTTGCTGATCCAGACGCCGATCCCGCTCCGGAAATCACGCAGAATGGTCTAAACAAAACTTGTCCTGTCTGCGTGGAAACGATCGATCTCTGGACGGACATTTACGGCGCGGAGGCGGGAAACCTCGCTCTGAAAGTTCTTGCGCTTGGCGGCGTTTACGTCGCCGGCGGAATCGCCGTCAAAATCCTGGAAAAAATGAAGGACGGCGCGTTCTTCAAGTCTTTCATGGACAAATGGCATTTCGAAAATCTGCTGAAGAACATTCCCGTCTCCGTCATCCTTAACGAAAACGCCCCGCAACTAGGCGCGGGCTACGAAGCTCTTCGCCTGGTGCAAAAATAATCATCCGGCACTTCTTTTCGCATTCAGGCTCTCTGCACCTCATCGATCATTCCGCTCAGGACTCTGCCGCATCATCGTCGCAGTCGGCACAATCTCCTCGGCGCTGCGGCCAAGGATTGTAAAAATGCCGGATTGATCGCCGTTATGGAGCCGTCCGCCACACGTGTGATCGCGATTCCGATTTCGGCGCCTTCAAAGATGCTGCGAAATCGTTTTTCGCTTGCTTCCAGCGCAAGTGCCTGCTCCGAAAATCGCTTGTCCATGAGTGACGTCAGCAGAGTCACTTCCAATACCATGAATGTCACCAGGATCAGGCTCTCGCGCCCCAACCCTGAAATGCCGAGCGCGTACGAACATCGCAACTGTTAGAGCAATGCCTCCCGCCAATCCGTTCAAATCGGTTCTCGCTCTTGCTACTCTGTTACTACTCTCCGACCATGCGCTGGCCCGCCATCACTCTCGACGAATGGAAACCCGTCTCCCGCCCTCTCGCCATGATGGCGATTGCTTTCTATCTCCTCTTTCTTCTCTACGCCGCCAGCAACCGCTCCGGGTTCCTGTTCCTCGATTACGCCAATCTCGCCATCCACGAAGCCGGACATCCGCTCTTCGGCATTCTCGGCGGTGGCGGAGAAAACGGCTTCGGCTACACGCTCATGGTTATGGGCGGCACACTCCTCGAACTCATCGTCCCCCTCGCCTGCGCCGCATATTTCTTCTTCCGCCGGGAATCCAATGGCATCGCCTTCTGCGCATTCTGGTTCTTCGAAAACTTTCTCTACATCGGCACCTACATGTCCGACGCTCGCGCCAGAGCGCTCCCTCTCGTCGGCTCCGGTGAAAGCGACTGGGAGGTCCTCTTCACTCAGTGGAACCTTATGCTCCACGACACACAGATCGCCCACGCCACCCGCACTCTCGGCTGGCTAGGCATGCTCGTCTCCATCGCCTGGTTCGCTTCGCGCGCCTTCCGCAGACACCCAGACACGTTGCGATAGATTTTTTCAATCTCAGTTCTGTTTGTTAGGGCGCAACGATCTGCGCCCTTTGCTTTCTCTCGCCTAGCGCCGAGTCTGTACCGGTCATTCCTGTTCCTGATCCTGAGATGCGACGCCGACGGCGTAGCCGGAAAACCAACCGCTCGGGGCCAAACCAGGCGCATTCGATTGGCCGGAATACGCCGTTCGAAATGATTTTCCCCTGAACCCAAGCTGATAGAGCCGCTCGTTCAACGTGAATTGATCGGTCTGCGTGATGGTATTCATATGTACAGTCACGAACGCATTGGTCGTCGTGTTCAATATGACCTGCTGCCGATAGGTTGACACCTGTATGGGTGTGCCCTGGCTGAAGGAGGCAGGATCGCTGAAATTCGAAGCTGTGCTGTTGAAATAAATCGTGGTCGTGCCCGTGCGGTTGATGATTCGCAACGGGCCGTCAGAAATGACGCGATCAGTTGTCGCGTTGGTGACGAAGGTAAACAATGCCGTACTCTCGTTCTGTGGTGTGCTGCTGGAGAAGATGGAGCTCAGTCCCTCAATGTTCGACAGATAACCGAATTGTTGCGAGGTGGTCGGCGTGTTGTTAACCTGGCCCACGAATTCGAGCACGTTCCGTCCATCGGGCATACCGATTACCGATGCACCGTGAGATTTTGCCAAGCTGGAACCCAGCAGAGCGATGACTGCTAAAGCCAGAACGCCAAATAGCCTTCTCATGTGAACTTGTCCTTTTCCGGAGAGCGAGGAGTCCGCCTCCACCTGCGAAATTCCAACACTGGGGTTATGCCTACCGCGCACGGACGGACAAAGGCAATGGAGAGTGGCTAGAGCTTGTATCAATTCTGTGTGTAGCAGCCCCAAGTTGCTGAAATCATTGGAGCCAGGAACTCGGTGCGCCGAACTGGGGTAGAATGGCCGAAAGTTAGAGGTACCTTCCCGTTGCCAGAGCATCCCCTCAGCCCTGATCGATTGGAGCTCAACCTGAAGCGATATGAGCTTCGCCGTGGCGGCGCGGTGTTAAAGCTTGAAAAGATCCCCATGGAGTTGCTGATCTTTCTTGTGGAACACAAAGATCGGCTCGTCAGCCGGGACGAGATCATCGAGAAAATCTGGGGAAAGGGCGTCTTCCTAGATACCGAGCAGGGAATCAACACTGCCGTTCGCAAGATTCGGCTGGCGCTCCGGGAAGATCCGGAACAGCCTCGTTATCTCCAGACGGTAGTGGGGAAGGGCTACCGTTTCATCGGTCCAATCACCCTCGCCGCTGCCGTTGGGACCGGAATCACCGACATAGCGCCGGATCTGCCAGTGAAACCTCGCGGATTCCCTATCCGAGCTGCTCTGGTTGTTGTTGCTCTGTTTGCGAGTTTAGCGCTCCTGATGTTGGGAATGAATATCTTTGGCCTGCGTACTTCGCTTATGAACCGCAATCTTCCCATTCGCTCAATCGCCGTCTTGCCTCTTGAAAACTTATCCGGGGATCCCGCGCAGGAATATCTGGCAGATGGCTTGACTGATGAACTCATTACGCACCTGGCCAAGCTGGGCTCGCTGAAGGTTATCTCTCGCACCTCCGTCATGCAGTACAAGGCCGCGCATAAGCCGCTGCCGGCGATTGCTCGGGCGCTAAATGTGGAGGGAATCGTCGAGGGTTCGGTAGTACGCTCCGGCGGTAAAGTGCGTGTGACAGTGCAGTTCATTCGGGCTGCGAACGATCAGCATTTATGGGCCGAGGATTATGAGCGCGACTCCGGAGATCTCATCGATCTTCAGCGAGAGATTGCTCGTGCCATCGCGCAACAGATTGCTCTAAATCTGAACTCCGAGCAGCAAGCCTACTTTGCCCAGCGAACTCTGCACGACCCGGAACTCAACGAGGCTTACTTGCGCGGGCTTTTTTTTTGGGACAAGCGTACGGAACCTGACCTCCGCCGCGCCATCCAGAATTTCAATCTCGCTATTTCGCGCGATCCCGGTTTCGCCCCTGCCTATGCTGGCGTCGCCAATAGCTACAACCTCTTGTGGTATCTCGGTTTCATCAAAGCCAACGAAGCGGTGCCCCAGGCTCGCTCCGCTGTGGAGAAGGCGCTGGCGCTTGATCCGCAATCGGCGGAGGCGCACGTCGCTCTCGCTTACCTTATGCATCATTACGATTGGGATTGGACCGGCGCCGAGAAGGAACACCGCCGCGCGATCGAACTCAGTCCGGGATACTCGCTCGCACATCAGTGGTATGCCTATTATTTGCGATCATGTGGCCGTTTCGACGAATCGCTCGCGGAATCCGAGCGCGCGCGCGAGTTGGATCCTCTATCCGTGCTGAAGACCCTCCGAGTCGCTGCGGGCCACGCCCGAAAACGCGACGACGTCGTCGCCCTCTCTCTCATTCGTCGAGCCATCGAGTTGAACCCTTCCGATAGTGCTGCGCATTATTCGTTGGCTGATTTGATGGAAAGAGAAGGCCATGCCTCGGACGCCACTCGAGAATGGCGGACTGCTCTCCAGCTTGATGGTGATCCGCAGCTGGTCGATCTGTTCGACGCGACGTTGCGCAAATCCGATTTTTCGGCGGCCAAGCGCGCAATCGGAAGGACCCTGCTCGCGAGGATGACAACCAGAGCCAGAACCGGTTATGTGTCTCCTCGCACTTTTGTTGAGCTTTACGCTGGCATCGGTGACAAGGAAAATACCTTGCGCTGGCTCGACCAGGCTTTCCTGGAACATTCGAGTTTTCTTGTGCAGATCAAAGAAGATTCGCTCTATGAAGATCTGCACAGCGAGCCTCGCTTCCGCGCGATGCTCCTCCGAATGAGAATTCCGGGCGCGGATTTCTCAGGCATGGTTTGTCCGTCTGCCGCTTGCCCGTCTGACCCCCGCCAGCAAAATCCTCAAACCGTTCCAGCTCCGGGTACGCCGAATCCATCACATTCCTTTGCGGCCAATGCGGGTGGCCCGAACCGTAAATCACCAAAAGCCACCGCTCCGGCGATCTAATCACGCCACGCAAATTCGCAAAAATCCGCAGACGTCTTCGCTACCACTCGGCGAGCAGGTGTCGCTGTCCGCCATCACAGACGTTGCCTGGCAGCTCTATTGGGCTCGCCGATACGGTGACGCCATTGTGCATGCGCGAAAGGTCGTCGAACTCGACTCGACCTACTATCCTGCTCACGTATGTCTTGGTCTCGCTTACCAGCAAAATCATGAGTTCTCGTTGTCGATCGCTGAACGAAAGAGCGCCACCGGTTTTCGCCGCGAAAAGTGCTTCGGCTGATCGGCCAGGTTTCAGCGCTTGCAGGAAACTTGAGTCGGAAGGTAACAAGGAAAACTCCGAACGCTAGCACACGCTAAAGCCTTGAAAACATTCCTAGTCCGGTACCTCTTGAGGCCGCGTTTCGCTGTGAAGGGAATATCTGACAGTGAATTACAGGAACAATCAGGGACAGGTGCTGAAATTCCGGCGCCAGTTTGGCGCAGAACCGCCGGGATTCCGCAGCGCCGGTCACGAGACCTTCTTACAAACCCGCAACCTTTGGCCTTGCTCGTTATTTCGTTATGTCCCTACTTCTTTACGTCGTGTTTGTGCGAAACTTCATTCCATGGCCGGCAAACCTCTACACCTCGACGTGAACGAGCAGATTGAGTGCGCGCGCACGCTCGCATCGCGCTTCTACACCGATCCCGAAATTCTTGAAATTGAGAAAAACAAAATTTTTCGCCGTACCTGGCAGCTCGTCGGCACTCTCGATCACCCTTGCGGTGAGGTCAACGGAGTGAAGCGCACGATTTCCGATCAGGAAACTTATTTCACTGTCGACGTAGCAGGCGAGCCGCTGCTCATCGTGCGCGACAAGCCCGGCGCGGCCGCCAAGGAGGGAACTCTGCGCGCGTTCAGCAATGTCTGCCGCCACCGCGCAGGACCAATCGCTCTCGGCAGCGGTTGCAAAAACGTGATGCGCTGCCAGTATCACGGATGGACCTACACCCTCGACGGCCGCTTGATTGGCACTCCCGATGTCGAGGGCGTGGAATTTTTTGATCGTAGCACCATGGGTATGGTGCCGGTTCGCCTTGAAACTTGGGAGAAATTCATCTTCGTGAATTTCGATTCTGAGGCCCCACCGCTCTCGGAATATCTGGGACAAATTCCCACCCAGGCGCGAGGCTTTCAGTTTGAAGGATTGCAGTTTGCCGAGCGCCGCGATTACGTGATCGATTGTAACTGGAAGGTATACGTCGACAACTATCTCGAGGGCTATCATATTCCGATTGCGCATCCTGGCCTCATGCGCGAAATCGATTACGCGCAATATCGCACCGACACATTTCGCTATCATTCGCAGCAATTCGCGCCCATTCGCGCTATGAAAGCGGAAGACGCCGGCGAACGCTTCTACGCGCCCGGCACTGGCCTCCAGCAGGCGCTCTACTTCTGGATTTTTCCGAACCTGATGCTCAACATTTATCCCGACAATATTTCGACGAACGTCATCGTTCCGCTTTCAACGGAAAAAACACTTACAATTTTTGAATGGTTCTTCCACGATGTGGACCAGCCAAAAACGCGCGAGCGTATCGACAAAGCCATCGCCTTCAGCGACGAAGTCCAGCAGGAAGACATTACGCTCTGTGAAAACGTGCAGCGCGGCCTCCGATCGTCCACCTACGACCGCGGCCGCTACTCCGTAAAACGCGAAAACGGCGTGCATCACTTCCACATGCTCCTAGGTGAATTCCTCGGAAGGGAAACAGTCGAAGCTCAGCGAACATGAACGATCACAATGAACTAGTCGAAAAATTCATCGCGAGCTTTGCCGCGGTGGCGGATACCTTCAACGCCGACGAAATTCTCCATGCAATCGCTTGGCAGCTTGCGACCGGGCCCGCCGACGAGTACGGATACAAGCGCTGAAGCCCGCTCAAGGTGCAAACTTTACGCCTATGCGCGTGGACCGCTTTATGCAAAGCTTCCCGCGCGCTTTCCTCCGCTCTACGAACAGCTCCTCCTTTCCTATCGTTGGGCAGAGGTCGACCTGCCGTCATTCACGTTACTGGCCAATTCTCCAGGCGAGGGACTTTCAGGATTGCGGCAACTCGTCATGAAGGAGAAAGGATTAGCGAGAAGGCCGCTCCCGATTGCCTGTCAGGGTCTTGCGGGCGCTGGTGTTGCCGGTGCCGGAGTTGGCGTGGTGGATTTGTTGAAGTCGAAATTGACTTTGGGAGCGGTGCGCGCGCCTTCGTCGGTTTTGAAATAGGCGTCGTTGCGCGTGAAGCCGCCAATGCTTGCGACGAGGCTGTTTGGAAATAGAGAGATGTAGGTGTTGTAGTCCTGCACGGTTTCGTTGTAGCGGCGGCGCTCTACGGCAATGCGATTTTCGGTTCCGGCGAGTTCGTCCTGCAAGCGGAGAAAATTTTCGTTGGATTTGAGTTGCGGGTAATTTTCCGTGATCACCAGCAAACGGCTCAGAGCGGAATCGAGCGCTCCGTTTGCGGCGATTTTATCGGCCGGAGTTCTTGCGCCGATCAACGCGGATCTGGCGCGCGCAATTTCACCGAAGACCTGTTCTTCGTGAACGGCAAAACCTTTTACGGTTTCGACGAGGTTGGGAATCAAGTCCGCGCGGCGTTGGAGAACCACATCCACTTGGGCCCATGCAGCGTTCACGGCTTCGCGCTTGATGGCCATCTGGTTGCGGCGGCCGACGTAAGAGCTACCCAGGATGAGTGCGAGGACCAGCAGAATCACGACGATGATCAGACCAATTTTCATGCCAATTCTCCTTTTGTGTCAGGGCTTGAAAGGACAAACCCCGATACCCGAAATTGAATTTCAGAAGTTTTGTCGCTTGACGCGCTGCCACTCGCGTTTTGGTACCAGCGCATCGAGCGCGTGAATCACGAATTCAATGGCTTCGAGATATTTGCCGTAGGCGCGCGTAATTTCCGCAACGGGATGGTTGTCGCGGAGCGCGCGGCCGAACTGAAAGACTGCGGCATCGGCGCCGCTCAATTCTTCGATGCGCCGATATAGGTCACTTTTTTCGGAAGGGGGATCTTCACCGAGCGCAATCAAAACGTGGCGCAAGAGAACGGAGATGCTAGAGATTGATTTTTCGTAGATTTCGCGAAGTTCCTTTTCATTTTCTGAGGCGCGCAGGAAATGCGTGCGAAGTTTCTGGAGCGCCGTGCGAAGTTCGCGCTCGACCTGCACGCGATGCAAATTCATCGGAACTTCGATATCAGCGACCGGATCATTGCCGAAAAGCACGCGATGTGATTGGCCAATGTCGAGAAGTTCGATGGCGAACACATCAGCGGAATGAATCAATTCTTCGCGAGTGAAAATGCGAGGTGGAGGTTCATTCAGCTGGCCAGACCACCAGCGAATGGTCGAGGCGATTCGAGACAGATCGGCGGCCTTTGCAGACTTCAGAATGCAGAGCAGGTTTAAATCCGATTTGTGCGCATGGTAATCGCCACGCGCGGCGGAGCCATACAGGACAATGGATTGCAGATTTTCTCCAGCAGCTTCCTGAAGCCTGCGAGCGATCTCCGTCAACTTTTCTTCTCGTGCGAGCATTCGATCCTCGTTTACGTGAAAGCTATTTCGTGCGTGTCACCAACTGCCGGATGCGCCGCCTCCACCACTTGAGCCGCCGCCAAATCCTCCGAAGCCACCGCCGCTGCCGCCGCCACCAAATCCTCCGCCTCCCCAACTGCCGCCACCACCGCCGGAGCCACGGCCCCCTCCACTCATGAGAAGCGGCAACAGCCACCAGCAGCCGCCGAGACCGCTTCCGCCGCTCCGCCCGGAGCCCCTGGAAATAATGGAACCAAAGACTCGAAGAACTATGAAAAGAATAATGAAAAAGGCGAATGGACTTATCGGCAAACCGCGACCGCGCGAAGTATCTGCAATTGGACGGCCAGGCGGCTGGCCGGAGAGAGTGACGCCGCGATCGTCGGCAATATATTTCGCGAGCTGCCAAGCAGCGACTTCGACAGCGGAACCAAAATCATTCTGACGGAGGAAGGGAACCATCGCGCGGCCAGCATCGCCTGCGCGTGCGTCGTTAATGACGGGTTCAATACCGTAGCCGACTTCGATGCGGTATTTGCGATCGTTGGGGGCCAGAAGCAGTAAGATGCCGGAGTTTTCTTTTTTCGAGCCGACACCGAGATGTTTGAAGAGGTCGACAGCGTAGTCGTCGATTGGACGATCGTCCAAGGATTTGACGGTGACAATGGCAAGCTGCGCGCCGGTTTTTTGTTCGAGTTCCGTGCCGAGTGTTTCGAGGCGTTGCTTCGTGCCTTGCGGGATCACTCCGGCCAGATCGATAACGTATCCGGTGGGGGAGATTTTCGATATGTCGTCGGCGAAGACAGTGTTGACGCCAAAAACTACCAGAACGAAAACGCAAAGGAGTAGCGGGCGGAAACGTGTCATGTGAGGAATTGGAGAGCGATCCTCTAGCTCGGCGAACGAGGTTAGACAAAACAACGTGAACAAGCATCGCGGCTTTTGGGAAAAAGTGCAAGCGAGGTCGACGGGAAGCCTATGCTCCCAGGAAGAGTACTTCGGAGAGGCAGAAGCGTGGTTAAATCAGTGGAATTTTGTGGACAGCGAAACGGCAACGCGAGGGAGGCTTGATGCGAACAGTGATGATTCGACGGACGACGAAGCGAAACGGGCGTGGCTTTCGATTCACTGCGATGTGGCTCGCGGTTTTCATGCTGGCGGCTGCAAAGCAGAGCGCGGCCCAGGCGGGGCCTCCCGCGGATCTGGATGCGTTTGTCGCACGGTCGATGAGGACTTTTGGTGTGCCGGGGCTGGCGATTGCAATTGTGAAGGGCGGAAAAGTGGTGATGTCGAAAGGGTACGGCGTGCGAAAGATGGGCGAAAGCGCGCCGGTGGATGAGAACACCTTGTTTGGGATCGGCTCGAATACAAAAGCGTTCACGACAGCGGCGCTGGCGTCACTGGTAGACGAGGGGAAAATTTCATGGGACGACAGGGTGTACGAACGGCTGCCGGGATTCGCGATGTACGACCCCTATGTTTCGCACGAGATGACGATACGAGATTTGCTGACGCACCGGAGTGGCATGGGTTTGGGTGAAGGGGATTTGCTGTTCTGGCCGCATTCGACGTACAAACGCGAAGAGATCATTTACAAGCTGCGATTCATGAAGCCAGCCACGAGTTTTCGGAGCAAATATGCTTACGACAATTTGCTGTACATCGCGGCGGGGCAGATTATTCCGGCAGTAACGGGAAAATCGTGGGAAGAATACGTTACGGAAAGAATCCTGAAACCGCTGGGAATGAAAACAACTACGCTGAGCAACGCACATTTTTCCGCAGACGCGGATGTTGCGTGGCCGCATTCAAAGATTGGCGGACCACTGAGGCCGATTGATTTTGTCGAGCTGGACAATGCGGCGCCGGCGGGATCAATCAACTCCTCGGTAGCGGAGATGTCGCGCTGGCTGATGCTGCAATTGAACCGGGGAAAATTTCCGGACAATGAAGCGCGTCTGTTCTCAGAACAAAGGTCGCGAGAGATGTGGTCGGCGGAGACGATTTTGCCGATACGGGAGCGGAAGGGTGCGCTGGCAAAACTTGCGCCGAAATTTGCGGCGTACGGATTGGGATGGGGCCTGCGTGACTACCAGGGAAGGAAACTGGTGGGACACACGGGCGGCGTGGCGGGATTTGTTTCGCGCGTGATGCTGGTGCCGGAGGAAAAACTGGGCATGGTGATCCTGACGAATGCAGAAGCGGATGCTGCGTTCGATGCGATTCTGTTTCACGTGCTGGACGGCTATTTTGGAAGCGGAGACACGGATTGGATCGGCGTGCTGCACGACGCGGAAGAATCGTCGCAGACTGAGGCGGAAGAAGAGGTCAAGAAACGGTCCGCGGGAAG